>Ga0007795_10000103_pt1 | contig 20321 bp, 17 predicted proteins | sample CryBogmetaGMA1M_FD_60369 | JGI IMG/M metagenome (GOLD analysis project Ga0007795, IMG submission 60369) | Freshwater microbial communities from Crystal Bog, Wisconsin, USA - MA1M | ecosystem: Environmental > Aquatic > Freshwater > Lake | place: Crystal Bog, Wisconsin, USA | collected 2009-07-06
CGGCCGCCGCGGCGGCCGCGCCCGCGAAGGAGGGGGGCGGCGAGTCGAAGCCGGGCAAGCCCGCGTTCGCCGTCGTCCTCAAGGATGCCACCCGCGTCAACGGCCTCGTTCCGCTGTGGCGGAAGGACGACAAGGTCTACGCCGAGCTCACCGACGCACTCCTCGGCAAGGAGTTCTTCGTGCTGATCTCGATCGCCAAGGGGATTGGCGACGGGTTCATCCTCGGCGGCATGAGCGTGGGCTTCGGCGACGACTGGGTGTGGCAGTTTCGCAAGGTCGACGACAACATCCACGTGGTCCGCAAGAACGTCCGGTTCTTCGCCGACAAGGGGAGCCCCGAGGAGAAGGCGGTCGGCCTCGCCTACACCGACAGCGTGCTCTTCAGCCTCCCGATCGTGACGACCGGCCCCGCGGGCGGTCACGTGATCGACCTCGGCCGCATCTTCCTCACCGACCTCCCGCAGCTCGGCCGCGAGTTGCCCGGGTTCTCGTTCGCGTCGGACCGGTCGACCTGGGCGAGCGTGAAGGGCTTTCCCGACAACGTCGAACTCCAGGTGGCCGCGACGTACGGCTCGGGCGGCGCGGCGGAGATCGACACGGTCCCCGACTCCCGCGGCGCGACGATCAACGTCCACTACTCGATCAGCCTCCTCCCGCAAAACTCCTACAAGCCGCGGCTCGCCGACGACCGCGTGGGCTACTTCGTGACCGCCCTCAAGGACTTCTCGCAGAACGTGGACGAGGATCGGTTCGTGCGCTACATCAACCGCTGGCAGCTCGAGAAGGCCGACCCCGCGGCCGCCGTGTCGCCCCCGAAGAAGCCGATCGTGTTCTGGATCGAGAAGACGGTGCCCTTCCGCTACCGGCAGCCGATCCGTGAGGGGATCGAGGCCTGGAACCAGGCCTTCGAGAAGGCCGGCTTCGCCACCGCCATCGAGGTCCGCCAGCAGCCCGACGTCACCGACTGGGATCCGGAGGACGTCAACTACAACACGTTCCGCTGGATCACGGCCGGCCAGAGCTTCGCGATGGGCCCGTCGCGGGTGAACCCGCGGACCGGGCAGATCCTCGACGCCGACATCATCTTCGACGGCGACTTCCTCCAGTTCTGGCGGCGGGAATACGAAACCTTCACGCCCCAGTCGGTGGCACTGCTGACCGGCGGCCACGCCGCGGCGGCCGCCGGCGGGCCCGACTGCGCCGCCTGCCGCCTCTTCGACGGTCACGCCCGGGAAACGGCGCTCGCCGCGACGGCCCTGGCCGCGAATGCCGCGGGGGGCCTCACCGACGAGCAGAAGGACAAGCTCGTGGTCCAGGGGATCACGCTCGTGGCCATGCACGAGGTGGGACACACGCTCGGGCTGCGGCACAACTTCAAGGGAAGCGCCTTCCGGTCGCTCGCCGACTTCAACGACGTCGCCAAGACGTCGCAGGCCGGCGGCAGCGCGAGCGTGATGGACTACATCCCGGTGAACATCGTGCCCAAGGGCCGGACGCAGGGCGACTACTACGCGGCGAAGCTCGGCCCCTACGACGTGTGGGCGATCGAGTATGGCTACAAGCCGCTCGGCGGCGGCAGCCCCGAGGCGGAGCTGCCCGAGCTCCACGCGATCGCCGCGCGGAGCGGCGAGCCGGGCCTCGCCTACTCGACCGACGAGGACACCGAGTGGGGAGATCCCGATCCCGCCTCCAACCGCTTCGATCTCGGCGACGACCCGCTGGAGTTCGCGCGGACGCGGGCGGAACTCGTCGCGCAGGTGATGCCGGTGATGGCCGAGCGGATGACGCAGAAGGACAAGGACGGGAAGGGGGGCGGCTACGAACGGGTGCGGCAGGCGTTCGGCGTGCTGCTCGCGTCGCACGGCCAGGCCATGTACACCGCGTCGCGGCTGGTGGGCGGTCTCGCCACGTCGCGGAGCCACAAGGGCGACGCGAACGCGCGGCCCCCGTTCGAGGTCGTGCCGGCGGCGAAGCAACGGGAGGCGCTCGCGCTCCTCGAACAGCAGATGTTCGCGGCCGGGCCGTTCACGTTCCCGCCGGAGCTCTACAACCAGATGGTCGCCACGCGCTGGCAGCACTGGGGCAGCGGCTCGGGTGACCGCGACGACTACCCCGTGCACGACGTGATCCTCATGTGGCAGGACCGCGTGCTCGGCCGGCTCCTCGATCCCCTGACGCTCGACCGCATCAGCGACGGTGAGCTCAAGGTGCCCGCCGACCAGGACGCGTTCACCACGGCGGAACTGCTCGACCGGCTGACGAAGGCGATCATGGCCGAGGTCGATGCGACGCCGGCCGGCGACCACACGAACCGCAAGCCCGCGATCGCGAGCCTGCGACGCGGGCTCCAGCGTGCCTACCTCGCGCGGCTCTCGGCCATCGTCCTGGGCCCGGCCAACGCCTCGCCCGACGCCCGGGCCGTCGCCGCGGCCCAGCTTCGGGATCTCGGCGGCCGGATCGACGGCGTGCTCGCGAAGCAGGACGTGAAACTCGACGACTACTCGCGGGCCCACCTCGTCGATCTCGCGGCGCGGATCCGCAAGGTGCTCGACGCGAGCATCGAGTTGCCGCGGCCGTAACGCCGGAGGGGATCCATGCGGCTCGTCATGGCCGTCGTCAGGCCGGCGCAGGTGGAGACCGTGCGGGCGGCGCTCGCCTCCGTGCAGGTCACGCGGATGACGGTCTGCGACGTGCACGGCTACGATCTCGCGGCCGACACCCTCGCCCAGGAGGCGCTCGTCGAGATCGCGGTCAACGACGACTTCGTCGAGCGCACCCTCGCCGCGGTGGACGCGGTGCTCGCCGCGGGGGGCCGCGACGGTGCCGCGCGACTGTTCACGCTGCCCATGCTCGACGCGGTGCAGCTCTACCGCGAGGTCCGCGGCCCCGAGGCGGTGTGAGGCGACCCGTGACCCGCTCCGCTCCCCTGCGCGTCCTCCTCGTGTCGGGCGACCTCATGGCGTCGAGCCGGCTGGCCGGCATCGGCCGCGGCGCCGGCGTCGAGGTCGAGACACTCGCGGCGCCCGGCGGCATGCCGCACGGGACCGCGTTCGACGTCGTGCTGATCGACCTCCAGTCGCTCCCCGGCGACCCGGCCGCGCACGTGGCGCGGGCGCGGCAACTCGGCGGTGCCACGGCGAAGGTCGTGGCCTTCGGGCCGCACGTCTGGAAGGAGCGCCTCGACGCCGCGATCTCGGCCGGGGCCGACGACGCCGTGAGCCGAGGTGCCGTCATGGAGTCGCTGCCCGACCTCCTCGCCAGGTGGACCGGCCGGTGACGGCTCAGCCTTCGGCGCCGGGCTCGTCGATCACGACCTCGTCGAGCTCGGTGCCGTCCACGTCGCGCCGCAGCAGGAGGTAGGCGGCCGTCGCGATCGCCCAGAAGTACCCCCAGCCGAACGACGAGAGCAGCGTCGCCAGGCCGCGGTTCCAGAACCGGATCGCCTCGGTGCCCCACTCGGCCGCCGTGCCGCCCGCCCCCGCCACGCCGTCGATCACCGCGACGGTTCGCTCGTGCCCCATGCCGAAGCTCGCGGCCCACATCGCCAGCTCGCTCGTCGCGTCGGCGAACAGTCCCGCGACGGCGAGGGCCGGCACCGCGATGGCGAGGGCCACCGCGGCATAGAACGCGTAGTGGAGCGGCCGCTGGTAGAGGTAGGAGAAGGCGGTCGAGATGGCCTGGAAACTGTCGCCACGCTCGACCCCCACGGCCGCGACCATGAGCGGCCAGCCGGCCACCAAGCCCACCGCGAGGATCGCCAGCACGAGCGCGCCGAGGAGCACCAGCGGCCAGATCGCGCCGGCGAAGGCCAGGCCCCAGTCGGTCCGCATGCCGAGGCCGAGCAGCGCGCCGGGCACGCTCAGGGCGGCGATGCCCGCCAGCACGAAGACCACCGAGTTGAACGCGGAGACCCACTTTCGCGAACCGAAGAGCGTGGCGCCGACGGGCCCCGGCGCCTCCTCGCCCACGAGCCGGAGGGCCACGTGCCGCGTGATGCCGGTGCCGAAGATCGACCACACGAGCACGAACCAGCCGATCCTGGCGAGCGCTCCGGCGACCTGCTCGAGCGTCGCGGTCGGACGGAACGGCACCCCGACGAGGGCGGCGACGTCGGCGAGCGGCTGAGGGAGCCGACCGGCCACCGCGTACAGCCAGGGCACGGAGATGCGGCTCGGCGCGGGGAGCGCCGTCGCCTGGCCGCCCACGGCCGGCAGCACGAGGCCCCCGTCGCTCGGCCCCGCGACCGAGGCCAGGCCGAGTTGATCCGCGGCCGACCATCCCGCCCACGTCGCCACGGCCCCGAGGGCCGCAAGGAGGACCACGGTCGGGGAAAAGGCCGAACCGGCCGCGCGGAACAGGAGCCACCACGGAAGCGCATCGCTCCAACGCACTTCGTGGACGACGGTGCCGGACGGATCGGGGCCTGGGGTCATGGGGAATCCCTCGAGGGGACGGCGGACGCCGGATCGAACGTGGACGGGGAGTATACGCGGCGCCCCGGCGCCGCGCCGTCAGCGCTCGTGGTCCTCGGCGTGAACCGACTCGCCCTCGGCGTCGTCGTCGGGCTTCCGCGGCGCGGGCACACCGTACGACTCGTCGAGCCAGCGGCCGAGGTCGATGAGCCGGCAGCGGTCGCTGCAGAACGGCACCGTCGGCGTCGTCGCGAGGTCGACCGCCGCGTCGCAGACGGGGCAGCGGGGCATCGGTCAGCCCTCGGAGGAGCCGGACGGCTTCTTCGCAGCGGCATCGGGCTTCGCCCCGCCCCCCGCATCGGCCGCGGCCCCCTTCTTGTAGGACTCGCTCCGGTAGTCGGTCTTGTAGAAGCCCGAGCCCTTGAACATGATCGCGCCACCGGCGCCGATCAGCCGGCGGAGCTTCTTCTTGCCGCACTTCGGGCAGGTCTTCTTCACGGCGTCGGTCATCGACTGGAACAGCTCGAAGGCGTGCCCGCAGCCGTCACACACGTAGTCGTACGTCGGCATCGCTCACCCTCCCTTCGCCACGATCACCTGCGCCGGGCGCACCACCCGGTCGTGGAGCCGGAAGCCCCGGCTCGCCGTACCGACGATCGTTCCCGCGGCGAGGCCCGGCACGTCCTGCTGGAGGATCGCGTCGTGCACCGCCGGATCGAACACCGTCCCGTCGGTCTCGATGGTCTGGCAGCCGTGGCTCGCGAGGAGCTTCTCGAGCTGCTGCGCGGTCATCCGGAAGCCGGCCCGCAGGCTGTCGACATCGGCGGTCTTCTCCGTGGCGTCGACCGCGCGAAGCACGTTGTCGAGCACGGGAAGGAGGTCGCGGAGCACGTCGATCTCGCGATAGCGCAGCGCGTCCTCGTACTCGCGCCGCGACCGCTTGCGGAAGTTCTCGAGCTCGGCCTGCGTTCGCAGGAGCCGCTCCTGGAGGTCGACGACCCGCTCGTCCCCGCCCCCCTCGACATCCGGCGCGGCGGCCGCACCCGGCTCGGCGCCGCCAGGCTCGTGTTCGTGCCCCGTCATCGTTCGGTCTCCTCGGTGTACCGCTGAGTGTCCTTGCCCTGGAAGTATTCGGCAAGCCGGGCGAAGAAGGACGACCGCCTCGGACTGACGGCCGCGTGCTCCTCCTCCGCGAGCTGCCGGAGCAGCTCCTCGGCCCGCGGCGAGAGCGTTTTCGGCACTTCCACGAGCACGTGCACGTGGAGGTCGCCGATGCCGCGACCACGCACCTCGGGCATGCCGAGGCCGCGGACGCGGACCACGTCGCCGCTCTGCGTGCCCCGCGCGATCTGCAGGGGCTTCGGGCCGTCGAGCGTGGGCACGTCCACCGTCGCCCCGAGGGCGGCCTGCGTGAAGCCGATCGGCACCTCGCAGTGCAGGTCGCGGCCCTCGCGGCTGAGGAACGGATGCTCCTCGATCTCGATCACGCAGTAGCAGTCGCCGGGAGGGCCGCCGTTGGCCCCCGGCTCCCCTTCGCCCGCCAGACGCACACGCACGTCGCGATCGACGCCGGCGGGGATCGTCACCCGCCGCTCGACGCGTTCCTCGGTCGCGCCGTCGCCTGCGCACGCGGCGCACTTCTCGCGGATCACGCTGCCGGCCCCGCGGCAGGCCGGGCAGGTCGTCTGCAGGCGAAAGACGCCCGCCGACTGGATCACCTGCCCCTTGCCGCCGCAGTAGTCGCACGGCTGGGGCTTCGTGCCCTTCTTCGCGCCCGAGCCGTCGCACGACCCGCACATCTCGTGGCGGGTGAACTCGACGGTCTTCGTGACGCCCCGCGCCGCCTCGACGAGCGTCAGCGACACCTGGCTGAACACGTCGCGGCCCTTGCGGGCCCGCTGGCCGCCACGCGCGCGACCGCCGAACGCCTCGCCGAAGATGCCCCCGCCGAAGAGGTCGCCGAAGGCGTCGAAGATGTCCGCCATGTCGTTGAAGTCGTGCTGACGGCCGCCCTGCAGGCCGGCGTGGCCGTAGCGGTCGTACCGCGACCTCAACTCGTCGTCGGAAAGCACCTCGAAGGCGCGGGCCGCCTCCTTGAACCGGGAGGCCGCCTCGTCGTCGCCCGGATTCTTGTCCGGATGGAACCTGATCGCGAGTTTGCGGTAGGCCTCGGTGATCTGGGCGACCGACGCCCGCCGCTCGACACCGAGCACCTCGTAGAAGTCGCGCTGGTCAGCCATCGACCGCACCTCGGGCATCGACCGCACCTCGGCCCCGGGCCGCGCCTCAGGGCCACCGCCCGCAGGCTCGGCGGCGGCGCGCCTCGCAGGCCGTGGCCAACGTCATCCACCGCCGGTTGCGGCGGCTGCGAACCCCAAAAACCCTCGGCATTTTTCCGGGTTCGCCCTCGTGGAAAAGGCCATGGAGGGCTTTTCCCACCGTCAGCTAGCGCACGCTGCCCTCGATCTTCCGCTTCTTGGCCTCGTCCTTGTCGAGGTTCGTCACGAGCGCCTCGGTCGTGAGGAGCAGGCCGGAGATGCTCGCGGCGTTGGTGAGCGCGACGCGGACCACCTTCACGGGGTCGATGATGCCCGCCTTGAGCATGTCGACGTACTCGCCCTTGTTGGCGTCGAACCCGACGTTGAGGTCCTTGCCCGCCACCTCGTCGGCGACGACCGCGCCGTCGATCCCGCCGTTCTCGGCGATCTGCCGGATCGGGGCCTCGAGGGCGTGGAGGATGATGTCGACGCCGATCTTCTCGTCTCCCTTGGCCTGCGACCGGGCCTTCTCGACCGCCTCGCGGCAGCGGAGCAGGGCGACGCCGCCGCCGGGGACGATCCCCTCCTCGACGGCCGCGCGCGTGGCATGGAGGGCGTCCTCGACGCGGGCCTTCTTCTGCTTCATCTCCGCCTCGGTGCCGGCGCCGACCGACACGATCGCCACGCCACCGGTGAGCTTCGCGAGCCGCTCCTGGAGTTTCTCGCGGTCATACTCGCTCTCGGTGTTCTCGACCTGCTGGCGGATCTGCTGCACGCGGGCCTGCACATCGGCCTGCTTGCCGGCCCCCTGCACGATCGTCGTCTCGTTCTTGTCGACGGTGATGCTCTTGGCCTTCCCGAGGTGGGAGAGATCGAGGTTCTCGAGCTTGAGGCCGAGGTCCTCGCTGATGAGCGTGCCGCCGGTGAGCATGGCGATGTCGCCGAGCATCGCCTTGCGCCGGTCGCCGAAGCCGGGAGCCTTCGACGCGCACACGTTGAGCACGCCGCGGAGCTTGTTGACCACGAGCGCCGTGAGCGCGTCGCCGTCGACGTCCTCGGCGATGATCAGGAGCGGCCGGCCCGACTGGGCCACCTTCTCGAGGAGCGGGAGGAGATCCCGGAGGTTCGAGATCTTCTTCTCGTGGATCAGGATCAGGGCGTCGTCGAGCTGGCACTCCATCTCGGCCGGCTTGTTGATGAAGTAGGGCGACACGAAGCCCTTGTCGAACTGCATGCCGTCGACGAAGCGCACCGTCGTCTCGGTCGTCTTCCCTTCCTCGACCGTGATCACGCCGTCCTTGCCCACCTTCTGCAGGGCCTCGGCGAGGAGGTCGCCGATCGCCCGGTCGTTGTTGGCGCTGATCGCGCCGACCTGGGCGATCTCCTCGGGCCGCTCGACCTTGCGGGCCAGCTCCATGAGCCGCTGCACGGCGGCCGCCACGCCCTTCTCGATGCCACGGCGAACGGCCGTGGGATTCGAACCGGCGGCCACGTTGCGCGTCCCCTCGCGGAAGATCGCCCGGGCCAGCACGGTGGCCGTGGTCGTGCCGTCACCGGCGAGGTCGGACGTCTTCGAGGCGACCTCGTTGACCAGCTTCGCCCCCAGGTTCTCGAACGCGTCCTCGAGGTCGACCTCCTTGCTGACGGTCACGCCGTCCTTGGTCACCGTCGGTCCGCCGTACGACTTGTCGATGATGACGTTGCGGCCGGTCGGCCCCATCGTCACCGCCACGGCTCCCGCCAGCTTCTCGACGCCCTTGAGGAGTTTGGCGCGGGCGCTGTCGTCGAACATCAGTTGCTTGGGCACGGGACGATCTCCTGGATGGGCTTCTGTTCGTTCGTGGTCTTCGTGGTCTTGGTCGTGAACGTCGGATTCAGCGGGGCGCCGCGATCAACCCAGCACCTTGGCGAGAATCTCGCTCTCGCGGAGGATCTTCACGTCGTGGCCGTCGACCTCGATGTCGCTGCCCGAGTACTTACCGTAGATCACCTGGTCGCCGACCGAGACCGACAGCGTCGCCCGCTGGCCGTTCTCGAGAAGCTTGCCGGGGCCGAGCGCGACCACGTGGCCACGCTGCGGCTTCTCCTTGGCGCTGTCGGGGAGCACGATGCCGCCGGCGGTCCGCTCTTCGGCCTCCACCGGCTCCACCACCACGCGGTCGTCGAGGGGGCGGATCTTCAGGTTCTTCGCTGCCATCTCACTGGTCTCCGGTTCGAGTGAAAAAAGGATCCCGTTGGTCGATCTCACGCGGGCGTCGGCCGCTCGATCACATCATGCCGCCCATGCCGCCCATGCCCGGCATGCCGCCCATGCCACCCATGCCCGGCATGCCACCGCCCATCCCGTGGTCGTGACCGTCGCCGCCGGCGGGCTCCTCGTCCTTCGGGATCTCGGTGATGAGCGAGTCGGTGGTGAGCAGCAGGGCCGCCACGCTCGCGGCGTTTTGCAGGGCCGTCCGCACGACCTTGGCGGGGTCGATCACGCCGGCACTCACGAGGTCGCAATACTCGCCCTTGTCGGCGTCGTAGCCGTCATTCTTGCCCTTCATGTGCCGCACGCGGTTGACCACGACCGATCCGTCGACGCCCGCGTTCTCGGCGATCGCCTCGAGCGGGTACCGCAGCGCGTGCCTCACGATCGACGCGCCCAGCTTCTCGTCCCCCTCGACGTCGAGTTTGTCGAGGGCCTTCTCGCTGCGGAGGAGGGCCACGCCGCCGCCGGGCACCACGCCCTCGGCGAGGGCGGCCTGCACCGCGCTCTTCGCGTCGTCGATCAGCGCCTTCCGCTCCTTCATCTCGGTCTCGGTGGCGGCACCGACGTTGATCTGGGCCACGCCGCCGGCGAGCTTCGCGAGCCGTTCCTGGAGCTTTTCGCGGTCGTAGTCGCTCGTGGTCTTCTCGATCTCGTCGCGAATCTGGGCCACCCGGCCGTCGATCGCGGCCTTGGTGCCACCGCCACTCACGATCGTCGTGTTCTCAGCCTCGATGATGACCTTCTTCGCACGACCGAGGTCGGTGAGCTTGACGGCATCGAGGGAGATGCCGAGATCCTTGAAAATCGCCTGGCCGCCGGTGAGCACGGCGATGTCGCCGAGCATCGCCTTGCGCCGGTCGCCGTAGCCGGGCGCCTTGACGGCCACCGACTGCACGATGCCGCGGAGCTTGTTGACGACGAGCGTCGCCAGGGCCTCCCCCTCCACGTCCTCGGCGATCACGACGAGCGGCTTGCCCGCCTTGCTGATGGCCTCGAGGAGCGGAACGAGCGCCTTGGCACTCGAGATCTTGTCCTCGTAGATGAGGATGGCGGGGTTCTCGAGCTCGCAGACCTGGCTCTCGGCGTCGGTCACGAAGTGGGGCGAGAGGAACCCGCGGTCGAACTGCATGCCCTCGACCACGTCGACCGACGTCTCGGCCTGCTTGCCTTCCTCGACGGTGATCACGCCGTCCTTGCCGACCTTGAGAAAGGCCTCCGAGAGGACGTTGCCGATCGTCGGGTCGTTGTTGCCGGCGATCGTCGCGATCTGCATCAGCTCCTTCTTGTTCTTCTCGTTGATCGGCGTCGCCATCGCGAGCACGGCCTTCGAGACGGCCTCGACCGCCTTGTGGATGCCGCGGGAAAGGGCCATCGGGTCGGCGCCCGCCGCGATCATCTTGATGCCCTCGCGGAAAATGGCCTCGGCGAGAACGGTGGCGGTGGTGGTGCCGTCGCCGGCGACGTCGTTGGTCTTGCTGGCGGCTTCCTTCACGAGCTGGGCGCCGAGGTTCTCATACGGATCCTCGAGGTCGATGTCCTCGGCGACGGTCACGCCGTCCTTCGTGACCTTGGGGGAGCCCCAGCCCTTGTCGAGCACCGCGTTGCGGCCGCGGGGGCCGAGCGTGCTCTTCACCGCGCGGGCGAGCTTGGCAACACCGGCGAGCAGCGGCTGACGGGCCTCGTCGTCGAACACCATCTGTTTGGCCACGGAAGACTCCTCTCGACTGTGTGACGTTGCGGATGACGGATTGGCAGCCCATCGTCGGGATGCCCATGTGGAAAGCAACCCTCGTGCCATCGTGGGCCGCGGGGGCGGGTTTTTCGCGTTTTCCGCGGCGTGGCGGCCACTTCGGCGGCCACGCGCCGCGACGGGGCCGAGGCCAGGTGCCGATTTGGCAGGAGCCGCCGGATCGCCTACGGGGCCCAGGCGATGGGTCCCTCCAGCCCGCGGACGAACGCGGCGAGCAGGTCGGCCGTGCGGTCGGCGTCGTCGAGCGAGATCGTCTCGACCGCCGAATGCATGTAGCGGTTGGGCACGCTCACGAGGCCCGTCGCCACGCCCGCCCGCGTCGTCTGCAGGACGTTGGCGTCGGTCGGCGTGGCCCGGCCGCTCGCCGCGAGCTGCACGGGGATCTCCCGGGCCCGCGCGGCGGCGAGCAGCCGGTCGACGACGTGCGGGTTCATGTTGGGGCCCCGGAACACGACCGGGCCGCGGCCGAGGGCCACGTCGCCCTCCGACTTCTTGTCGATCGTGGGGCAGTCGGTCGCGTGCGTGACGTCGACCGCGATCGCCACGTGGGGGTCGACGCCGTAGGAGCTCGTCTGCGCGCCCCGGAGGCCGATCTCCTCCTGCACGGTCGACGCGACATAGAGGCTGCACGGCAACGGCCCGGCGGCCACGGCGCGCCGAAACGCCTCGAGCACCACCCACAGGCCCACCTTGTCGTCCATCGCCACCGAGCAGGCGAGGTTGCGGCGCAGCTCGCGGACCTCGAGCTCGAACGTGACCGCGTCGCCGATGCGGACGACGCTCTCGCAGTCGGCCTTGTTTTCAGCCCCGATGTCGATCCACAGATCCTTCATCTTCGGCACCTGCTTCCGTTCCTCCTCGGTGAGGAGGTGGATCGGCTTGCGCGACATCACGCCCGTGACAGGCCCCGAGGCGGTCCAGACGGTGACGCGGGCGCCGACGAGCTGGATCGGGTCCCAGCCGCCGATGGGTTGCACCGAGATGAAGCCGTCGCCGTCGATGTATTGCACGATCAGGCCGATCTGATCGCAGTGACCGGCGAGGAGCATCCGCGTGTCCGTGCCGGCGGCGCTCGCGGCACGTCTGGCCCCGATGACGTTGCCGTGGGAGTCGGTCGTGACCGTGTCGGCGCAGCGGCCGAGATACTCGCGGACCACCGCCTGGATCGGCTGCTCGTAGCCCGACGGGCTGGGGGTCTTGAGCAGGCGGAAGAGGAACTCGCGGGCGGCGGCTTCCACGATGGGCGGCTCCGAAGGGGCAGGGGCGACACGACGGCGCCGCTCGTTGTACGCGATGCCACCGGCCGACGACAGCGGCACCCCGTCGCGATCGCTGCGACCGGCGCGACCGTCACCTCCCGGCGACGTGCTCTCCCGTCCTTTCCGGCGTGGGCTACGCTCATTACGATCGACAGACTCTCCTCGACGAAAGCGGGCCTCCCTTGAGCACGTCCCCGAGCACCACCACCGCACCCGTCCGCGTCGGCGTCGTCGGCCTCGGCACCGTCGGCTCGGGTGTCGTCCGCCTCCTCGTCGAGTCGGCCGACCACATCACCCGTCACGCCGGCAGGCCGATCGTGGTGGAGCGGGCCGTGTGCCGCGACGTCGGCAAGGACCGCGGCATCAAGCTCGCCGCCGACCGCATCTCCACCGACATCCGCGACGTCTCCCGCGATCCGTCGATCACGGTGGCGGCGCTCCTCGTGGGCGGCCTCGAGCCGGCACGGTCGATGATGGTCGACCTCCTCGAGCACGGGAAGGACGTCGTCACCGCCAACAAGGCCCTGCTCGCGGAGCACGGCCCCGAGCTCTTCGAGCTCGCCCGCCGGAAGGGCCGCTCGATCGCGTTCGAGGCGGCCGTCGCCGGCGGCATCCCGATCGTGGCCGCCATCGGCGAGTGCCTGGCGGCCAACCGCATCGAGAGCATCCGCGGGATCCTGAATGGCACGAGCAACTTCATCCTCTCGAAGATGGAGGAGGACGGCGCCGACTACGCCGAGGTGCTCGCGCTCGCGCAGGAGAAGGGCTACGCCGAAGCCGACCCGTCGATGGACGTCGACGGCACCGACGCCACGCAGAAGCTGGCGATCCTCGCCCATCTGGCGTTCGGCGTGTGGGTGCCGTGGGGCGAGATCCCGCGGACGGGCATCGAGGGGATCGACCTCGGGCTCATGACCTACGCCAACGAGCTCGGCTACCGCATCCGGCTCGTGGCCGTGGCCAGCCGCAGCGACGGACGGCTCGCGATGCGGGTCGCCCCGGCGCTCGTGAAGATCGGCACGCCGCTCGCCGAGACCCGCGGTGCCTTCAACGCCGTGAGCATCGTCGGCGACGCCGTCGGCCGGATGTTCTTCCACGGCCTCGGCGCCGGCCAGATGCCGACCGCGTCGGCCGTCGTGGCCGACATCATCGACACGGTCGTGGGCCGGGCCGCGATCACGTTCCGCACCACCGGCGTGCTCGACATCGAGGGGCCCGCGGCGCGGATCGGCGGCGTCGACCTCGAGGAGCGGCACTTCCTCCGCATCCACGCCAACGACCGGCCCGGCGTGCTCGCGCGGATCACCGGCATCCTCGGCGAGCACGGCATCTCGATCGCGTCGGTGATCCAGCACGAGCCTTCGGGCTCGTCGGGGGCCGCGGTGCCGCTCGTGATCATGACGCACGCCTGCGGCACGACGGCGATCCAGAAGGCGGTCGCCCACATCGACGCCTCCGACGTGGTGGCGGGCAGGACGGTCTGCCTGACCGTCCTCGACGACTGACCGCGACCACGGAGTGCCCGCGATGAAGTACGTGATCGTGATCCCGGACGGCGCCGCCGACGCGGCGCAGGAGTCGCTCGGCGGCCGCACGCCGTTCCAGGCGGCCCGCACGCCCGCCCTCGACGCGCTCGCGGCCCGCGGCCGCGTGGGGCTCACGAACCACGTGCCCGATTCGCTCCCGCCGGGGTCGGAGGTGGCCTGCATGAGCCTCCTCGGCTACGACCCGCTCGCCTGCTTCACCGGCCGCGCCCCGCTCGAGGCCGCCGCGCAGGGCATCGCGCTCGGCCCCGACGACTGGGCCGTCCGCTGCAACCTCGTGACGATCACCGGCCAGTCGATGGAGGACTTCACGGCGGGCCACGTGACCACGGCCGAGGCCACGGAGCTCCTCGCCGCCGCGCAGCGGGGCCTCGCGGCCGACTTCCCCGAGCTCGCGTCGCGCTGGTCGTTCGTGCCGGGCGTGAGCTACCGCAACCTCCTCCTTCACCGGGGCGTGGCCGGTGCGGCGCCGTTCGACGGCAGCCTGCGGGCCACACCCCCTCACGACCTGATGGACAAGCCGGTCGTGGACGACTTTCCGCGCGGCACCGGCAGCCGCCTGCTGGCCGAGATCATGGCGCGGAGCGCCCACTGGCTCGCGGGACATCCGGTGAACGCGGCGCGGATCGCGGCGGGCAAGCGGCCGGCCACGCACGTGTGGCTGTGGGGCGTCGGCAAGGCGCCGGCGATTCGATCGTTCCGCGACACCTACGGCGTGTCGGCGACGATGATCACGGCGGTGGACCTCCTCCGCGGCCTCGCGGCCCTCGCGGGCTGGAAGCGCCGCGAGGTGGAGGGGGCCACGGGATACCTCGACACCGACTACGCGGCGAAGGGGCGTGCGGCGATCGAGGAACTGGCCTCGGCCGACCTCGTGTGCGTGCACGTCGAGGCCCCCGACGAGGCGAGCCACCAGGGCGACGCCGTCGAGAAGGTGAAGGCCATCGAGGAGATCGACGCCAGGATCGTCGCGCCGATCGCGGCCCACCTGGCCGGCCTCGGCCCGCACCGGATCCTCGTCTGCCCCGACCATCCCACGTTCATCGCCACCAAGACGCATTCCCGCGGCGCCGTGCCGTTCGTGATGGTCGGCGACGGCATCGCCCCCTCGGGGCAGGCCACCTACGATGAAGGGTCTGCGGCCGCGAGCGGCGTGCGGATCGAGCCGGGCTGGCGGCTGATGGGGGAGTTCCTGCACGGCGGGAACGGTTCGTGACACGCTCGTGAGCGGAGGAGTCGAGAAGCAGATGGCCCTCGTCGTGCAGAAGTTCGGCGGCACCAGCGTCGCCGACGCGTCCAAGATCAAGGCGGCCGCGGCCAAGGCGATCGCGCGGCACCAGGCGGGCGACCGGGTCGTCGTCGTGGTGAGCGCGATGGGCCATCAGACCGACATCCTCGTCGATCTCGCCAAGCAGATCACCGACCGGCCGAGCGCCCGCGAGATGGACATGCTCCTCTCCACGGGCGAGCAGGTGAGCGTGGCCCTCTTCGCGATGGCGATCCAGGCCGCGGGCCACAAGGCGGTGAGCCTCACCGGCGCCCAGATCGGCATCCGCACCGACTCGACCCACACGAAGGCCCGGATCAAGTCGATCTCGACCGACCACGTGAAGCAGCTCCTCGATTCGGGCGCGATCGTGATCGCCGCCGGCTTCCAGGGGATCGACCAGCACGGCAACATCACCACGCTCGGCCGAGGCGGCTCCGACACCACGGCCGTGGCCCTCGCCGCCGTGCTCGACGCCGATCTCTGCGAGATCTACACCGACGTCGACGGCATCTACACGACCGACCCGCGCGTGCTTCCCGACGCCCGCCGGCTCGCGTCGATCTCCTACGACGAGATGCTCGAACTCGCCAGCCTCGGCGCCGGCGTGATGCACTCCCGCTCGATCGAGTTCGCCAAGAAGTTCGGCGTGAAGGTGGTGGTGCGGTCGAGCTTCAAGGACATGCCGGGCACGATGATCCTCGCGGCCGACCAGTCGGTGCGCCGCGCCGCCAGCGGCGTGGCGCTCGCCAGAGACGAGGCCCGGATCACGCTCGAGGGCGCCCCCGACCAGCCCGGTTCGAGCCACGCGCTCTTCTCCTCGCTCGCCGAGTCGGGGATCGCGGTCGACATGATCGTGCAGAACGTGGGGCAGGGGGGCCGGGCCGACATCTCGTTCACGGTGCCCGAGGACGATCTCCCCGAGGCGCTCGAGCGCACCCGACGCGTCGCGGCCACGATCGGCGCGGAGGGGGTGTCGCACGACGGCGACGTGGCGAAGGTGTCGGTCGTCGGTGTCGGCATGGAGGCGGAGGAGGGTGTGGCCGGGCGAATGTTCTCGGCGCTCTCGGCCGAAAAGATCAACGTCCACATGATCACGACGAGCGAGATCAAGATCTCGGCGCTCGTCGACCGGGGCGACGGTCCCGCCGCGGTGCGGGCGGTGCACCGCGCCTTCGGCCTGCACGACGCCGGCGGTGAGCCGACGGCCGCCGCGGGGAGCGCGCTCGCGAAGTCGAGCCCGCTCGACGTGGTGCGGCGGCTCGAGGGGATGGAGGACCTCGCGATCGAGGACTGCCTCCTCGACTCGTCGCAGGCGCTCGTCACGTTCGCCGACCTGCCCGACACGCCGGGCGTCGCCGCCGACGTGTTCCAGGAGGTGGGCCGTGCGGGCCTCGTGGTCGACATGATCGTGCAGAGCAATCCGCGCGACGGCCGGGCCGAGATCTCGTTCACGGTGCCGGCGGAGAGCCGCGACCGGGCGATCGAGGTGGCGGGCAAGATCGCCGCGGCCCGTGGGGCGAAGGTGGCCGACGTGCCGCACGTGGCGAAGCTCTCGATCACGGGCGTGGGCATCCGCAGTCACGCGGGCGTGGCCGACCGGCTCTTCAAGCCGCTGGCCGACGCGGGGGTCAACATCGACCTCGTGAGCACGAGCGAGGTGCGGCTCAACGTGGTGGTGTCGGCGGAGCACGGCACCGAGTCGCTGAAGGTCCTCCGCAAGGCCTTCGGCCTGGCGTGATCGGGGGCCACCCCGGCCCGCCCGTGCCATATCGCCGGACGTTCGCTCCGGCCATCCTGGCCTCCGCTCACTGCACGTTTGCGGCGCTCCGCCATCCTGGCTGCGCTTGCAAACGTAGCCCGGCTCCCATGGCACGGGCGGGCCGGGGCTCGCGTCGCCGCGCGGGGATGTCAGCGGTCGGCGGCGAGCGCCCGCTCCACGAACACCTCCGCGGCGATCGCGGCCTCCGACAGAAGCGTGTAGTTGTCCGACACGCCGTGGACGCGCCGGGCCAGGTCGGAGTCGAAGCAGCGGAGCACCAGCCGCAGCGGAAGATCCAGGCGGCGCGCCTCGGCCACCGACTGGGCGGTGAGGCCGATCTCGATGTTGAGGGCGTCGTTGCTCGTGCAGGCGATGAGCGCCCGGGCCCGTTCGATGCCGGCGCGGTGGAGGATCACCGGTCGCGTGGCGTCGCCCACGATCACCGGGCAGCGCGGATTCGACTCGCGATGGAGCTCGTCGTCGGCCTCGGGATCGATGACGACCACTCGTGCGCCCCGGGCGAAGAGATCGCGGGCCACGGCCGTGCCCACCGAGCCGAGGCCACAGACGACGACGTGGTCTCGCAGCCGCCGGGCGCGGAACTCGTTCCGCAGCCGATCGGCGGTGCCGGTGACCACGAACACGGCCAGGAGCGACGCCGTCACCGCGATCAGGAGCACGCCGGCGAACATCAGCCCGACGCCGAAGAGTTTCACGGCGGCCGGCGCGTCGAGGAGGTTGATGTCGCCGAAGCCCACGGTCGTGACCACGGTGGTGGCGAAGTAGGTGGCGTCGATCCACGACAGACCGAGCGTGGTACGAAACACCACGATCGCCGCCGCGTAAATGCCGAGGAGCAGGAGCGGAACGGCGACGTACTCCGTCCGGATCGGCCGGCGGGGCAGGGGCGTGCCACGCTCCCGTCGCAGGAGCCGTGCCGGGGCCGACGGGGCCGTGAGAGCCGCCTCGACGAAGGCGTTGGCGGCGACATCGGCAGGCGAGAGGGCCGCGGTGATCCCGAAATCGGTCTCGAACCGCCGCGAAAGCCGCGACTGCGAGTGGCGCATCACGACGCGCACGTGGGGCGACTCGCCGCGGATGTCGAGCGCGGCCTCGAGGTTGTCCACGTCGCTGGCCGAGGTGATCACGACCGCGTCGGCCCGGCCGGTCTCGGCCTCCCGTCGGACCGACGCGCGGCGGAAATCCCCCGCCACGATCCGGCAGCCGGCCGCCACGGCCCGCTCGATCCGCTCGGGATCCGTGCTTTCGTCGGTGACGATCGTCACCGCGCAGCCGCGGCTCCGCAGGACCACCGCGACCTGGAGGCCGAATCGACCGAGTCCGCAGACGACCACCGAGCGCATGGCGGGGAGTATAGACGCGAATCCGCGCCGCACCCGCCCCGGCACGCCCGTGCCATGGGAGCCGGGCTCCGGTTGCAAGCGAAGCCAGGATGGCGGAGCGCCGCAAACGTGCAGTGAGCGAAGCCCAGGATGGGCGGAGCGAACGTCCGGCGACATGGCACGGGCGGGCCGGGGGGCTAGGATGATGACTGAGAATGCAGAAGGAGCCACGATGGAACCGCGAACCACGCATGCCCGGAAGGAATACGAGCGGGGATCGCTCGACGAGGCGACCGTCAATCGGGCCCCCATTCGGCAGTTCGCCGCGTGGTACGACGACGCCGTCGCCGCGGGCGTGCCCGAACCCGAGGCGATGACGCTCTCCACCGCCACGCCCGACGGCCGGCCTGCGGCCCGGATCGTCCTGCTGCGCGGCTTCGACGACCGCGGCTTCTGCTTCTTCACGAACTACGAGAGCCGCAAGGGCCGCGAACTGGCGGCGAACCCGCACGCCGCGCTCACATTCCACTGGGCCGACCTCGAACGGCAGGTGCGAATCGAGGGCCGCGTCGAGCGAACGACCGCCGTCGAGAGCGACGCCTACTTCCACAGCCGGCCCGCCACGTCCCGCATCGGCGCCTGGAGTTCGCCGCAGAGCCGGGTCATCACCGACCGCACGGCCCTCGAAGCGGTCGTCGAGCAGTTCCGCGCCGCCCACCCGGACGAATCCACCATCCCGCGGCCCGAGCACTGGGGCGGCTACCGGCTCGTGCCGGAGCAGATCGAGTTCTGGCAGGGCCGCCCCAGCCGGCTCCACGACCGGCTCCGGTTCCGTCGCGCCGAGTCGGGGCCGTGGGTGCTCGAACGCCTCGCGCCCTGACGGTCCGTGGACGAAGCCGTCCCCGGAACGTGGCCACCGGATTGCACGCCGCCTCACGCGATCCACCCACGCCGGGAATCGCCCACACGCCGGCGTCAGTCACTCGCCGAGGACGCTCTGCAGCACCTCTTCCGACACGTAGATCGGCAGGTTGGGCTCGCAGGTCACCGCCACCGCGATCGCGTCGGACGGCCGGGCGTCGATCTCCACCGTCTCGCCGTCCTTGAGCACCCGGATCACCGAGTAGTAGGTGTGCTCCTTGAGCTCGGAGATCACCACGTCCTGAAACTCACCGCCGAGGAGCTCGACGGCGGCCACGAGGAGGTCGTGCGTGAGCGGACGCGGCGACTGGTGGTGCTTCACGCGGCGGTCGATGCTCGTCGCCTCGAAGAGGCCGATGAGGATCGGAAACGTGCGATCACCCTCGACCTCCTTGAGATACACCACCTGCTGATCGTTGATCTCGCTGATGATGATCCGCGAAAGTTCCATCTGCACGCTCATGGGCCGGCTCCGCAAAGGGATTGGAGCGCCAGGACCATCCGGCCGCGCCCACCTCCAGAGTCTACCCGAAGGGCAGGGGGGCTTCATCACGGGGCCGGCGGCGGACCGCCCGTCACGCCGGTCCCTTGCGGCCGCGCAGTTCCGCGAGCGCCGCCCCGCCCCGGGCGAGCCTCGCCTCGAGGTCGGCGAGCGCCGCCCGCTCCTTCGCGATCACCGCCTCCGGGGCCCGCGCCGTGAACGCCGCGTCGGCGAGCTTCGCCTGCTTGGCACGGATGAAGCCCTCCGTCTTCTCCTGCTCCTTCACGAGCCGGGCGATCTCCGCGGCCACGTCCACGAGGCCCGCGAGATCGACGGCGATGTCGCAGCCCGCGGCCGCCGCCGTGGCCGCCGTCGCCGGGACCGGGGCGTCGGGGCCGATCGCCTGGATGTCGGCCGCCGCCATCGACGCGATCGCGGGCACCATCGGCGCGAGGAGCGCCGCCGTCTCAACGCCCGTACGGATCGACACCGCCACCCGCGTCTTCGGCGGCACGTTCTGCCGCGCCCGGATCTCGCGGATCGCCGCGACCACGGCGAGGAACGTGCCGAACCGCGTCTCGGTGGGCGGATCGATCCAGGCCTCCGGCGGCCGCGGCCACGCCGCCACCATCACCAGCGCCGCCGGCGGCGCCACCGGATCGTCCCACGGCATCCGTCGGGGACCAAGGGCGTCGGCCAGGTGCTGCCAGATCTCCTCCGTCACGAACGGCATGATCGGATGAAGCAGCCGGAGGATCGTGTCGAGCCCCACGAGGAGCGTGGCCCGGGCCCGTTCGCGGTGCGCCGGATCGGCGAGGCGCGACTTGCACAGCTCGAGGTAGGCGCTGCAGAACTCGTCCCAGGCGAACGCGTAGAGCAGCCGCGCCGCCTCCGCGAACCGGTAGTCGTCGATCGCACGGGTCACGTCGCGACTCACGCTCGCCAGTCGGCTCATCAGCCAGCGATCCTCGAGCGGCGCGTCGGCGGCCGCCGCGGCGCCCCCCGCGAGATCGGCCCCCGAGAATCCCTCGAGGTTCATGAGCACGAACCGGGTGGCGTTCCAGAGCTTG
>Ga0007795_10000104_pt1 | contig 20222 bp, 17 predicted proteins | sample CryBogmetaGMA1M_FD_60369 | JGI IMG/M metagenome (GOLD analysis project Ga0007795, IMG submission 60369) | Freshwater microbial communities from Crystal Bog, Wisconsin, USA - MA1M | ecosystem: Environmental > Aquatic > Freshwater > Lake | place: Crystal Bog, Wisconsin, USA | collected 2009-07-06
CGGGACCGGTGCATTGGCCGTTGAAGCCGCCAAGCGCGGTGCCGACGTTACCGCTATCGATCTTTCCCCGACCTTGATTGAATTGGCGAAAGAAAGGCTGCCAGCGACCCTTGGCAAAGGCAAGATCGCCTTTTTAGCGGGCGATATGATTGATCATTCGCTCGGCATGTTCGATCATGTGGTCGCGATGGATTCGGTCATCCATTATACCCGCGCCGATATGCTTGATATGGTGGCTCGCTTTGCTGCGATGAGCCGGTTTGGCGTTCATTTCACCTATGCGCCATGGACACCTCTCTTGGGAGCCATGCAGGCTGCGGGTAAGCTCTTTCCCCGAGGCGACCGCTCGCCGTGGATTGTCCCGCACCGCGCATCGACAATCGCCAAAGCCATCGAACGCGATAGCCGTTTTGAAGGCTGGCAGCTCGGTCGTACACAGCACATCACCAGCGGCTTTTATCACTCCAAGGCACAGGAGTTGAAGCGGATATGAAGCGCATTTTTGGCATCAACAGCAAAATCGTTAAGGGCTGGCAACGCGTCGGCCCGCAATTTTTGCCGTTTGCCGATGCTGCGACAAATGAGTTGCCGCTTGGCAAACTGCTGCGTCTTGCGCTTTTCCAAATCTCGATCGGTATGGCGACCGTGCTGCTCACCGGTACGTTGAACCGGATCATGATTGTCGAATTAGCCGTTCCCGCTTGGCTTGTTGGCCTTATGGTGTCGTTGCCGGTCGCTTTTGCCCCTTTCCGTGCTTTGATCGGCTATAAATCGGACACGTATAAATCGGTCCTTGGTTGGAAGCGGGTGCCCTATATTTGGTTCGGCACGATGATGCAGTTTGGCGGCTTTTCCATTATGCCGTTTGCGCTCTTGCTCTTGTCGGGCGACACTACGGGGCCGATGATCTACGGCCAATTGGGCGCAGGACTGGCCTTTCTGCTCGTTGGTGCGGGTATTAATACAACGCAAACGGCAGGCCTCGCCTTGGCAAATGATCTTGCGCCCGAGCATGTCCGCCCCCGAGTGGTTGCGTTGCTCTTCACGATGCTGCTCGTTGGTATGGTCGGGAGCGCGATAGCCTACAGTTTCATTTTGAAAACTTTCAACCAGATCCTGCTCATTCAATTGATCCAGGGCGTGGCGATGCTTACCATTATCTTCAACGTCATTGCCTTGTGGCAGATGGAGCCCCGTCGTCGGCTCGTAGACGTTAAAATGGATGAGACCAGCTCAAGTCTTCGTGAAGCGGACAATTTTCGTGAATCTTGGGCAAAGCTCGCCCGAATTCCGGGCTTTGTCCGATTAATGGTGGTTGTTGGCGTTGGAACCGCAGCCTTTAACATGCAGGACATCCTTCTCGAACCCTTCGCAGGGCAGGTCTTTGGCATGGCCGTCGGCCAAACAACGTTTTTGATGGCGATCCTTGCAGGTGGCATGTTGATCGGCTTTATGTTGTCCGAACAACTGCTCAATCTGAAGATTGAACCGCTAAAGGTTGCGGCGATTGGGCTCCTGTTTGGAGCACTTGCGTTCGGTATTGTGGTAGCGTCGCCCTTGGCTGACTCTATCGGGATCTTCCGGAGTGGCACCTTTGCCGTTGGTATTGGGGCGGGTTTGTTTTCGGTTGGTACGCTGACCACCACGATGGGGCTCGCCAACAGCAAAATGAGTGGAATTCTGCTTGGTACTTGGGGAGGCGTTCAAGCCACCTGTGCCGGTGTGGGCATCGCGTTTAGCGGCGTGGCTCGTGACCTGATTTCGCGGGCGGCGCAATCGGGCACTTTCGGTCCATCTTTGAGGGGCCCCGCAACCGGTTACATCGCTGTTTTCATTCTCGAAATTGCGTTGCTGTTTGCAACGTTGTTCATCGTCGGCCCTTTGCTGGGATCCGACAAGCGCCGCCGCGCGCGGCAAACCGGCCCTTCTTCCGCATGGGACGAAGGTCGGGTGGAAGGGTATAGGGAGGCCTGACATGCACGCAGCCATTACGAGTTATTTCGACGTTGCCCAAATCACGCTCTATCTGTTTTGGGGTTTTCTCGCAGCGGTCATTTACTATCTCCACGCTGAAGATAAGCGTGAAGGTTATCCGCTCGAATCCGAGCGTTCTTCCGGGATTGTGGTTCAGGGTTTCCCTGCCATTCCGTCGCCAAAGACATTCCTTTTGGCAGATGGAACAACCGTTCAAGCGCCTCGCGCAGAGCCGCACGATTCCCGTCCGATTGAAGCAACCCCACTCGCTGGTTTTCTCGGCGCGCCTTTGGTGCCCGATGGTGATCCGATGATTGATGGTGTCGGCCCAGCCGCTTACGCTGAGCGCCAAGATATTCCTGATGTAACGATCCACGGCACACCAAAGCTCATTCCGCTGCGCACCGCGCCAGATTGGCACATTGATCACAACGATCCCGATCCGCGCGGCATGCCAGTGCTTGGTCTCGACGGTAAAGTCGGCGGAACCGTCAAGGACGTGTGGTTAGACCGCGCTGAATCGATCATCCGCTATTTCGAGATCGAGGTTGCAGGTCCTTCCGGCCCGCGCAACGTGCTTCTGCCAACAACCATGTCGCGCATCAGCTATTCCAAGCGTGAAGTACTCGTTCGGTCGATCACAGCGGCGCATTTTGCCAAGGTGCCGGGCCATAAAAACTCAGACTTTGTTACCCGGCTCGAGGAAGACAAAATCTGCGCCTACTATGCTGGCGGCCATCTCTACGCGACCGCGGCACGTCAGGAGCCGTTGACATGAGCCACGATGATTTCGACTTTGATCCGGTAAGAGGATTGCCCGAAGTCTTGCCCGCGGGTGAGCGCATGCTCTGGCAGGGCTCTCCCCGCTGGCAGGATATGGCGGTCCACGCCTTCCATGTTCGCAAAGTCGCGGTTTATTTTGCGGTGCTCACGCTTTTTGTGATCAGCCTGCGCTTCTTTGACGGTGCGCCGGTTACTGAAGCAGTAAAACCATTGCTTTGGTATGTGCCGATGGGCCTCACCGCTTGTGGGCTTTTGGCAGGGTTGGCCTGGGCAAGCGCTCGCACCACGATCTATACGATCACAACCAAGCGTATCGTCTTGCGGATTGGTATGGCGCTGCCGATGTCGCTCAATCTGCCCTTCTCGCTTGTTGAGAATGCGGGTTTGCGCACCTATGACTCGGGTGCTGGCGATATTCCGGTTGAGCTTAAGGGTAAGGACCGTGTGGCTTGGCTCATTTTGTGGCCGCATGCCCGTCCTTTCCACTTGAAGCACCCGCAGCCGATGCTCCGCGCAGTGCCCGATTCCCAGGCGGTAGCCCGTCTTTTGGGCGATGCGCTTGAGGGTAAAGCAACGGTCCCTTTGCAAACGGAGCGGAAATCGGTTCGCTTCGCGTCCAGTGTTGTGACAGCCTGAGGATAGTATGGAACAGACCGTCGACATCCGCTTTCCCCGTACGCCGCTCTATGGAGCAGCCTTATTGATTGCAGCCACGATCTTTGTGGTTGCTATGGGGCGGATTTCACCCGCGCCCGCGCTGTCCGATATGGTGAGAACCCAAGTGGCAGAAAGTCGCACCCTGCGGTTTGAGGATGCCAAAGATGGTAGCGTGCGCGTGTTTGATGCGAGCACCAACGACATCGTTTCCATCGCGGCACCCGGGACAAATGGCTTCCTTCGCGGTCTTTTGCGGGGAATGATGCGCGCCAGAAAGCAAAATGGTGCATCGCTGACGGCGCCGATGCGGTTGGAGATCCTAACCAATGGCATGGTATTGCTGATTGATGAGGAAAACAAAGTTACACTTGACCTTGATGCGTATGGCCATACCAATGCAGAGGTTTTCAAGACGTTCTTGAAAAGTGCAGGAGGGCAGGGCTGATGCTCAATCCATTTGGCAAAAAGGTCCGCGAGGACGTGATGTGCACCGTCCACGTGGTCAATACGTTTGAGAGCCTCGGGGCTCATGTTGAGTTAGATGGTGATGTGAAGGTTCGTCCCGGGGACGAAGTGCTGGTTCATGGCCAAGAAATCCGCGTGCCTTATGGCGAGACGCGCATTGAGCGGCGGCAAGCGACGATCAGTCGCGCCGGCTGGATTGAGCAGCAGTGGATTAAACTGACGGGTGACTTAGAATTCATGGAATTGTTTGAATTCAGCTTTTCGGGAGAAGAAGTATGACCATCGAAAGACTGAGCATTTCTGCCAAGGATACGGCCCGTATGGCGCAGGAGAGCACGGTGCTGTCCCCGCGCTTTTACACCACGGATTTTGACGCGCTTGACCGTATTGATGTGTCGCCCGTGCGCGAAGAATGGGACAAGCTGATCGCCGAGATGCGTTCCGATCCCAATAAATTGCATTTCAAACGTTCCGAAGAATGGGACGAAACGTCACTTGATGATTTGCCTGAAGGGCTTCGCAAGGAATTCGTCGATTTTTTGGTGTCTTCGCTAACCTCCGAATTTTCGGGCTGCATTCTGTATTCCGAAATGCGCAAGCGCGGTACCAATCCAGATATTTGCGAGCTGTTTAAATTTATGGCGCGCGATGAATCCCGTCATGCCGGTTTCATCAATGACACGCTGAAAGATTTCAAGATTGGTATTGATCTCGGCTTTCTAACGAAGGCCAAGAAATACACGTTCTTCCAGCCGAAATTCATTTTCTACGCGACCTATCTGTCCGAGAAGATTGGCTATGCGCGCTACATCACGATTTTCCGGCAATTGCAGAATAATCCGGATCGTCGCTTCCATCCGATTTTCAAATGGTTCGAAAAGTGGTGCAATGATGAGTTTCGTCATGGCGAAGCATTTGCGCTCCTTATGAGGGCCAATCCGCACCTCTTGAAGGGCGTCAATAAATATTGGGTGAAATTCTTCCTGCTCGCCGTTTTTGCGACGATGTATGTTCGCGACCATCAGCGCCCTTATTTCCACGAGGCACTTGGCGTTGATATCAAAGACTACGACTATAAAGTCTTCCAGATCACGACGGAAATATCCCGCCAGACCTTCCCGCTTGAACTCGATATCGACCATCCTGCGTTCTTTGCCGGACTTGATCGGTTGAAGGAGATCAGTGAAGCCTCAGTTAAGATTCAAGCAAAAGGCGGACTGCGTGCAAAGGTGAACAAGGTTGCAACAGTAGCAGCCGCTGGGATCACGTTCCTGCGTCTTTATATGATTCCGACGAAGAAAAACGAGCTGGGACCTGAAATTCGTCTCGTCCCGACCTGGTAAGGAAAGAGCAGGATAACACCGATGCACTACGGACTTCCTGTCCTTGCGGCCTTGTTTATCTGGTGGTTTACCACTGGGGTGATTTTCTATTTGGATAATCTCCCGAACAAGACGTTCAAATGGAGCATGCTTGGCTCGACCTTTGTTCTGTTCGGCGCTTTTATCGCCTTACAGAGCACGGCCAATGGGACGGATACGGCATCGGTTTATATCGCCTTCACTGCAGGTTTGATGGCTTGGGGGTGGCAGGAAATCAGCCTCTATCTCGGCTTTGTAACCGGTACGCGTAAAATTCGGTGCGAAGCAGAGTGCTCGGGCGTAAGGCATTTTTGGCACGCGATCGAAGCAAATATCTGGCATGAGCTCGCTATTATCGCGGTGGCGGTTACGATTGCGGCCCTCACCTGGAATGCCGATAATCAGTTCGGGCTTTGGACCTATCTCCTGCTTTGGGGTATGAATTTGAGCGCGCGCCTAAATGTCTTTTTAGGCGTCCGCAATGTGTCGGAGGAATTCGTTCCCCCCCATATGGAAGTTCTGAAAAGCTTTTTGACCCAGCGGCCGATGAACCTTTTGTTTCCTGTGTCGGTAACGCTTGCGACCACCGGCACTTTTTTTCTCGTCGGCAAAGTGGCAGATGCCACCGATATGTCAGAAAGCATTGGGTTTTCCTTGCTAGCGACCATGATGGCGTTGGCTCTGGTTGAGCATTGGATGCTGGTTTTACCGCTTCCTTTCGAAAAACTATGGAATTGGACGCTGCCAAGCCGTTCCAAACCATCGAAATCAAAGTTCCGGAGCGATAGTCCGGTCGAATTTGCCACCGTAAAAGCGACTTTATCGCCAAAAACCGACTCGTCTTGCTGCTGATTACATCCAATCGGGAAATAGCCCCATGAATTACGAAGTTTTTTTTAAGAACGAACTCGATACGCTCCGCCAAGATGGCCGTTATCGGGTCTTTGCCAATTTAGAGCGCAAAGCTGGGGAGTTTCCCTCCGCGATCCATCGTTCGGATAAAGGTGAAAACAGCATTCGTGTCTGGTGCTCGAATGATTATCTCGGGATGGGGCAAAACCCGAAAGTGATCAAAGCGATGCACGACGCCATCGACCTGTGCGGAGCAGGCGCTGGCGGCACGCGCAATATTTCGGGTACGAACCGCTTCCATGTTGAGCTTGAAAGCGAACTCGCTGATCTTCATGGCAAAGAGAGTGCTCTGTTGTTCACATCCGGATATGTTTCGAACTGGGCAGCGCTTGGCACTCTTGGCGCCCTGATTCCGAACTGTATTATTTTGTCAGACGCCGGCAACCACGCCTCAATGATCGAAGGCATCCGGCATAGCCGCGCCGAGCGCCATGTGTTCAAGCACAATGACGTCGAGGATTTGGAGCGTATTTTGAAAACGCTTGATCCAGCTCGGCCAAAACTGATTGCTTTTGAATCGGTCTATTCAATGGATGGCGATATTGGTCCGATCAAGGAAATCTGCGATTTGGCGGACAAATATGGGGCGATGACCTATCTCGATGAAGTTCATGCGGTGGGCATGTATGGCCCGCGTGGCGGCGGTATCGCCGAGCGGGAAGGCTTGATGAACCGGTTGACCGTGATTGAAGGAACCTTGGGCAAAGCGTTCGGCGTGGTGGGCGGATATATCGCCGCATCGGCCGCTTTGTGCGATTTCGTCCGTAGCTTCGCGTCCGGTTTTATCTTCACAACAGCGCTTCCTCCTGCGACGGCCGCCGCCGCCGCCGCTTCGATCCGCCACCTCAAGGCGTCAAGCTCCGAGCGCACCGGCCAGCGGGATCGCGTCCAGCGTCTGCGCATGAAACTTGATGCCGCGGGTGTGCCCTACATGCGAAACAACAGTCATATCGTGCCTGTTATGGTGGGGGATGCTAAAAAGTGTAAATGGATCAGCGATTTGCTGATGGAAAATTACGGCATCTATATCCAGCCAATCAACTACCCAACGGTTCCTAAGGGTACAGAGCGTTTACGCATCACACCGACGCCGCTTCACTCGGACGCCGATATTGATCATCTGGTGGGAGCACTTTCCGAACTTTGGTCACATTGCGCCTTGAACCGTGCGGTTGCCTAGAAGTCTGTCAAAACACAACATGCTCTGAGACAAAAGCGCCATGATCTGAACGATTAAGGCGCTTTTTTATTCAGGGAGCGTGAGGCGGCGTTCAGTTGCGTCGTTGTAATTTAAAAATAACATTCAAAACTGTCATGATGAGTTGACATATCTAGATCTCGGCGTCAGAATTTCTCAAGCTGGGCGAAGTCGGTGAAGGCCGGTCCGCGATAAAGCCAGCATCGGTAAGTTCAGGCGAGGGCGGAAACCATGAGTGTTTCTAAAGTAGCAAGCATCGCGGTTCCATTGAAGATGGTCGTTGTGTCGATGGACACAAATATGGCCGGAACAGCGGTTCGTGCATTCGAGACCCTGCGCCGCGATTATCCCGGGCTTGAGCTTGTTCTGCATGGCGCGTCCGAATGGGCCGAGCGGCCGACAAAACTCGAGCGTTGCAAGGCTGATCTCCTCTCGGCTGACATTATCGTAGCTGCCATGTTGTTTATGGAAGATCATTTCAAGCCGATTATGACGGAACTCAACGCGCGGCGCGATTCTGTCGACGCGATGGTTTGCCTGATGTCGGCGGGCGAAGTCATGAAATTAACCCGTATGGGTAATTTTAAGATGGATGGCGAGCCCGGTGGGATTGCCGGCCTTTTGAAGCGGTTACGGGGCGGATCAAAAGATAAGCCTTCGGCAGCTGGCGCACAGCAAATGAAGATGCTCAGGCGCTTGCCACAGATTTTGCGCTTTATTCCCGGCACCGCACAGGATGTCCGGAGCTATTTCCTCGCGCTGCAATATTGGCTGTCAGGTTCGGATGACAATCTGGTCAATATGGTACGGATGATCATCGACAAATACGCGACCGGTCCTCGTAAAGTGCTGCGTGGCCGGGTGAAGGTTGGGCCGCCTGTCGAATATCCGGAAGTGGGTGTTTACCATCCAAAGATGACCGGCCGGATCAGCACTGAAATTTCCAAATTGCCGCGTGCAGGCCGCCGCGGAACCGTTGGTATCTTAGGTCTTCGCTCCTATATGCTCGCAGGCAACAGCAAGCATTATGATGGGGTGATTGAAGCGCTTGAAAAACGCGGGCTGGATGTCATTCCGGCCTTTGCCTCAGGCCTTGATAATCGTCCGGCGATTGAAGCCTATTTTATGAAAGATGGGCGGTCGATGGTTGATGCCGTTGTTTCGCTCACAGGCTTTTCGCTCGTCGGTGGACCCGCTTATAACGATGCCAAATCCGCCGATGATATTTTGGCCAAGCTTGATGTGCCCTATATCGCTGCTCATCCGGCCGAAATTCAGACGCTGGAGCAATGGGGTGGCTCAGACCGTGGCCTTTTGCCGGTCGAATCGACCATTATGGTGGCGATCCCTGAATTGGATGGCGCAACAGGGCCGTTGGTGTTTGGTGGCCGTTCTGATAATTCTGGCCAGCCCTGCAAAGGTTGCCATCGTAGTTGTGTTTTCCCGTCGGGCGAAAACGACCGGAACATGCAAAGCTGTATCGAGCGGTCAGAAATGCTCGCGGCTCGCGTGGATCGGCTCGTAACCCTTCGTAAATCGGCAATTGCTGATCGCAAGATTGCGCTCGTTATTTTCAACTTCCCACCCAATGCCGGCAATACGGGTACGGCGGCTTATCTCTCGGTTTTTGAATCGCTGCATAAAACACTGATCGCGATGAAGGCCGAGGGCTATCAGGTCGAGGTGCCTGCATCGGTTGATGCGCTGCGCGAAGCGGTCGTTAATGGCAACCGCGAGCGCTTCGGCGCGGATGCGAATGTGCATTGCAAGATTTCAGCCGATGACCATGTGCGGCGTGAGCGGTGGCTTGGTGAAATTGAAGCGCAATGGGGGCCTGCCCCCGGTAAGCAACAAAGCGATGGTGGTTCGATTTTCGTGCTCGGCCTGCAATTGGGCAATGTGTTTATCGGTATTCAACCGTCCTTCGGCTATGAGGGCGACCCGATGCGCCTTCTGTTCGAAAAGGGCTTTGCACCAACGCATGCCTTTTCTGCCTTCTATCGCTGGCTGAAAGAGGATTTCGGCGCCAATGCAGCGCTGCATTTCGGCACGCATGGTGCGTTGGAATTTATGCCCGGTAAGCAGACGGGCTTAACGGCCAATGATTGGCCGGACCGGATGATCGGTGATTTGCCGAATTTCTATCTGTATGCCGCCAATAACCCGTCCGAAGGCGCGATTGCCAAACGGCGTGGTGCAGCAACCTTGATCAGCTATATGACACCCCCAATCGCCCATTCTGGGCTTTATCGGGGATTGCTGGATCTTAAGGGATCGATTGAAAGCTATCGCGCAGCCATGAGCGATGGCGCAGAGCCCGATGGCGATCTGGTTATGCTTATTCAAAGCCAAGCCGCGTTGGTTGAACTCGCTGCTCCAGAGCCCGCTTGGCAAAGCGAAGCGTTTGCAAAAATTGATCAATTGAGCAAGGCCATCCTTGAGCTCGAATACACGCTGATCCCGCATGGGCTCCACGTGGTAGGAGAGGCGCTTTCGCCGAGCCAACGGATTGAGATGCTCGAGGCGGTTGCCGATGCATCGCACAATATTCATTTTGATCGTTCAACGATTGAGGCGATTGCTGATGGTGCAACAGCCGAATCGACCTTTGCCAAAATGGGCAAAACCGACAAAGACGGTGCCCTTGCGGCCTTGCATACGCTTGCGGAAACCAACCGCCTGCTTGGCCAAGATTACGAACTCCCCGCCCTGATGCGGGCCTTGGATGCGCGCTTTATTCGTCCCGCACCTGGTGGTGACGTGCTGCATAATCCCGCCGTGATGCCAACGGGTCGCAACCTGCACGGGCATGACCCGTTTCGGCTGCCGAGCGCCTACGCGATGAAGGACGGCACCAAACAGGCAGAGCGGATTTTGGCGCGACATATTGAAGATACAAACACGATGCCGGAGACGGTTGCGATTGTTTTATGGGGTACCGATAACCTCAAGAATGAAGGCGCACCGATTGCGCAAGCCTTGGCTTTGATGGGCGCTCAGCCGCGCTTTGACAGCTATGGCCGCTTGGTGGGTGCACAACTGACCCCGCTGGATCAATTGGGACGCCCGCGCATTGATGTAATGTGTACGCTATCGGGCATTTTCCGCGATCTCTTGCCGTTGCAAATCAAACTTTTGGCCGAAGCGGCCTATCTTGCGGCGATTGCGGACGAACCCGTCGAGCAAAACTTTATCCGCAAACATGCGCTAGCCCATCAGGCTGAACATGGCTGCGATATCGAGACCGCCAGTTTGCGCGTATTCGGCAATGCGGACGGCGCTTATGGCTCAAACGTCAATCATCTCGTTGAAAACAGCCGGTGGGATGATGAGGACGAATTGGCCGAAACCTATACGCGACGCAAGAGCTTTGCCTATGGAGTGAATGGTAAGCCAACTCAGCAAAAGGCCGTATTGGACGGCATTTTGGCCAAAGTGGATTTTGCTTACCAAAATCTCGATTCGGTTGAACTCGGTGTCACAACGGTTGATCATTATTTCGATACGCTTGGCGGGATCAGCCGCGCGGTTCGCCGTGCCAAGGGTGGTGAGGCTGCTGCCGTCTATATCAGCGACCAAACCCGTGGCGATGGTGTGGTGCGTACTCTTTCCGAACAGGTATCGCTGGAAACCCGCACCCGTATGCTCAACCCAAAATGGTATGATGGTATGCTCAGCCATGGCTATGAGGGTGTGCGCCAAATTGAGGAGCACATTTCCAATACGGTCGGTTGGTCAGCAACAACCGGCGAGGTGCAGCCTTGGGTCTATCAGCAATTGACCCAAACCTTTATGTTGGACCCTGAAATGCGCGAGCGTCTCGCTTCCCTCAACCCAACCGCCTCGGCCAATATGGCCAACCGCTTGCTTGAGGCGCATCGTCGCAATTATTGGAATCCGGATGATGCCACACTTGAAGCCTTGCGAAATGCCAGCGAGGATCTCGAGGATATCTTGGAAGGTGTGCGCGAAAGCGCTGCGGCGTGATTGGAATTGAACGGTTGAACGTGATCCTCTTCGCGATCAGTCACGTAGGATGAGCATGCAGCAGGAAAAACGTACCATGTTGGGCTGGATCGCGGTTTGGGCCATTGCGGCGGTCATCATGATTGCCATCGACATGGTCTGGCTCATGTGGGTTGGTCGTGGCTTCTATATGCAGGAAATTGGTGACATTCTCCTGGAGAAGCCTAATCTTCCTGCAGCTTTAGCGTTTTATGTGCTCTATAGCATTGGCGTTGTGGTTATCGTGATTGCGCCCGCGCTTGAGGCCCAATCGGCGATGCGCGCGCTGCTCTATGGTTTGATTTTCGGCCTCGTTGCCTATGGCACCTATGACTTGACAAATCTCGCCGTTATGAAGGGCTTTACGACCAAGATCGCATTAATCGATATGATTTGGGGCGGGTTAATCACGGGCTTTACCAGTGCCGTGACGGTCAAGATCAGCTCAATGCTGAATCTTTAAAGTGATTTTGCTATTTGGCTCCTGATCCGGTCGGGTAGATCGTCGGAATAAATGGTAAATGCCGTGCGCCTTGCCCCACCAGAAACGTATTGAATGCATACATTGCGGGGCTTGCCGAAAGATCGGTACGGCTAACCGAGTACCATTGGCGGCGGATCGGCATACCGAGCACATCCAAGATCACAAGCCGTCCAAGGCCGAGCTCCATCGCGATCGTATGGGCTGAAATAAAAGCGATGCCAATACCGGCCATCACCGCCTGTTTAATCGTCTCGTTCGAGGTCATTTCGGGAAAGCGTCGGTCCGTCCATCCCACCACATCGCCCATAAAGATATCGAGAGAGGATCGCGTGCCGGAGCCTGCTTCCCGCACGATAAAGGCTTCATTGAGGAGTTCTTCCTTCGTGATATTTCTCATCTGTGCCAGCCGGTGGGTAGGTGGCGCGATGATCACCAGCGGGTGATCGCCAAACACCTGCGCTCGGACTTGAAAATCGCGCGGCGGGCGGCCCATTAAAGCCAAATCGATCTCGAATTCTCGAAGCGCGTCAATGATAGCACCGCGATTTCCGACGGTCAGCGAAATCTCGATACCCGGATGCAATTGGCGAAAGGCAGCCATCAGTGTGGGCGCAAAATATTTTGCCGTCGAGACCGCGCCAATCCTAAGGCGTCCGGCATTGGCATCCGAAATCCGGTCAATTTCCTCAAAGAACTGCCGCAACCGCAACTCAATATCGCGCGCTGCTCGCAACGCTGCTTCCCCCGCAATCGTCGGCTGCAAGCCATCGCGGCGTCGATCAAACAAAGGGGCGCCAAGCTGGTCTTCCAATTGTTTTAATTGCAACGTGACGGCTGGCCCCGTTAGTCCTAATTCGTCGGCGGCCGCCGAAATTTTGCCCAAGCGACGGATCGCTAAGAGCGAATGGAGCTGACGTAAAGTGATATTTTTCATGGAATTGAAGTTAAAAAAATTTATCAAAGATGTAAATATTATAAAATTTACTTAAGTTAATTTTCCCGACATTCTACACACCAAGGCAGTGAAATAAGCGGTATCCGATCCGCTTGGCGTTGTCGGGAGGATAGGATGCGCGGAATGACCTTGGGTGATTTTTTGACGTCGAATGCGTCTGAGTCTGATCCTGTATCGTCGGGTGTCGCCCGATTGATCGAGCGCTTCGCTGGTGTTGCCGCTGAAATGCGGCTGGCGATCAATGAAGGCGCGCTGGGCGCTGCCTTTGGTGCCACCATGGCATCGAGCAATGCGGATGGTGACGATCAAAAGGCGCTCGATGTCCACGCCGATCATCTCTTTATCAATGCAGCGCGGGAAGCAGGTATCGCCTATTACGCATCTGAAGAGCAGGCCAACCCGCTGACCTTTCACGAGGGCAATCCTGTCTCGGTCGCGATCGATCCGCTGGACGGTTCTTCCAATATCGATACGAACATCTCTATCGGGACGATTTTTTCGGTGTTGCCAAGCCTTGGCGATGCGCAAAAGACATTCCTTCAACCAGGCACAGCGCAGCTCGCCGCAGGCTTTTTTGTGTATGGCCCGCAGCTCACCCTGGCGCTGACGCTCGGCAAAGGCACATCGATTTTCGTCTATTCCGAGCGGCGTGGCCTGTTTGTCAAAGCCTATGATTCCGTCACTATTGGCCGCGACGCAAAAGAGTTTGCCGTCAACATGTCGAATTACCGGCATTGGGATGACACGATGCGCGTCTATATTGATGACTGCCTCTCAGGCATGACCGGCCCGCGCGAAAAAGATTTTAACATGCGCTGGATCGCGTCGCTGGTTGCCGAAGCCTATCGCATCATGATCCGCGGCGGCGTGTTCATCTATCCGCGTGACAACCGGAAGGGCTACAGCAGCGGGCGACTAAGGCTTGTTTATGAGGCCAATCCCGTTGCCATGCTCGTCGAGCAAGCAGGCGGTGCAGCAATTGATGGCGAGAACCGCATTCTCGAACTCGTCCCCACGACTCTCCACCAGCGTACGCCATTGATTTTCGGCGCGGGATACGAGGTCTCGAAAATTGGCCGTTACCACTCCGATCCCGCGAGCATTGCCGTCCGCCATCCGCTGTTCAGCAATCGCGGTCTCTTCCGGGCTTAAAGGACTATAAGTATGTCAAAGCGTTATCCCATCATTGCGATCACTGGCTCTTCAGGCGCGGGCACTACCACTGTCAAAGATACGTTTTCGAAAATTTTCGTGCGTGAAAAGGTGCAAGCCTCGTTTATCGAAGGCGATGCGTTTCACCGCTATGATCGCGCGGCCATGAAGCAAAAGGTTGCGGATGAGGAGAAGAACGGCAATTCGCACTTCACCCATTTCAATCCCGAAGCCAATGAGCTGGAGATTCTTGAATCCGTTTTCGAAACCTATAGCAGAACCGGTACCGGAAAGACGCGGCACTATATTCATGATGACGGTGAGGCGGAGCTTTATGGCACCCCACCCGGAAAATTCACCGATTGGAAGGAACTACCCGCCTCTGATCTTCTGTTTTACGAAGGCCTGCACGGGTGCGCGGTCACCGATAAGGTCAATCTGGCCCAACATGTCGATCTCAAAATCGGTGTTGTGCCGGTCATTAATCTCGAATGGATCCAGAAAATCCATCGCGATAAATCGATGCGTGGTTACTCGACCGAGGCCGTGACCGATACGATTTTGCGCCGCATGCCAGATTATGCGCGCTATATCTGCCCGCAATTCTCGCAGACGGATATTAATTTCCAACGCGTTCCAACGGTCGATACATCCAACCCCTTCGTGGCGCGTTGGATTCCGACGCCAGCGGAATCAATGCTGGTGATCCGCTTTTCTAATCCGCGCGGAATCGATTTCCCCTATCTCCTCTCGATGCTTGGCGGCTCCTTCATGTCGCGCGCCAATTCCATCGTGTGTGGCGGCGACAAGCTCGACCTTGCCATGCAGCTGATCTTCACGCCGCTCATCAACAAATTGTTGGATCTGAAGCGTCGCGCTTCTTGAGACAAAAGGCCTCTCCCATGAACCAGTCGACGCTTCCTGCCACGAACCTTCATGCCTCCGAGCGCGATATGGCGAATGCCATCCGCGCGCTTGCAATGGATGCTGTGCAAGCCGCCAATTCCGGCCACCCTGGAATGCCTATGGGCATGGCGGACGTCGCCACCGTGCTGTTTAACCGCTTCCTGACGATTGATCCAAACGCCCCACATTGGCCGGATCGGGACCGCTTTGTGCTGTCTGCTGGCCACGGCTCGATGCTGCAATATGCGCTGCATCATCTTGTTGGCTTTAAAGATATGGGCATTGAGGAATTGAAAAAATTCCGCAAGCTCGGCAGCCGCACGGCTGGCCACCCCGAATATGGCCATGCCGACGGGATTGAAACAACAACCGGTCCGCTTGGCCAAGGTATTGCAACGGCGGTGGGCATGGCGCTCGCGGAACGGATGATGGCAGCACGTTTTGGTGCGGGCCTTGTAAACCACTACACCTATGTCGTCGCCGGCGATGGTTGCTTGCAAGAGGGCATCAGCCACGAAGCGATTGATCTTGCGGGCCATTTAAAGCTCAACCGTTTGATCGTGTTGTGGGATGATAACCGAATCTCGATCGATGGTCCGACTTCGCTTTCCACGTCCATGGATCAAAAGGCGCGGTTTAAGGCCGCCGGTTGGTCTGTTCTTTCCGTGGATGGACATGATCGGGACGCGGTGGCGTCAGCCATTGAGAAAGCTAAAACATCACGCAAACCAACCATGATTGCTTGCCGCACCACCATCGGCAAAGGCGCACCGAATATGGAAGGGTCGGAGAAAACCCATGGTGCGCCATTAGGTGCTGCGGAAATCGCCGCAACCCGTGCCCATATCGGCTGGAACCACGAACCCTTCACCATTCCGAAAGAGGTTTATGACGCTTGGAGCAGCGTGGCTAAACGCGGGTCTGCCGTGCGCAAAGCTTGGGAAACCCGCCTGAACGCCTCGCCTAAGAAAGCCCGGTTTAGCGCAGCCGTGGCCGGTGAACTAAGCGCATCGGTAGCCAAGAAACTTTCAGCTTTTATCCGGGAGCACCAAACGTCAGCAACAAAAGTCGCGACGCGTAAAGCCTCCGAGATGGCCCTCGGCGTGATTAATTCCGCGACGCCGTTGACGCTTGGCGGCTCTGCCGACCTTACCCATTCGAATTTGACCGTTACCAAGGGCCTCGAATCCATCGGTCCCGGTCGCTATAAAGGCCGCTACATCCATTACGGCATTCGCGAACATGGCATGGCGGCGGCCATGAATGGCATCGCTTTGCATGGCGGATTTGTACCCTACGGTGGCACCTTTTTGTGCTTTGCCGATTACGCCAAGGGCGCGATGCGTCTGTCGGCTTTGATGGGCCAGCGCGTGATTTACGTCATGACGCATGACTCGATTGGATTGGGCGAAGACGGACCAACCCACCAGCCGATTGAACATTTGGCGATGCTGCGCGCCATGCCGAACCTCAATCTGTTCCGCCCAGCCGATATTGTAGAAACAGCCGAAGCTTGGCAGGCCGCGCTCGATGCGACCGATGCGCCAAGCGTGTTGGTACTCTCGCGTCAGGCCTTGCCAATGCTGCGCCAGAAAGCTTCACGCGACAACCAAACGGCCAAGGGTGCCTATGTATTGCGGGAGACCGCTGGTAAGCGAGGCGTTACGCTTCTTGCAACCGGTTCAGAAGTGCAAGTAGCGGTTGCTGCTGCCGATCTTCTTGCCACTAAGGGTGTCAAAGCGGCTGTTGTCTCGATGCCCTGCTGGGAGGCGTTTGAAGCGCAAAGCGAAGAGTATCGTGCGAAGACTCTTGGTTCCGCACCGCGGGTCGCTGTTGAAGCCGCCGCGCGCTTGGGCTGGGACCGTTGGATTGGCGATCATGGCGCGTTCGTCGGCATGACCGGCTTTGGTGCATCTGCACCGGCAGAGGATCTCTACCGCCATTTTGGCATTACGGCAGAAGCCGTCGCGGATGCCGCGCTTCGCGTCTCGAAGCACGCCTGATTGAGAAACAGCAAAAACGATCACGATACAAAACACGTCCGGGGAGAGGATTAGGTACCATGGCTAGAATTACATTGCGTCAATTGCTCGATCATGCCGCTGAACACAGCTATGGCGTGCCGGCGTTTAACATCAATAATATGGAACAGGGTCTCGCCATCATGGAGGCCGCAAAGGCCACCGATGCGCCTGTGATCATTCAGGCTTCACGCGGCGCGCGCTCATACGCCAATGACATCATGCTGGCGAAAATGATGGAAGCACTGGAGCTGATGTATCCGACGATCCCCGTTTGCATCCATCAGGACCACGGCAACAATGTCGCCACCTGCCTTTCCGCTATTCAAAGCGGCTTCACCTCGGTGATGATGGACGGCTCTTTGAAAGAAGATGCCAAGACGCCAGCCGATTATACCTATAATGCGGCCATCACTGCGGAAGTCTCGCGCCTTGCCCATATGGTTGGCGCGTCGGTGGAAGGCGAACTTGGTTGTTTAGGTTCACTTGAATCAGGCCACGGCGAGGCAGAAGATGGCCACGGCTTTGAAGGTAAGCTCGACCGTTCCATGTTGCTGACCGATCCGGAAGAAGCCGCCCGCTTCGTTGCCGAAACCGGCGTTGACGCTTTGGCCGTTGCGATTGGCACAAGCCACGGCGCCTATAAATTCACGCGCAAGCCTACGGGTGATGTGCTCGCGATGGACGTGATTGAAAAGATCCATGCCCGTATCCCCAACACCCATATCGTGATGCATGGCTCCTCCTCCGTGCCTGAGGAATGGCAGGCTGTGTTTAACGCCAATGGCGGCGAAATGCGCGAGACCTATGGCGTGCCGGTGGAAGAAATCGTGCGCGGCATCAAGTTTGGTGTTCGCAAGATCAATATCGATACCGATTTGCGTCTGGCGAGCACGGCGGAGTTCCGGCGGATCGCGAATACGAGCAAATCCGAATTCGATCCGCGCAAATTCCTGAAGCCCGCCATGGATGCGATGGCGAAAGTTTGCCGTGACCGTTTCGAGGCGTTCGGCACCGCTGGCCACGGCTCCAAGATCAAGGTGATCCCGATGAGCGAAATGGCCAAGCGCTACGCCAAGGGTGAACTCTCTCCAAAGAATACAGTGGCGAAAGCCGCCTAACCATTATTTTTCAAAAGAGGAATGACGATCATGAATGATACCGGCAAATCCGAACTTCGGGGCAAAGAGCGCTACCGCGCCGGCGTGTTGAAATACGCGCAAATGGGCTATTGGAACGGCGATTATGTTCCGAAAGATACCGATCTCATCGCGCTCTTCCGCATCACCCCGCAAGATGGCGTGGACCCGATTGAAGCTGCCGCCGCTGTGGCTGGCGAAAGCTCGACAGCAACATGGACCGTTGTGTGGACCGACCGTCTCACCGCTGCCGATCAATACCGGGCAAAAGCCTACCGCGTTGATCCGGTCCCCGGCCAGCCCGGGCAGTATTTCTGCTATGTCGCTTATGATTTGATCCTGTTTGAAGAAGGTTCGATTGCCAATTTGACGGCTTCGATCATCGGAAATGTGTTTTCGTTCAAGCCGCTCAAAGCCGCGCGTTTGGAAGATATGCGCTTGCCAGTGGCCTATGTGAAAACCTTCAAAGGTCCACCAACCGGTATTGTCGTTGAACGCGAGCGTTTGGACAAATTCGGCAAGCCGTTGCTGGGTGCCACCACCAAGCCAAAGCTCGGCCTATCGGGCAAGAATTATGGTCGCGTGGTGTATGAAGGCCTAAAGGGCGGCTTGGATTTCATGAAGGATGACGAGAACATTAACTCGCAGCCTTTCATGAGCTATCGGGATCGTTTTCTCTATTGCATGGAAGCCGTCAACAAGGCTTCCGCCGAAACGGGTGAAGTGAAGGGGCATTACCTCAACATCACCGCAGGCACGATGGAAGAAATGTACCGTCGCGCAGAATTTGCCAAAGAGCTTGGCTCCGTCATCGTCATGGTCGATTTGATCATCGGTTGGACGGCTACACAATCCATCGCCGAGTGGTGCCGTAACAATGACATGATCTTGCACATGCACCGTGCAGGCCATGGCACCTATACGCGCCAGAAGAACCATGGCATCTCGTTCCGCGTGATTGCGAAATGGCTGCGCCTTGCAGGCGTTGACCATCTCCATACCGGTACCGCTGTCGGCAAGCTTGAAGGCGATCCGATGACCGTGCAGGGCTATTACAATGTCTGTCGCGAATTGAAGAACGAAGTCGATCTGCAACGCGGTATCTTCTTCGAGCAAGATTGGGCGGATTTGAAAAAGGTTATGCCTGTGGCCTCTGGCGGTATTCATGCCGGTCAAATGCATCAATTGCTCGATCTTTTCGGCGATGATGTCGTGCTGCAATTCGGTGGCGGCACCATCGGCCATCCGATGGGTATTCAAGCGGGTGCGCAAGCCAACCGCGTGGCGCTGGAAGCCATGGTGCTGGCCCGCAACGAAGGCCGCGACATTAAGAATGAAGGCCCGGAAATTCTCCGCGCCGCAGCCAAATGGTGCAAGCCTTTGGAAGCAGCGCTCGATACCTGGGGCAATATCACCTTCAACTATGAATCAACCGACACGTCGGATTTCGTCCCGACGCTCGGCGTCATGTAATCTTAAAACAGCAAAGGACAACTGATCATGCGTATTACCCAAGGCTGTTTCTCTTTCCTGCCCGATCTCACCGATGAGCAGATTTCCGCCCAACTTGAATATTGCCTCAAAAACGAGTGGGCGATTGGGATTGAATATACCGATGACCCGCATCCCCGTAATACCTATTGGGACATGTGGGGTCTGCCGATGTTTGACCTCAAAGACCCGAAGGGCGCGATGATGGAGCTGGATGACTGCCGCAAAGCGCATTCGCAAAGCTATATCCGCATCAACGCGTTTGACTCGACACGCGGCTTTGAAACGGTTCGTATGTCGTTCATCGTCAACCGTCCGACCAAGGAAGCCCACTATGTGATGACCCGCACCGATGTGCGCGGGCGCACACAGAGCTATTCTTGGCAAAAAGCGGTTTAAGCCTCGCTTAACTTCAAAGGATGACGGCCATGAACGATCAAGCTTCCATACCCTTAACGGTAGACCTCAAAGCCGAGTATGAAGCCTCGGGCGTGGCTGACATCCTCAACGAGTTGGAGAATGAACTCGTCGGCTTGCAACCCGTCAAACAGCGGCTCCGCGAAATCGCGGCGCTGCTGATTGTCGAACGTGCGCGGAAAAGTATGGGCCTCTCGCATGAGCCGCCGACGCTGCATATGAGCTTTACGGGTAATCCGGGCACGGGCAAGACGACGCTCGCCCTGCGTATGGCGAATATTCTGCACCGCTTAGGATATATC
>Ga0007795_10000105_pt1 | contig 20066 bp, 21 predicted proteins | sample CryBogmetaGMA1M_FD_60369 | JGI IMG/M metagenome (GOLD analysis project Ga0007795, IMG submission 60369) | Freshwater microbial communities from Crystal Bog, Wisconsin, USA - MA1M | ecosystem: Environmental > Aquatic > Freshwater > Lake | place: Crystal Bog, Wisconsin, USA | collected 2009-07-06
TCGGCGGCTCCGCCGACCTGACCCACTCCAACCTCACCGACATCAAGGGCGAGAAGGGCTTCCAAAAAGGCGCTGAAGCCAACCGCTACCTGCACTTCGGGGTGCGCGAGCACGCCATGGCGGCGATCATGAATGGCATCGCTTATCACGGCAGCGGCCTGATCCCCTACGGCGGTACCTTCGCCGTGTTCGCCGGCTACATGGTGGGCGCCATGCGCCTCTCCGCCCTGAGCGAATTGGGTGTGATCTACGTGCTCACCCACGATTCCATCGGCCTGGGTGAAGACGGCCCCACCCACCAGCCGATCGAAACCCTGGCCAGCCTGCGGGCCCTGCCCAACCTGCTGGTGATCCGCCCCGGCGACGGCAACGAGACCAGCGGCGCCTACCAGGTGGCGATCACCAACCGCAAACGCCCCACGGTGCTGTTCCTCAGCCGCCAGGCCATGGCCAACCAGGCCAACTCCAGCGCTGCCCAGGTGGCCAAAGGTGGCTACATCCTGGAAGACAGCAACGGCAGCCCCGATCTGATCCTGATCGCCAGCGGCACCGAGCTGGAACTCGCCACCAAGGCCGCAGTCCAACTGCGCGCCGAGGGCAAAAACGTGCGGGTAGTGTCGATGCCCTGCGTGGAACTGTTCGAAGAACAGGATGCCGCCTACCGCGAAAGCGTGCTGCCCGCCTCGGTGCGCAAACGCCTGGTGGTGGAAGCCTCCAGCTCCTTCGGCTGGCACAAGTATGCCGGCTTCGACGGCGACACCGTCTCCATCGACCGCTACGGAGCCTCCGCCCCTGGCCCGGTGCTGATGGAGAAGTTCGGCTTCACCGTCGACAACGTGGTGGCCAAGGCCAAAGCCCTGGGCTGAAGTTTCAGCACGATCTAGCCCCACCGGAAGGTGGGGCTTTTTTATGGGGCGAACATGGCCTGAAGGACATCCAACAGCTGGGACATCGTCTCGAACGGCAGGACTCCGAGGCGCTTGACCAATCTCTCGCGATCAACAGTTCGAAGTTGGTCGGGCACGACATGGCCCTGCTTGCCGTCAAAGCTGCATGGAACGCGAAATGGATAGCCAAATCCGCCTGATGTCAGCGGAGCCACGATGAATGTGCCCATGGAGGCATTCAACTCATCTGGCGAAACAACCACGCAAGGGCGGGTTTTTCTGATCTCCTGGCCCCGGGTGGGATTCAGGGCGACAAGATAGACATCACCCCGCGAAACAGGCTCGGGACTCACCAGGACCAATCCTCGTCGTCGAATTGGGTTGGCGTCGGAGGATCCAATAGGCCATGGGCAGGAGCAGATGCCGCCGCATCTGCCCAGCCAGCCCGGGGGGCGGCCACAGGCCGAATCGTCAACAGGCCCGGCTGCACCTCGATCTCAACGTCATCCACCAGTCCAGCTTCCTGAAGAAGAGGCTTGCTGAGGCGAATCCCCCTGGAATTGCCAATCCGGACCAGCTTCGAGCGCATCACCACCAACACCTACGTAATTACATCGTAGTTACACGGTGCCTCCCTGGCAAGGCTTCCCTATGCCAGGGCCCATTGATCAGACCGCAGCAACCTCTCCCTTCGCCTGCTGCTGCTCTTCCAGCACCTTCTCCAGCCCTACCAAATCCTCATCGGTGATTTTGGTTTGCATCGGGCAGTGCTTGGGACCACACATCGAGCAGAACTCGGCCTGTTTGTAGATATCAGCCGGCAGGGTTTCATCGTGATACTCCTTCGCCCGCTCAGGATCGAGAGACAGCTCGAATTGCTTGTTCCAGTCGAAGGCGTAGCGGGCGCGGCTGAGTTCGTCGTCACGGTCGCGGGCACCGGGGCGGTGGCGGGCAATGTCGGCGGCGTGGGCGGCGATCTTGTAGGCGATCAGGCCCTCTCGCACATCCTCGGCGTTGGGCAGGCCCAGGTGCTCTTTGGGGGTCACGTAGCAAAGCATCGCCGTGCCATACCAACCGGCCATGGCCGCGCCGATGGCGCTGGTGATGTGGTCGTAGCCGGGGGCGATGTCGGTGACCAGGGGGCCGAGCACATAGAAGGGCGCCTCACTGCACTCCTCCATCTGCTTTTTGACGTTGAACTCAATCTGATCCATCGGCACGTGGCCCGGACCCTCCACCATCACCTGGATGTCGTGCTGCCAGGCGCGGCGGGTGAGCTCGCCCAGGGTTTTGAGCTCGGCCAGCTGGGCGGCGTCGGAAGCGTCGTGCTGGCAGCCGGGCCGCAGGGAATCGCCCAGGGAGAAGCTGCAGTCGTAGCGCTTGAAGATTTCGATGATGTCATCGAAATGGGTGAACAGGGGGTTCTGCTTGTGGTGATAAAGCATCCACTGGGCCAGGATGCCGCCACCGCGGCTCACGATGCCGGTGAGGCGGCCCTTGACTAGGGGCAGGTGCTCAATTAAAAGGCCGGCGTGGATCGTTTGGTAATCAACGCCCTGCTGGCAGTGCTTCTCGATGATGTGGAGGAAGTCGTCGGCGTGGAGCTTCTCGATCGAGCCATGCACGCTCTCGAGCGCCTGATAGACGGGCACCGTGCCGATCGGCACCGGCGAAGCGTTGATGATCGCCGTGCGGACCTCATCGAGATTCACTCCGCCGGTGGAGAGATCCATCACCGTGTCGGCGCCGTATTTCACGGCCAGGCGCAGCTTGGCCACCTCCTCATCGAGATCGGAGGCATTGGGGGAGGCGCCAATGTTGGCGTTCACCTTGCAGCGGCTGGCGATACCGATCGCCATCGGCTCCAGGTTGGTGTGGTTGATGTTGGCCGGGATGATCATGCGGCCCCGGGCCACCTCCTCCATCACCAGCGATTCGGGCAGGTTTTCCCGCTTGGCCACAAAGGCCATTTCCTCGGTCACCACCCCCTGGCGGGCGTAGTGCATTTGGGAATAGTTACCCGAGAAGCCGGGGGCTCCACGGCGCTTCTCAATCCAGGCGCTACGCATGATCGGGCTACGACGAATAGGGGGTGCCTGCAAAGGCAACCGGCGGGGCGCAGCCTGAGATTGGTTTCACGGTCCAGCTCACTTCCCTGCGCCGGCATGACCCGGATCAGGTTCGGAGGGTGTGATCTCAGCCCTGGGCAGCAGTGACGCAGCCGGGCACCCCTAGTGACCCCTGAAACCTAGCAAGGACTTACGCCTGCAAGCCGTTTAGGGCCGCCGCCACCACCCGGTGGTCGCTGTCGCCTTGAAGCTGCTGGAGCGCCGTACGGGCCTGGTTGGTCAGGGCCGGATCCCCCCCACCGGCCACCAGGCGGCCCAGGATTTCGGCGCCGCCAACCCGCACCGTGCCATCGCCATCGGCGATGGCCATCCCAGCCAGCTCCATGAGCCAGGCAGCTTCGATCTCGTCCTGCTCGGCCAGGGCCGCCAGGATGCTGCAGCGCACCAGCCACTGGCCATCGGCGGCAAAGGCATCGCGCACCAGGGGCCAGGCCCGCTCAACCGAATGGCTCACCAAGGAATTGGCCGCCTCGGCCCGCACATTGGCGTCGTCATCGGTTTGCAGAGCCGCCACCAAGGCCTGCCAGCCGTGCTCGCTCTGCTTCACCCCCAGCCCGGCGCAGCTGAGGGAGCGCACCATGAATTCCTCCTGCTCCAAACCCAAAAGCAGCAAGGGGATTGCCTGCTCCGCAGGCACCTGCCTCAAGCCCGCCAAGGCCGGCATCGAACGGCTCGGATCCCCAGAGGCGATGGCCTCCTTCAGGCGGTTGAGATCGGGCTCAGGGTTGCTCATGAACCTCATCGTGACGCAGGGCGGCCAGCAACTTGCGCCGGCGCCGGCGCCAGCTGAGGGTGCTCGTGACCAGCAAGCCCGAACCAATCAACAGGGCCGGAATCGCCTGGACGCGGTCACTGCCCTGGCGCTGCAACAGCACCACCAAGGCCAAGCCAATCAACAACGGCGAGGAGAGGGCCAACACCCCCTGCAAAACCTGGCGCTGCTTCATGACCGACTCCTCATGGCTGGGCCCTCATGGCCGTTGCTCCATCCAGCGCAGCACGCTGGCGGTGAGCACCTTGATCCCCACCGCCAGCGCCCCTTCATCGGGGGCAAAGGTGCTGTTGTGCAAGGGCGCGCAGCCCGCCTTGCCGGCCACCCCCAACCGAAACATGGTTCCGCGGGTGCCATCGAGCAGATGGGCAAAGTCTTCTGCCCCGAGCGAGGGCTGGTCCAGCCACTGCACCTGCTCGCGCCCCAACAGCTCTTCCCCCACCGCCGCCACCAGGGCCGTGAGCTCAGGGTCGTTGTGCACAGGGGGGGAGATGCAGCGGTAATGCACCCGGGCCTCACCGCCATGGCCTTTGCACAGGGCCTGAACGGTGTCTTCAATCCAGGCCGGCAGTTGGGCATGGAGTTCCGTATCCAGGCACCGCACCGTGCCCAGAAGGCGCACGTGGTCGGCGATCACGTTGAACGCCTTGCCTCCTTCAATTTTGCCAAAGCTCACCACCACGGGATGGAGGGCATCGAGCTGGCGGCTGATCGCCTCCTGCAGCCCACTCACCACCCGGGCCGCAATCCAGATGGCATCGGTGGATTGGTGGGGCCGGGCGCCATGGCCGCCCTCCCCCAGCACCTCCACCTCCAGCTCACCCGCCGCGGCCGTCAAGCTGCCGCTACGCACGCCGATCGTGCCGGCCGCCAGGCTTGGGAAGACATGCACCCCAAATAGGGCTTCCACCCCGTCCATGGCGCCATCGGCGCGCATCCAACTGGCGCCCTCCGCCGTTTCCTCGGCGGGTTGAAACAGCAGCCGCACCCGGGCAGTGAGCCCATGGGGATCGCTCTGCCAGAGCGCCCCCAGCAGTTGGGCCACGCCTAGGCCCACCACCGTGTGCATGTCGTGGCCACAGGCGTGCATCAAGCCCTGGTGCACCGAGGCGTAATCCAGGCCGGAGCGCTCTTCCACCGGCAGGGCATCCATGTCCACCCGCAGGGCCACCAGGGGCACCCCGGGCCCCGACGGACCCAGCTCCGCCAGCACCCCGGTGCGGCCCACCCCTTCACGCACTTGCCATCCCCAGCGGCGCAATTCACCGGCCACCAAGGCGGCCGTTTGCTGCTCGTGGCCACTGAGCTCGGGGTGGCGGTGGATGTGGCGCCGCAGCTGAATCAGCTCGGGCAAGGCCCCTTCAAGGGTTTGATCCAGCCCCAGGCTCTGCCAGCGCATCACGACTCCAAGGCCAAAAATTGCTCGAGGGCTGCCACCGGCTTGGGAGGCCAACGGCGCGTTTCCAGCAACCATTCTCCCTGGCGGTAGCGCGGATCCAAACCCGACGCTGCGGCCCAGTTACTCTCAGCCTCGCCCTTGGCCCCTTTCTGCCAGAGCAAGGCCGTCAGAGCCGCCCTGGCATCGGCAAACAGGGGGTAGCGGCGGATCAGGTTGCGCAATTCCTTTTCGGCATCGGCCAGATCATCGAGCTGAAAGGCAGCCAGCGCCGTGCTGGAGCGGGCCATGGCAAAGCCGGGGCGGGCGTCGGCAGCCGCCTCAAATGACTCTCGGGCCGCCGACCAATCCCCCAGCGAACCCTGCACATTGCCCAGGTTGTAGAGGGCTGAAGCCCGGGGTTCGCCAGCGGCCGCTTGCTCCACTGGGTCAGGGAAGTGCTCCAGGATCCAGCGGTAGTCGGCCTCGGCCGCCGCCCATTGGCCCAGGGCCTCTTCGGCGGTGCCGCGGTTGAGGTGGGGATCGGGGTTATCGGGAGCCAGCTCCATGGAGCGAACTTGATCGGCAATCGCCGCCTGGGGATCGCCCAAGGCCAACTGCACAATGCCGCGGTTGCTCCAGGCCGCCGCATCGCTTGGGGCCCGCTCCAGCACCTGGTTCCAGAGGGGCAGGGCCTGGGCAAAATCGCCGTTGCGGCTGGCGTTGAGTGCCTGGTCAAACAGCTGGGGAACTGTCAACTGGATAGCCAATTGCACGCTCAGCAACAGGGCAACAAAGCCGCTCATGCCGCCGCATCAAGGGTGCTGCCTTCAGGGGGCCAACCCAAATGCAACCGCCCGGCGGGGGTCACCATGCGGCCCCTAGGGGTGCGTTGCAAAAAGCCGAGTTGCAGCAGATAGGGCTCCACCACCGACTCCAGGGTGGATGCGTCTTCCCCCAGGCCTGCGGCCAGGGTGTCCAAACCCACCGGCCCTCCGCCATAGCCCTCCAGCACCAGGGTGAGCAGACGCCGATCACTGGCATCGAGGCCCCGCCCATCGACCCGGTGCAGGCTCAGGGCCTGATCCACGAGATCGGCTCCGATGCGGCCATGGCCCTGCACGGAGGCCACATCCCGCACCCGCCGCAGCAATCGGTTGGCAATCCGGGGCGTGCCCCGGCAGCGCCTGGCCACCTCCAACGCCGCCGCCGAGTCCAACTCCAACTGCAAGAGCCCCGCCGCCCGCTGCACAATCGCCTGGAGATCCTCGAGGCCGTAAAACTCCAGCCGCTGGATCAGGCCGAAGCGATCCCGCAGGGGCGAGCTCAACGAACCGGCCTTGGTGGTGGCCCCCACCAGGGTGAATGGGGCCAGGGGAAGGGTGCGGGTGCGGGCCGTGGTGCCCTTGCCCACGGTGAGATCGAGGCGAAAGTCCTCCATGGCCGGGTAGAGGATTTCTTCGGCGACCCGGTTGAGCCGGTGGATCTCATCAATAAAAAGCAGCTCCTGGGGCTGGAGGTTCACCAGCAGGCCCACGATGTCGCGGGGGCGCTCCAGGGCAGGGGCACTGGTGATGCGGCAGCGCACGCCAAGTTCTTCGGCCAGCACCAGGGCCATGGTGGTTTTGCCCAGGCCCGGGGGGCCATAGAGCAGCACGTGGTCGAGGGCTTCCTGGCGGCAGCGGGTGGCCTCAATGGCGATGCCCAGCACCTGCTTGAGCTCGCTTTGGCCGATGTAGTCGGCGAGCCGCTTGGGCCTGAGGCTGTCTTCCCGGGCAGGGGCCTGTTCCTCAATGGGCGCGGGATCCACCAGCCGCGGGCTCTCCATGGGCTTGGTCGCCCGGGGGAGGCCACCGGAAGCAGGAGATCCCGAGGAAACAATCGCCATACAGCGAGGGTACCGGGGGCTATCTAGGGTCGGGAAGATCTCGGCGACGCACGCGCAGTAGCAATGGCAAAGGGGGGAGGCAAGAAAAGCGCCAAGGCCCTGCGCGATGCTGCCAACAAGCTGTTGGCCGACAACCGCTTCGCCCGGCACCAATACGAGATTCTCGAAACCCTGGAGTGCGGCGCAGAATTGCTCGGCACCGAGGTGAAATCAATCCGGGCCGGCCAGGTGAACCTGCGGGATGGTTTTTGCCTGATCCGCAAAGGCGAACTGCAGTTGCACAACGTGCACATCTCGCCCCACAGCCATGCCGGGGCCTACTTCAACCACGAACCCCTGCGCACCCGCAAGCTGCTGGCCCACCGCCGCGAAATCGAAAAACTGCGGATCGCCCTAGACCAAAAAGGACTCACCCTGATCCCGCTCAACCTCCACCTCAAGGGGTCCTGGATCAAGTTCACCATTGGCCTGGGCAAGGGCCGCAAGCTGCACGACAAACGCCATGAGGAGCGCCGCAAGCAGGACATCAAGGACGCCAAGCAGGCCATAGCCAGGATCTAACTGGTGGCCCTATGGCGTGGGAGGTGGCGGCTCCAGGGGGGGCGGCGGCTCCGATCCCTGGGGAGTCGCTGGGGTCGTCCCCGATGAGGTGGGTGGCGTCGTGGGCTGGAGCCGGGGCGCCGGCGGGTCGGCCCGCAGCGACAGGGTGATCAAACCAGGGGCAACCCCCTCGTTGGTGACCAGCAGTTGGACAGGCGAGCGGGGCTGGCCCCCCAGGCTCACCACCCGCAGCGGCCCCTTGGCCTCGAGCAAGCTTCCCTCGGCACTGAAAACGCTCATCTGCATGAGCGGCGAACCATTCACCCCCAGTACCAGGCGATAGCCGGCCGGCAGGCGCACGGGGAACAGGCGGGCACCGCCGGCATCCACCTGGGCCGAAAGCACCCGGGTTTCCATCGGCTGGGCCTGGATCGCCTCAATCTGCACATTGGTAAGGCTCTGCTCCGCTGCGGCAAACCAGAGCTGGCGGAAGGGTTCCTGCGGAATGTCTGAACCGGGCCTGCCCGGCAACAGATTCTGGGCACTGCCCGACACCAGCTGGCGCAGGACCGACGGGCTCAACCCCTGGCTGACCAAAGCGCTTTGACGCCGCTGCCAATCGCCCTCGCTGAAGCTGCCAAGGCGCCGGCGAATGTCTAGCGGCAGTTGCTCAACCCGAGCGAGCCATTCCTCGGCCAATTCGTTCCAAACCTTGCGCAGGGGGGCGTCGTCCACGGAATCGCTGGGTAGGCGTCCACCCCGCTCCGGGAACTGGGCGAGCAACCCCGCATCCACCAATTTCAGGAACCAAGCCCGATCCACCTGCAGGGCCCTTAGGCGATTGAGCAGCTCCTGGCGCTGGTCCACCTCCGCCGGCGGCAGGCTCCTGGGCAACTCCAGGGAGGTTTGGGATTTGGGCAACACAAACTTGCCCCGGCTCAGCCACAGCCAACCCAGGGCGGTACCCACCACCGCCGAAATCACCAGGGCAATCACCACCGGCCACACGCCCCCCTCAGCCGCTTCCTCCCGCTCGTCGGCTCGGGTACGCATGGGAGAGGAAGCCACCGGCGCGCTTGCGGGGTCAGCCGGGGTTGGAGTCAGGGGCGGCAGCTGGGGCTCGGTCGCAGGAGGCTCCGGTGCAGCAGGCTCGGGTGCTGGCGCTGCAGCAACTGGCGCAGGGGGCACCAGGGCCACGGTGCGATCGGCCCGGGGTACGGGCCCGGTGCTCTCGGGCATCGCCAAGCTTTGAAAGGCCGCCAGGGCCTGGGCAGCGGAAGCAAAACGGGAGGCGGGATCCCGCTGCAGCAACCGCTCCAACTGGGCCTGTAGCTCAGGATGGTCGCCAAGGGCTGCCGGCCAACGCCAATCCAGGCTCACCGGATCGAGCAGCTGGGCCGGTGCATCGCCACTGAGCAGCACCAGGGCAAAGGCGCCGAGGGCATACAGGTCCATCCAGCGCTCGGGCGCGGCGGCGCTGGCCAATTCCGGCGGGCCATAGCCGGGCGTCACGCAGGCCTTGCCGCACACCAGGCCGTAATCGAGCAGCACCGGCAGGCCATCGCTCTCCCGGCGCAACACATTGGCGGGGCAGAGATCACCGTGCACCAGCTCCTGGCTGTGAAGCACGGCCACCACAGGCAGCAACTGGCGCAACAGCAGCAACACCTCACCGGCCCCAAACACCAATTGGCGTTCAGCGCGGGCCTCAAGCAACTGCTGGTAGGTGCGGCCCGCCTGCCACTCCCGCACCAACCACAGCTGATCACCGGCGGTGATCGCCCCCCCCAGGCGGGGCACCTGGGGATGGAGAACCCCTTGCAGACGGCTCCAGAGCTGGCGGGCTGTGGCCTGGTCCTGGTCGGGGCCCAGTTGCCTCAGGGCCACCGGAGCATTGCTGGCCAACTGGTCACTGGCCCGCCAGAGCTTGCCCTGGGGCCCCTCACTCAGGCATTGCTCCAGCCGATAGCGCTCGCCAATGACCTCGCCAATCAAAGGGGCCATCAGATCGCCTCCACCAGGGCCCGTTGGGGCTGCTGGAGCCCCTTCGTAGCCAGCCAGTCGCCGTCATAGAGGCGTGATCGGTAGCGATCCCCGCTGTCACACAGCACCGTCACGATGGTGTGGCCAGGACCCAAGCGCCGGGCCGTTTCCACAGCCCCAGCCACGTTGATGCCCACGGAGCCCCCCAGGAACAGGCCCTCCCGCCACAGCAGTTGGTAGATGGTGTCGAGGGCCGACTGGTCGTCGATGCGCACGGCGGCGTCGATGGGTGCGCCCTCCAGATTGGCGGTCACCCGGCTGTTGCCAATCCCTTCGGTGATGGAACTGCCCTCCATGGCCAGTTCGCCCCCTTGGGCCCAACTGTAGAGGGCGCTGCCATGGGGGTCGGCCAACACACACTGCACCTGGGGATTCTGCTGCTTGAGATAGAGCGCCACCCCCGCATAGGTGCCGCCGGTACCCGTGGCCGCCACCCAGGCATCCACCTTGCCGGCAGTCTGCCGCCAGATCTCGGGGCCGGTGCTGTTGAAGTGGGCCCTGCGATTGGCCAGGTTGTCGAATTGGTTGGCCCACACGGCCCCGGGGATTTCGGCGGCGATGCGGCCCGAAAGCCGCACGTAGTTGTTGGGGTCGCGGTAGGGAACGGCGGGCACCGTGCGCACCTCAGCCCCGAGGCTGCGCAGCAGGCCAATCTTCTCCGCCGACTGGGTATCGGGAATCACGATCAAGGCCTTGTAGCCCCGGGCATTGCAGAGATGGGCCAGGCCAATGCCCGTGTTGCCGGCAGTGCCCTCCACCACGGTGCCGCCGGGCTTCAGCAGACCCTCCTGCTCCGCTTCCAGAAGAATTCCCAGGGCGGCCCGGTCCTTAACCGAGCCGCCGGGGTTCATGAATTCCGCCTTGCCGAGGATCTCGCAACCCGTGAGCTCACTGGGGCCATGCAGCCGGATCAGGGGCGTCTCGCCAACGGCCCCCACAAATCCATCGGTGATCCCCAAAGCGCTGCCGCCCATGGCGCTGGCCTGTTCAAACAATTGGCTGTGGCGGGATCGTAGGCAAGCTCCCTATGGTCGGGCCTGACTTGGGCGGTTGATGTCCGCAGCCATGGGCTCTTCCACCGCCAGCCAGGGGTTGCTGGCGCGCTTCCAGGCCGTACGCAGCCGCAGCGTTGAGCTGATCGCGCCACTCACCCCAGAAGACCTCTGCCTCCAGGGCATGGCCGATGCCAGCCCCCCGAAATGGCACCTGGGCCACACCACCTGGTTCTTTGAGGAATTCCTGCTCAAAGCACCGGAGCTGAAGCCCCTCATCCCTGGCTATGAGCCCGCCGATCCCCGTTGGAGCTTCCTGTTCAACAGCTATTACGACGCCATCGGTGAGCGCCATCCCAGGCCCGAGCGGGGGTTGCTGAGCCGCCCACCGATCGCTGAGGTGCTGGCCTGGCGCGGCCAGGTGGACCGGGCCATGAGCCAAGGGATCGCCCAGGCCCAGCAGGATCCGGACCAGCCAGAGCTGGTGGCATGGCTTGAGCTGGTGGAGTTGGGCCTGCAGCACGAGCAGCAGCACCAGGAATTGCTGCTGATGGATCTGCTGGATGGCTTCAGCCGTAATCCCCTCGAGCCCGGCTACGGCCCCGAACCCGAGACCCACTACGAAAGCGGCTGGCTTGAGGGCGAATCGCCATGGCTGAGCCACCAAGGCGGCCTGGTGGAGATCGGCCACAACCCCCAGGCGAGCGATTTCCACTTCGACAACGAAGCGCCGCGGCACCGCCAGTGGCTGGAGCCCTTTGCCATCGCCAGCCACCTGGTGACCAATGGGGAGTACGAAGCCTTCATCGCCGACGGCGGCTACCGGCGGCCGGAGTTATGGATGAGCGAAGGCTGGGCTCTTGTCCAGCAGCACCAGTGGCAATCCCCCCGCTACTGGCGTGGTGCTGGGCCCGGTGATGAAACCGGTGATTGGGAATTCAGCCTGGCGGGGCGCCAACCCCGCCCCAGCCAAGCGCCCGTACGGCATCTGAGCTGGTTTGAAGCCGATGCCTACGCCCGTTGGGCCGGGGGCCGGTTACCCAGCGAAGCCGAATGGGAAGTGATGGCCACCGGCGTAGGCCAGCCCCTACCCCAGGCCTTCGGGGTGCTGTGGCAGTGGACCTCCAGCCCCTACCGGCCCTACCCCGGATTTCAGAGCGCCCCGGGCGCAGTGGGGGAGTACAACGGCAAATTCATGAGCTCCCAGATGGTGCTCAAGGGCAGCTGCTTCCTCACCCCCGAGGGCCACGGGCGACCCAGCTACAGGAATTTCTATCCACCGGCTAGTCGCTGGATGGCATCGGGGCTCAGGCTGGCGATGGATGGGGGGCAGAGCCATCCGGATTCAGGCCCAAATCCATGCTGATCGATCTGCATCCCCAACCGGCCGACATGGCGCGGTTGGTGAGCGAGGGCATGGCCCGCCAGCCCAAGCAGCTCCCAGCCTGGTTGCTCTACGACGCGGAGGGTTCCAGGCTGTTTGAAGCCATCTGTGAGCAGCCCGAATACGGCCTGACCCGCACCGAAACAGCCCTACTTGAAGCCAAAGCCCTCGAGATGGCCGCGGCCCTGGGGCCTGGGGTGCTGGTGGAATTCGGTGCAGGCAATGCCCGCAAGGTGGGTCCCCTGCTGGAGGCCCTCCAGCCCCCCGCCTACGTGCCCCTCGACATCAGCGCCGACCACCTTGCCGCCGCCTGCCAACAACTCCAAGCCCAACACCGCCAGGTGCCCGTGCTCGGCATCTGCTGCGACTACAGCGGCCTCGACCAGCTCCCCTCCCATCCCCTGCTGGAGGGCCAAACCCTGTTGGGCTTCTACCCCGGCAGCTCCCTGGGCAACTTCACACCCCAAGAAGCCCAAGCCCTCCTGGTCCAATTCGCCCAGCTCCTGGGCCCCGGCGGGAAGCTCCTGATCGGCATCGATCAACCCAAGGCCGTGGCACGCATGGAAGCCGCCTACAACGATGCCGCCGGTGTTTCGGCCGCGTTTGCGAAAAATTTGTTGGTGCGGCTCAACCGCGATCTGGGCGGCAGCTTTGACCCCACCGCCTTCCGCTACCAGGCCCGCTGGGAGGAGGGCCAAAGCCGTATCGCCATGGCCCTGGTTAGCGAGCACCTCCACAGCGTGGCGTTGGCTGGCCGGTCGTGGAGTTTTGCCGCTGGTGAAGCCCTGATCAGCGAATACAGCGTCAAATATTCCGCCGCAGCCTTCACGGCCCTCGCCGAGGCCGCCGGTTGGCACTGCACCCAGCGCTGGAGCGACCCCAACAACGATCTGGCGCTTCATCTGCTGGTGCGGGCAGACTCAACCGCAACGGCCAGCTGATCCATGGGCAGAGACGAACAGCGGGCGGCCATGCGCCAGGTGCGTGAGGGCCTGATCGAGGAGCTCGAGGAGCTCTACCGCCAGGCCTTCGATCGCATCAGCGAACAGGACCTGGGCGAAGGCGCCATTGCCCGGCTCACCCAATTGCTGCTGCGCTCCCGAGAAGCAGCGATCACCCCCCTGCAAACAGAAATCGAAGCGCCCCTGATCACGAGAGCCCCGGAAGCCATGACCCCCGAAGCCAGCCCCCCGGAAGCCAAGGCCTAACCCATGGGCTTCCTGCTGAGCAAGCTGCTTCCCCTGGCCCTCTACCCCTTGGGCCTGGGCCTGATACTGCAGCTGGGCGGGGCTCGAAGGCACTCGAGATGGCTCTCGGGGGGCGGCATTGCCCTGATCTGGCTGTTTGCCATGCCCCTCACCAGCCGCCAGTTGATCTGGGGCCTGGAGGAGCGCAGTGCCGCCCTCACGCCGAAGACCATCCCCCAGGCCGATGCGGTGGTGGTGCTGGGGGGTGGGCTGCGGCCCAAGCTGCCGCCCCGCCAGGCGGTGGAAGTGGCCGAAGGCGGCGATCGCCTGCTCACTGGCCTGCGGCTGATGCGCCAGGGCAGAGCACCCCTGCTGGTCACCAGCGGCGCCCGGGTGAGCTTCACAGCAGCTGATCCCGCTCCGCCGGAGGCACTATGGACACGGGATCTGGCGATCGAGCTGGGGCTCAAACCCAGCCAAATCCTGCTGAACCCTGGCTCCCGTACCACCGCCGAAGAAGCCCAAGCCATTGGCAAGCTCGGCCGGCAGAGGGGCTGGAAGCGGGTGCTGCTGGTGACCAGCGCCTTTCACATGCCCCGATCCCTGGCCACCTTCCAACGGCGCAGCGGACTCACGGTGATTCCGGTGGCCTGCGACTACCAATTGCCCGATCGCGGCCATTACGGCAAGGTCACGCCTGGCAGCTTGGTCAAAGACCTGCTTCCCGATGCCGAATTTCTCTACCTGAGCACTGTAGCCCTCAAGGAACACGTGGGGCTACTGGCCTACCGGCTCAAGGGCTGGAGCTAGGGCCTATGTCTTGGGGCTAGTCCCTACTTCTTAGGAGCTGGCGGCACCAGGCTCACCCCCTCGGGGGGCGGGGTGGGATCGGGATCGGCAATCAGCATGTGCTGCAAAACAATCTCGGGACGCTCGCTATCGCGCCAACGAATCCGATAGGCCGGCATCTTGGTGCCGCGGCTGGTGGTTTGTTCCACGGGCTCCATCACCCAACCCCGGCGCGAGCGACCCTGGGGGTTGCGCTTCACTACCGCATCCGCGTGCTTGAAGCGAAAACCGACGCGCTCACCGCTCATTGCTTGGAGAGCCCCGATGAGGGACATAGGCTGTTAAGCCCAATTATCCCACTGCACCCGGCCGCAACAGTGGGAAGGCGATCACATCGCGGATGGAAGGGCTATCGGTGAGCAACATCACCAGCCGGTCGATACCAATCCCAAGCCCGCCCGTGGGCGGCATGCCCACCTCCAGGGCATGGATGAAGTCTTCATCCACCCCCTGGGCTTCCAAGTCGCCGGCAGCCCGGCGGGTCTGCTGGGTTTCCAGGCGTTGGCGCTGATCCACCGGGTCAATCAGCTCACTAAAGGCATTGGCCGTCTCGCGGCCCACGATGAACAGCTCGAAGCGCTCCACCAGGCCCGGCTTGCTGCGGTGGGCCCTGGCCAAGGGCGAATTTTCTACCGGGTAATCCAGCACAAAGGTGGGCTGGATCAGGTTGGCCTCAACCCGCTGATCAAAGGCCTCCACCAGCAAACGACCCACCGAATCCGCCAGGGCCGGCACCTCCAGCCCGGCGGCCGCCATGGCAGCAGCAGCCTCGTCGCGGGTCACAAACGTGCTGAAATCCAGGCCACAGGCCTGCTCCACCAGCTCATGCATGGTGGCCCGGCGCCAGGGGGGTGCCAGATCGATCTCCGTGCCTTGGTAAGTGATGGTGGTGCTACCGCACACCTCTTGGCACACCGAAGCAATCAGCTGCTCGGTGAGATCCATCATGTCGGTGTAGTCGGCGTAGGCCTGGTAGATCTCCACCGAGGTGAATTCGGGGTTGTGGCGGGTGCTGATCCCCTCGTTGCGGAAGATCCGGCCCAGCTCGTACACCCGCTCAAAACCACCCACCACCAGGCGCTTGAGGTGCAGCTCGGTGGCAATGCGCAGGGTGAGCGGTAGATCCAGAGCGTTGTGGTGGGTTTCAAACGGCCGGGCATCGGCCCCGCCGGGCACGCTCTGCAGCACCGGGGTTTCGATCTCCAGGAAATCCCGGGCATCGAGCCAGCGGCGCATGGCGCTCACCATCAAGGCGCGGCGCCGGAAGGTTTCGCGGGTGTCGGGCGACACGATCAGATCGAGGTAGCGCTGGCGGTAGCGCTTCTCCACATCGGCGAGGCCATGCCACTTATCGGGCAGGGGCTGCAGGCTCTTGGTGAGCATGGTCCAGCCCTTCACCCTCACCGAAAGCTCGCCGCGGTCGGTGCGGCGCAGGGTGCCCTTCACGCCGATCAGATCGCCGGCATCCACCAGGCTGGTGAGGTGGGCAAAGGCTTCGGGATCCTCGGGGATCTCCGCTTCCAGGGTGGCCTTTTCAATAAACAGCTGGATCGGGCCGGTCTCATCGGCCAGGGTGAAGAAGGCCAATTTGCCCATCACCCGGCGGGTCATCACCCGGCCGGCCACGGCCACGGCCACATCCCGCTCCTCGCCGTTCGGGAGATCGGCGTAGGCCGCCTGGAGCTGGCCATGGCGATGGGTGGGCTCAAAGCGCAGGCCATAGGGCCCCTGGCCGATGGCCGCCAGGGCTTCAGCTTTCTCGAGACGGGTCTCGCGCAGATCCGACAAGGCCGTGGGCTACTCAGGTCGACCCATCCTGCAGGAGCGCCGCTCTGGCAGCTAGGACACCGCAGCTGAAAGCACCCCATCTCCCATCCGCTGGGAGGCATAGCCGGTGCCCCGCACCGTCAGGATCAACTCCGGGTTGCGGGGATCGGGCTCGAGCTTGCCGCGCAGGCGAGCAACGTACACGTCGACAACACGCAGGTCGGCGGCGCGCCGCGGAGGGTAGCCCCAGAGCTGCTCGAGGATCTCAGCGCGGGGAACCACCCGGCCCGGCTCACGGAACAACAGTTCCAGCAGGCTGAATTCGGTGTAGGTAAGGCCGATGCGTTCGCTATCGCGGGTCACCTGGCGGCGGTTGGTGTCGACCACCAGATCGCCCACGCGCAGCACCCCACTGCCCGTGGGCACCTCCCGGGGTTCAGCGGAAGCTGAGCCGCGGCCAACCCGGCGCAGGATCGTGGCAATCCGAGCCTCAAGTTCTTTCGGACTAAAAGGTTTGGGGAGATAGTCGTCGGCACCGAGATCCAGGCCGGAAACCCGCTCGGCAATGGCATCAAGGGCCGAGAGGAAAATAATTGGCACGCAGGATTCGGCCCGCAAGCGCCGACATACAGCGAAGCCATCCAGCTTGGGCAGCATCACATCGAGCACCACCAAATCGGGCTGCTCTTGATGGAACAGGGTGAGGGCTTCTTCGCCGTCTTCTGCACAGATGACCCGATAGCCGGCCAACTGGAGGCGCATCACCAGCACCCGCCGCACGGCTGCCTCGTCATCCACCACCAGCAAGGTGGCCTTGGGATCAACGGGTGCCTGGGCGAGGGGCTCGGACCCTTCGCCTGCCCCAGGAGCCTCGCTCGCCATAGGCCTGTCCTCCAGGGGCATGGGGAGGGTTTCGGATGAAGAATCGCAACCCTAACCTTCAGACAGCCTGGAGGTCATCCCTAAAAATGCCTCTGCCAGAGCCGATTTAGGCAGATTTAAGCTTTTCTAAAGGAGCAGACATGCCGGAATTTCCCTGCTAGGGCCAGCGGGCTGCCGCATAGTGATTCCATTCCAGCTCCGCCGCCGCCAGGGCCGCTTCACTGGACAATTCGCCCAGCATCGCCCTCTGCAACTGGGTGTAAAGGATGGCCTGCAGCCGTTTCACCCCCGGCGTTGCCGGCACCAGCACCCGGGCATGGCCAAGGGTTTGGGCTGAGAGCAGCCGAGCCGCCCGCACCAAGGGCACAGGCCCCGGCCGGGGGTCAGGTTGCTGCAAGGTTTCGAGCACCTCTGCCAAAGCAGCCGTGGCGGACGGCAACACCCGGGCCTGGTTGGCAAAGGTCAGTTGGTTGGGGGCATTGGTCAGGAACAGCCCAAAGCTCACCGCTTCAGCGGCCATGGCCGTTTGCTTGGGGACCACCAAATTCATCATCGCCACGTTGGCCTCGCCATTGGGGCCCAGCAGCGGTGGATAGGGGGCTGTGGATGCGGCGATGCCGGGCGCATTGGTTTGCAGATTGGTGAGGAAATCGGGGCCCGTGGCCACCTGGGCCAGATCTCCGGCCTGGTAGAGCTCAATGGCCCGGCGGTAGCCCTGGCTCACCACCTCCTGGGGCAACAAGCCGCGGCGGTAGAGATCACTCCAAAAGCCAAAAGCCCCGCGCCCAAGGGCGGAATTGAAGGCGGCGCGGTGCTGGTCATCGAGCAGTTGCACGCCCATCTGCACCAAGGTTTCCAGCAACTCGGCAGAGTCGTCGGGCACCACGCTCATGAACAGGGCGTACTTACCGGTGCGGCGGCGCACGGCCTCGGCATAGGCGGGCACGTCCTGCCAGCGCTTTGGCGGAGCTTCATAGCCCGCCTTGGCCAGCACGCTCCGGTTGGCCATCGTGATCCGGGTCGTGAGATACCAGGGGATCGCAAATTGCTGGCCGTTCTGGGCTCCGGCCTGCCAGATCTTGGCCAGATAAACCTGCTGGGCAGCGGCTGGAAGCACGGGCGCCAGGTCTAAGAGCCCTCCCTTGCTGGCCAGGTTGGCGGCAAAGGGGGGATTGAGGTTGACCAAATCTGGGGCCGTGCGGGCAAACACCGCCGCCAACAATTTGCGCTCCACCGAGCTCCAGGGCACATCGGTCCAGCGCACCACTACCCCGGGGTTTTGCTGCTCCCAGGCGGCAATCACCTCCCGGATGTAGCCGTTGAACTTGGGCGCCAAATCCAAGGTCCAAAAATTCAACTGCCGCAGCCCAGCCCCCCCCCGCTGCGGGCCCAGGCCCTTGCCACAGCTGGAGAGGGCCGCCGCCGCCGAGCCACCGGCCAACAGGGCCAGCACACTGCGGCGACGCATTCGGCGGGCCATCGGTGCCATCTAGCGACGGCCTCCTGAAGTCTGTTGCCGCCAGAACAGCAACTGCAATGAACAGACCATGGGAGCGAGCAGGGCCGTCAAAAGTGTTTGGCTCAACCAGGTGTAGAGCACCGGCCGCTGCAGCTCTCCGAGCACAGCGAGCTGGAGGATCAAGGTGAGTCCCACAAAGGCGGTGCCTAGCAGGGCCAAAAGTCCCAGGCTGAAGCTGCGCTCGATCGGCAAACCCTTGCGGCCCATCCGGCCCCACCACCAACCCAGCACCATCAAGGCGGGGATTTCGCTGATCGGGCCGAGATGCAGGCCATCGAGCACCAAGCCCAACAGCAACCCCGCCAGTGCCCCCGAGCGGGCCCCATCCACCAAGGCCCAGGGCAAGAGCCACAGCACCGCCCAGGCAGGGCCCACATCACCCAGCTTGAGGAACCCCGGCGACGCCAAGGTGAGCAAGGGCACCAATAGGGCCGTGGCTCTATACCAACCCCGTAGCGCCAAGCTACTCATGGCCGCCCTGGGCGCATCAGCACCCGCACCCAATCGATGGCACCAGCCCTGGCACTGAGTTGCACCACCGCCTCCGGAGCTGGCGAGGCCATCCCATTCACCGACTGGATCACCCCCACGCTGAGGTTGGGGGGCACCAGGGTGCTGGCGGGGGAGGTCAACACCACATCCCCGGGCCGTACCCCGGGGTCCTTATCCAAAAAGCGCAGCACCGGCCGGCTCGAACCCAGCCCCGTGAGCAGGCCATGCTGCTGGGTGCGGGCCACCCACACCCCCACATGGCTGCTGGGATCGGTTAGCAGGGCCACGCTGGCCGTGGTGGGAGTCACGCTGGCGATGCGGCCCAGCAGCCCGCCGGGGGCCACCACCGGATCCCCCGGCGTGACACCTTGGATGGATCCTTGGCCAATCACCAACTGCTGCCACCAGCCGCCGGGATCCCTAGAAATCACTGGAGCCATCAGCTCTTTGCCAGGCTGACTCCGCAGCTGCAGCAGTTGGCGCAGGCGCTGGTTGTCGGCTGTGAGCTGACTGAGGCGGGTTTGATCCTCCAGCCGCTGGGCCTGCTTGACCCATTCGCCTTGGGCGGTGCCTGGCCAAAAGGGGCGACTGAGGACTGCATAGGCATCGGCCACCCCGGCGCCCTTACTGAGCCGAATGGCAACGCCAGCTAGAACCAGCAGCGCCAAGGGCCAAACCTGCAAGATCAGCCTGACGGGCGGGAGGCGCAGCCTGGGGCCAGCCTGCATGACGTTTAGGTGGAATGGCGAGCGAAGTCAGGGGTATCGAGCACCCGCTGCAGCCGGCTGTAGTCCTCGAGGACCATGCCGCAGCCGTTGACCACACAGAGCAGGGGGTCTTCGGCCACATGGGTAAGGATCCCGGTTTCATGGCTGATTAGGTCGCTGATACCCCGGACTAAGGCACCGCCACCGGCCAGCATGATGCCGCGATCCACGATGTCGGCAGCCAGTTCAGGCGGGGTGCGTTCCAGGGTGCGCTTCACCGCCTCCACGATCACGTTGAGGGGCTCGGACATCGCCTCGCGGATGTCACCAGCACGAACGTTGATGGTGCGGGGCAGGCCCGAAAGCAGGTGCAGGCCTCGCACATCCATCGAGGTGTTGTCGTGGGCGTCGTCGGGGAAGGCCGAGCCAATGCGGATTTTGATGTCTTCGGCGGTGCGCTCACCCACCACCAGGTTGTGCACCTTCTTCAGATAAACGCCAATCGCATCACTGAGCTCATCGCCCGCCACCCGCACCGACTCGCTCATCACGGTGCCGCCCAGGCTGAGCACCGCCACTTCCGTGGTGCCGCCACCGATATCCACGATCATCGTGCCCACGGGCTCGGTCACGGGCAGACCAGCACCAATGGC
>Ga0007795_10000106_pt1 | contig 19846 bp, 21 predicted proteins | sample CryBogmetaGMA1M_FD_60369 | JGI IMG/M metagenome (GOLD analysis project Ga0007795, IMG submission 60369) | Freshwater microbial communities from Crystal Bog, Wisconsin, USA - MA1M | ecosystem: Environmental > Aquatic > Freshwater > Lake | place: Crystal Bog, Wisconsin, USA | collected 2009-07-06
GTGCTAACTTAACGTTCTACGGATTTGCATATTTTCTGAAATTATCACCCTTTGATTTGGCTTTCTTTATCCCATCCATTTTGATTTTCATTCACTACAGGCCAGACTTAGCGCAGACCTTTAGGGGGAGCTAAAAAAGATAAATCTTCAAGATTTTAGTAGAATTAAATGAGTTAATTTACCCACTTTATAAATTTCTTCAATCTGAAATCAAATGGAGAGTTGCCGGTGAAAAAGATTTTTTCATTTGCTTTATTTGCTTGCGTTAGTAGCATTCTGGTTTCTTGCGGCGGCAATGAAGACTCTAGCTCATCTGTTACAACAGGTACATTCACAGCAACTGGCATGATGACATCTCCACGTTCTATGCCAACTGCGAACTTATTGACTGATGGACGAGTGCTGGTGGCAGGTGGAGTCGGGTCTGAGGTAAATGCCCTTGCTTCTGCTGAACTGTATGATCCCGTAACAAGGACATTTAGCGCTACTGGGTCTATGTCAAATCCTCGCTATGCCGCATCCTCGGTACGGCTTTTAGATGGACGTATTTTTGTAGCCGGGGGTGAAGCTACATCTGGAACAGGTATTGATTCCGTTGAAATATACAATCCCGCATCTGGCAAGTGGCAGGTAACAAGTAATATGAGTACTCCACGTATAAACCCAACGGCAACATTACTTGATAATGGAAAAGTATTGGTTGTGGGAGGATATTCGTACGATAGTACTTGTTGTGCTCTTGCCAGCGCAGAAATCTACGATCCTTCTACCGGAACCTTTTCTCCCACCGGATCCCTTGCTACAGCACGTCGAAATTCAACAGCAACTCTGCTCAATAACGGTAAAGTATTAATAGCTGGTGGCTATAATGGGGCCAATTTAGACGCACCAGAAATATACAATCCTATAACCGGTAAATTTAGTGTGACCGGCTCAATGGGTACACCTCGGCGCTTTCCAACAGCCAATCTTTTATTAGGTGGAAATGTTCTAGTTGTTGGGGGATATGGTGAAAATAATGATGTTCTTGCATCTGCTAGCTTGTATGACACGGAAAAGGGTACCTTTTCTAATACGGGGTCAATGAATACGCCAACTGGGCGACAAACATCCACATTATTAATGGATGGCAAAGTTTTGATTGCTGGTGGATATAACCTAATAAATGTCCTTTCTTCCGCAGCGCTTTATGATCCAACAACAGGCGCCTTTTCTGTTACTGGATCGATGACAGTTCCTCGCTGGCGTCATGCAGAAGCGCGTTTAGTAAATGGAGATGTCTTAATTGTTGGCGGCGCAAACGTAGGCGGAAACTCTGGCGGCGCACTTGCTTCGGCAGAGATCTATTCAAGAAAATAGAACATGGATTAGCTTTAGATTGTCAGCGGTCATTTAAAGTCCAACAGATATGTAGCCTGTTACTATTGGTAGACTCGAAGGTGTAATACCTTATTGTTACTGTTATTAGATTACTTCCCCAGCAATCTAATAATGGTGTCTTTTGTAATTCTGCGATGTTCTTCAGTCCCTGCTATGGGGCTATTTTCCATGAAGGGTCTTTCTATTAGTAAGCAGAGTTGCCTTAATAGTAGGCTAGCTTCATTTCTTGTGAGCTGTCTAAAGGTATTCGTTTTATTTTCTTGGACGGCTATCAAATAAGGCTCTGCAAAACAATCCAAATAAGCAAAGTAATCTGTTGTTAGACCATATCTCTTGGTAATCCGATTTTCAAAAAATTGCATTATTTTGGGGTTGACTTGTTGGGTGCCCGCAAATCCTATATCAACCATATTTTCTGCGAAATCTTCAATTTTTGATTGTAAATGTTTCTTATGTGGGGAATGAAAAGCCTATCTTATTAAATTTTACAAAAATATAGGGGGTAAGGAAAGTTTTCTAGTCAAATAGCCTCCTGTTTTTTTAGCATAAAGTATTTCCATAGAGCCACAAGGATTAGGGTATGCATAAACAATGAATAAATGGCTTCAAGTGTCTAGTTGCGGGACGGTTGTAATTTAGTTTACAGATTCACGTAGGGCTTGAATAAAGTCTGTAGTAGCTGGAGTAAGCGGTCTACCAAGTATCGTAATAATCCCAACTGGTCCCGAAAGGGTTGGTGGTTTTACCGGAAGTATTTCTAATTCTCCAAGATCGGCATAGTGTTTTGCCATTTTGGCAGGCATCACAGCTAGCATCTCACTTTCTTGTATTAAGAGCATATTAGTTAGAACCGACATGGATTCAACAGCAGAGTGTGGGGTAATTCCAGCAGATTCTCTAAAAGCATCATCTAAGCGCTTTCGGTATATTGAATCTGGTGTTGGAAGCACCCATTCTTCCTTGGTAAGAGATGAAAATCTAACAAGCTTTTTCTTTGCGAGTCGATGATCTTTTTTAGTAACAATGCACATTGGCTCTTCGTATAAAGCTTCAAACTTCAATCCTTCTCCAGCAACATCATTGGATGCTCTGCCTACCAATAAATCTAACTCCCCCCTCCAAAGCGCTGGCATGAGTATTGAGGTTGTGCCTTCGCGTACAAGTACTGTATGGTTGGGATGACTCTTTTTAAATTGCAATATGCCTTTTGGAACAAGCATAGGGGCAGCTACTTGGAGTGTTCCAATTGAAGTTCTGCCAGTGGTGCCTGATGAGATTGAGTTAATTTCATCACGTGCATGGTCAAGAGTTGTAAGGATCATGCGGCAATGCCTAATGAGACTTTGCCCATAACCATTCGGTAGCACTCCCCTAGAGTTTCTCTCAAATAAGTCAATTTTTAAAAGACGCTCTAGATCTCCTACGAGGCGTGTCGCGGCTGGTTGCGTCATTCCAACGTGTGACGCAGCCTTATGCATGTTGCGGTGGTCATCAAGGGCGACCAATAGGAGAATTTGCCGCATTTTGAGACGGGTACGCAAATACCAGTCTGGGAGCGCAATCCCTTTATTCGAGGCAAGAGTTGATTTTTTGGAGGACATAAGCAAAGTGATGCAAATATTGGTATCAATGGTCCCTTCAATTGTATTGGCATTCTGCCGCTCATTTATCTAGAATTTTCAAACCTAAACGGCTTTTTGAGGAAAAATATGGGTCAGGGCATTGGTATTAAAGAGGTTTCGTACGTGGATTGCCAGGGTGGTGGCCAAGTTGTTGTCCAAAACAATGTGGCTTATGTTGGCAATATGAGTAACCCTGATGGCACCACTATTGTGGATGTTAAGGATCCTAAAAACCCCAAAATCGTTTCCCATTTAGGCATGCTTCCCGGAACGCATTCACATAAGGTACGTGTTAAGGGCGATTTGATGTTGGTAAATCGCGAAGGGCTAAGGGGGCAAATGGCTCCAGAGGGATTTAAGGGCGGTCTTGGAATTTATGACATCTCTAAGCCATTAGAGCCAAAGTTAATCACAGAGTGGCAAACCGAAGGAAGAGGTGTTCATCGTTTTGATTTTGACGGCGAATTTGCTTATATCTCTTCTACCGACAAAGGATACGTTGGTCACATTATGAAGATTATTGATTTGCGTAACCCCTCTAAGCCGGAAGAGGTTGGGCGCTGGTGGATGCCAGGCCAGTGGACTGATGGTGGAGAAGAAAAAACTTGGGAAGGTGCTGACCATCGTTGTCACCATCCATTAAGGGTTGGTAATCGACTCTACACCAGTTATTGGTATGGTGGAACTGTGATTCTTGATATTGAAGATATGGCGCGACCAAAAGTTGTTTCTAAATTGCGTTGGCAGCCAACCTATCCATGGCCAACCCATACTGCTCTTAAGGTGCCATTTAAGGTATATGGCAGAGATCTCATGATTGTTGCGGACGAAGATGTTTTTCGAAGTGATGACAATCCCCCTGCATTCTTGTGGATGGTTGATATTAACGATGAAACGCAACCAGTTCCTTTTGCTAGTTTTCAGGTAGAAGGTGAAGATGGAAGTCATCGCCCTATCTATACGGGCTGCCATCAACCTTGTGAAATTATTACAGGTACCGAATTGCCAGTGGCTTGGTTTGCTCATGGTTTGCGGATTTTAGATTATTCAAATCCTCATTCCATTCGCGAAATTGCTTCTTATATGCCGACACCAACTGGGCACATACCTAGACCGCAAAGTAATGATGTGACTGTTGATGATCGTGGCTTGCTTTATCTCTTGGATCGTGTTCGGGGGTTAAATATTCTGGAGCGTGAGTAATGCTGAGCAATAAGTTTGTACAATTTTTATCTGCATTAACTGCGCTAATTTGGTTTATTCCTAGTGCACATGCTCAATCTGGCCCATATCCCAACAAGCCCATTAAGTTTATTGTGGGTTTTGCAGCGGGTAGTGCTACTGATACCGCAGCCCGTATTATTGCCGAGCGCTTAAGATCTCAGTTAGGTCAACAGATATTAGTTGAAAATCGCCCAGGCGCAGCCAGTTCAATTGCAACAGAGTTGGTTGCCAATTCGCCAAATGATGGTTACATACTTTTGTTTAGCTCTTCTTCTGCAACCGTGAATGCCGCTGCTCACAACAATGCCAGCGCACAAGCGTATAAAAGTTTAGTGCCTATTGCTTTGGTTGCGAGTATTCCCAATATTATGGTTGTTAACTCTAATTTAGGGGTTAAATCTGTTCAGGAATTTATTGCGCTAGCAAAATCAAAGCCGGGTGAGATTTCGTATGCATCCTCGGGCTCTGGGAGCTCTCCCCATATGTCCGCTGAGTTATTTGAATCTAAAACAGGAATTCAAATGCAACATGTTCCTTACAAGGGAAGCACTCAGGCTATGAATGACGTGTTATCTGGTTTGGTTCCTGTAATGTTTTCCCCGGCATCAAGTGCATTGCCACATATTAATAGTGGGAAATTAGTTGCCTTGGCTACCACGAGCAACAAAAGGACTCTATTAATTAACGTCCCAACCCTTGAAGAGGCTGGTATACCAAATTTCAATGTTTCACTTTGGTTCGGTATTCTTGCGCCTAATGGAACAAATGTTCAAATTGTGAACAAATTATCAGGCGCGATTGCTAAAGCGCTTGATGCTCCTGAGACAAAAAAATTATTAGCAGCGCAAACAATGGATATTGTTAGGGCAGATCCAACCGAATTTAAGGCATTTATTAATAGTGAAATCACTAAATGGGGCGCTCTAATTAAATCAAACAAAATTGATCTGAATTAGGCTTGATCTCGATAAGATATAAGGAAAGTACTCATGATTTACGAATTAAAAACTTATAAGGCAACTGAAGGTAATTTTTCTGCACTTAAAAAACGTTTTGCTGAAAAAACCATACCAATTTTTAGTCGCCTAGGAATTGAAGTAACTCATTGCTGGGACAATTTAGAAGAGTCAGACACCTTTAATTACTTAGTACGATTTCCTAGTAAAGAGGCTGAGAAAGCGGCGTGGGAAGCTTTTAGTAAGGATGAGGAATGGAAAGCAGTTAAAGCTGATAGTGAGAAGGCTGCAGGTCCATTATTAGCATCTCAGAGCACAATTTATCTTTCTGCCACAGATTTTTCTCCAAATGCCTAAGTTATTAAATAGACCAGTTTTTATCTCCAGACTTTAGTACCTGCGGGTAGTTTTATCTTTCAAAGGATCTACGATCGCAAAAGAGAAGGGACCACATTGCTGTGATCCCTTGTGTACTGGTGGGTCGGGCGAGATTGGTTTCGTCGAAACTTCGTTTTCGAACTCGTGACCAACGGATTAAAAGGCCTAGTTAGACGCTGACGGACTCAGAGTAACACGGACATCTACGAGTTGGACCTTTGAAGAGGCATCAGCTTTTGGCTATTAAAACTTCTTGATAATCGGGTCAGAGTTCATTACTTCATCACATCTCAATATGGGCTCTTAAGCCGAAGAAATTTACTGGACCACGAGCTGAGTTATAGGCGGGATTAGCAATGCGCTGATAGTCAGCAGATATAAACAACTCCTTATAAACCTTTGCGCTATAGAACGTTTCAAATATTTGTTCTTTCTTGTAGCTAAGTGCGCCATCACCGATAAATGCTGCCATACCGCCTTGTTGTAAGTAGGTAACTTGAGATGAAGAGATTCCATTAACGGCATAACCTATACCAACAGTGTCTTTGGGGCGTGACCAACTAGACCCTTTAATACTCAACCCGCCTGATAGTGACCTACTAATATCTACCGTCTGCGCTTCGGTTGTGCCTGGATTCCAGCTCCAGCGACCAAAGACACCAATATCATCATTAATGGCCTGCTCAATATTGAAACCATAGCCCCATGAACTCTGTGCCGCTTTGCGAACACCAGTTACATTAGGGGTGCCACCAGTCAGCGCAGCTTGATTAATCGCATTTTGATAGCTACCCATATAGGCATGTTGTTGGTAATACAGAGCTCTTACTGCGCCAGGTTGACCCCAGAGCTCATGCTCATGAGTTAATTCAATTTGATTGCCGTAGTCTTGACTCATGCTGTAGTCAAGCTGTGCTGTATTTGGAATCGTTGGCATTGCGAGTCTTGCTGCTTTCAAGATCCAATCATCTTGATACCACTCTGCTACAACACCATAGGTATAGCCTTTACTATCAGCCGCATATCCATAGGCGCCCATAGAGAAAAGAGCAAAGTTCTGAAACTGTGTGCGAGGATCGTGACTGTAACTATTTTGATCAAAGAAATCTAATGTTGCGAACTTACCGTAAGTCACCACAATTCTATTTTTATCCAAATTACCCGCAAGCTGATTGGGCCCACCTGCAATATGTTCTTTGCCGCCACCCAAACCAAAGGTTTGACGAATAAACGCACGAGCGGTGTAGTAAATGGGCGGTGCATAAGCGCCTTTCTGCAATTCACCATTCTGAAATCCACCAAGGCCTACAAGTTGTCCATTAAAAGGTGTTCCCTCGAACATCTCTGGATTCCAATAAACTTCTGAACCTTCCCAAAGCCTTGCCCCTAAAAATGCAGTGGCACTTAAGGTGTAGCTCTTGCCACCACCGCCTTCAGATTTATTAAGAAGACTATTGTCTCCGTAGTAGGGTGAATTGAAATTATTTTTCTGCTGAACAATATAAGTAGATTGCCCATGAATACTCCACTGTTCTGTAGCCCCCTCAACGATAAATGCGCTGTCAACCTTAGGTGAGTCACTTACGGGCGACTCAGCCAAAATAATTGGCGTATCGCTAACCGGTGATTCTGCTTTTACAGTAGAAGAAATGGCACCCAAATAAAGGGCACTAATTAAGCCGATAAAGGTTGTACGGATTGTATTAAATGAAAAAAACATCCTAAATGCCAAATATGCTTAATGAGAATTGTTCTCATCTTAGCATACCATTGAGAATGACTCTCAATTGAACTACAAATTAGTCTATAGATCAGGGGATAGAAAATCTTTGCCTTACATTAGTAGTTCGACTTGGCCCCGGATACCTGAGAATTGTCAAAACTATCTTTGAGAGGATTTTTCTTGAAGCGGCTCTGGCTAATTCATTAATTTTTATATTTATCGCTTTAGTTATTATTTCTATATAGGTCTGCCTCTTTTGCGTGCGTCTACATAATTTTCATGTTCCTATTTGGTGCATCAGCACGTTTCTAGTGATTATTCCCAATTGCACCAACATGAAACACCCTCTAATGGTCGTAGGCATTCAGTACCAAGGCCCACATGATTAATTTACTCAAGAGGTGATATATGAAACGTAGATCGATTTTAAGGTTATCCGCTTTAGCAGCAGCTTTGAGCTTTACCGGCTTAAGCCATTTGGCAATGGCACAAAGCAAAGAGCCTATTAAGGTAGGTATCTTGCATTCTTTATCAGGAACCATGGCTATTTCTGAGACATCTCTGAAAGACATGGATTTGATGATCATTGATCAGATTAATAAAAGCGGTGGTGTTTTAGGTCGTCAATTGGAGCCGGTGGTAGTAGATCCTGCTTCAAATTGGCCATTGTTCGCTGAAAAAGCGCGACAGATGCTCACTAAAGATAAAGTCGCAGTTGTGTTTGGCTGCTGGACTTCAGTTTCTCGTAAATCCGTATTGCCAGTGTTCGAAGAGTTAAATGGTTTGCTCTTTTACCCAGTGCAATATGAGGGTGAAGAAATGTCACGTAATGTGTTCTACACAGGCGCTGCTCCAAATCAACAAGCTATTCCTGCGGTTGAATATTTGATGAGCAAAGAGGGTGGCGGCGCTAAGCGCTGGGTTCTCTTGGGTACTGACTATGTATACCCACGCACAACCAACAAAATCTTGCGCGCGTTCTTGAAATCTAAAGGCGTTAAAGATGAAGATATTCAAGAGACATACACACCATTTGGTCACTCCGACTATCAAACAATTGTTGCCAATATCAAGAAGTTCTCGCAAGGCGGTAAGACTGCAGTTGTTTCCACCATTAACGGTGACTCAAACGTTCCTTTCTACAAAGAATTGGGCAACGCAGGCTTGAAGGCTAAAGACGTTCCAGTAGTTGCCTTCTCTGTTGGTGAAGAAGAGCTCCGTGGGGTTGATACCAAGCCACTCGTTGGTCAATTAGCTGCATGGAACTACTTCATGTCAGTGAAAAACCCAGTGAATGATGCATGGAAAAAAGAATGGGCCGCTTATTCTGTAGCGAAGAAGTTGCCTGGTGCTAGCAAGCCTTTGACAGATGATCCAATGGAAGCCAGTCGTACTGGTATCTTGATGTGGAAAGCCGCTGTTGAAAAAGCCGGCACAACGGATGTTGATGCTGTTCGTAAGGCAATGATTGGCCAAAAACTCAATACTCCAAGCGGATATGTTGAAGTGATGGGCGCTAATCATCACTTGTCTAAGCCAGTCATGATTGGTGAAATCAAGGCTGACGGTCAGTTCAATGTGATCTACAAAACTCCAACAGCTATTCCAGCTAAACCTTGGAGCCAGTATATTGACGGTAACGCAGGCAAGCCTGATTCAGTACAGTAATTCTCCATAGAATTTCCCTCCCCCAAGCGGGGGAGGGCTTTCAAAACCATTCATGAAATACCCTCACATATCAAAATTGCTTTTATCAGTTTTGTTGGCACTTAGCTGCAGTCATGCTATGGCCAAGATGACTGCGGGCGATTTGAAGCCTATCTTTGGTGAGAACTTTGATGCCAAGGTGAAAGCAGTTCAGTTCTTGTCTAAGGAAGGTAGCCCTGAAGCCTTAGAGATTTTGCAAGCTATGAGTACTGAGACCTTGTTTATGTCTCCTCAAGGTGTAGTGATACAAAAAAATGATCAGTATATTGATGCGCTTACGGGTCAGCCTGTTACGACAAAGTCTGAAGATTTACAAGAGGTGGTTCTGAACAACCTAATGCGTGGCAAAGTAGATAACGCATTGTTAGGTCTACAGCTTGCCTCTAACGATGCGGCGATTCGCACTAAAGCAGTAGATGCTTTGATAAAAGATCCTGAGCTAGATACTCTGCCACTAGTTGAAAAACTCATGGCTTCTGAAAAGGACCCAGTTCTTAAGCCTAAAGTGGAAAAGCTATGGGCGCTCTTAGCGCTACAGTCAGATAACCAGGAAGCAAAGTTAAAGGCGATTGAGCTTTTGGGTGATAGTGGAGATCCTCAGGTTGCTGCCTTACTAGCACCACTGGCAAAAGAAGGCGGACCTGTACAAGAGGCTGCTGAAAAAGCATTAGCCAAAATTAAGAAATCCGAATTTAGTGGTGAGATCCTCGGTAACGTTATTGCTGGATTAAGTTACGGTAGTGTTTTGCTTCTATGTGCATTAGGCCTAGCAATCACTTATGGACTCATTGGTGTAATCAATATGGCGCATGGTGAGTTCTTAATGGTGGGAGCCTATGCAACCTATGTCGTTCAAGGAATCTTTAGACAATATGTCCCTGAGTATGTGGATTGGTATTTATTATTTGCTTTACCAGTTGCCTTTATCACTGCCGCCTTAGTAGGCATTTTGATTGAGAGAACTGTTATTAAATTTTTATACGGCCGTCCGCTCGAGACTTTGTTGGCGACTTTTGGTGTCAGTCTATTAATGATTCAGTTAACGAGAACTATTTTTGGCGCTCAGAACGTTGAGGTTGCAAACCCGGTATGGATGTCCGGCGCAATGCAAGTGTTACCAAACTTAGTAGTTCCTTATAACCGCATCATTATTTTTGGATTTGCTATTGCGGTTGTGATTGTGACTTGGCTAGTGCTGAATAAAACACGTTTAGGACTTTTTGTTCGAGCAGTGACGCAGAATCGCACGATGGCAGCATGTGTAGGCGTCAAAACCGTTCGCGTGGACATGTATGCCTTCGCTTTTGGTGCAGGAATCGCAGGACTTGGTGGAGTAGCTCTTTCACAAATTGGTAATGTTGGCCCAGACTTAGGTCAGAGCTATATCGTTGACTCATTTATGGTGGTGGTGCTTGGTGGCGTTGGTCAATTGGCTGGAACAATTTATGGAGCCTTTGGTCTAGGAATCACCAGTAAATTGTTAGAGCCTTTTATTGGCGCAGTATTGGCGAAGATTGCCATCCTGATATTTATCATTATCTTTATTCAAAGGCGTCCTCAAGGTCTCTTTGCACTCAAGGGAAGGAGTGTGGACTAATGGATATTCGTAAGCTCGCCCCCTCTACTAGTTTTAATTTACAGATTCCTGAGCGGGAATCCATCCTTAGTAAGCGCGCTTATATAGCATTAGCGGCGCTAACTTTATGTGTGCTGATTGGCGTACCGATCTTCTCTTTATTAGTACCTGAGACAAGCATGTTTTACATGTCTGCTTATGCGCTAACCTTAATCGGTAAGATCATGTGTTTTGCAATTGCAGCCTTAGCGCTCGATTTAGTTTGGGGCTATTGTGGAATCTTGAGTTTAGGACATGGATTGTTCTTTGCGATTGGCGGCTACATCATGGGCATGTATTTGATGCGTCAAATTGGAGTTGATGGCGTATACAAAAGCGCTTTGCCTGACTTCATGGTCTTTTTAGATTGGAAAGAGTTGCCTTGGTTCTGGAAGGGAAGCGAGTACTTTTGGTGGATGCTCTTAATGCTAATTTTGATTCCAGGTCTGGTCTCATGGGTGTTTGGTTACTTCGCATTCCGCTCCAGAATTAAAGGCGTTTATTTCTCCATCATCACCCAAGCTTTAACCTATGCTGCCATGCTCTTATTTTTCCGCAATGAGACTGGCTTTGGTGGCAACAACGGGTTTACGGATTTCAAACGCATTTTGGGTTATTCCATCAGCGCACCTAGCACTCGCGTAACATTATTCTTAATTACTTTCATGGTATTGGTCAGTAGCTTTTTGCTCTGCCGAGCAGTAATTACTTCCAAAATGGGTCGCGTGATTACTGCTGTTCGTGATGCTGAATCACGCCTCATGTTCTGTGGCTACAACCCACTGGGCTTCAAACTATTTATTTGGGTTTTATCTGCCGTGCTTTGCGCCATTGCTGGTGCTTTGTTTGTTCCTCAGGTTGGCATCATTAATCCAGGTGAGATGTCACCAACCAATTCTATTGAGATGGTGATCTGGGTTGCTGTTGGTGGGCGTGGTACTTTGCTCGGGCCGATTATTGGCGCCTTTGCAGTCAGCGGCGCCAAGAGCTTTTTCACCGCGAACTTTGCTGAATATTGGTTATTTTTCTTAGGCCTCATGTTTGTATTGACGACTTTGTTTTTACCAAACGGTTTATTGGGCGTTTATCACCAAATCTTTGGTAAGAAAGGGGGCGCTAAATGAGCGCGCACTTTCTAGAAAAAGGAATTGATACTAGTCATACTGGGATTCTGTATGTTGAAGGTCTGACAGTAAATTTTGATGGTTTTAGGGCAATTAACGACCTCTCGCTGACGATTGACGTAGGTGAATTGCGTTGTGTCATTGGTCCTAATGGCGCAGGCAAGACTACCTTGATGGATGTCATTACTGGCAAGACCCGCTCTAATATTGCTGATATTGAAGGCTCTGTCTATTTGGGTTCTACGATTGACCTAATGACGATGAATGAACCCCAAATTGCCCAAATCGGTGTAGGGCGTAAGTTTCAAAAGCCAACCGTCTTTGAGCATCATCCCGTTTGGGAGAACTTAGAGCTCGCTATGGCGGGAGATAAGTCTTGGCACCATTCCTTAGTCGCTAAGGTAGATCTTGAAGGGCGTCGATTGATGGAGGCTGTATTGGCACTGACACAGTTAGAGTCAGAAGCCTATCGTGATGCAGGTCTTTTATCGCATGGACAAAAGCAGCGTCTAGAAATCGGCATGCTCTTAATGCAGCAACCCAAACTTTTATTATTAGACGAGCCAGTTGCCGGTATGACCGACGAAGAAACAATGCGCTTAGCAGAATTGCTCAACTCTTTGCGCGGACAATGCTCGATGGTGGTGGTAGAGCATGACATGGAGTTTGTAGCGGCTTTAGCTGGCGATAAAGGTAAGGTTACCGTTCTGGCAGAAGGATCGGTACTGGCTGAAGGGACGCTCGCTGAAGTGCAGCAAAATGAGCGCGTCATTGAATCCTACTTAGGGCGCTAATTATGTTGATCGTAAAAGACTTAAATCAGTACTATGGCGGCAGTCATATCTTGCGTAATATGAGTTTTGAGGTGCCCAAGGGCCAACTGACCACTTTGCTTGGTCGTAATGGCGTTGGTAAGACAACCTTACTCAAATCACTGATGGGTGTCGTTAAGGTAAAGACTGGTTCAATTGCTTGGGATGACCAAGAATTAGTAAATCTTGCTCCTTGGTCTAGGGTGGATGCGGGCTTTGCTTATGTTCCGCAGGGCCGAGAAATTTTCCCCCGTTTATCTGTAGAAGAAAACCTATTAATTGGGGCCGCTAAATTTTCTAGCCCTAAATCAATTCCTCCCTATATTTATGATTTGTTTCCGATCTTATCGGATATGAAATCTCGTCGTGGGGGGGACCTTTCAGGTGGGCAACAACAACAGTTGGCAATTGGGCGCGCCTTAATGTCCCAGCCAGAACTCATCATCCTAGATGAGCCAACGGAAGGTATTCAGCCATCGATTATTCAAGACATTGGGCGCTGTTTGCGCAGGTTGGTAGACGAGATGGGTATTACCGTCCTTTTGGTAGAGCAGTACTATGATTTTGCTAAAGCTCTCTCAGATAATTACCTCGTAATGCGCCGTGGAGAAATTGTGGCACGAGGTATTGGTGCGGATATGGATGCAAATGGCATCCAGGAGATGATTTCGGTTTAAAGTGGATATACGTATTCATCTTGATGGTCTTCCTAAATGCTCTTGGCTCCAGATAACGCAGTAAAACAGCTCATTCGGTCTTTAAGCCCGAGCTGGTTAGCTACCCTAAACCTTCAGTATGAGCATTCTGATATCGGGACTGTTCTCAAGCGTAGCCTCCATGAGGGGCCTCTAAGAGTACAGAAAGCCCTCTATCCCGAGGGCGAGGAAATTTGTCATACCGTCATTCTTCATCCACCAGCAGGAATTGCAGGCGGAGATCGCTTGGATATTAAAGTGAGTTTAGGACCGGATAGTCATGCGGTGCTTTCTACGCCGAGTGCAACCAAGTGGTACAAATCATTTAAAAATCCAGCTTCGCAAGAAATCGAATTTGATTTGGCGCAAGATTCAAAGCTAGATTGGCTTCCACAAGAAAATCTTTTCTTTAAGGGTGCGGATGCAAAAGTCCTCACAAAACTCAATCTACATAGTAGCTCTTCTTTTATTGGGTGGGACGCAGCAATGTTGGGGCGCCATGCTTCAGGAGAAGAGTGGAGTAAAGGCCGCGTTCATATGCGTAACCACATTTATCGTGACAGTAAATTACTATGGATTGAGAATGGGCAGATTAATGCAGAAGATAGGTATTACAAGTCTTTGCCACAAATTGGGTCTTGGCCAGTATTTGCCACCTTGTGGGCAGTAGGCCCAACTTGCTCAAGTAATCTTTCAGAGACCCTTTCGCCGATGATGCCGTGGACTGATTCTTTAAGGACCGGAGTGACGTATTTGCCCCAAGGGGTCTTACTGGTTAGGGCAGTCTCAAATGATATAGAGATGACAAGAAATTGGATGATTGATATGTGGTCGACATTAAGACCACTGGTACATGGGGTTCCCGCACAGCCTTTGCGCTTATGGGCATCTTAAGAATTGATATAAAGGTGAAATATGGAATTAACGCCACGCGAAAAAGATAAGCTCCTCATTTTTACTGCTGCTTTGCTGGCCGAGAGGCGTAAGGCTAGGGGATTAAAGTTGAATTATCCAGAAGCAGTTGCATTAATTAGTGCTGCGATCATGGAAGGTGCGCGGGATGGTAAGACCGTGGCACAGCTTATGCACGAAGGTCAAACAATATTGAGTCGCGCAGAAGTTATGGAGGGTATCCCTGAAATGATTCCAGATATTCAGGTGGAGGCAACCTTTCCGGATGGAACAAAGTTGGTTACTGTCCACAACCCGATTGTGTAAGAGAGAAGATCATGAAATCAATTAAAAATACTACTCAGTTTATAGGCTCACTTTGTTTTCTAATGGTATCGAGTTTTGCTTATGCACATCCGGGTCATGAAACGAGCATCAGTTTTATGTCGGGCATCTTGCACCCCTTTAGCGGGCTGGATCACTTGCTCGTTATTTTATTAGTGGGTTTTTGGAGTACCTTTGTGCTCAAGCAAATTTGGGTAGGACCCTTGGCCTTTTTATCGGGCATGATGATGGGTGTTTTCGCTGGGCTGTTGGGCGCACCACTTCAATTCTTCGAATTCGGCATTGCTGCTTCAGTAATTGGAATTGGTGCGCTGCTCTTAATGAAAAAGCAGTATTCCACTAGATGGGTTCTGGCCTTACTTGCTTTGTTTGGTCTATTTCATGGGTTTGCACATGCCCAGTTGTTCTCTCAGACGAACTTAGGTTTTACTTTGGTGGCGCAGGATATGGCTGGATTGGTATTGGCTACTGGCACATTGCATCTTGCTGGCGCCCTATTGGTAGGCGCTCTCAAGCAAAAGACTAATCTGTTTGCTAAGGGCGCTGGGATCGCCAGTTTGATTTATGGTTTAGGTCTTGTTGGGCAACTTTCATTGGCTGTAGTTGGGGGCGCGTCTTTATGAGCTCCCAATCTAACGCAAATAGTGCCCGCTTCATTCCAGGACAGATGTTGATTGAGCCGGGAGATATTGAATTTAACGTTGGGCGTTCAACTTTGACAGTAGAAGTTTCTAATAGTGGGGATAGGCCTGTTCAGATTGGCTCCCATTTTCATTTCTATGAGGTCAATGACGCGCTCTTATTTGAGCGTGAGAAAACCAAAGGCTATCGTCTTAATATCGTTGCCGGCACTGCTGTGCGATTTGAGCCAGGTCAAAAGCGAACCGTTGAGCTTGTAGCAGTGGCTGGCGATAAACAGATTTACGGATTTGCTGGTCGCGTCATGGGAGGTTTGTAATGGCTAAGATTAGTCGCCTTGCCTATGCCGAAATGTTCGGCCCAACAGTAGGTGATCGTTTAAGGCTCGCAGATACCAGCTTAATGATCGAGATTGAAAAAGACTTCACCATTTATGGCGAGGAGGTCAAGTTTGGCGGTGGTAAAGTCATTCGTGATGGCATGGGTCAAAGCCAGAGGGATTCAAAGGACTGCGCTGATACTGTAATTACCAATGCAGTGATCATCGATCACTGGGGAATTGTAAAAGCTGATATCTCTATTAAGAATGGTCGGATCTCCAATATCGGTAAAGCAGGTAATCCCGATATTCAGCCTGGCATTACATCCGTAATTGGCCCCGGTACTGAAATCATTGCTGGTGAGGGAATGATCGTCACGGCGGGTGGAATTGATACTCATATCCACTTTATTTGCCCTCAGCAAATTGAAGAAGCATTAATGTCTGGAGTCACCACCATGATTGGTGGAGGTACTGGTCCTGCTACCGGAACTTTTGCGACTACTTGCACGCCAGGACCTTGGCATATTGAGCGCATGCTTCAGTCCATCGATGCCTATCCGATGAATATTGGATTGCTTGGTAAGGGAAATGCTAGTTTGCCCGCTGCATTACATGAGCAAGTCAATGCGGGCGCCATTGGTCTGAAGTTGCATGAAGATTGGGGTACTACACCCGCGGCGATTGATTGCTGTTTGAGTGTTGCTGATGAAACAGATACTCAGGTGGCGATTCATACGGACACCTTAAATGAATCTGGCTTTGTTGAAACAACCTTAGCAGCATTTAAAGGGCGAACTATTCATACTTACCATACTGAAGGTGCGGGTGGTGGTCATGCTCCAGACATTATTCGTGCTTGTGGTGAGTCAAACGTCTTACCTTCCTCTACGAATCCCACCAGGCCATTCACAGTTAATACCTTGGATGAACATCTTGATATGTTGATGGTATGTCATCACTTGGATGCATCGATTGCAGAAGATATTGCTTTCGCAGAATCCCGTATTCGTAGAGAAACGATTGCTGCCGAAGATATATTGCATGACCTAGGCGCTTTCTCAATGTTGTCTTCAGATTCACAAGCCATGGGTCGTGTCGGTGAAGTGATTATTCGTACTTGGCAAACTGCTGACAAGATGAAGGTCCAACGAGGTCTGTTACCAGGCGATAGTAATCGTCATGACAACTTCAGGGTAAAGCGATATATCTCTAAATATACGATCAATCCTGCGGTAACCCATGGAATCTCACATATAGTAGGCTCTATTGAAGTCGGTAAGTACGCAGACTTAGTATTTTGGAAGCCCGCTTTCTTTGGAGTAAAGCCATCCTTGATCCTGAAGGGCGGTTCGATTGCCGCAGCAGCGATGGGTGACCCGAATGCATCCATTCCAACGCCGCAGCCAGTACATTACCGCAATATGTTTGCCGGTATTGGGCAGGGAATTCGTCATAGCTCCTTAACCTTTATTTCTCAAGCGGGTATGCAGGCTAATATTCGTGAGGCTTATGGTTTGGAGAAGCAAGTGGAGGCAGTGCGGAACTGTCGTTCAATCACTAAGGCTGATATGGTGCATAACGATTGGCAACCACACATCACCGTTGATCCAGAAACATATCAAGTGATTGCTAATGGCGAGCTACTTACCTGTGAGCCAGCCAAAGTCTTACCAATGGCCCAACGCTATTTCCTCTTCTAAGAAGATCTATGTCAGAACCTTTACGTATTGAAAAGATTATTCCTCGAGGCCAAGGTCTGGCTAAGGCTATCTTGGCTAGAGCCTTAGAACTAAAGTTACCATTTGAAGTGCGTAATAAGAGCCGCTTTTCTGAAATCCTTTCAGATGGTCGCCAGGCCTTATTCTTTTTACCTAGAGGGAATGTCTTAGTGGATGGCGACATCTTAATAGCAGATGATGGCTCCATGATTCGTATTGCGGCTGCTGATCAAGAAGTGGTAACTATTAGATCAACCGATCCTAATTTGCTGATGAGGGCTGCTTACCATTTGGGTAATAGGCATATTCCAGTTCAGGTTGGTGAAGGATTTTTAAGAATGGAGCCAGACTCAGTGCTAGAGGCGATGATTTTGCAGTTGGGGCTTGAGTTAAAAAAAGAGCATGCCTCTTTTGAGCCAGAAACAGGCGCTTATGGTGGCGGTCATCGTCATAGCCATGCAGAAACATTTGATAGCGACTACGCCTTAGCGCAAAAAGTATATGCCGAACATGAGCATCCCCATGTTCACGGACCTGGATGTAATCACTCCCATGACCATTAATCTCAACGAAATCACTGCATTAATGCAGTTGGCTTCACCCGCTTTACCTATTGGTGGATATAGCTATTCTCAAGGCCTTGAAGCTGCCATTGATTCAGGCTTGGTAAAAGATGCTCCATCAGCTGAGAATTGGATACAAGAAGTTTTTCTGGGAGTCTTTGCTCGCTCAGAGGCGCCTTTATGGTTGCTAAGTTATCAAGCATGGGTCAATAAAGATCAAAATGCAGTAGCGGATCTCAACGATTACTTTTTAGCTAGTCGTGAAACGCAAGAGCTACGGGCTGAGACGGAGCAGATGGGGTGGTCACTCCTACAAATTGCCCAATCATTATCTTGGGGTGGAGAATCGGTTGAGCAACTTGCCAGCATGAAACCGTTATCTTTGCTGACAGCACATACTTATGCATCATTTCATTTAAATATCCAATCTCAAAATGGTTTGGCTGCCTATGCTTTCTCCTGGATAGAAAATCAAGTGGCTGCTTCACTCAAAGCGATTCCATTAGGGCAGGTGGCTGGGCAGCAGGCCCTAACCAAAATTCGTTTGCTCGTTCCTCAAATGGTTGCTGAGGCTAAAGAAAGAGCAAATCCTGATCTATCAAAGATTGATAATTTTTCACCTATGTTGGCGATCTTGTCTTCAAGACATGAAACGCAGTACTCCCGATTATTCCGTTCGTAAACAAAAGGCATTATGAGAACTAAAAAGAATCCCCCGCTGCGTGTTGGTATTGGAGGCCCCGTTGGATCTGGCAAGACAACCTTACTTGAAATGCTTTGTAAGGCTATGCGTGATCAGTATGACTTGGTAGTAATTACGAATGATATCTATACCAAAGAGGATCAGAGACTGCTGACTGTTGCAGAAGCACTTGAGCCAGAGAGAATTATGGGTGTCGAGACGGGGGGTTGCCCACATACTGCCATTCGTGAAGATGCATCGATTAATTTAGAAGCGGTTGATCGTATGCAAAAACAGTTTCCGGATGTCGATATTATTTTTATTGAATCTGGTGGCGATAATTTGGCAGCAACCTTCAGCCCAGAATTATCAGACCTAACTATCTATGTGATTGATGTAGCGGGCGGGGAGAAGATTCCTCGTAAAGGTGGTCCAGGTATCACTCGTTCAGATTTATTGGTCATTAATAAGACTGACTTAGCACCCTATGTCGGAGCCTCTTTGCCGATTATGGAGTCGGATGCTAAAAAGATGCGTGGTGATCGACCCTTTATTATGGGTAGCGTTAAATCAGGTCAAGGACTCAACTTAATTATTGAGTTTATTAAAACAAAAGGATTGCTAGTGAGTTAATGAAAAGCCCCAAGATTTCTCTAGAGGCTTTCACATCTTGGTGGGTAGAGCGAGATTGACTTCGTCAAAACTTCGTTTTCGAACTCGCGACCAATGGATTAAAAGAAGTTGCTGCTCTTCAAAACCCCATATAAATGAATTGTCTACAAGACAAAAAAATGACTGTGCGATTGAGTGTGCGATTGCTTAGGGATTATTATATTTTGAGTTGCTGCAATTAACTTAAGATTGAAGCAATTCCTGCTTTTGCGGTATTGCTGTCTTCCATATTCTTGACACCTGATACACCCACGGCGCCGATTGTATGTCCATCCACTACGATATTGACGCCACCTTCTAGCATCATTGATAGATGAGGTACAGATAAAAAGGCGTGCCGTCCATTGTTAATCATTTCTTCATAGACGTGGGTCTCTCGCTTACCCATAGCTGCAGTTCGTGCTTTTTCTTGTGCGAAATATGAAGATACAGGTTGGCATCCGTCACGTCGAATGAGTCCAAGAAGGTGACCTCCATCATCGCAAACTGCTATTGCAACAATGTGACCCTTTTCAGTAGCGTATTGATTGGCTGAATCCAAAATCTTTTGGACATGTGCCTGCGTTAAATAAGGTTTGGTAGGTAGCATAAGGATTTAGGTCACAGGCGCAGGGTTAAATAAAGAAATCGCATTGTGCAGTTTCCATTGCTCTGCAAATGTTTTCTTGCGACCGCTAGCAACCTCCAGCATCATGTGAAACATTTCCCAACCAATATCTTCAATGCTTGCAGTGCCGTCAGCAATTTTTCCTGCATTAATGTCCATGAGATCATTCCA
>Ga0007795_10000107_pt1 | contig 19798 bp, 12 predicted proteins | sample CryBogmetaGMA1M_FD_60369 | JGI IMG/M metagenome (GOLD analysis project Ga0007795, IMG submission 60369) | Freshwater microbial communities from Crystal Bog, Wisconsin, USA - MA1M | ecosystem: Environmental > Aquatic > Freshwater > Lake | place: Crystal Bog, Wisconsin, USA | collected 2009-07-06
GCCGATGCACTTGGTATCGCCTGCGGTCCTGACGAACCCTTGCGACTTGCGCACTATCTGCCTGAGCACGCATCGGTCTGGGACGAGATTGTTGCCGAGCACCGCCTCGCCGCACCCGCGCTGTCGCAGATGCTCGGCGAGTCACACCATTACGCCGACTTCTGCTTTGGTGCCCACGCCCGACAGGCACCACCTCCGGTCATTGTGTCCACCATCAAGTTGCGTCAGGCCGGGTTCACCGACTGCATCGATACCGAGCAGATGTTTCGCGACTGGATCGCGATCTTGCAGGCGCAGCGCATACTGCCGAAAACGCAAGCGGACTGACGCCAAAGCAAGCGAAGGGCGTCTTGAATTCCGACTCCGCCTGAGCTCAGTCAGTCGAACCCCGAGCGCCTTTTGACTCGGATGTGATCCGGTGCAAGCCCTGAGCAGTCACGATCAACCATCTGGACATAAGCGTCTTCGAGATGCCGGGTGAACCGCTCGGTATTGAACAGCGGCGCAGATTCCCGCTGCCTGCGTAACGCCTCTTTCAGCCGCTCAAGCCGATCACCTCGCGTCGCCAGTTCGATTGCCATGTTTTCGAATTGCTGCGCACTCGACGCAATCAGCTCGGGCAACTCGAGCGCAGTCAGCAGACTCGCAGCAACGCGGGCGGCAAATGAGTTGCCGATGCAGGTGAGGATCGGCACTCCTGCCCACAGGGCATCGCTTGCGGTCGTATGAGCGTTATAGACGAAGGTGTCCAGGCACAGATCGGCCAGACGATGTCTGGCGAGGTGATCTGCCGCGGGTACGCGGCCTGCAAAGATCAACCTGTCGGGTTCGACCCCGCGAGCCATTGCCTCCTTGCGCAGATTGGAGGCTGCAATCGGATGGTCCTCCAGCAGCCAGAGGACGCTGCCCGGCACTTCCCTCAGGATTCGCATCCAGCTGTCGAAGCTCTCAGGCGAAATCTTGTAGTTGTTGTTGAAGCAGCAGAAGACAAACGCGTCGGCAGGCAGGCCAGACTCCTGCTTCGACCAGGCACGATCAGAAATCGGACGCAGAGCATCGTTGACCTGATAGCTGTCTGGCAGATACACGATCTTTTCCGAGTAGCCGTCAAGACTGCCTTGCGGAACGAGGGTCGGGTCTGCGATCAGATAATCGATGAACGGGGCACCCGAGGTCCCGGGATAGCCGAGATAGCTGACCTGCACCGTCGCCGCACGATGTGCAAAAATCGTCGGGCGACTGTCTCGGGTGTAGCCCTTCATATCCACGGCCACATCGAGATGTTGTTCGCGGGCGAGCAAAGCGACTTGCGCATCGCCCAGCGACTGCACTTCGAAAAATCGATCGAAGGACGCTCGCACCCTCTGGTGCATGGCGTCATGAATCAGCGGTCCGAACGAAAAGCCGATGATTTCGAACTGGCTTCGATCGTGGGATTCAAACAGCCTTACTGCCAGTTGGGTCGTGGCGTGTTCGAAAAAATCGCCAGAAAAATAGCCGATCTTGATCTTTCCGCTGCGCGGGGCACGGGCTATCGCGTCGAGCCGATCCCGCGGCAGACACTCCTGTGCCACCCATAATTCGGCGGCTCGGCGCTGCAGGGGCAAAGAATCAACGAAGGGCAAAAGCGCAAACGGCGTGATCGCGGGCAGACCCTGTGCGAGCTTGTCGATCAGACCCTGCACCTCCTCCTGACGTGACTGCCAATCGCAGAGTTGGCCTCTGAGACCGGCGATCGCACCATCCAGCCAATCGGGAGAAAAACCGAAATCACGCGCGCGCAGATAGTCCGCCAATGCCTCATCGAGCCGATGGCATTCACGCAACGCGCTGGCGCGATTGTTATGCGCTTCGGCATGCCCGGGCGACAAGGCGATCGTTCGGTCGAAATCCGCAATCGCAGCCGCAAAGCGCCCGAGCTCGGCCAGTGCCGCGCCGCGGTTGCAATGTGTCTGGGCCTGCTCTGGATCAATCGCCAGCGAGCGATCGTAGGACGCGATGGCAGCCTCGAATTGCCTGATTTCCTGAAGCACAACACCGCGATTGTTCAATGCCGCCAGATGCAGGGGATCGCGCTCGATGACCTTGGCATAGCCTTGCGCAGCGGACGCCGGCTCGCGCATGGACTGCAGCGATGCCGCGCGGAGAAAATGCGCCTCGATCGTGTCATGTCCCTGCATGATCGCAGTGTCAAAACTGCGTAATGCCAACTCGAATTGACTGAGCTGATGCAGCACTCGACCGCGGTGATGCCACGCTAGCGCAAAAAGCGGCTCAACATTGATCGCACTGTCGAGATCAGACAAAGCGAGTTCGTTGTGCCCAAGTGATTGCCGGGTCAGGGCACGATTACACAAGGCCTGCGGATAGGCGGGCTGCAAAGCCAGCGCTCGGTCGTAACGAATCAGCGCCTCGTCGTAGCGTCCCAGCTCATGCAATGCCGCACCGCTATTGCATTGCACCTGCGGATCGTTGGCATTGACCGCAAGCGCCCGGTCGAACCACTTGGTCGCATCGTCGAATCGCTGCGTATTGATCGCGATGATGCCCAGCAGATTAAGTGCATCAAAATGATCGGGCGAAAGTTTCAGGACCTTCATGCAACCCTGCTCCGCCTTTGGCCAGCGTTGCTGGCGATAGTCGGCGACCGCCTGAGTCAGTACCGCCATCACTCCCGCCGGGGTTGCGCCGGGTCTGGCAACTGGCAATCGGGCTCGATCAGGCTTTTTCATATGAGTTCACCCTCTCTCAGTCGACACCTGGAGCGAACTGACTCGCAGATCCACCGGCGGCAATCCGCGGCGGGATCGCTCTGCCATTGATTGATAAATTGACTCAAGCCCTTGGGTGAAGCCGGCCGTATCAAACAACGGCGCAGTCATTCGCCGCGCTTCGAGCTTGTCTCGCAGCGCCGCCATCTGCTCGGAGTGCGTTGCCAGCGCAACCGCTGTTTGCTCGTATTCCATCCGGCTGCCTGCAATCAACTCCGGCAAGCCGATGGCACGCAACACACTCGCACAAACCCGCGCTGCCATGGATTGGCCGGCGAACGTCAGCACCGGGACACCGACCCACAAGGCATCGCTTGCGGTGGTCCCAGCGTTATAGGGCCATGTATCGAGAAACAGATCGGCCACACGAAAGCGCGCCAAATAATCGGCGCGCGACACACGGGGTGCAAACACCAGACGATCCGGGTCGACACCATGCAGACTCGCCTGCGCTCTGAGGTTGCGCTCTGCGATCGAATTGCCTGCAAACAGATAAAGAACGCTACCCTCGACCCGCGCCAGAATACGCATCCATGACGCAAAGGTCGGCGGAGTGATTTTGTAGTTGTTGTTGAAGCAGCAATAAACGAAGCCCTCTTGCGGCAGTCCGAGCTGCCCGCGAGAAAACTGCTGGTTACCCGCGCCGCGCTGCGAATCATTCGCCTGATAGCTCGGCAACCACGCAATGCGCTCTGAATAATGCTCGCGCTGCTCGCGCTCGATCAGCGTGTCATCAGCAATGAGGTAGTCCATATGGTCGGCGCCCATCGTGCCCAGATAGCCCAGATAGCCCACCTGAATCGGCGCGACGCGCCCCGCAAAAAGCGCCGTCCGCGGCGAGCCGGTATAGCCGCTAAGATCAACTGCGATCTCGATGCCCGCCCGCCTTGCCATCGCCATCGATTCGCTGTCTGAATGGGCGCTGATGTCGATGAAATGATCGACCCCGCGCCGCACTCGGGCTCGCATCTCATCGGCGCTGTCAGGCCCAAGCGAAAAGGCAAAGCATTCGAAGCGCGAGCGATCGTGGTGCTCGAAGACGCCCGCCATCAGATGACTGACCGGATGGTTGCAGAAGTCTTCAGAAAAGTACCCGATCCGGATTCGCTCTGAACCAGCGATGATCGGCGAGGGTGGCGAGGGTCGACTGCAAGCTGTGTGGACTGAACTCCAGACTCTGGCCGCCTTCAACTGCAAAGCGGGCGAATCGACCAGCGCAAGCAGGGCAAAAGGCGGCACGACCGGCCTGCCCTGCTCAAGCCCCTCGACGATCGGCTGCAATACTTGCGGCCAGTCAGACCAGTCGCACGCTTGCATTCGCACATGTTGGCGCATGCCTGCCAGCCACTGGAGATCGGGCTCACGCTCGAGGGCATCGTCATAGCTCGCAATCGCCTCCTCGAGTCGGCCCAACCCGCTGAGGGCATGACCGCGCGCGGCAAGGGTCGACGCATTGTCGGGATTAAGCGCGATGGCCTGATCGAAAGCCTGCAGCGCCTCGATAAGTCGACCTTTGTCCACCAGCACCGATCCGCGGTTACTGTAAGCGGTCGCGTCATTTGGCAGAAGATCAATGGTCCGCTCGTAACACCGTAAGGCTTCGTCCAACCGATTCAGTGTCCTCAATCCATTGCCCAGATTGACATGGGCCTGCGAGCATTGCGGATCGATGGCGATCGCACGCTCAAGACAGTCGATCGACTCAAGGACACGCCCTGCTTCTTCCAGCGTCGCACCAAGGTTGATCCAGGCTTCGACCAGTGCTGGCGCGCTCTCGAGCGCCTGCCGATAGCCCGCGATCGCATCGTCGATCCGCCCGATTTCGCGTAGCGCGAGCGCGCGATTGGCCAGCGCCTGAGGGTAGTCCGGACGCAAGGCGATTGCCCGCTCATAGCTGGCGAGCGCCTCATGATGACGGCCGACACCACGCAGTGCCGTCCCGCGATTATTGAAGGCCTCAGCGTAATCGGATCGAAGTCCGATCGCCTTGTTGAAGTACGTGAGCGCCTCGGCATGACGTCCAAGTTGATTCAGCACATTGCCGAAATTGTTAAGAACAGACGGGTCACCGGGCTTGGCCTTGGCTGCGCGCTCAAGGCGATCGAGTGCGATCGTCAGGCAGCCGGTCTGCGCGGCAATGATGCCGCTGAGGTTGAGTGCCTCAAAATTCGCAGGAAACTTGGCCAGCACCGTGTCGCAAATCGACCGAGCCAGCGGCCAATCGTGACTGTCATAGGCGGCAGCGGCCTTTTGAAGCGCCTGCTTGAGCGTAAAAGCCTTAGCGGCCCCGGCGCGACCGTCGCTATTCGCCAATCTTGGTCTGAAGCCCGAGTACCGAGATCATCCGATTCAGATCGCCTTCTTCGCGCATGATTTCCGCCATCAGTTCGGGAAGCGGCATGCGCCCCCAATTCACAGCGCGACGAATGAGATAAGGCGTAGGGCTATGAGGCTCGGTCTTGCTCAGATAGTCGGCAACGGCCTCTAGCGTGCGATAGGCCTGCGCGCGACTCGACCAGTTGCCCATTTCGACGGGCTGCAATCTCGCCGAAACCCCGGTCGATGGCTGGCCAGTACTCGGCGAAGACGCCACCGGCAAATTGTCTGATGGCATATCGACATTCTCTTCTGGAAAGTTCTGTCTGATCGGCTCGCTGATCAATTGATCAGCCGGCTCGGACTCGGGCGGCAGCAACTGAGCGAGCGCCCTGTCGAACTGCTCCAGTGTGACCTTGATCTTGTTCAGGCTCGGGGCCTGCGACCCGAGCTTTTCCCGCAATACCTCAACCAGCCCCGACAGCGCGACCTGGCATGCTCGAGTCTGCTCCAGATTGGCACGCGCCTGAGCGCCGCCTGACTTATGCGAGCTGGCGATCACATCGGCCCGAGTCATCGCAACCTCCACGTCCGGCGACGAACCTTGGCGGGTGTTTTCTTCCTTGCCGGTAGAAGCGATCTCGGACAAGGTCATCTTGTCCCAGTCTGACAGATTGAGATTCGCAGGCTTTCGCTCTGGCAGCGTCACCATGGTGACATACAGTTTCATCATCACCGGCAAGCTGGCATTGAGCCACTCAAATGGCGCCAGCCGCGCGTCAACGTCACCATCGTCACCGATCGCGGGGTAAACGCTTTCCCAATAGCGGCTCAGAAGCTCGGAGATCAGCAACAGCCCGCGACGCAGTCCGTCAAGCTGCGACTGCCGCAACCAGGCCTCAAGCAGCCACGCAGCGATCTGCAGATCCTTGCCGCGGGTTGCCAGCGCGGTGGTGCAGAGCGCCTCGATTTTTGCCCAATCGGCCCGCTTGAGAGGGCGTTCCCACTGCCCCATCGGCAAGGAAGGGTCATCCTCCTCACGTTGAAAGCGAATGTCTGTAAAAAGCTGCTCAGTGCGGATCGAGACGCCACAGGGCGCCTCTGGAGATAAGGGTGCGAGGAGCAATTCGTCGCTGTCTTGAAGCTTGATCACTGGGCACCCCAGACCGGCGCTGATGTCGGAAAAATGACCGGCCAGACCAGCGGAGCGCGCTTACCCGCGCCAGTGATGGTCAGTCTCAAGAAGACTCGCGCTCTCGACGCTACTGCAGGCATTTCCGTCGTGTTGTCGGACGGCGATCCCATGGGAAATTCGAAGTGCAACAGCTGCGACTTGGTGTCGGGGCGCGGTGCGCTGTCAATATCACGATGCCGACTGATGAACGAGTACAGGGCCCATGGATCATTGAAGCGATAGCTTGCAGTCCGATTTTCAACGGACATCCAGGGCTGCGTCGGATCAAGCTTAGGCGCAAGGGGGCCATCACGCGCCAATCGAAGCGCAAGCACGACCGGCATTCCAGGCTGCCATCTCAGCACGCGAGCCGGCTCGCGCTGACGAAGCGTCTGGTTACCGACGGTCAATGTCCATTCGGCGATCTGATTGCCTTCGACTTCGAAGGCGAGGTTAGTCCGAAACTCAACAGCGAGATCGTAGCCCGCGGGCACATTCTCATCGGTCGGATAGAGCGGTGCCATGAAGTTTCGAACCCGCTCCATCTGCAGATCGAAGCGCGTCACTGGCGCTGTGGGGTTACCCGAACTGGTCCGCACCGACGGCTTATCGTTCATCAGTTTGTGCGCCGGATCATACAGTCGAAGCACCGTGCCTACGGTATCAGGATCGACGGCGGCAACCTCCGCACTTCGAACCTGTGCGGCGACCACACCAGGCGCACTCCAGGCCTGGGCATTGGACAGGAAAATGAACGGCGACCGGCCCGCGAGATCCTGATTGAAACGCTGAGCAAAGGCATCCCACAGATCCCGTTGCTCGGTCGATTGCAGATCACGGCACCTGCTGGCGAGTCCGGACAAAAGCATTTTCTGACGATCTCCGAACACATCGGGCGCGCCACGCGCGACAGCCTTGGTAATCAATTTATCGGCGCAATTGGCGCGATCGACATCGGCAGCCGTCACCATCACGAACTGCTCCAGCAGCATGAGACTGCTGTTGGGACTCTTGAGTCGATACCGACTCAGATCATTCACAATCCCCTGCCATTTCACCGCCAGCGTACCTGACGCAGACGTCGAGTCGAGTCTGGGCAGAAGATTGTCAGCCTCTCGGCTCAGTGAATCGATAAATGTCGACTGATCGGACACATAAGCGGCAAGGCCCTGGCTGTCGCCGACCGAAAACGCCTGCTGCAACGGCGCCTTGTCGCCATTCCAGCTCTTGAAACTTCGATCCTGAGGCATATAGACCTCGGCCCGCTGGAAGGCTTCGTCCAACAATCGCAATCGTACCAGGGCATCCGTCGCCAACACGGCAGTGATCTGGTCTGCCGATGGCTTTGCCCCCATGTCGATCAACATCGACTGAAGGTTGGACAGACGTGTACGCACGCTCTCGTCAAGGGGCGCGGGACGCACACCCGGCTGATTGAGAATCATCGACTGAGAAGTCAGCTCAATGACAACATTCGCCAGCAGGCTACTGGCGATCTGATCAATTTCAGCTCGAGCCACAGCAGGAAATTTGGGAAGAATATTGCTGTAAAAATCTTTTCTCGTACTCGATACCGCGAGTGCCTGATCCAGTTTGACCTTATCCCACGAGACCGACTGCTGGCTTTGCACCACCAGCTTGCTTCGTCGGGAAGCCGTATTGGCATAGGGCTGCAGCAAAAGCTCTGTCAAACCAGACTGCAGATTGACGCGATCCTCTGCAAAGGACCACTTGTTTTCCTTGTCCGACCACACGAGCCCTTTGCCGAGTGCTGACCGACTGTTGCGCTGGACCGCGTCCCAATCATTTAAAAATTCGCCAAGGCCCTCATTCGTCGTACTTTTCGCTTGCGCGACCGTGCCAGGCCCGATCAGCGGAATCGCTGCCGCACTTTGCATCATGTCGGCATACCCCTTGTTTGCATCAAACGAACGCCGATTGATCCAATAGCCCTGGCCTGGATCAAAGAGGTCCTCCTGCCGGTAAAGCTCATCCTGAATCTCTTTCCAACCCTCTATTGCTTTGGCCGGATCAAAGGATCCGACACCACCGGTCACCAGCTTAGACGCAATGTCTGCAATGCGTTTCTCGCTGACGAGAAGGTCGTTTTCTAAAAACAGGCGCTTATCCAGCTCCTTCATCGCCAATTTGAATGTGCAGCCAGCTGCAAATTGCATCGGCTCAAGCGGCGCGAGGTTACCGGCCCCCTGGGCGTATTGGCGGAAAATTTCAGCCTGCCTGTCAAGGTCAACCTTCAGGTCGGCGCCTGTCACAGCCTTCACTATCAGCCTCAGATCGCCGCCTGAGGGCTTACCGGCCCCGTTGACCAGTCGGTGAATCGCACCGATGACCTGATCGATTTGGTCGATGTTTGCCACATATTGCAATGCGGCGCTGAATTCGGGCGTGCGGTTGACCGACAGACTCGGAACGCCCGAACGGTCCAAGGTCTGCGTTGCCCAACTAGGCGGCAAACTGCACTGCGCGCCATTGATCAGGTTGCCGGTAGCTGGGTCCAGGGGCACCCCGGTCAACTGGCTCAGTTGCTGGTGAACGGCCAGCCGTATGGGATTTAAAGCGTTCTGAGCAAAACGGGACGCAATCATCATTTCGAGACGATCACTCAGATCGTCAAACCAGGACCACGAGCCTGGCATGAAGAATGAATTGATATGACCCAAATCCAGCCGCGTCAGGACTGCGATGTCCTGCATTGATCGGATTCTCGCCGGATCCTGTGCGCCACCCAATTCGACAAGTGTCGGAAACTTTCCGCCACTGCTATTCACCGAACCCAGCTTGGCCTCCTGATCGAGCCTTTGCATGATCTCAGCGATCATCCTGAATTGCTTGTCCATTCTGATCGTTGTGAACACCAGCCCGACTGCCCAGAACACCAGCAAGCCGACGACCACCCACCGGGCGGTCGTCGACAGCATGGGGTTTCGCAGTCGCTGGACTTGCGTGGGCCTGGCCAGCCCGGATTCATCAAAGATCTTGCTCTCGAAAATCTGCCGCAGGAAAGCCGGCTTCTGCGCCGCCTCAAGCGGTAGCGAGTCGGTTTTACTTGTCGGCTTATCGGCAAGATCAGCGGCAGTACTGTGATCGGGCGAAGGCGCCACTGAATCAGTAAGGGCTTCAGCCGCACGCTTGGCGACCAATTGCGCAGAGAAACTGCAATCGCCGGTGAGGTAGATACCGCGAAACATGAACGGTTCGTGATAACTGCTCAGCTTCATCAGCTCATCGCAGAACACCCTGAGACTCGCTCGCAGACTTTCGATCTGTAAGGGCAGCAAAAAGTAGTCAGCACTGTCATGCCCAGGCAACTCAAGCGAACTGAGCTCCTGGCAGGTATCCGAGAGCGATACCTCCACAGCATTGACGGCTGCATCAGCCCAGGCGGACTGATAGGGCGCAGACAGGTCAAACGGTGACGACCAGCCGAGAATGCTGTTGCGCAGCCCCTCCGGCAGCACTGACGCCATTCGCGAGAAACCCGGTATTGCTTCGCATCCGGCGATCACGGTATAGATCGGGAAACGCATGGCGAGGCTGGTTTGTGTGCGCCAGAGTCGCCGATGAATCGACTTCGCGTACTCGGCCACTTCAAGCAGCGCCTTGGGATCCTCGCGGACCATGGTCGACGCAGGCAGACTCAATACAACCGAGTCGAAGGGACGTTCCGGTCGATACGCCGCGCAAAGAGAAAGAAACTCTTCCCAAATCCGGTTGCCGTCATCTGTACCGTCCGCCGACCCGAGATAGTCGACGCGAAACTGGACCACAACCCCTTTGTCAAAGAAGTTCCAGGTGATCCCCTGAGCCGAAGCGGCCAATGTCGAATTGGCGCTCAAGCCGCTCTGAAGTCCCGATTGGACCAGCGGCAAACCTCCAGCACCCGGCCCGTCGTTGAGGACAAGCACCCACGGGATGTTGTAACGCTCAGCGCCCGAAACAATGTTTGCTTCGATCAGATCGACTGCGCGCTTGAAAGACTGCTTCAACGACTCGACGTCGAGCTTGCCGAGCCTCTTGTCGTCCGGCTTTTCGAGGATCTTCTCTTTTCGCAGAGACGCCCAGATCACGAAACCCAGGAGCGCCAGGACGGCGATGATCAGTCCCAGAAGAAAGAGCGGCAGGAGGTTATCCCTCAGAAGACTCAACACGGATATCGCTCGTCGGCTTCATTGCCAAGGTGGCGATTCACGACCGCCGCCTGTGGAACAGCAATTTTGATTCTCAGCCGCATCGACTGCCATATCCAAAGGGCTTCGGAGACCGTCAAGAGCACAAGCGCCGCTGCAAGCAGCAATATGGTCCATCTGCTGAAACGCCTGAACCGCTTCGGGGACACATAGGACAGCGTGCTGAGATAGGCCTGCGGAGACAGCTTGCGACTGCTGCTGCTCAGGTCTGCCGGGCGTTGGTAGACAAACTGGAACAATTCACGCCGATAGCCGGCCAACACGTCGCCCGAATCGGGACGACCTCTGTAGCGGCCTTGAAAACCGAGGGCAAGGATATGCAGATAAAGCCGCGCTCGCTTACGGCTTGCCGGATCACGCATCGTCAGCAGTTGATCAATATCGCCGAAAACTTTATCCCCTGAGATGCCACTATTGAACAGTTTCGACTCTAAAAGCACATGATGCCAAGGCACTCGCCCCGGCCATTGAAAGTTGAGCATGAGCTCATCGGCCAGCGCAGCCTTGAGAAAACGCGCATCGGTCTCGATTTCCTGGCCGCTTCGGTCACCCAATCGTCTCGTCTCAAGTGTTTGCAATTCAATCAGCTGAAGCAGATTGGCGCTCAGGGTTCTGGCGGTCGAATCGGCATTGGCTTCGGTCGCTTTTTTCGCTGCTTGCTGGGCCTTGCTCAACTCGACATAAAACGCGCGAAACTGACTGGTCGCGAGATCGACCGATTCGCCTTCCGTTTGCGCATCAGGACTCCATGTCGAAGCAGCCTCAGACATGAAGTCGACCCTTTTGCACGTTCATTGCGCTTCAGCCTTTGACGAAGAGAACAAGCTCTTGCGGCCGCTGCGCAGAAACCGCCTCATTCCGATTGCCGATCACAAGAGCCTCATCAGACACGATCGTGTCGGCAGTCACCTCGACGCTGTAAAGGAGATATCCGGCACTCGATCTGACGCCGAGTTCCGGCGCCTCATCGATCTGGGTTCTCGCAGCACCAACGACACGCCGATCGCTCAGTGCCGGCCAGACTGTCTTCGATCCAATGACTGCGCCATTCATCCAGGAGACCAGGTCCCGCTCACTTTGCCCTCTCAGACCGATCACGAGGCGTTGACCCAGCCACTCAGGCTTCAGTTTGAGAATGAAAAATTCCCCTGCAAATGAAAACAGCTGAACACGCCATTCCTGACTGACTTCTGCAGCCAATTCTTCGATGCTCTGCAAAAGTGGTTCCAGACAACTTAGAGGATCAGCCTGGTTCCAGGGAGGAGGCATCAGTGGCACGGTGCCCGGCTTGAGCATCGTCAGCGAGCCCACCTGAAGGCAAAGTGCGAGATAAAGGGAATAGGGCGCCAAAACTGGTGATCGCAGCACGCCCTCGAATAGCGGGAGCATCATTGAGAGATTCGACAGACGAGCGCGCTGTTCAAGAATGCTCAGCCTGTCTTCAAGCTTCGACGACGGAACGGACGTCTGCTTGCAGACGAACACCGTTTTGCTTCGGATGTCGGCAGCCACAGCGGCCGCCCGAATTCGAATCGGATTGTCCGCAGGCACTTCGAGCAGCGCGGGGACGAATCGACCACGCTTGAAAACCTCATTGTCTTTCTCGATTGTGAGCAGCTTCATGGACATCAGCAGCGAAGTCGGCATTGCGCCGACGGACAAGCCGAGGTTCAAACGCATGAGCGGTACATCGACAGGCAATGCCTGCGAAATCTCGTCCTCAAGTGGCAGCGAATGGATCCCTTTGAAACGTGACGGCTGCCTCGGATCGCGCATGGACCTGGATCGCGCGACGGTCAGATACACGTCCTGCTCCGATTTCGCGAGTTGTTCAGCCAGCGGCCGAAGATCGAACTGCAGTTCTTCGCCATCGGAATGCTGGACTGAATAGCTGACAGCGCAACCGTCTGGCATCACCGCTTCAAGTGCCAAAACGCGCAGTTGGCCGGCGGACAAGAGCGCTTCATCGATCTCAAGCGAGCGCACGCCCCACCCATAAGGATTCGATGCCAGAGCCTGCCACGCGATCAGCGCATCGACACGCCCGCTTTCGTGCTGAAAATGCTGCGGGCTGAGCATCATGCCCTCGTGCCACTGGATGCGCGCCGGGATTGAATCAGGATTTGCCATGGATCTCTTCAACGTGGAACAGCCGGTTCATTTGACCTGACCCGCAACTGCTTTTTCAGCCTGACCAAAGAAAGATCGGATCACCTGCCCTTCGAATGCCCTGAAGTCCAGCGACTCGAGTTGCAGGACATACCCGTTTGAATTCAAAGCCAGTCGCTGCCGGTGGTCGCCAGGTGTCGAATAATCGGCAAAGACGAAGGCTCCAAGAATCTTGTTGGCAGAAAGTGCTTGATGATCGAGTTTGACTGACTGACGCGGGACGATTTCATAGCTGAAGACGATGATCGACTTCGCAAACGTCCGCTGGATGTCACCCTTGGTTGCAAACCATTTGCTGGCCGACGTCGCAAGCAACGACTCGACCATTGTTTGATCAAGCGCCAGCACGATGTCAATGGCGACCGGACTGTTGGCATTGGCGTCTTCATCCGCGGCGACGACGATGCTTTGCCAATCGGGCGTGACCGGGCTCGGCGACTTGCTAAATAAACTGCAAGCCGCACAGAACAGGACAACAGACATCAGCAGCCAGCGGGCCGGGCTGGCAAAAGGCAGGCGGACGAATCGGGCCGTCATTGTTTGACCGCTCCCGGCGCAGGCGCGGCAGTGGTCGCGGGTTCGGGATCGACGGGCTTAGGACCAGGGCCAGACACGCTCGAAGTCGGTCGCTTAGATCGGATGTCATCGACGCTGATTGCCGAGGGATGCTTACTGTCGGCCTCCTTCTCACCGAGGGTAAATCCAAGCATGAACATCAATGCCATCAGCGCGAACAGACAAATGACCGCAAGGGCGAGCAGCCGGGGGGTCATGCTGAATCGATATTCCATCAGGGTGTGGGACTCAGTAAGGTCAGGGGATCGACACGGACGTCTGTCCGGCCGAATTGATGCCGATGACGCCGCCCCAGGTACACATCAATTTCGAAGCATTGTCCAAAGCCGGCATATTGCCCAAAAGCACTGTAGGCGACCCTGGGACCCAGGGCGCCACTGTCACAGGAATACAAGGCATCGGCGTGAGGGCTCCCATGGCAGCGGCGGTTGCTGCAATCACCATCGGATTGGCCATCGATGTACAGGTTCCAAAGGGCAACACGTTCAGCAGCGGCACATTGTCCATGATGTTTGCATCTGGAACATTCGTCATGACCATGCTGGTGGGCAGCACCATCAATGAACTTGGCGCGGCTCCAAATGTGCACTTGAGCATGGCTCCCATGCAAACCTGCTGGCCCATCAGTTTCCCCTCAGCAAAGTACGAATCCGATCGAAAAGCGCTGGGGCCGCTTTCAGATTATCGGTGAGATTGCCTTTAACGTCGTAGCGCCGAGGCGGCCCGAGCGGCTTTCCCTTGGCGTAATTGATCTCTTCCATCACTTTGCCATTTGGCCAGTATCGACGCAGTCGGCCATCGAGCACATTGGCTTTGTAGTGACAGCTCTGAACCACAGCACCCTGATTGTCGAGGTCCTTCAACTCGCCATCGAGCAGACCACTGCGATAGTGCGCCTGACGAACCTCGGTGCCTTCATGAAAAAACGACGCTTTGCCCTCGATCTTTCCATCAACGTAGTTCATGCGGGATGTGAGATTTCCGCCTGCGTCATAGGACATTGCAGGCCCCGACAGCTTTCCAAGCACGAAATGCTGATGCGCGATGCAAGCGCCGTTTGAATAAATCTTCAGCGGTCCGTGCTGGACTCCCTCCAGATACTCCGATTCCTGAACGAGATCACCGGACTCTGAAAACAGCGACAACTTCCCGTGAAGTTTTCCATTCAGAAAATGAGCCATCATCGTCGGCTGACCCGATTCGCCAAAACGCTCCATCGGGCCATGCAGCGAGTCGCCCTGCATGGCGTATCTCGCGATCAGTTGGCCTGTCTTGTCACGTTCTTCAATCTGGTCCATCGTCACAAAATCAGTTGATGCTCGTCATAGCGCCCTTAAGGGTCAGCATGGCGCCGCCCTGAACGGTGTGAGTCGTGTCAGCTTTGCTGGTAATCATGGCACCGGCGACATTGAGTTGTGCACCCGCCTGAACCGTCATGTTGACGCCAGCTTTGCTGGTGAGGTTAGTTCCTGCCTGATCGGTCAGCGTCGTGCCGGCAGTGTTGGTGAGCGAAGTCCCCGCCTGCACCGTCATCGCTGTCCCCGCTTTGGCAGTCATCGAAGTCCCGGCGCTGATCGTCACCGCGCCTTCCGAAGAAATCGTGATGCCACCAGTCACTGACAGATTGAGATTGCCCTTCACTGTCAGCGAATAGTTGCCATCGACGGTATGCGAGAAATTGCCTGAATTAGTCTGGGTCTCGTTGCCGGTGATACTGAGGGTCCGGGTGCCGGCCACGGTATGCGACTCGTTTCCCTTCTTCAAATTGACAGTGAGATTGCCGGCCGTCAGTGTGCGACTCTCGTTTCCGCTGGTCAGAGTGGTGGTCAGCCCGTTCTCGATGAGGACGGTCATGTCCTTTTGGGCATGCAGATAAAAACTCTCAGAACCCTTCTTGTCTTCGAACATGATCTGGTTGCCTGCCGTTCCGTCTTTGGAAGACCAGGTCATGATCGTCGACTGCGTCTGATTGGTCGGCAACTTCAGTGGCGTCGTGTTCTCGCCGTTATAGACGCAACCGGTCACCAAGGGTCGTTCAGGATCGCCATTGATGTACGTGATCACGACTTCCTGTCCGACCCTGGGCAAGAAGAGTGTCCCGAATCCCTTGCCTGCAAGGGTTTGCGATACCCGGATCCAGGGCGAGGCGGTATCGTTAGGCTTGCCCAGACGATCCCAATGAAACAGCACCTTGATAGCACCGTTGCTGTTGCTCCAGATTTCCTCGCCGCTCGACCCGACCACCAACGCGGTATCGCTGCCAATCGCTCGAGGTTTCGGCGTGATCAACGGCGGCCTGTAGGTGACGGTTGCCGGGAAGGCTTCGAATTCGTTGCGATACGTCCCCTGACCGACGGAATGACGAATTCGACGCAGGACATATGAGGTGTTGAGCGCGGTCACGAAATGATTGCTCAACGTGAATTTCGTTCCGGCGCTGAAACCGAAAGCAAAGCTGTCGCCACGCATGATTTCAGCATCGACCTGACTGGCCTGCACCCGGATCGTTGCAAACGACTTTCCCTGCGCCGCTGTCGAATTTCCAGCAGGAAACACATAACCCTCACCGGTTCCGGCGGTCGCCGAGTAGGTACCCTGAAGTGAGGTGCTCGGCGTGGCGAAGGCATAGTCGGACACCGTCGATGTCTTCATTACGAGTCGGTGCTCCTGCTCGAAACGCGAGACGATGTTGATCTGATTCACGGTGGTGCTTGCATTGAGGAAAGTCATGGCACTTGACCCGGTGCACGCCAGAAATGCGGAGTTTCCGTCGGCCAGCACCATCGTGTGCGTGCCACTTGCGAATGTGAAGAAATAAAAAATGCCTGCCTGCTCCATCAGGCGGGAGATAAACTCAAAGGCGGTTTCGTCGTACTGGACGACGTAGTCGAGCGCGGAGTAGGTTCCAGTCAGTTTTGAACTGAAGGTGATGCTGAACTCACCGAGCACCGCCTTCACGATGTCGGACACAGACTGCGACTGGTAGATCTTTCGGTCGCGACTGAGCGTCAGCGTCCAGAGTGCTGGCACCACCTCCGCCTGATATTGCGCAAAGTCGATATTTCCGCCGCTCTGGCTGAAGCGACTGACGATCCCATTGATATACCGAGTGGTGGCACCTTCGGCGGCAAATGCAACCGTGACCGATTTGCCGATGATTTGGGAAGCATTGAGCGTGGTACTTCCCGCACGCATGTACAGATTGAACTTGAAGAGTTCCGAGATGCCTTCGACGCCATCCATCTCGTCGAGCAACAGGGCATTGGCGCCGAGGGGGGTCGTCAGCGTGAGAAGACCTCCCGATTGCTGAACGTAGCCGGTTCTCATCGGGAGACTCCTGCCGGCAACCCGACAAAGCTGTAATTGAAGCGCCCCTCGGCAGTGGAGGTCATATGGACCGCGACGAAAGGCTCATCAATCGACATTCGTTCGAGTACGACCGAGGAGAGCTCAGGCAGAACAGACTGGGTCAAAATGAAGTCGATGTTTCGCGCGCCGCTATCGACTTCGGTGCATCGGCTGGTAATGATGTCGACGACCTTGGGGTCCCAAGTAAAGCGCGCATTGTGATTTTGGAGGAATCGGTCCGCCAATTTGTCGAGCTTCAGTTCGACGATCCCGCGAATCTGTCCATCGCCCAACGGGTAATACGGGACGAGCACCAAGCGCCCAAGAAAAGCGGGGCTGAACTTGCGCAGCAGCGCCGGTCTTAGCCGCTCGAGCAGCACGCCTGGCTCGGGCCTGCGCCCGCCCTCGCAGGCCTGAGTGATCACGTCCTGGGCCGCGTTGGAAGTCAGCAAAATAAGGGTGTTCTTGAAATCGATCGTGACCCCCTCTCCGTCTTCCATGCTCCCCTTGTCGAAGACTTGGAAAAAGAGTTCTAGAACATCCGGATGGGCCTTTTCCATTTCGTCGAGCAGCACGACGCAATAAGGCCGCCGACGGACCGCCTCGGTCAGCACGCCACCCTTGCCATAGCCGACATAACCAGGCGGCGCGCCCTTGAGGCTAGACACAGAATGGGCCTCCTGGAACTCCGACATGTTGATCGTGACCATATTTCGCTCGCCGCCGTAGAGCATGTCTGCCAGCGCGAATGCGGTCTCGGTCTTGCCAACGCCACTCGGACCAACCAGCATGAACACACCGACTGGCTTGCCAGGGTCGTCAAGATCAGCCCGAAAAGTGCGAACGCGGCGAGCGATGGCATCGAGCGCCTGATTTTGGCCGATCACCCGTTCGGCAAGTTTGTCCTTCAGATGCAGCACAGTATGAATCTCGTCGGCCATCATCTTGCCCACGGGTATGCCGGTCCAGCCTGAAATCACATCCGCAACGGTTGGCGAATCAACACAGACCGGCACCATCGGGTCATCATCGCGCAGTGCCTCGAGACCTTTTTCGAGGCGCTGCAACTGAGCGGTCATCGACGCGAGCTCTTCAGGATCGCATTTAGTCTCCTGATTGACGCTCGAGGCGATCCGCTGGCGCAGTTCCACAACCTCCTGAACGGCCGCGCGCTCCTTGTCGAGCTTGCTGCGCAAATGCCGATCACGCCGACTTAGCTCGACCAGTTCGTCGTCCACGTCCGCGATACCCTTGCTGCTGTCCTTGCCAGTGGCCTGCGCATGACGCAACAGCCGGAGTCGCTCCTGCGCAAGGAACAGATCGCGTTCAATCTGCTCGATCTCGATCGGCAGCCCGGACTGGCCGACAGCGACTCGCGCACAGGCGGTATCCAACACACTGATGGCCTTGTCGGGAAGTTGCCTGCCGGTGATATATCGATGTGACAAGCGGACCGCATCGCAAACCGCTTCATCGAGAATCTCGACACCATGATGCTTCTCGAGCGTTGCAACCATGGCCCTGAGCATTTCAATGGCCGCATCCGGTGTGGGCTCGTCGATCTTGACGACCTGGAAGCGTCGAGCCAATGCAGGATCACGCTCAACGTACTTCTTGTATTCAGCCCAGGTTGTCGCGGCGATGGTCCGCAACTCGCCGCGAGCAAGCGCCGGCTTGAGCAGGTTGGCCGCATCACCCTGTCCTTCCGCACCACCGGCACCGATCAGCTGGTGGGCTTCGTCGATGAACAGCACCACCGGGGTCGGCGAAGAACGAACCTCAGCGATCACGGACTTCAGACGATTCTCGAACTCGCCCTTGATGCCGGCACCGGCCTGAAGCAGAGCGAGGTCAAGTGCCCTCACCGAGACATTCTGAAGCGCCGGCGGGACCGTACCGGCGACCACACGCTGGGCGAAGCCTTCCACGACCGCCGTCTTGCCTACGCCGGCCTCGCCGGTCAGGATCGGGTTGTTCTGTCGGCGCCTCAGCAGGACATCAATGATCTGTCGGATCTCGGCATCCCGGCCCCGGATCGGATCGATACGACCCTCGCGAGCCAGCTCAGTCATATCGACCGTGTACTGATCGAGAGACGGCGTGGAGCCGGCTTCCTTCCTGATATCGGTCGGCATGGCGCCTGACGCTCCCGGGCTCCGGGCATCCGGATCCTCTACAGCACCTTCATTCGACGCCCGCTTGACGCGACTGGCACCGCCGGCATCTTCAGCCGATGAGGCGAGAAGGGTTGGCAATGCATTACGAAGGGTTTCACGAGGAATGACGAGAACTGAAGGTGCCGCGTCAATCAGCATTCCCCTAAGGCTGTCGACTTCGAGCAATGCAAGGAGGATGGTTCCAGAGCGAATTTGCTGCTCGCCGAGCAACATCGAACTGAGCAGCCATGCCTCCTGAAAAAGCGGTCCGAAATGAGTCGCCAACGACGGCGTCCTGCCGTTTCCTCGCTTGAAGCGATCCATGCTTTTCTGCAACTGTGACATCACCAGCTGCGGATCGATCGCAAAATGACTCAGGATCAGTCCAAGGTCCGGGGGCAGATCATCAACCAACTCGTAAAGCAAGTGTTCGATATCGACATTGAAATGCGTCTGCCTGACACAGAGTTCGGCGGCGGCCGTCATTGCCCGCTTACATTCGGGATTGAGTTTGCCAAGCAAGGTTCTGATATCAATTTCCACCAACGACTCCCGCACACGGATGAGGGCTGCCCAACTCTGAATGCGACGATCGGGAGCGCACGATGTACCGAGGCTGATCGAACGCCGATCGTGCTGCGACAGGCGGCGTGCCGCCCTGCAACCACGAGGTCAACCCGAGCGAGGGCGACACCTCGCCACCCAAAGGGAACACCGTTGAGTCGTCATCATGAAGTCTCGCAGCGAATCGAATCTTGACGACGGATTGCAGATGTCTCGCGGTCAGCCATTCGAGCAGCTCATGCGACTGACCACCAGGCAGGAAGGCCATGAACTCGGATCGGCGCAAGGCAGGGCTACTCAGTTCAATCGCTGCCGACTGATCCCAGGCTCGCTGACCAAGCGTGGCGCCAACGCCGAGCGCTGCACCGCGTTGGATCTTTCGTCCGTCCGACAGACAGGCCCGATCGCAGACATCAAAATCGAACCATCCGCCGACAAACTGCCTGCCAGAAAATTGCAAACCAAACCGATCGTTCAACAACGCCAGCAGGCTCGTCATCGAACGGGGCGCCGCAC
>Ga0007795_10000108_pt1 | contig 19787 bp, 20 predicted proteins | sample CryBogmetaGMA1M_FD_60369 | JGI IMG/M metagenome (GOLD analysis project Ga0007795, IMG submission 60369) | Freshwater microbial communities from Crystal Bog, Wisconsin, USA - MA1M | ecosystem: Environmental > Aquatic > Freshwater > Lake | place: Crystal Bog, Wisconsin, USA | collected 2009-07-06
TTTTTAACCTTATCCATGAGCTTATCTTGGGCCCCGCTTTGACCTTGATATTTCGCTGCAATATCCGCAATAGATGGGCCTACCAACTTCGCATTCGGCGCATGGCAAGCCGAGCAGTTTTCGCTCTTAAATAGCGCTGCGGGTCCTTTTGTGCTGACTACATTAATATCAGCGGCATGCGCTAAACCCTCTCCACTTGATCCTGGAAGCTTAGCGCTTGAGGGCTTAGTTGTATCAGCCCCTCGGTATGGACCATAGAGGCGATTTTGCTCGGCAATGTTGCCATGGGCATTTCTGGCAAAGTCTGGCAAGGTAGAGCCAATCTGAACAAACTTGACGCAATTATTCATGCAGGCCTGTGAGTTGACATCTGGTGCACCAGTCACACTCCAAAAGCCATGATTACGGGTCATACCATTACGATTTGGCATCTTCTTCTGAACTTCTGCAATATTGGTATTGCTTAGGACAAAGTCATCCGGAACAATTTCGCCCAAGCTCAAAATAAATGCTACGACAGCATAAGTGTCGTCTGGTGTTAATGATCTTGGGGCATTCCAAGGCATTGCTCGATAGATGTAATCCCAGAGAGTAGAAATCGTAGGGACTTTCATTAAGGTTGTGCGTTGAGGTTGCTTGCGATCGGCTAATGATGCAACTTTGCCAGTCTTAATATCATCATTAGTGGTGCCACCAGCAATTGGTGTAAAGATTTCGTTTGACTCACCAAATACTCCGTGACAACTTGCGCACTTCGATTCCCAAATCGTCTGACCTTGCACAACAGAGCCTGACCCTTTTGGCAAACCTTTAAAGTCTGGGCGCACATCAATGTCCCAAGCTATGACCTCTGCAGGCGTGGCATTGCGACCAATGCCAGGAAACTTGGTGGAGTTTTGGGTGCTTTGTGCGCTTTGTGCATAAGTCAGTTGAGCAGAAAATATTGCCAGACTGAAAAGGGTTAGATGAGCAAATAATTTATCCGACTTGAACATTACTTACCTCGCCGTTTAAATCTAACTTCCAAGACTGAATGGCATTGTTGTGATAAATCGAGCGATTACCTCTAACATCCCGCAGCATCTTGATCGACGGCTGTACATAACCGGTATCGTCAATTGCTCTAGATTGTAAAATTGCTGGCGATCCATCCCAAACCCAATCGATATTGAAACGGGTAATCGATTTAGTCAGAATGGGAGTCTCTAGGCGCGCGGTACGCCAGTTATTGCCACCATCAAACGAAACATCAACACGCTTGACCTTGCCACGTCCTGACCAAGCCATACCACTGACGTTATAAAACCCTTTATCTAATAATTGCTGACCACCTGATGGCGTGGTAATGACTGATTTACATTCTTGAATAGAGGTGTACTGACGGTGCATCCCATTTGGCATGAGATCAATGTAGTGAACAGCTTCATCTTTAGTATTCCATGGCATATCACCCACTTCGAGACGACGTAACCACTTCACCCAGCTAACGCCCTGTACGCCCGGTACTACTAAACGTAGTGGGAAACCATTTTCAGGCCGCAACATCTCACCATTCATACCCCAAGCAACAATAGCATCGTCTAAGCAGCTCTCTAGATTAATTGTCCGAGTCATGCCCGAACCATCGCCACCTTCGGCAAGCAAGAACTTGCCTTTTTTCAAATCAGCTCCGCACTCCTCAAGCAAGACCTTGAGTGGCACACCAGTAAACTCACAACAAGAAAGCATGCCGTGGGTGTATTGCACAGTTGGCACAGCAACGTTACCCCACTCTAGACCTGTATTAGCACCACACTCAATAAAGTGAGTACGTGAAACCGAAGGTAACCTCATTAAGTCATTCATCGTAAAGACGCGAGCATTCTTCACCATGCCATTGACCATCAAACGATGGGTTTGTGGATTGAGGTTGTACCAACCCTGATGATGACGCTCAAAGTGCAAACCATTAGGGGTAATGGTTCCAAATAGACCTTGCAGAGGTGTAAAGGCTACTGAAGATGCTGATACGCGAGTTAAACCTGGTGATTCACGACGAATTAAGTTCGCCTCATAAATCGATGGCATTCCATACGGCATTGTGGCAACGTTCTTGCCAAGAGTAGTCTGCCACTCTTGTTTTTCCAGAATGGCCAAATCGCCTTCGCCTGCAGCAAATACCATTGGAGCGGCTAAGCCGGTAGCAGCGCCGCTTAAGGCAGAAAAGAATCCCTTACGTAAAAAGCTGCGACGGGTCTCATCAAGCCCGTTGGCATTGATATCAGCAATGAATTCCTGAGATAGAAAATGCTCTGGCGCCTTGACCAAGCGGGCTCTATTAGCAGGCTTCTCAACTGCAGAGATATCCTGAGCACTCAATTCAATTTGCTTCTGAGTCATTTGACCTCTACTATTAATGAATACTTTCCGCAATCTTGGCGCAGACCGTCTGGCACATCTCTATAGTTGCATCATCTGCAATCGAGTAATACACCGTCACACCTTCTTTACGCCTAAGCAAAATTCCAGCTTTATGCAATGCGATTAAATGTCTTGAGACATTAGCCTGGCTTGAACCGCACATCTGCAAAACTTCGGATACCGATTTTTCTCCAGCACAGACAGCATACATAATGCGTAAACGCGCAGGTTCTGACAACACAGTGAAATAGGCTGCAACTTTGGAAAATACTTTCTCCATCTGCTTGGGAGATAAATTCTTGGTTGCTTTTTGAACTCTAGCTTTCACAATGCCTCTTTATATGAATATATGCGTATATATGCATATTTAATGACTATCTAGACTAAATTCCTATAGTGAAATACCCTAAGACATCTAAAGCTACAATCCTTTGATGGATATAGATGCCATTCTTCTCTCTTTAAAGCTTGCCTTGTGGACCCTGGCCCTGATTCTGCCTTTTGGAATCTGGGTTGCCCATAAGCTTCAGAAGGCGGGCAAAAGTAAATCGTGGCTTGAGGCGGGCTTAGCTCTACCTCTTGTTCTGCCGCCTACAGTCTTGGGTTATTACCTTTTAATAGGCCTTGGTGGCAAAAGTTTTTTGGGTATTCCGCTGGTATTTTCGTTCACTGGCATTCTGATTGCCTCTCTGATCGTTAATTTGCCATTTGCTATACAGCCTATACAGCGAGCTTTTGAGGCTATCAACCCAGAAATTATTGAGGCTGCCCAAGTCAGCGGACTTTCTGATTGGCAGATTTTTCGCTTAATAGAATTGCCATTAGCTTGGCGCGGCATCACGAGCGCTGCTGTCTTGACATTTGCCCATACCCTTGGAGAATTTGGTGTGATCTTAATGGTGGGTGGTGCCATCCCCGGTGAGACAAAAACAGTCTCGATTGCCATTTATGACAAGGTGCAAAGTTTTGATACTGCGAGTGCTGGCGTACTCTCATTGATCTTATTAGGCACTTCACTGATCGCAATCGCTATTTCCTATGGCATCTTCGGTCGTCAACCCTCACACCCTCCAGAGAGGGTAAGTTAATGCTCAAGATTAAGCTTTCTCAAACGATACCCAATCCCTTGCAACTGAATCTCGAATGTACTTCCGGCGAACTCCATGCTTTAGTTGGTCCATCAGGCAGTGGCAAAACAACGGCCTTACGCACGATTGCTGGCCTTAGTAATGCCCAAACCGGAAGTATTGAATGTGGTGGTGAGCTTTGGTATGAGGCCGATGAGATTAATGGCATCACTACTTCACTTTGCCCTGCTGAGCGCTCTTGTGGGTTTCTGTTTCAGCAATATGCACTCTTTCCGCACTTATCTGCACTAGAGAATGTGTGCATACCTCTTTATAACTCCGTTTCAGAGTCTGGTGAGCGTCAAGCGCAAGCTAGGCAGTGGCTCAATCGTATGGGTATTGTTGAATTAGCCAATCGTGTGCCAAATCAACTATCTGGTGGTCAACAACAACGTGTTGCCCTCGCAAGGGCTTTGGCAAGATCACCCAAAATACTACTATTAGATGAGCCATTCTCTGCAGTAGATGCTCCAACGCGCCAAGGTCTATATAAAACTTTGGCTGAGCTTCGTAAAGATTTAAACATTCCAATTTTGTTAGTGACCCATGATCTGCGCGAAGCAGATTTATTGGCAGACCGCATTACTGTCATTGATCAAGGAGTTGGCTTGCAAACTGCACCGCCCAAAGTACTTTTCGAAAGACCCAGAAACTCTCGTGTTGCAGAGCTTGTAGGCATCAATAATAAGTTTGAAGGGGTTTTTAATGCAGGCAGGCTAACATGGAATGGTTGTCAGAAAATATTTGAAGTAATGGATAAAGGTAAGATCCCGCCACATACTCCCGTTGCCTGGGTGATTCCAGCTGATGGCCTAAGCCTTCATCAGCAAGCAAGCGCGTCATCAATTGAGGCCTATGTCGAGCAAATTAGCTTATTAGGACAAATTGCAGTCATTCAACTGCTATTAAATAACGCTACTCATATTCTTACCTGGGAAGCATCAGCTGCAGAAGTGAAGCGATTGGGATTGGAGGTAGGCAAAAATACTCACGTGCAAATTGATGGTAGCAAGATTCACATCATGCCGCTACGCTCCATCAACGATCCACGTCGCTTTACTTCCTAGCGACTAGGCCCAATAAGGCAGACATGCCTGCATGTCTTGCGCCTTCATTGAGCTCTTTCTCATAACAGCGTAAATCTAATATCTGAAATTCTTTAGTGAGTTCTCGAATCATCTCTTCTGTATAGAGGTGATCGATTAAAGATGGGCCACCGGTTTTGTACTCTAGCTGCTTTGGCGTATAACCTTGCAATATGAAGATGCCTCCGGGTTTTAAGGCTCGATATGCTTGCTGAAAGATGCGGGCCCGCATTTGCGGTTCAGCAAACTGAATAAAAATCCCAATCACGGCATCGTATATATTTTCTTGCCAATTAAAGCTATCAGTATCTGATAGTAAGTAGGCGATCTCCACCTGATTGTCTTGAGCAAACTGCTTTGCTTTTTCTAAAGCAATGTCAGAGACATCAAAACCAACAACTTGCATCCCCTGCTTCGCCAGCCAAACACCATTGCGACCTTCGCCATCTGCGATACAAAGAACTTTTTGATTCGGCTTTAAGTAGGCTTTAGCTTGCAGAGCAAGATATTCATTTGGCTCCTTACCAAAGATGAACTCTTGCTTATTAAAGCGTTGATTCCAGAACTCTTTAGCGTCATCAAAGTTCATGTACTCACTTTGATGAACTTGATTATTTTTTGAGTCCACCAACGAGATCACTCTTTAAATCATTGATGTTTTCAAGGCCAACTGCAATCCGTACCAAACCATCTGTAATGCCAGCAGCCTTTCTTGCTTGCGGAGATACACGGCAATGGGTAGTAGTCGCTGGATTGGTAATTGTTGTACGTGTATCACCCAAGTTTGCAGTAATGGAGCAAAGCTTGGTTTGGTTGATTAATTTAAAGGCTGACTTCTTGCCACCTTTGAGTGTAAAAGACACAATTGCGCCCCCTGCTTTCTGTTGGCGTTTTGCCAAAGCATGCTGAGGGTGGGAAGTAAGGCCAGGATGGTAAACGCGTTCAACTCCAGGCTGCTTTTCTAGCCATTGGGCTAAGGCAAGCGCATTCTGACTTTGTTGCTTCATGCGAAGCTCTAAAGTCTCTAAGCCTTTTAGAAACACCCAGGCATTAAATGCAGACATTGTTGGGCCTGCTGTCCGTACATAGGGGAACACTTTACCCATGACAAAATCCTTACTGCCTACAATCGCACCGCCAACTACTCTACCTTGGCCGTCTAAATACTTAGTTGCCGAATGAATCACCACATCAGCACCGAGCTCTAAAGGCTTTTGCAGAGCAGGAGTACAAAAACAGTTGTCCACAACAAACAAAGCTTTTGCTTTCTTGGCAATCCTGGAGATGGCTTTGATATCGGCAATTTCAGTCAAAGGATTAGATGGCGTCTCCAGGTAAAACAATTTGGTGTTTGGCTGAACAGCAGCCTGCCACGACTTGGTATCGGCCAAGTCAACATATGTTGTTGTAATCCCAAAGCGACCTAAGATATTAGTGAATAACTGAACGGTGGCACCAAATACTGAGCGTGAGCAAACGACATGATCGCCCGCCTGCAAATGCGCCATTGCCGTTGTCAAAATGGCGGACATACCCGATGCAGTTGCAATGCAAGCTTCCCCACCCTCTAAAGCAGCCAAGCGATCTTGGAACATGCTGACTGTTGGATTGGTGAAGCGCGAGTAAATAAAGCCTTGATCCGCATGAGCAAAGCCATCAGCAGCTAATTCAGCACTATCAAAGCAAAAACTCGAAGTCAGAAACATCGCCTCTGAATGCTCTTGATATTCAGCAGTCCGACGAGTGCCAGCACGAACCGCTAGGGTTTCAAGTGCCAGCTTAGAAAAATCTGGTTTTTTACGTGTGGTTTTGCTTTTCATACTGCTATTTTGACACCGAATTGCCCATTTGCCTCGTTGAAGGCAAATTCCTGTGGCTTTTTAGTCTTCGGTAGCCAAATGCAGATGAAGCTGAGAGGTAGCAAAGTCGCTGGAATCACGCTGACGATCGGCCTTAGCTGCAGAGGTATTTCTGGCGGCTTCTAGGGCATCCAGATAAGAATCAGTGATATCCCCAGTGACGTAATTACCATCAAAGCAGGAGGCCTCAAAGTTCTTAATATTGGGGTTGATGTCGCGAACTGCTTGCTTCATATCTTCAACACTTTGATAGATCAATTGATCAGCGCCAATCATCTTGTTGATTTCTTCGTCGGTACGACCGTAGGCAACCAATTCACTGCGGGTTGGCATATCAATGCCGTAGACATTCGGGAAGCGAACAGGAGGCGCTGCTGATGCAAAGATGACTTTTTTAGCACCAGATTCACGCGCCATTTGCACAATTTCAAAGGAAGTAGTGCCCCGTACGATCGAGTCATCGACAATTAATACGGTCTTATCCTTGAACTCGATGCGCATCGCATTGAGCTTCTGACGGACAGACTTCTTCCTTACCGCTTGACCAGGCATGATAAAAGTGCGGCCTATATAGCGATTCTTAAAGAAGCCTTCACGGTAATCTACGCCCAAATTTTTAGCCACTTGCATGGCTGCTGGACGACTTGAGTCCGGAATTGGCATGACCACATCGATCTCATCAACATTCGTTACCTTACGGATCTTCTCAGCTAGATAATCACCCATGCGCATCCGTACGTTGTAAACAATCACACCATCAATAGTGGAATCGGGACGCGCCATGTAGACATACTCAAAAATGCAAGGCGTTAGCACAGCGTTAGGTACACACTGACGTGAATAGAAGTTACCATCTAGGTCAATATAAATTGCCTCACCTGGGTTCACATCGCGCACAAAGGTAAAGCCTAGACCTTCCAGCGCTACTGACTCTGAAGTCACCATCCACTCAGGGCCTTGTGGAGTATCAATCCGACCAAGACACAAAGGACGAATTCCAAATGGATCACGAAATGCCAATAAGCCATAGCCAGCAATCAAGGATACTACTGCGTAGGAACCTTTTACACGATTGGTGACTCCAGTAACTGCATTAAACATAGCGCTCTCATCTAAGGCAACACTATTTGTTTCTTTTTGCAGCTCATCAGCCAAGACATTTAATAAGACTTCTGTATCAGAGCTAGTATTAATATGGCGGCGATCACGGTAAGCCATCTCAACACGTAAGCTTGGTGCATTTGTAAGATTGCCGTTATGCGCCAACACAATGCCGTATGGAGCACTGACATAAAAAGGTTGAGCCTCTTCTTCGCTACTTGCTGAACCTGCTGTGGGGTAGCGCACTTGTCCAATACCAGCATTACCTACCAAGCTGCGCATATTACGTGTTCTAAATACGTCGCGCACTAAGCCGTTAGCTTTATGCATAGTGAACGAATTACCGTTCATGGTTGCAATACCTGCCGCATCTTGTCCGCGATGTTGCAAAAGCAGCAATGCATCATAGAGAAGTTGATTTACTGGTGAGTGGGAAATGGTTCCGACGACGCCGCACATATCTCTAGCTTCCTATTGTTAATTTAGGAGTAATGGTAGGTGTTACTTTGGGCATTGCCTCACCCAATTGCTTAGCCCAGTCAGCTGGTAGCCAACCTTTAATTAAACCGGTTGCCATATCCATGGCTGGTCTGGTGATGGCACTATTCCAGGCTACACTTTGCGGTATCGGCGTCAATGCGGCCAAAGTTGCCAGAATCACAACAATCAAACACCCGCGGGCCAAACCAAACACCAATCCCAAGAATCGATCGGTCAGACTTAGGCCTGCCGATAAGATAATTTTTTGTACTAATCCACCGAATAATCCGCAAATAATCAAAGTCAATATGAATAGGATGAGGAAACTCACACCAAGACTCACTAGTTCATCTAGATGGAAAGCGGAGAGCCATTCAGTAGCAAGATAATTTGTATAGTGATAGGCAACCCATGCAGCTACAAACCAAGATGCTAAGGCGAGCACTTCTTTGAATAAGCCACGTGAGATACCCACTAGGGCAGATACTAAGAGTACAACTAGGGTGAAATAATCCACCGATGTCAGCTTTAAGGTGGATAAGTATTCCATTACTGTTTACCAGTCTCGACGAGTCTTGGTGAGAGGCCCATCGCCTTAATTTTCTTTTCTGCTGCTTCTGCAGAATCTTTATCAGCGTAAGGGCCGGCACGAAGAACATAAAGCTTGCTGCCATCACTAGCATTTTTATTCAACACGTAGTTTGGAATCTTTTGCTCTTTCAATTTTGCAATCCAACCTTTAGCACGCTCTTCTGAAGCAAATGCACCGATCTGAATTACATACTTTCCTGAGCCATTTGATGCGCTATTGTTACTGGCGCTGCTGCCACTATTAGTAGGTGCAGCAATAATCTCTTCTCCAGCAGCCAAACCTAATCCGGCAGCTTTATTCGGCGCAGGGCTTGGTTTTGGCTCTACTTTCGTTTCTGGCTTTGGTTCTGGCTTGACCTCTACTTTTGTCTCTGGAGCAAGCGCAAGTTTAGGCGCTTCTTTTACAGGCTCTGCAACAACTTCTGCTTTGGGTTTATCGTCAGACTTTGCATCAGCGCCAGGAATCGGTAGGCTGGTGACGATATTGACAGCGATATCATTTGGCGCTGATTTCGGGCTGCTATCCAAAATGCGTGGCAGACCAACTACAGCAATCAAAACCAATACCGCAGCGCCAATCAAACGATGGCGCGCTCTTTGCTGTTCTGGATCTTCTGTAAGGGCAAGCTCTTCTGCTTCAGCAGCGCGTTGAAAGCTGCGTGGGGCTGCTCGTTTAGTGGAGCGCCTTCCCACTGAACCTATATCAAGGTCATCAGCCTGTGTTTTTCGCTTAAAGAAGCTCGGTAAACGAATCATGGATCAATGGGCCTGGTTGTTTCGGTAAGTCATTACGCCTGCAACGGTATAGAACGATCCGAAGGTCACAATTCTATCACCCTCACCCGCTTTTGAGAGCGCTTTTTGATACGCTGCAGCAGGATCTGGGAAGCACTCAATACCGCCATCAGCCCCGTTTTGAGGCTTGACACCCATCACCTCAAGCCTATGCGCCAGCGCCTTTGCAGTCGCAGCCCTGGGGGTCGGTAAATCGGTGCAAAACCAGAAATCCACGATCTCTAGCAAGGGTTTGATGACCCCATCGATATCCTTATCTGCCATGGCTCCGAAAATAGCGTAGGTATAGGGGTGATAACCCATCTTATCCAATCCTTGGGCCAAAGTAGCGGCGGCATGGGGGTTGTGAGCCACATCCAGAACCACTGTAGGTTGGCCTGGCAGAACCTGAAAGCGACCGGGCAACTCAACCATCGCAAAGCCATTGCGAATATCCTGTGCGCTCACAGGTAAGCGTTGATGCAAAGCCATCAAGGCTGCGATCACGGCAGAGGCATTCAGAATCTGATTAGCACCCCGTAACGCTGGATAGCCCAGACCACTAAAGCGCTTCTTGCGCCCCGCCCAACCCCATTGCTGTTTATCGCCTTGAAAGTTGTAATCACGCCCTTGCAACCACAAATCACAGTCGAGCTTTTGTGCGTGATCAATTAAGGATTGTGGAGGCACCGGATCGCCACAGACCGCAATCTGCCCTGGACGGAAAATTCCCGCCTTCTCAAAGCCAATTGCTTCTCTGGTACCACCCAAGAAGTCTGCGTGATCAATATCAATACTTGTCACGATGGCGCAATCTGCATCAACAATATTGACTGCATCTAAGCGACCACCCATACCTACTTCTAGCACTACTGCATCTAAATTCGATTGAGAAAAAAGATACATAATGGCTAGAGTGGTAAATTCAAAATACGTTAAGGTGGGAGCATCAACTAAACTCACACGTGCTTTTTCAACAGCGGCAAAGTGTTCCAACAAAAGGCTGTCATCAACCTCTTGCCCATTAACACGAGCACGCTCATTAAATTTCAGTAAGTGCGGTGAAGTATGGCAACCAACTCGATAGCCAGAGGCTAGCAAAATACTCTCAAGATATGCGCAGGTAGAGCCTTTGCCATTAGTGCCAGCAACCGTAATCACCGGACAATCAAAATGGAGATCTAATGCTGCTTTAACACGATTGATGCGCTCAAGGCCCATATCGATACCGACAGGATGAGCAGTTTCAAGGTGGCTTAGCCAAGCCTCTAGGCTAGAAAAAATAACTGGGTTTTGGTGTGCTGTGCTCAAGCGCTTAAACGGCTGCGCTACCCGCGATCGCAGGCTCAGGAAGTTTTTGTAAGAGCGCTAAGAGGCGCGCAATCTCACCACGCATTTGGCGACGGTCAATAATCATGTCGATTCCACCCTTTTGCATCAAGAACTCCGAGCGCTGGAAACCCTCAGGTAATTTTTCTCGAACAGTTTGCTCAATCACGCGAGGGCCAGCAAAACCAATTAAGGCTTTCGGTTCAGCCATGACTACATCACCCATAAAAGCGAAGCTTGCTGAAATACCGCCCATGGTTGGATCGGTCAATACGCTGATATAGGGCAAACCTTTTTTAGACAACAAGGTCAACATCGAATTGGTCTTTGCCATCTGAAATAACGACAATAAACTCTCCTGCATTCTTGCGCCACCAGTTGCAGTAATGCAAATGAAGGCACATTTCTTTGCAATGGCTTCCTGCACGCCGCGAACAAAACGCTCACCCACGACAGAGCCCATCGAGCCGCCCATGTATTGAAATTCAAAACAGGCAGTAACAACCGGGATCGTTTCAATTTTCCCGCCCATCACAATCAAGGCTTCTGTTTCACCAGAGGCGTCATTGGCTTCTTTAATACGATCTGGATATTTTTTAGAATCTTTAAATTTCAGAGGATCAGTTGGATAGATATCAGCGCCAATTTCATAACGCCCTTTGGGATCAAGCAAACTATCTAAACGCTGGCGTGCGCCGATGCGCATGTGATGACTACACTTTGGACAAACTGAAAGATTGGCTTCTATATCGGTGCTGTAAAGAACCGTTTCACAACTGGGACACTTAACCCACAATCCCTCTGGTACTGATTTGCGATTTGCAGGATCAGTATGTTGAATTTGGGGTGGGAGTAATTTATCTATCCAGCTCATGAGTTTTTAACTATCCAAAGCGTCACGAATCTCGCGAATGAAGTTTTCGAGTGATTGTACCGCCTGCTCAGGAGGCGCCTCCTCCAGAAGACGAATAATGCGGCTACCAATCACCACTGCATCGGCGCTCTGGGATACTGCCTTGGCACTAGCGGCATCGCTAATACCAAAGCCCACAGCAATCGGAATATCAGTCTCTTCCCGAATTTTCGGGATAACGCTAGCCACATCTTCAGTATTTAGGTTTGAAGCACCAGTCACTCCGCGCATAGAAACGTAGTAAATATACCCAGAAGCTATTTTGGCTGCTTCTTTAATGCGCTCATGCGATGAAGTTGGCGCCAATAAGAAAATGGGATCAATGCCTGCAACACGCATACGAGCTGCAAAATCAACGCACTCTTCAGGTGGGTAATCCACCACTAATACACCATCAACCCCAGCAGCTTTTGCTTCAGTTGCAAAATGCTCTGCTCCCATTTGCTCAACAGGGTTTGCGTACCCCATTAAAACGACTGGTGTCTTAGCGTCTGTCTTGCGGAACTCTTTAACCATCTGTAAGCAGCTATGCAGTGTCACGCCATGAGTCAACGCACGTTCAGATGATCTCTGAATCACAGGACCATCAGCCATTGGGTCTGAGAAAGGAACACCTAGCTCAATCACACTTGAACCACCCCGCACCAGCGCATGCATTAATGCAACAGTTTGTTTTGGATCTGGATCACCCGCAGTAATAAAAGGAATTAATCCTTTTTTGCCTGTTACCTTTAACTCTTTAAAGAGCGCTGTAATTTTTGACATCGTTTTTATTAGCCCTCAGAACCTGTTGCTTGTGCAACGGTATGCATGTCTTTGTCACCCCGGCCAGAGAGGTTAATTAAGATAGTTTTATCTTTTGGCAAAGTCTTGGCAAGCTTGCAGGCATAAGCAATGGCATGTGATGACTCCAGCGCAGGAATAATGCCTTCAATTTGACAGCAGTCATGGAAGGCTTTCAGCGCCTCTTCATCTGTGATGGCTACATAGTCAGCACGACCAGAGTCTTTTAACCACGCATGCTCAGGACCCACGCCGGGGTAATCCATACCAGCGGATACCGAGTGTGTTTCAGAAATCTGGCCGTTCTCATCTTGCAATAAGTAAGTGCGATTACCATGCAATACACCCGGCTTACCAACACACAGCGCTGCTGAATGTAATCCGCTACCTAAGCCATGTCCAGCAGCTTCAACACCAACCAATTTGACTTCCGGGAAATCAATATAAGGGTAAAAAATGCCCATCGCATTAGAGCCACCGCCAACACAAGCTAATACATAATCAGGTTGACGGCCGGTCATCTCCGGCATCTGTACTTTGCACTCTTCGCCAATGACGCTCTGAAAATCACGCACCATCATTGGATAAGGATGTGGCCCTGCAACAGTACCAATAATGTAGAAGGTATTTTCCACGTTAGTAACCCAATCGCGCATTGCTTCATTCAGGGCATCTTTTAAGGTTTTGGTACCAGATTCCACGGGAACTACTTTAGCACCCAGTAATTTCATGCGGAAAACGTTTTGCGCCTGCCGGGCTACGTCAACAGAGCCTTGGTAAACCGTGCAGTCCAGACCAAAGCGTGCACAGATAGTTGCAGTAGCCACGCCATGCTGCCCCGCGCCTGTCTCGGCAATGATGCGTGGCTTGCCCATGCGCTTAGCCAGCATTGCTTGGCCAATCACGTTGTTAATCTTGTGAGCGCCAGTGTGATTCAAGTCTTCGCGCTTCAGATAGATTTGTGCTCCGCCGAGCATTTCGCTCCAACGTTTAGCGTGGTAGACCGGTGATGGTCTACCTACAAAGTGTTTGAGCTCGTAATGAAACTCTTCAATGAACTCCGGATCATTTTGATATTTAGCATAGGCCTCTTTGAGCTCATCTAATGCATACATTAATGTCTCAGAAACGAACACACCACCGTAAGGACCAAAGTGACCTCGTGCATCTGGCTTGTCGTACATAGCTACCTCTTTTGATTTATCTACAGCAAATTATTGGGACGACGATTTCTCATCTGCCGCGCGCACTGCTTTTATAAATTGGGTCATGAGCGCAGGATCTTTAACACCCCTGCTGCTTTCAACGCCACTAGAGACGTCAACCGCGCAAGGATGCAGGCGTGCAATCGCCTCGCCCACGTTGTGCGTGTTCAATCCACCACTCAAAACGACCCGAGGCGCGTTTTCGCTTACCCATGTCTGTGGAATTCCTTGCCAATCAAAAGGAACGCCTCCGCCACCATAACCCTCGACGAGGGCATCCAGCAGAAAAGCGCTTGCATCCCTATATTGTAGGGAAAATTCACTAAATGCGAAGCCTTCCCCTACTCGGGCGGCTTTCATCCAGGGCTGGCCGTCTGCTAACTCAATACAACGCTCTGGGGTCTCATCCCCATGAAACTGCCATAAGGTAATTGGGGCAGCGGCCCTAATTGCGGAAAATTGCTCATCTGTGGCATTGACGACCAGACCAACCGCGTCTACCCCTGCTGGGAGCCTAGAAATGAGTTGGGCTGCGACATTGGGGCTTAGGGCACGCACGCTTGGCGGATAAAAAACAAAGCCAACAGCATCAACCCCTGCAGCAACAGCGGCGTCAATATCCGACGAGGTCTTTAAACCGCAGATTTTGACTCTAGTTCGACCCGGTGAGTGAGTAAGTAAGCCCATAAAGCAATGATAAGGCTTTAGGACTTGGTTAACTGGCCAGGTAACCAAGAATTGGCTAGCCACGGCGCTGGGATACCAAACTCCACTGGGTAGGCTATTTTGGCTAAATAGAGGCCATCTGGCATAAAGGTGGGGGCTGCCATTTTTCTGTCTTTGGCTGCAAGCACATCGGCCATCCAATCGGGTGTTTGCCGACCCTGCCCAATTTGCAGAAAACATCCCACTAAATTACGCACCATATGGTGCAAGAACGCATTACCGCTAAAACGAAAATATAACCATGGGTCTTCAGAAATAATCTCAATTGAGTACATAGTCTTGATTGGTGTTTTACTCTGGCACTCAGACGATCTGAATGAGCTAAAGTCCTGCTCGCCAATTAAACACTCGGCTGATTTTTTCATACCCTCGATATCCAACCATTTATTGGGAGGTAGTAGCAAATAACCTGCGCGAGTATTTACCATGGGTGAGCGACAAGGCCCTGCATGTAGAGCATATACATAGGTGCGCTCAAACGCTGAAAAACGGGCGCTAAATTCTTCTGGAACTTCTTTAGCCCAATTAACCACAATCGATGGCGGCAGAAATGAATTGACTCCCCTGACCCATGAGAAATCTTCGCGCTCTACAGTGGTATCAAAATGAATTACCTGACCTAATGCATGAACACCAGCATCAGTCCTACCTGCAGTAATCGTTTTAATGGGAGAGTCTTTGCTAGCTTCACCAACAAAGGCTGCAATCGCTTTCTCTAGTTCATCTTGAACAGAATTTTGATTGACTTGTGTTTGCCAGCCAGAGTATGGACTGCCATCGTACTGAAGACCAAGGGCTATACGCATTGCAATACCCTTATGAACTTAAGCGTTACGATGCGATAGCTCCGCCAGCAAACCCTGAGCTTCAATCGTGATGGTGGGATCAACTGAGCTACTAAGCTGCAATACATCTTCTATGGACTTCTTGGCAGCAGCAAAATCTTCGATCGTAATGTAAGCACGCGCTAGATTTAACTTAACGCGTAAGGTATCTGCCATTGGGTTAGCAGCGGGCACAGGAGCTACTTGGGGAGCTTGTGCCGACTTCGGCAGCTCTAGATCGATCCCAGCAAATAGTGCTTTGGCACGATTAGGCATTTCTAGATTAGCGCTATTAGGCTTACTTGATGGATTAAAGTTAGTCAGCTCAGAGCGGCGAGCATTACGAGCAAAGCCCCATAACAACAAGCCTGTCAGTGCAATGAAAGCAATCCCAAAAATAGCTGGTCCAAATCCACCCAATCCAAAATTATTCTCAACTGCTTTTTTCTCCTTGGATTTATCTAGGAGACGCTGGAGATCAGCAACATTCTGTTCTAACTCAGCCACTCGAGCCTTAGCTTGTTCTAGCTGCCTTTCTTGTGCAACTAGCTCTTCTGTATAGCGACGTTCTTGTTCGTTCCCATCAGCACTAGAGCCAATCTTTAGGCGATCTTTTGGAGATGCTTCCTCAGCCTTTGTATTGGTAGACTTCGCTTGGCTCTGTGCGCCATTGTCACCCTGCTCTGCACGCCACTGTGCATTGGCCTCAGCCACAAACTGATTCGCTTCTGCTGGACTAATTGAGCGCAATAATGCTTGACTTGGTTTATTTAACTCAGCACCAGCTGCTAAACGATTAATGCTACCGCTGGCAAAAGCATCTGGGTTCGCTTTGTATAAAGCCATCATGGTCTGATCTAAACTCGCGCCGTCTAGTTGAGGCGCCATCATTGCTGCAATCTCAGAGAGGGTTTGACCAGGCTTTACTAGAACCTTTTGCGTATCGCCTATGAGCAAAGTAAATGTTTTGGTAATACTGCCGCTAGACCAATTGAGATTTACCAATACATCTACAAAGGGGTCATCAGCCACTGGAATCGTATTCACAGTCTCCACCAAGACAACCAACTGCTCCTGGGGGTTACGATAAATCGATAGTTGTGGATTAAGATCCAAAATCTTCTGCGATATACCAAGACGCTCATACGCAATCTTAGGCAAAGTGCTTACTTTTAGAGTGGCTAAAGTAGACTGCTCTTGCGCTCCAACCCGAATTGGGATCTCCACCTTCAGAGGCTCTCCAGATTTAGATAGGAGCACTGGTGAACCGAGGGAGATTGCCCAGGCCGCACAAGACCAACCGAGCCAAACTAAGCAAAGCGCTTTTACAAAGCGAAGTTGGCAATTTCTATACATTATTTTTCGAGCAAGATTCTGAGCATGCGGCGCAATGGTTCTGCAGCTCCCCACAAGAGTTGATCGCCGACAGTAAATGCGCCAAGATACTCTGGACCCATCGCTAATTTATGCAGGCGGCCAATTGGCACAGTCATCGTGCCACTGACTGCTGCTGGCGATAAGTCACGCTCAGTGATTTCACGATCATTCGGAATGACTTTGACCCACTGGTTATCGTTAGCCAAAATCGCTTCAATTTCCTTCAGTGGGATATCTTTCTTAAGTTTCACAGTTAAACCTTGTGAATGGCAACGCATGGCACCGACACGCACACAGATGCCGTCAATGGGAATACTGCCAGGACTACGGAATGCAGGACGTCCAAGAATCTTATTGAACTCAGAGCCGCCCTTCCATTCTTCTTTTGTTTGTCCATGCTCAACTGGTACATCGATCCATGGGATTACGCTACCAGCCAATGCGGTATTACGAAAATTTTCTTTTGGGAAAGCGGATGATCGTAACGTCTCAGTAACCTTGCGATCAATATCTAAAATTGAAGAGGAAGGGTTCGCTAATTCAGTAGCGACGCTGTCACGCAATGCGCCCATTTGCAAAAGCAATTCACGCATATTCTGCGCCCCAGCCCCAGATGCTGCTTGATAGGTCATGGCGCTGATCCACTCCACCATATCTGCCTTCACCAAACCGCCCATAGCCATCATCATCAAACTAACGGTGCAATTGGCGCCAATCCAATTCTTACCCCCAGTAGCTAAGGCCTTATCAATCACCGACCGGTTTACGGGGTCCAATACCAACACAGCATCATCTTTCATGCGCAGCGCACTTGCAGCATCAATCCAGTGGCCGCCCCAGCCTGCAGCGCGTAATTTAGGAAAGATGTCGTTGGTATAGTCACCACCCTGACAAGTCAGGATGATGTCGCAACGCGCTAATGCCTTGATGTCAGTGGCATCTTGCAAAGCACTCTCATTCTTACTAACTTTTTTACCATTTATCAATGGCGCTTGCCCGCCTGCTTGGCTGGTACTAAAAAAGACTGGCTCAATCAAATCAAAGTCTTTTTCAGCCAACATTCTGTCCATAAGAACACTGCCAACCATACCGCGCCAGCCAACTAAACCTACCAATGGTATTTTCGTATTTGCCATGATGAACTATTTAATTAATTTTCAATGATGTTTTATGAAAGCGCCGCCACTACTGCGTCACCCATTTGCAAGGTAGATACTTTTTTAGTACCTTCGGTATGAATATCTGCAGTACGCAAACCCTGTGCCAATACTTTTTGCACAGCTTTTTCAATTCGATCTGCCTGCTCAGGCATTCCTAATGAATAACGTAGCATCATTGCTGCAGATAAAATGGTAGCTAAAGGATTAGCAATGCCTTTACCAGCAATGTCGGGCGCAGAACCATGACTTGGCTCATATAAACCTTTATTGTTTTTATCCAAGGATGCTGATGGCAGCATCCCAATCGAACCCGTTAACATTGCAGCCTCATCGGACAAGATGTCTCCAAATAGGTTGCCTGTCACCACTACATCAAAGGCCTTGGGAGCCTTAACTAGTTGCATTGCTGCGTTGTCCACGTACATATGGGATAACTCAACATCAGCATAGTCTTTTGAAACTCGAATCATGACTTCACGCCAAAGTTGTGATGTTTCTAAAACATTCGCCTTGTCAACGCTACATACTTTTTTGCCACGCTTACGCGCCGCCTCAAAAGCAACGCGACCAATACGCTCTACTTCAGGCTCGCTGTAGTGCATAGTGTCAAAACCTTCGCGTGCGCCTTTAAATAATGGCAACTCTGAAGTACGAATGCCGCGTGGTTGTCCAAAATAAATATCGCCATTAAGTTCACGAACGATCAGAATATCTAAACCACCAATAATTTCTGGTTTCAAGCTAGATGCAGCAGTGAGCTCTGGATAGCAAATGGCAGGTCTAAAGTTGGCAAACAACTCTAAGTGTTTACGCAAGCCCAAGATAGCTTGCTCAGGACGCAGTTCACGGGCAAGCGTGTCATATTTCCAATCACCCACAGCGCCAAACAAAATTGCATCTGCTTGTTTGGCTAACTCTAGAGTTGCTGGTGGCAATGGATGGCCAGCGATATCGTAGGCGGCGCCTCCGACAGGAGCCTCTTCCAAATCAAACTTTGGGCCGAGTGCTTTCAGCACTCGAACAGCTTGAGCAACGATTTCCGGGCCGATACCATCGCCCGGTAGAACTGCAATTTTCATGAAAGGCCCTTAAATCTAAAATTACGGCAATTGTGTCGCAAGCCACGGCATTTTGAGAATGCGCTCAGCTTCATAAGCCTTGATTTTATCTGCATGGCGCAGAGTTAAGCCAATATCGTCCAGACCGTTAAAAAGGCAATACTTTCTAAATGGGGCTACTTCGAAGCTATATGCGCTGCCATCAGGGGCAATCACTTGCTGAGACTCCAGGTCAATCGTCAACTGATAACCACTAAATGCCAGGGTTTCATTAAATAAGTGATCAACCTGCATTTCTGTCAAAACGATCGGTAAAAGACCGTTTTTGAAGCAGTTATTGTAAAAAATATCAGCAAAGCTAGGAGCAATCACCGCCCGAAAGCCAAATTGATCCAGCGCCCAGGGAGCATGCTCACGTGAGCTACCGCAACCAAAGTTTTTGCGAGCTAATAAGATTCCCGCGCCTTGATATCGCGCTTGATTGAGAACAAAATCAGGATTGATTGGACGAGTACTGCAATCTTGTCCAGGTTCACCATGATCTAAGTAGCGCCACTCATCAAATAGATTTTGGCCAAAGCCAGTCTTTTTGATCGACTTTAGGAACTGTTTAGGAATGATGGCATCGGTATCCACGTTCTCGCGATTAAGCGGAGCAACTAATCCTTTGTATACCGTAAATTTATCCATGATTCTGACTCGTGATGTTTACTTCACCGGGGTAACGACAACGTCCTTACCCTTAGTTTGTGATTGATTATTTTGTGTGCTGCTAGAGCTATCCATTGCTTTTCCCATGGTCTGTAAGTCTTTACCCATGCCCTCCATGGTATTGCTGCAGGCAGCAATAAACAAACCGGCAATCCCAACAATGGCTAATTTAGCAATTAAAGATACTGGGGAGAATTTCATTTCTGATTACCTTTATGAAATCTTACGAACATCAACAAAATGGCCCTCAATCGCAGCAGCAGCAGCCATTGCAGGACTCACCA
>Ga0007795_10000109_pt1 | contig 19728 bp, 12 predicted proteins | sample CryBogmetaGMA1M_FD_60369 | JGI IMG/M metagenome (GOLD analysis project Ga0007795, IMG submission 60369) | Freshwater microbial communities from Crystal Bog, Wisconsin, USA - MA1M | ecosystem: Environmental > Aquatic > Freshwater > Lake | place: Crystal Bog, Wisconsin, USA | collected 2009-07-06
CAAACGGCAGTAAATGCGGGTACTACGATTTCCTGAAATTCGAGCGAAAACACCAGAACGACCCGGACTTCATCCCATCGGCATGACAGCCAGCGTCAGGCCGACCCGCAGTCGGAAAAAGCGCGGGTCGGTGATCGGTCAGCGCCAACCACCCCGGTAGTGGTGGCCATAACCGTATCCGGGCGCGTATCTGTAGCCACCATCCGGTCGGTAAACCACCACCGGCTGAGCGTACACAGGCGGGTAGTAGGGGTTTGCGCCGTAGGCCGGCACAGAGACATAGACCTGCGGTTGCGCATAGCCCTGGGGCGGCAGATAGCCTTGCTGCGGGACATACGCCTGCTGCGGGACATAGCCCTGTGGCGGCAGATAGCCCTGCTGCGGAACATAGGCAGGCGCGGGAGCGTAGACCGGACGGGCCGGATACGCCGGCTGCTGGTAGTAAACCGGCTGCGAAGCATAGACGCGGGTATTGGCAGTCGCAATGGCAGTACCGGCCGCAGCCCCGAACATCCCACCCACGACAGCACCGGTTCCGCCGCCAAAGGCCTGGCCCATCATGGCACCAGCGCCCGCACCAACTATCGCGCCCGCCACAGCGCTGCCGTCATAAGCATGGGCAGCTGGCGCGAGGGCAAGCGAACCGGTGAAAGCAAATGCGCAAAACAGTCGCGTTTTCATGGACGTCAGACCTGAAAAAGTGCAGGAACTTTCAATCTAATTGGACAGATCCCCATCAGGCGAGGAAAAACTGCAAGCAATGTAACCGGATGTCATGACTTTCGTGGGCTTTGCCAGGCTGCAAGGGAAGACAGGCCGTTTCAACCGAGTCGCACCCTGGCATTGCGAAACAGCCTCATCCAGGGTGATTCGCCTGCCATACCCGAGACTGTGGGCGCGCCGCTGACCGATTCGTCCGGTCGCCACGACCACTGGACCATTCGGAAGACCCGCTCCGGATGAGGCATCAGGATGGTCGCCCGGCCATCGATGCTGGTGTAGCCCGCGATTCCGCCCGGGGAGCCGTTCGGATTCGCCGGATAGGTGCTGGCAGGCGAACCATCGCCGTTGACATGGCGCAGCACCGCCAGAGCCTGGCCGGCATCGCTTGCCTGGGCGTGTTCGGCGCGACCTTCACCGTGCGCAATCGCAATCGGCAGGCGAGACCCCGCCATGCCGGTGAGGAACAGCGAGGGGGAGTCGAGGACCTCGACCATACCGAAGCGCGCTTCAAACCGGGCCGAGCGATTGGTGCGAAAGCGCGGCCAGTGCTCGGCGCCCGGAATGATCGCCTTGAGCTGCGAGAGCATCTGGCAGCCATTGCAGACGCCGAGCGTAAAGGTGTCGGGGCGCTGGAAAAATTCGACGAACTGCGCGGCAAGGCTGGCATTGAACAGGATGGTGCGCGCCCAACCGGTGCCACCGCCCAGCACGTCGCCATAAGAAAAGCCGCCGCACGCCACCAGGCCAGCGAAATCGCGCAGGCGATGGCGCCCGTCGATCAGATCGGTCATGTGGACATCGTAGGCGTCGAATCCGGCCAGATCGAAAGCGACGGCCATCTCGACCTGGCTGTTGACGCCCTGCTCGCGCAGCACCGCAACCCGTGGACGAGCGCCGACCCCAATGAAAGGCGCCGCGATATCGACGGCAGGATCGAAACTGAGCTGCACGGAAAGCGGCGGCTGGGCGCCTGCGCCATTGCTGTCAAACTCTTCGCGGGCGCACACAGGGTCATCACGCAACGCGGCGATCCGGTAGGAGGTTTCGCTCCAGGCGGCATGAAGGATCGGCCGGGGTTCGCCCCAGATCTTTTTGGCATCGCGCCAGATCTCGATCACATCGCGGTCGTTGGGCTTGCCGATGACGTTCGAGATGCGCGACAGGCCGGCCTCGCGCAGGGCGCCCAGGACGCGATCACGCGCCGACTGGCGCACCTGAATCACGATTCCGGCCTCTTCGGCAAAGAGCGCCTTCATGCTCAGCTCATTGCGCTGTACCGCGACCTGTTCCGGCCGGATCTTGAAGTCGCCCCAGTCGGACGAATGCGGATCGATGGTCAGCATGTCGAGATTGAGCGTGACGCCGCAATGTCCGGCAAAGGCCATCTCGCAGACCGTGGCAAAGAGGCCACCGTCGGAGCGGTCATGGATGGCCAGCAGCTCGCCTGCGGTGTTGAGCGCCTGCACCACCCCAAAGCAGGCTGACAGCAGCGCAGGATCGGCAATATCGGGCACCGCGTCGCCGATCTGCTGGGTGACCTGCGCCAGGGCCGATCCGCCGAGGCGATTGCGCCCTTCGCCGAGGTCGATGAGGATCAGGGTGGTGTCGCCCAGATCGGTGCGCAACTGCGGCGTGAGCGCTCGGCGGACATCGCTGACCGGCGCGCAGGCCGTCACGATCAGGGAGGTGGGAGAGGCTACCTCGCGGGGGCTGCCATCGGCGTCCTGCCAGCGGGTGCGCATCGACAGCGAATCCTTGCCGACCGGGATGGCGATGCCCAACGCGATGGCGAACTCGCTCGCAGCCTTGACCGCGTGAAAGAGATCGGCGTCGTCGTCAGGGGTGCCGCAGGCGGCCATCCAGTTGGCCGACAGCTTGATGGTGTCGATACCGGCAATCGGTGCGCCCATGAGATTGGTGACCGACTCGGCGATTGCCATGCGGGCCGAGGCCGCTGCGTCGATGACCGCAAGCGGTGTGCGCTCGCCCATCGACAGGGCATCCCCGGTGACGCTTCTGTGGTCGGTCAGACCGATCGCGCAGTCGGCAACCGGGACCTGCCACGGACCGACCATCTGATCGCGCGCGCTCAGACCGCCGACGGTGCGATCGCCAATGGTGATCAGGAAGGACTTGGAGGCCACCGCCGGCAAGCGCAGTACGCTCAGCGCAAGCTCGCTCAGCTCGAGACCGGAGGCGTCGACTGCGGGCAAGGCGCGCTGACGGCTTTGGGCCTCGCGATGCATGCGGGGCGGTTTGCCAAGCAGCACATCGAGCGGCATGTCGACCGGTCGGCTGCCATCGGCGGCCTGGAGCACGAGATTGCGATCTTCGCTGACTGTACCGACCACGGCATACGGGCTGCGCTCACGCCGACACAGAAAGTCGAAGGTGGCAAGCGACTCGGGCGCGATCGACAGGACATAACGTTCCTGCGACTCGTTGCACCAGACTTCGGCTGGCGACAAGCCGCTGGCCTGAAGCGGAATCGTGTCGATGTCGAAGACCGCGCCTCGATGCGCGCCGTCGACCAGTTCGGGCAGCGCATTGGACAGACCACCGGCACCGACGTCGTGGATCGACAGGATCGGATTGTCTTCGCCCAGGGCGCGGCAGGCATTGAGGACTTCCTGGGCGCGACGCTGCATCTCGGGATTGCCGCGCTGGACCGAATCGAAATCGAGCTCGGCCGTGTTGCTGCCCGAGCCCATGCTCGAGGCGGCTCCACCGCCCAGGCCGATGCGCATGCCGGGGCCGCCCAACTGGATCAGCAGCGATCCGGGCGGCAGATCGTGCTTGCCGACATGGATCGCATCGATATCCCCCACGCCGCCGGCGATCATGATCGGCTTGTGATAGCCGCGCACCGCACCGCCGACCTGCTGCTGATAAGTCCGGAAATAGCCGACCAGATTGGGCCGGCCAAACTCGTTATTGAACGCAGCGCCGCCAAGCGGTCCGTCGATCATGATCGACAGCGGCGAGGCGATTCGCTGCGGGCCGCCGAGAAAGTCGGGGTTGGCGGCTCGGCCGTCGATCGGTGCGGTCACCTCCTGAGCGGTCTCCCAGGGCTGCTCGAAGCCCGGGATGCGAAGGTCGGAGACCGAAAAGCCGGTGAGGCCGAATCGGGGCCGTGAGCCACGCCCGGTGGCACCCTCGTCGCGGATCTCGCCGCCTGAGCCGGTGGCCGCGCCAGGGAACGGCGAGATGGCGGTCGGATGATTATGCGTCTCGACCTTCAGCACGCTGTGGACGAGCGTGGGCTCCCAGACATAGCGGGCGTTTTGCCCCTTCTGGATTGCAAAAAAACGCTGCGATGCCCCGCCCTCGATGACCGCGGCATTGTCGGAATAGGCAACGATGGTGCCCTGCGGATGGGCGGCATGGGTGGCCCGGATCATGCCGAAGAGCGAGGTGTCTTGCGCCTGGCCGTCGAGGGTCCAGGTGGCATTGAAGATCTTGTGGCGGCAGTGCTCGGAGTTGGCCTGCGAAAACATCATCAGCTCGACATCGGTCGGATCGCGACCGGCGGCGGTAAAGGCCTCAAGGAGATAGTCGATCTCGTCGGACGACAGCGCCAGACCCATCGCGGTATTGGCCTGATCGAGCGCGGCGCGACCCTTGGCACCAACCGGCACGGTCTGCAGCGGCTTGCCCGGCAGGTCGGCAAAGAGCGCCGCGATCTCGGCAGAACCGGCGGCCGGCGCAACCACCGATTCGGTCATCCGGTCGTGCAGGAGTGCCGCCAGCGCATCGCGCTGGGCAGGGGTGAAGTCGTCACCGGCGGTGCGCACGCCGAACAGGCTGGCGAGCAGGCCGCCCAGGCCTTTGCGAAGCGTCAGCGCGTAGGACACGCCTCGCTCGATGCGGCTGATCTGCTCCAGCCCGCACACGCGGGCGATGTCGGTGGCCTTGCTCGACCAGGGGCTGACGGTTCCGAGGCGGGGCATGACCCACAGCACGGATGCGCCAGCCGGTTCGGCGGCGACCGCCAGGCCGTCGTCGAGCAGCGCAGCGACCCGCGACTGAGTGTCGGGCGACAGCGGCTGCGCTGACAGCACGACGTGCAACCAGGTGGCCTGGACATCGGCGACAGCCTCGTCAACCGATTGCAGCGCCTGCAGCAGGCGGCTTCGGCGGAATTCGGAGAGGGCAGCGCCGCCCCGCAAAACAAGTGCTTCGGGCATTTGGCGAAGGGGCTAGAAGGGAACGGTGAGTATAACGGGAGCCCGAAGCGGTTCTCTTGCGTCCACGCCCTTCACGCGGCATCACCCAGCCTCGATCGACCCGCCGCATTCGACCCGCCTCACGCTTGCTCGGTGCTCACGGCGCCCCGAAACCGCCACCGCCCGGCGTCTCGATGACGAAGCGGTCGCCGGCGAGCAGTTCGGCGCTGCCGATATGCCCCATCGGTTCGATGCGCCCGTCAGCCCGCACGACATAGTTATTGGCGACCGATCCGCTTGCGCCACCGGCTGCGCCAAAGGGCGGCACGACCCGGCTGTTGCCGAGCATCGATGCGGTCATCGGCTCGAGAAATCGGATGGTGCGAACGCCGCCGTCGCCACCATGCCAGCGCCCTGCTCCACCCGAATGACGACGGATCGCGTAGCCCTCCAGGCGCACCGGAAACCGCAGCTCGAGGACTTCCGGATCGGTCAGGCGCGAATTGGTCATATGCGTCTGAACCACTGCCGTGCCGTCGAAGCCGCCGGTGAGGCAGCCCTGGGCGTCAAAGATGCCGCCCGCGCCCGAGCCACCCGAAATCGTCTCGTAGTACTGGTAGCGCTGGTTGCCGAAGGTGAAATTGCTCATGCTGTTCGGGCCGCAGGCCAAGATGCCGAGCGCGCCATACAGCGCATTGGTGATCGACATCGAGGTCTCGACATTGCCGGCAACCACCGCCCCGGGATAGCCGGGATTGAGCATGCAGCCGGCCGGCACGATGATCTCGAGTGGCGCGAGGCAGCCGGCATTCATCGGAATATCGTCGTCGACCAGGGTCCGGAACACATAGAGCACCGCCGCGGTCGTGACCGCCAGGGGCGCGTTGAAGTTGTTCGGCTGCTGTGCCGAGGTGCCGGTGAAATCGATGCGGGCGCTGCGGGCCGAATGGTCGACGGTGATCGCGACACGGATGACCGCACCATTGTCGAAGGGCAGCTCGAAGCGACCATCACGCAGCGCGCCGATCACCCGGCGCACCGATTCGGCAGCATTGTCCTGAACATGGCGCATATAGGCCTGCACCACCGGCAGGCTGAATTGCTCGACCATGCGCAGCAACTCTTCGCGCCCCTTCTCGTTGGCCGCGACCTGTGCCTGCAGATCGGCCAGGTTCTGGTCGGGATTGCGTGCAGGATGGACCGCGCCGTTGAGCAGCGCCCGAAACTCCCGCTCACGCAGCACACCGCCCGAGACCAGCCTGACATTGGTGAGCAGCACGCCTTCGTCGTCAATGTGACGACTGTTGGGCGGCATCGACCCGGGCGTGAGTCCACCGATGTCGGCATGGTGGCCGCGCGATCCGACCCAGAACAGCAGTTCTCGCCCCGCGGTGTCGAAGACCGGCGTGATCACGGTGACATCGGGCAGATGGGTGCCGCCGCGATAGGGATCGTTGAGCACGAACACATCGCCCGGCGCGATGGCCCCGGCATTGTCGGCGATCACCGCCTGCACGCTCGCCCCCATCGAGCCGAGATGCACCGGCATGTGCGGCGCGTTGGCGATCAAGGCGCCACCGGCGTCGAAAACCGCACATGAAAAATCGAGACGCTCCTTGATATTCACCGAATGCGCGGTGTTCTGCAGGCGATAGCCCATCTGCTCGGCAATCGACATGAAGAGATTGCTGAAGATCTCGAGCATGACCGGATCGGCATCGGTGCCGATCGCATGAAGGCAGGCGCGAGGCGCCGCGCGGCTGAGAATCAGGTTGCCGCGCGGGCTGACGGTGGCACCCCAGCCGAGGTCAATGATCGTGGTTGCGGTGGGGTCACTAACGATCGCCGGACCGTCGATGAGCGCCCCGGGGGGCAGCGTCTCGCGATCGAAGAGCGGCGCGTCGCGCCAGGCGCCCGCCGAGTAGAGCGACACGACCGCGCCCGGTGTCGGCATCGCGATCGCATTGGACTGGCGGCTTGTCATTCCGGGGATCAGGCCGCCTGGTTTGTCGTGTGTGGCGCTGTTTGTGGGGCTGTGTGTGGGGCTGCCGGTGGCACCGACTGAAACACCCGTCTGCCCGACGCCTGCCCTCAGCGCATCGTCTGGCGCTCGCGGCGAAATCGCCTCGACGCTCACCGCCTCGATTGCAAGGGGGCGTCCGGTGAGCAGAAAGGCAAAGCGCTGGCGATAGCCGCCCTCGAAGCGGCGGACCATCTCGTCGATTGCGCCAAGCGGCACCGACACCGCGGTATCGGTGCCCTGGTATTTGATGTGCACACGTCGCTCGACCCGCAGGCTGGCCGCCGGCTCGCCCTGGGCGATCAGATCGTCACGGGCCTGACGATCGATCGCATCGATCTGCTCGATCGCCTCGGCAAGCGCCTGATCGTCAAGGCGTCGTTCGATTGAGCGCTCGCGCAAGGACGCCGGTTCGGCCAGCCCCATGCCGTAGGCCGACAGCACACCGGCAAACGGATGGGCCATCACCGTCGACATGGCGAGCGCATCGGCGACCGCGCAGGCATGCTGGCCGCCGGCGCCGCCAAACACCGTCAAGGCATACCGGGTGACGTCGTAGCCGCGCTGCACCGAGATCTTCTTGATCGCATCGGCCATGTTGGCATTGGCGATATCGATGTAGCCCTGGGCGACCTGTTCCGGGCTGATCTGGCGCCCGGTCGCCTGCGTGATGGTGTGTGCGAGCTGCGCGAAGCGCTCGCGCACCACCTCGCGATCGAGCGGCGCATCGCCCTGCGGGCCAAAGACCTTCGGGAAAAAGTCGGGCTGGATCTTGCCGAGCATCACGTTGGCATCGGTCACGGTGAGCGGCCCGCCCCGGCGATAGCAGGCCGGCCCCGGATTGGCGCCGGCCGAATCCGGACCCACCCGCATCCGGGCGCCATCGAAATGCAGGATCGAGCCGCCGCCGGCGGCCACTGTGTGAATGCTCATCATCGGCGCGCGCAGCCGCACACCGGCCACCTGCGTGTCGAAGACCCGCTCGAATTCACCGGCAAAGTGCGAGACGTCGGTGGAGGTGCCGCCCATGTCGAAGCCGATGACCCGATCGAAGCCGGCGGCCTGACTGACCCGGGCCATGCCGACGATGCCGCCTGCCGGCCCGGACAGGATCGAATCCTTGCCCTGGAAGGTCTGGGCGTCGGTCAGGCCGCCATTGGACTGCATGAACTGAAGCCGCACGCCCGGCAGACCGGCTGCGATTTGATCGACATAGCGGCGCAGCACCGGCGACAGATAGGCATCGACCACGGTGGTGTCGGCGCGCGCCACGAAGCGGATCAGCGGCGAGGCGCGATGCGACACCGAGATCTGGGTATAGCCGATGTCGCCGGCGATCTCGGCCAGGCGGGCTTCGTGCGCGGGATAGCGATAGGCGTGCATCAGCACAATCGCCACGGCCCGCAGCCCGCGATCGAAGGCCGACTGCAGCGCGAGCCGCGCATTCGCCTCGTCGAGTGGCCTCACCACGCTGCCATCGGCCGCCATGCGTTCATCGACCTCGATCACCTCCCGATAAAGCAGCTCGGGCAAGACGATGTGACGGTCAAAGAGGCGGGGCCGAGCCTGGTAGCCGATCCGTGACGCATCGGCAAAGCCGCGTGTCACCACCAGCAGCAGCGGCTCGCCCTTGCGCTCGAGCAGCGCGTTGGTGGCCACGGTTGTGCCCATCTTGACCGCTTCGATCTGGTCGGCAGGTATCGGATCGCCCGCCGCCACGCCAAGCAGGCGCCGGATACCGGCAATCGCGGCATCGGCATAGTGCTCAGGGTTGTCGGACAACAGCTTGGCGCTGATCAGCCTGCCATCGGGGCGACGACCGACCACATCGGTGAAGGTGCCGCCACGGTCGACCCAGAACTGCCAGCGGCGCTGCGGTGTCGATCCGGGGGTGATGACCTGAGAGGAACCCCGCTGCGGGGATGACGGGGCTGACGGCTCGAACATAAGGTCAATAGGGAGTCGAACAGGGGATCGAACTGGGGCTCGAAGAGGAAAAATGGCAATCGCAAGCGCAAGACGCACTGTATCAAGCGATGTCGCGGCCGTAGGCCAGCCGCTCACCGGTGAGCGGTGGCGCAGCACGGTTCCGGCGAGGGGCTGCACACCACACTCTCACCATTGACTCGCGTGCGGCATGAAGCCTAACCTTGCCGGTTACCTTCTGAATTACGGAGATTCGAATGAAGCTCGTCCCTCTGATCGCCCTGACCCTGTCGGTGGCTGCCTCGTCCCTGACCGCGACCTCTGTGTGGGCGCAGACCAAATGGGATCTGCCAGCAGCCTATGCCGCCGGCAACTTCCACACTGAAAATCTGGTGCAGTTCGCCAATGACGTCGACAAGGCGAGCGGCGGCAAACTCAAGATCACGGTCCATGCGAATGCCTCCCTCTTCAAGGCCCCCGAGATCAAGCGGGCGGTGCAGTCGGGTCAGGCTCAGATCGGCGAAGTGCTGCTGGTCAACTTCGAAAATGAATGGTCGGTCTATGGCCTGGACGGCATTCCTTTCCTGGCCACCAGCTACAAGGACGCCTTCAAGCTCTATCAGGCGCAAAAGCCGGCCCTCGACAAGAAACTTGCCGAGCAGGGAATGATGATGCTCTATGCCGTGGCCTGGCCGCCGCAGGGGCTCTACACCAAGAAGGAAGTCAGCTCGGTGGCCGATATGCGCAAGATCAAATGGCGCGCCTACAGTCCCTCGACCGCCAAGATCGCTGACCTGATCGGCGCGCAGCCGGTGACGGTGCAGGCAGCCGAACTTTCCCAGGCGCTGGCCACCGGCGTGGTCGAGGCCTATATGTCGTCGGGTTCGACCGGCTATGACACCAAGACCTACGAGCACCTGAAGTACTTCTACGATACCCAGGCCTGGCTGCCCAAGAACGCGGTGCTGGTCAATCGCAAGGCGTTTGAGGCGCTCGACAAGGCCACCCAGGACGCGGTGATGAAGGCCGGCGCCGATGCCGAAAAGCGCGGCTGGAAAATCTCCGAGGAAAAGAATGACTTCTACAACAAAGCCTTGGCCGAAAAAGGCATGAAGATCCTGCCGCCCTCGCCCAAGCTGACCGCTGACTTCCAGCAGGTCGGCGGCATCATGCTCGAGGAATGGGTCAAGAAGGCGGGCCCTGAAGGCAAGGCGATCATCGACGCCTATCGCAAGTGATCCGCCGCACGCTCGACCGACTCTATGACGCAGCCGGCGCGGCGGCCGGCGTGTGCGTCTTCTTGATCTTCGCGGTGATGCTGATTGCCGCCGGCGCCCGCGAGCTCGGATTTCGCACCGGCGGCACCGACGATCTGGTGTCGTGGATGACCGCCGGCGCGGCCTTTCTGGGGCTGGCCCATACCTTCAAGCACGGCGACTTCGTGCGCGTGGGCCTCTTTCTCGAGAAGATGCCGCCCGGCCTGCGTCGCGGCTTCGAGCTGGCCTCGCTGTCAATCGGGGTGATCTTTACCGGCTTTTTGCTGTGGTCGGTGGCGCTCTATCTCTACAACGGCTGGCTCTACAACGAAATGTCGAACGGCCTGCTGGTGGTGCCGATGTGGATTCCGCAGCTGAGCTTTCTGCTGGGTGCCGCGCTGCTCTTCATCGCGATGATCGATGAGTGGCTGATCGTCTTTGGCGGTGCGCGCCCGACCTATGTCACTGCAGTCGAGGAGCGCCACGCGCGCGGCGACTTCAGCGAGGACGTCTAGATGGAGACCCTCGGCGTCAGCGGTGTGGGTCTGTTTTTGCTGATCGTGATGCTGATCCTGCTGGGAGGTGGGGTCTGGATTGCGATGACCCTGGCCATTGTCGGCTGGGTTGGCATGGCGCTCTTTACCGACATGCAGGCCGCCCGCTGGGGCGAAAACCTCTTTGTGGCGATGTGGGGCTCATCCGCGTCCTGGGAGCTGGCGGCGCTGCCGCTTTTCATCTGGATGGGCGAGATCCTGTTTCGCACCAAGCTTTCGGAGCAGATGTTCGAGGGGCTTGCACCCTGGCTCGGCAATGTGCCGGGGCGCCTGATGCACACCACGATCCTGGGCTGCGGCATCTTCGGATCGGTGTCGGGCTCATCGGCCGCGACGTGCGCCACGATCGCCAAGGTGGCCCTGCCCGAACTCAAGCGCCGCGGTTATGACGAGCAACTCGCGCTGGGCGCGCTGGCCACTGCCGGGACGCTCGGCATCCTGATTCCGCCGTCAATCACGATGGTGGTCTATGCGGTCGCAGCCGATGCCTCGATCATCCGCATCTTTCTGGCGGGGTTCATTCCGGGCGGCATCCTGATGCTGCTGTTCTCGGGCTATATCGCCTGGTGGTCGATCAGGCATCCCGACCGGGTGCCGCCTGCCGATCCGGTGCCGGGGCTGATGGAAAAACTGCGCCGCTCGGGCAACCTGATTCCGTGCACCCTGCTGATCGTCTTCATTGTCTGGGTGCTGGTGGCCGGCTGGGCCACCGCGACCGAGTGCGCGGCCTTCGGCGTGCTGGGTTCGCTCGCGATTGCGGCAAGCAGCCGATCGCTGACCTGGGAGAACTTCAGGGCGAGCCTGATGGGCGCCACGCGGGTGTCCTGCATGATCATGTTCATCCTGGCTGGCGCGGCCTTTCTGACCAAGACCATGGCCTTTACCGGCGTGCCACGGCTGCTCGCCGAATGGGTGGCCTCGCTTGAGCTGTCGCCATTCGCCCTGATCGGCATGCTGTCATTGATCTATCTGGTGCTGGGCACCGCCCTGGACGGCATCTCGATGATCGTGCTGACCTCGGCGGTTGTGCTGCCGATGATTCAGAAGGCCGGCTTCGATCTGGTGTGGTTTGGCATTTTCATCGTGCTGCTGGTCGAGATTGCCGAGGTCACGCCGCCGGTGGGCTTCAACCTCTTTGTGCTGCAGAACATGACCGGCAAGGACAGCAACACGATTGCCCGCGCCTCGATCCCGTTTTTCGTGATGCTGCTGGTCTGCATCGGCCTGATCACCGCCTTCCCGGAGATCGTCACCTGGCTGCCCGATCGGCTGATGGGCAAGGAAACCTGAGCCGATGACACGGCATGTCGCGGTGATCGGCGCCGGCATCGTCGGCACCTGCACCGCCTGGTACCTGAATCAGCACGGATTCGAGGTCACGGTCTTCGAGCGTCGCGATGCGGTGGCACGCGAAACCAGCTGGGGCAATGCCGGTGTGGTCGCACCCGCCTATGTGACGCCCTGGGCCGCGCCCGGCATGCCCCGCAAAGTGCTGTCCTATCTGTTTGCGGCCGAGGCACCGGTGCGCTTTCGGCCGGTGGCCAGCGCGGCACTCGCCCGCTGGCTGGCGGCCTGGCTCGGGCAGTGCACCCTCGAGCGCTATCGGATCAACAAGTCGCGCATGCAGCGGCTGGCGTTTTACAGCCGCGATCAGCTCCATTTGCTTCGGGCGAGTCTTGGCATTGAGGATGGCCTGCGCCAGGGCTATCTGCAGCTGATGCGCAGCCAGCAGGATCTGGCGATGGCCGCACCCGCGATCGCGATGCTGCAGGAAGCCGGCGTGCCGCACCGATTGCTCGATGCCGCCGCCTGCCGGCAGATGGAGCCAGCCTTGTCGGCCCACACGCCGCTGGCGGGCGGCCTGCATCTACCGCAGGACGAATCCGCAAGCTGCCCGGCTTTTGCGCAGGGCCTTGCCGATGCCGCGATCGAGGCGGGTGTGCGCTTTGCGTTCGGGCAGACCGTCAGGCGGATTCGGGTCGAGGGCGGACGGGCCACCGCACTCGAGATCGATCGGCCTGTGAGCGGTTCAGCATTCGATTCAGCGAGCAATTTGTCGGGCGTCGAGGCGTTGACGCGTGTTCCGGCGAATAGGCTGCCGCATCTGGCTGAGCCCATGACTCAGTCCATGACTCAGCGCTTCGATGCGGTCGTCGTAGCCGGTGCGGTCGACAGCCTTCCTCTGCTGGCCGAGCACGGCATTCATTTGCCGATCTGGCCGGTCAAGGGCTATTCGACAACGTTGAACGTGCCTGACGCAGCGCGGGGTCCCCGCCAGGCAATGATCGACGAGGCCTACAAGGTGGCGATCACCCCTTTGCCCGGGCAGATCAGGCTGGCCGGGACCGCCGAGATCGGCAGCCCGAGGCTGATGCCAAGCGATGCCGCCCTGCGCACGCTGGTCAAGGTCGGTCGCGACTGGTTTCCGACAGCCGCCGACTGGGCGACTGCGAGCTGTTGGGTCGGCGCAAGACCGATGACGCCGGATGGGCCGGCGCTGCTTGGCGCCACGCCAGTCGACGGCTTGTTCATCAATATGGGACACGGCTCGACCGGCTGGGCGATGGCCTGCGGCGCGGGTAAGGTGGTTGCCGACCTGGTGGCAGGCCTTCGCCCCGAGATCGATCTCGATGGGCTGACAATCGAGCGGCTGGTATGAGGGCGAAGGACAATGGCGCGTGAGCGGGGACGTGACAGGGTACGTGTCGCCATCGTGCCCGGAAGACCGGCATCGACACTCAGCATGCGCATGAAGCAGGGCCATGATGGTGTGCCAACAGGGGATGCCACGGAGAGACTTCGATGACCGACCGCGATTCCGCCAGCGCTGCCGACCTTCACCATGCCTTGCTGCTCAGCGCCGGGATCCGTCGGGTCGAGGCGCGCTATCTGGACGCCCTCCCGGACGGCACGCTGATGGCTCGCGCAGCCCTGGCGCTGGCGGATGCCTGCGCCGTGCTCTTGCGCCGTCTGCCCGCAGGCACGTCGGTGCTGGCGCTTTGCGGCCCTGGCAACAATGGCGGGGATGCCCTGTTGGCCGCCCTGCTGCTGGCCGATCGAGGCTGGCGGGCGGTGGCGATCTCTTTGTTTGGCGGTGAGCCGGCTGCCGACGATGCGCGGCGCATCTGGCAACAGTGGCGCGACCGCGGCCTGTCGATGTCATCCCCCGACGCCCTGCCCGCCTTGCTGCTTGAGCGCCCGCTGGTGATAGACGGTCTGTTCGGTATCGGCCTGACTCGGGCCCTGCCGCCGGCGGCCAGTCTGATCGCCAGGCAACTCGCGGATGCGCCGGTGAGCGTGGTGGCGGTGGACGTGCCAAGCGGGCTGGACGCCGATCGGGGCAGCATCGTCGGCCCGCCGGGCTCGCAAGCGGTGCGCGCCGATCTCACGGTGACCATGATTGCCGACAAGCCCGGTCTGCATACCGGCGAAGGCTGCATCCTCGCAGGCGAGGTGCGGGTCGCCGAACTTGCGCTGCCTCGGCTGCAGCAGGCAGAAACCGCAAACGCCGATCGCGGACACCTGATCGATCGTGACGCGGTGAGCGCGATCGCCCCGCGTCGCCGTCGCGACGCCCACAAAGGGCGCTTTGGTGACGTCCTGGTGATGGTCGGCCAGGCGCAGATGGCCGGTGCGCCCCTGCTCGCGGCGCTCGGGGCGCAGGCAAGCGGTGCCGGGCGGATCTTTCTCGGCACTGGGGACGGGATGGCCGACCGTGCCGGTCACCCCGAACTGATGACCCGTGCCCTGCGGCTCGACGACCCTGATGCCCAGCAGGCTCTGGGCCCGGCCACCGTCGTTGTTATCGGCTGCGGGCTCGGCGCGGATGAGCCGGCACAGCGCAAGCTGGCGCATGCCTTGGCTCACCGCGCCGCGCTGGTCCTGGATGCCGATGGTTTGAACATTGTGGCCGCTGATCCGGGCATGCTGAGTCGCCTGCAGGCGCGCGCCGCGGCCGGTCTTACCAGCGTGCTCACTCCCCATCCGCTGGAAGCGGCACGATTGCTCGGTATCTCGACCGCTGCGATTCAGCAGGATCGGCGCAGTGCGGCCCTCAGACTCGCCGCACTCACCGGCAGCATCGTCGTCCTCAAAGGCGCCGGCAGCATCGTTGCCAGCGCGGATGGCCGCTGGTCAATCAACCGCAGCGGCGGACCGATCCTGTCGGTGGCCGGCACCGGCGATGTGCTCGCCGGTACGATCGCAGGTCTGCTGGCGTCAAACCTGTCGCAAGGGGTGACGGACGCAGCTCGGATCGCGGCCGGGGACCTCAGTGAGCTTGGAGGTGAGCTTGGAGGTGAGCTTGGCACCGAGCTTGGCACCGAGCTTGGCAAGGTGGTCGCCGATCAGAACCTCGACCACAGCGTTGATCCCCACAACGGCGTTGCGACCCAGCTCACCCGACTTGCTGTCTGGATTCACGGCGACGCAGGCGACGCGCTGGCCGCGCAGCCCGAATGGTCGGCATCGATCGGGCTGCCGGCGGCTCACCTTGCGCAGGCCATCCGGATCAGCCTCAATCAGCTTGCAGCTGGCCGCTCCTGAGCCGCAGGGTGCGCCCGCAGCGCGCCGCCAGTGCAGGGTCGTGGGTGACCAGAATCAGGGTCGCGCCCGATTCGCGGTTGAGTTCGAAGAGCAGCTCGATGATCCGCTCGCCGGTGGCATGGTCGAGGCTGCCGGTGGGTTCGTCGGCAAAGAGCAGCGCGGGTTTCGACACGAACGCTCGGGCCAGCGCCACCCGCTGCTGCTCGCCGCCCGACAGGGTGCGCGGATAATGTCCCATCCGATCGGCCAGTCCGACGCGATCGAGCAGATGACGGCTGCGAGCCGCGGCGTCCGCGGCCCCGGCGAGTTCGAGCGGCAGCATCACGTTTTCGAGCGCAGTCATCTGAGGCAGCAACTGAAAGGCCTGAAAGACGAAACCGACATGCGAGGCACGCCATGCGGCGCGGGCGTCTTCGTCGAGCGCAAAAAGATCCTGATCGGAGGCGATGATCTTGCCTGAGGTCGGCAGATCGAGACCGGCGAGCAGTCCGAGCAGGGTCGACTTGCCCGAGCCGGATGCGCCGACAATGGCCACGGTATCGCCCGACTCGACGCTGAAACTCACATCGTCGAGTATCGTCAACCATCCGCCGGCGTCCGGCACTTTTTTGCTGAGGTTTTGTACGGTGATTGCAGTCATGGCGCGAAGTGTAGCCCGCTCTGGTTTCAAGCCTTCGGACACCGGCTCATCGACCGGACAAACCCGGCGGCGACTGCTCGGGCTGATTGCATCGGTGATCGGCGGCACGATGGGTGCCACCCTGTCCCGCCCTGCCCTGGCCGACCCGATGCCGAAAAAGCTGCTGGTGCTGGGCGACAGTCTGTCGGCCGAATATGGCTTGCCGAGAGGGTCGGGATGGGTCGCGCTGATGAGCAAGCGACTGGCTGAAAAGCGTTTGCCCTATGAAGTGATCAACGCCAGCATCAGCGGCGAGACCACCGCCGGCGGCCAGACGCGGCTGGCGCAACTGCTTGAACGGCATCAGCCGGCGGTGGTGGTGATCGAGCTTGGCGGCAATGACGCCTTGCGCGGCCTGCCGCTGGCCAGCACCGAGGAGAATCTTCGCGCCATGGTCAAGGCGTCGAAAAAGGGCGGCGCGCAGACGCTGCTGCTCGGCATGATGATGCCGCCCAACTACGGTCGTGCCTACGGCGAACAGTTTGCCTCGAGTTTCAAGCGGGTTTCTGAGGCTGAAAAGGTCGCGCTGGTACCGTTCTTTCTGGCGGGCATCGGTGATCGGGCCGAACTGTTTCAGGCCGACCGCATTCATCCGACCGAACAGGCCCAGCCGATGATGCTCGACAACGTCTGGCCGGCCCTCAGCAAGCTGCTTGGTGTGAAATGAACCGCACCGCTCTGAAGACTGGCGACCTGACCTGACTTGGCCTGATGTGAAGCGGCGAGGCTGAGCTCAGGCCAGTTCACCGGCAATCCGCCGGCGCGCCAGCGCGATCATCGTCATTGCGCAACTCGACGACACCAGCCAGACCGCGGCCGCACCGAGTGGATACTCCACCCGCCTCAGCAGCACCCAGACCCCGATCGCAAACAGAAGCGCCGCCAGACCGATGGCCAGGCGCTGCGATCGCCAGAGCACCGGAAACCGTCGTGTCAGCCACGCGCCACTCAGCCCGGCGAGCCAGCCAAACAGGGCACCGGCCAGGACATCGCGCGGCCAGTGCGCGCCGACCGCAATGCGTGAGAGCCCGACTGCCGCGGCCAGGGCAATGATCGCAGCGGCCAGCAGCGCCATGCGGATCGGCTTTTTGCCGGGCAGGATCACCGCCAGCACCGCACTTGCGGCGGCAAAGGCGGTGATGGTGTGACCGGACGGAAAGCTGTGCAGGTTGAGCGTTGGGCCGATCAGGTGGAACTGGGCGGCGTCGAGCACCGCGGCCGGCCTTGGTGCATCGGCGAGTCGCTTGGCGCTGACCGACATCAGGCCGCCGGCCGGAATCGCGGCGATGGCCGCCACCAGGGCCTGTCGGCGCCACAGCAGCAGCGGTGACAAACCGACCAGCAATACCGCGGTATCACCAAACAGCGTCAGCATCGACCAGAACCAGTCGGGCAAGGCCCGCGCCTGCAGGTTGATCGCGGTAAAAAGCGCCACCTGCCGATCCGGCGAGATCGCCCAGATCAGCAGTGCAATCAGCATCGGCCAGCCCAGCCAGGCCAGCCAGCGCGCGCCGCTCCAGCGCTGGACAGGCGCCTGGATCGGCTCAGCCGCGATTACCGCGTCGGCTGCTTGCGTGCTTGGGAGCGTCATGTCGTGATGGCCTCAGCGCCCCGGCAGCGGCTCAGCCGCCCCCTGCCAGTTGCGGCAATGCAAAAAATTGAAGTGCGCGATCTGGCGCCCGAGATACCTCGCCGGCAGTTGCTCGAGCAGCTCGCAGTGCTCGAATCGGTCAGGACCCACCGGTGGGGCAAAGGTCATCGGCGACCAGTCGATCAGCAGCACCGACTCGCCGGGCGTCATCGTGCCGAACCAGAGATCGAACTGATCGCGATGGCGATTGATGACCTTGACCGGCGACGGTCGGGCATACCAGGCGATCCGGCTGGCCAGCGTCCAGTTGATGACCGCAAGCGTGTCGATCCGATGGGCCTGCGCAAGTGCCTGCGCACGCTGCGCCGCCGCCTCCCAGCCGTAGAGGTCGGCAACCGGATTGACCGGTGCGTGATCGCGCATCTGCCCGGGTAAGCTGCTTGCCTGCGGCTCGGTTTCGCGACCGATACCGCCCGCCAGCAGCAGACCCACCATCGCCAGACAGATCACGCCCTGCAGACCGATCAGCGCCTTCACCAGCATCCGACGGCCTTGCCAGAGCCTGAGCACGCCGGCTGCCGCCACCGGAATCAGTGCGATCCATGCCGGCGTCGACCAATGCGGCAGGGTCGTCCCGCGACCCGACAGCACGGTGTAGAGCAGCAGCGGCGGCAGACCGAAACAGGCGACGAAGCCAAGCGGCGAGATGCGCGTTGACGGCTGCCGCAGGGTCGAGGCCGGATCGCGCCGCGCGGCCAGCACGCCGGCCAGAATCAGCACGCCGAACCCGATCACCTGAACCACCAGATAGACCGCGACCCGGTAGCCGCGCCATTGACTCGATCCGGCCGCATGGCCGAGCTGATAGCGAAACGAGATCCAGTCGTGCGCCGCGTTCCAGCCAAGCACCGGGACAACCGCCAGCAATGCCACCAGCACCGCGCCCCAGAGCGCCGGGCGCAGCAGCACCCGCCAACCATGCGCGCGCACCAGCGCCAGCGCGCAGCCCAGCGCCAGCAGCACGGCTGTGTATTTGGCGAGCCCGGCCAGTCCGAGACAGACACCCAGCGCCAGCCACAGCCCAATCCGGCGTGATTCGGCGGCGTCGCACAGACGCCAGGTCAGGATCATCGCGGCGCAGGTCAAGGGCGTGAGCAGGCTGTCGGGGACCAGCGCCATACCCAGCAGATTCGGCACCGGGCTCAAGACCAGCAGCAGCACCGCCACCCCGGCCCGTCCTGCCCCGTGCAGCCCTCCGGTCACCGGGCTGCGCTTCGCCCCTTGGCTGTCGAGCGCCGCCGACAGCGGCGTGTGCGCATAGAGCAATCCGGTCAGATGGACCACACCCCAGGCGGTGAGCAGCCAGCAGAGCATCGGCACGAGGCGCATCAGCAGATCGCTGCCGCCCAGCATCGCGCCCGGCCACTGTACCCAGCCCACCAGCGGCGGATGGTCAAAGTAGCTCCAGTCAGGGCGGCTGCCGTAGACCGCGTAGTGAGCCTCATCGGGCGACAGGCTGAGCACGGCTGCCAGCACCAGGTGGGCCAGCAGCGCGCCAAGCAGCAGCCAGCGTGAAGCTCGCTCGGGCAGCGCAGCATTCAGGCGATCCTGCCAGCCCATCTCAGGCCCTCCTTTCAGGCACGGTCCCGGCCCCCCGCTTCAGGCCCGTTTGGGCCGCAGCCACACCAGGTAGGCGGTGGCGAGATAGTTCCAGAAGGTGCCGATGATGATCCCGGCCAGGCCTGACACCAGCCAGCCGCCGCTGTCGCCGTGGACATACGAGGCGACGCCGATATTGGCCACGGCCCCCAGCCCGCAGGCCGCCATGAACTTGATCAGCCCAAGAAGCATCGACCAGCCGCGCAGCCGCTGATCGCGATAGGTCAGCGCATTGTTGAGCAGGAAATTGCCCACCATCGCGACCATCACCGCGCTCGACTGGGCCGACACGAAATCGCCGCCCAGCCCGAGCACGAGTCGCAGCACCGCCAGATGAACCAGCACGCCGGATGCGCCGATCGCGGCAAACGAGACGAATCGCGGCGAAATGAAGCGGCCGATGGTCTTGTCGGCCAGCAGCATCAGATAGTCCCAGGCGACCCGGTTGTCGAGCTTGCTCTCGCCGGCCACGCGGTTGCGAAACACATAGGGCAGCTCACGCACCCGCAGCGGCGCGGGCGATGAGGCCAGCAGATCGACCAGGATCTTGAAGCCGATGCTGGAGAGCCGATAGACCGAAGCCTCGAAGGCCTCGCGGCGGATCATGAA
>Ga0007795_10000112_pt1 | contig 19619 bp, 19 predicted proteins | sample CryBogmetaGMA1M_FD_60369 | JGI IMG/M metagenome (GOLD analysis project Ga0007795, IMG submission 60369) | Freshwater microbial communities from Crystal Bog, Wisconsin, USA - MA1M | ecosystem: Environmental > Aquatic > Freshwater > Lake | place: Crystal Bog, Wisconsin, USA | collected 2009-07-06
CTAAAAACCATCGCCAGATCGGCAGACGAAAGATGCTCGGTGACCAACCCCAATTCACCTGCTAACTCCGAATTAAAGGCCAAGAGCACGGGCGAGCTAACGGGCGTCGGATCAAGACGTGCAAAAAAGCTGTCCGGTAGCTTCGCGAAGCTGTTTTCAAACCGACCAATTGAGATTTCCGAATGCGCCACGATGATGGTCTCCACCTTTTAAACGAGGTCGGCAACACTTGCCTTAAAGCGCTCGCCAAAATTGGGATGCCAGCGCGACAAAGGTGGACGGTTTTCGATGATATCCCCTGCCGCCCAGGCAATCCGCCGCTCATCGAGAAGCCGGCTCACGTCATTATCGGGGCAAAGAATATAAAAATCTCCGGCATCGATGCTCTTTAGCATAAAGCTGACTGTCTCGTCCGGTGTCCAAGCGCCTTCAGGCTTTTCGGTCCGACCATTGGCGGTCAAGGGCGTGAACACAAAGCCCGGGATCAACAAATGCGCGCTAACCAAGGAATTTGGCGTGTTGCGCAATTCATGCTGCAACGCTTCCGTGAAGGCCTTGGCTGCCGCTTTCGACACATTGTAAGCGGGGTCGCCGGGCGGTGTCGTAATGCCCTGTTTTGAACCCGTATTGATAATCAATCCGGGCCTTCCGCTGGCGATCATGGCCGGGGCAAAAACCCGGCTGCCCTCAATAATGCCCCAGAGATTGACGTCGATGATGCGGCGCCAATCCGCCGTTTTACCCAAAATTGAACTTCCCGGCTGAATACCCGCATTGTTCATGAGTACGTCCACCGAGCCAAAGGCTGAGCGAGCCTCCGATTCAAGCCTCCGGATATCCTCCAATGTACTGACATCCGTCGGTATGGCGCGAATAGCGGATGCGCCCTGTGGGGAGGCGAGGGCAACCTCGCGGGCCGCACCATCCAGCCTTTCGCCGCCGAGATCGGCGATCACGACCTTTAGGCCAAGGGCAACAAACCGCTTTGCTGCCGCAAGGCCAATGCCCGATGCACCGCCTGTGATGACGGCGACATTGCCTGATCGGATGGCTGCATGATGGGTCATGGCTAAGGGTCCTTAAGTATATAGATCGGATTCGTCGGATAACTCGTTGGACTATCCATGGACCGAATGCGTTGTATTGATCAAGGCACACGATTTTCCCTACAATGAATACGGATCATAGCCCTTGGCTTTCGCTGCCCGTAACTGTTATCGAAACTGTCGCCTTTCTTACCCTCTGGAACTCTCATGACAAACGCCACCGACGCTGCATTCACGCAACTGACAGCCCATTATGAGGCGATCAAGACGCGGCGGCTAACCGAGCTGTTTTCGAGCGATCCGCAGCGCTTCGAGCATTATTCCACCAAAGCCGGACCCTTCCTGCTCGATTGGTCAAAAACGGCAATTGATGACACGGCCCGTAATCTGCTGTTCAATTTAGCCCATGCGGCCGAAATCGAGTCAAAGCGTGAAGCCATGTTTTCGGGTGAGCGGATCAACACCACGGAAAACCGAGCCGTTTTGCACACCGCCCTTCGCCGCTTTGACGGTGCCCCGATATATGTCGATGGAAAGGATGTCCTGCCCGACATAGTGGCCGAACGGCAAAAGATGTTCCTCCTCGCCGAGGGGGTCCGAATTGGTGATATCAGAAGTGCCACTGGCGACATTTTTACGGATGTGGTCAATATCGGCATTGGTGGATCTGATTTGGGGCCCGCGATGGCGACGCTCGCGCTCGCGCCCTACCGGACCGGGCCGCGTTTGCACTTCGTCTCAAATGTGGATGGCTCCCATCTGGCTGATACGCTTGAAGGACTTGATCCGTCTCAAACGCTTTTCATTATCGCTTCCAAAACCTTCACAACCATCGAAACCATGACGAACGCGCACACCGCGCGGCGATGGATCTCCGAAACACTCGGCGAAGCTGCAGTTGCTGATCATTTTTTTGCCGTCTCCACGGCGCTCGACAAAGCCGCTGACTTTCCGATTAGCGCGGATCGGATCATAGGCTTTTGGGATTGGGTTGGCGGGCGCTATTCGATTTGGTCGTCGATCGGTCTTCCGCTCGCATTGGCCATTGGTTGGCAGCATTTTGAGGAATTCCTCAAAGGTGCCGAGGAAATGGATCGACATTTTCAGACGGCCCCGCTTGACGCCAATCTCCCCGTCATTCTTGGTTTGGTAGGCGTTTGGCATCGCAATGTTGCTGGCTATCCAAGCCGCGCGCTCATTCCCTATGACCAACGCCTTCAGCGCTTTCCTGCCTATGTGCAGCAACTCGACATGGAGTCGAACGGTAAACGGGTGGGTAGAGACGGGCAGAAACTTGTGCGCGCTTCGGGGCCGATTGTGTGGGGGGAACCGGGCACCAATTCGCAACATGCCTTTTTTCAACTCCTCCACCAAGGAACCGACGTCATCCCCGTAGAGTTCCTCATCGCCGCGACGGGTCATGAACCAGAGCTAAACGATCATCACGATCTTCTGATGGCCAATTGCCTTGCCCAATCGGACGCTTTGCTGACGGGCCGCTCAGAGGTCGAGGCGGAGCGCCAACTCCTTGCGACGGGTCGATCGGCGGCCCAAGCCCGATCGTTGGCACCCCATCGCGTCTTTACCGGCAACCGCCCGTCGGTAACGCTGGCCTTTCCACTCCTGACACCCCACACTTTGGGTGGACTGATCGCGCTATATGAGCACCGCGTCTTTGTTGAGGCTGCGATTTGGGGGGTGAACGCGTTTGACCAGTGGGGCGTGGAGCTCGGTAAAGAGCTCGCAACCCAATTCCTTCCGGTCGTCAAAGGCGAAAAATCAACGAACGGCCTCAACGGCTCAACGGCTGGCCTTACCCAATGGTTGAAAAATTCTCGTCTCAATTAAATTTCAAGTATCGATGAAATTTACATGAATTACCCAACGATAATTCTATTTTTACGTTTCGTAACCAATGCTTAAATGACTATAAGATAAGTACCATTATTGATCCAATGGAGCTTATCGGGCATGCTAAATGAAGCGTTGCGACGCGAAAAGGAAGGCTTTCCACACGAATCCGCACAAATGCTAGCAGAGCATCTGGCTGATCTACGAAGCCAAAATAAGCCTGTTGCGTTAGGGCTGCTGCTCGAATCTGCTCGCCTTTTCATCAACACGGGACGCTTTCGGGAGGCGGAGATCCAAACGCGCGAAGGGTTAAAACTAACCCCCCGCCATTTTGATCTCTGGAATATGCTGGGCATCGCCCTGCGCCGTCTTGGACGCCATGGCGATGCGTTAATAGCGTTTGATAATGCCGCAAAAATTGATCCAAAAAATACGGCTCCTCTCGTCAATAAAGGTGGCCTTCTTCTCGATATGAAGCGGGGAGCTGAGGCCGCCACAATCTTCGGCCAACTTGTTCGCCTAAACCCAAAATCGGCGGAATTCCAACGGCTTTTAGGCAATGCCTATGTCCAGCTCGGCGACCTTGCCAAGGCATCCGCCCGTTATGACACCGCCATCCGTATAAAGCCCGATGATGTTGCGGCTTGGATTGATCGGATCAAAGCCGCAACCGACTTTGAAAAGCATGACGAAGCGTTTGAAATGGTCCAAAAGGCGCTCGAAAGACTCCCCGACAACCACCGCTTGATCGAAGCACGGATTATGGTTTTGCGCCGTGGCGGCCGGTTTAAGGAGGCAGAAAAGCTGCTTGAAGACCGGATTGTGGAAGCACCCGATGATTCTTGGGCGCATTTTCAGCTTGCCGAAACAGTAGGCCGGTTTGACCGCGAAAAAGGCAATAAGCATTACAAGCGCGCGGTGGACCTCCAGCCCGATAATGCCATTTATTGGATGAATTACGCCAATAGCCTTGATCGATCGCGGTATGGCAATGAAGCGGAGCATATCCAGGCAGGCTATGAAGCCGTTTTAAAGGGTATGTCGCTTGGCGCGCTTCCATCTCGCTTTGTGCGGATGGCGCGGAATATTTTGGTTCGAATGGGTCGGTTTGATCTCGTAAGCCAGCTCGGATCCTTTAAGGAACTTGGTCGTACATGGGCTGGTGAAAGCCTCCATGACGCGTTGCATTACCATCTCGCCCGCGTCGAACTACCAGAGGATCGCTATGAGATCGTCGAGCAGCACCGAATTTGGGGACGCATTGAGGAAGCAAAAGCAAAACTTAATCCCGTCTCCTATCCAGCCATTCTCGAAAAGCGTTCCAAGATCCGACTTGGCATTATGAGTTCGGATCTACGCAACCATCCGGTTGCCTATTTTGCCATGCCACTCTTTGAATTTGTCGATCGTGATAAATTTGAACTGTATTGCTATTCGTGGAGCCGAAACGAGCCGGACAGCGTCCAAAAATATTTGGAAACGCGAGTCCATAAATTTCATTGGCACAAAGCCATCTCCGATCGCGACGCGGCACAACTCATCGCCAATGATCGGTGCGATATGCTGTTTGAACTCGGCAGCTCAACCGATATGAACAAGCTCGAAGTCATGGCGTATCGTCCTGCGCCCATCCAAGCCAGTTGGCTCGGATACCCCCATTCCGCTGGCCTCGAGACGATCGATTATATTCTGGTCGATCCCTATATTAATCCCGACAATCCGGCCCTATTGATCGAAAAGCCCTTCATTATGCCCAAATCTTGGGTCGCGATGGGTAATCTGGGCTTCAACGAGAATGAAGCGATTAATCCTATTCTGCCATCGCAAAGGAATGGATTTGTAACCTACGGAACCGCCAACAACCCATACAAATATAGCCCGAAAGTCTTGGAGACATGGGCAAAAGTGACAGCGGCCACGCCTGGGTCCAAATTTATGTTTGTTCGCCCAGAATCAGGGGTGCCGGCCTTTGTCGAAGCTATGACCAAAGCCTTCGCCGAACAGGGCGTTGATAAGGACCGTCTCATCTTTGTAGCCGTTCGCGGTCGGCACATGCGCTGGTATAATGAGATGGATATTTCGCTCGACACGTTCCCGCAGACAGGTGGTACCACGACCTGTGAATCGATGTTTATGGGGGTGCCCGTTGTATCGTTAGTGGGCCCCGCCTTTTTTGAACGGCTGAGCTATTCCAATCTTTCCAATGCGGGATTGGGGGATCTTGCTTGTTTTTCGATTGATGAATTTATCCGAAAATCCGTTCAACTGGCAGGTGATACGGAGCGGCGAAAATTGCTGCGCAACGGTTTGCGGATCGACATTAAGGACAGGCCCATCGGCCAACCGCATGTTTTTTCGAGGGATTTCTACGATATGGTCGAAAAGACCGTCAATGAGCGACGCTAAATGGAATAATCCGCTACTGCATCGCAAACTTCTCGGCGCCTGCGCGGTGTCGGTTCCAGTTTTCGATATAGCTTCGGGCCAAATCGGGATCGTCGAGAAGCAATAGATTTTCGGCGTTTTTCGACTCGGCTGCCTTGGTGAAATTATAGGAGCCAGTGATGATGCGATGCTCGTCGATAATCATCACTTTATTATGAGCAATCGCGCAGCAATAATCGACAAAGAGCGGCAAATTCGCGTCGCGGAGATCATTTAGGACCGAATATCGCTCCGATGTCTGGCTTTTATCAACGATTACCGCGACATCAACGCCACGCTTGCCTGCTGCGATCAGCGCATCGGCAATGTCGCGCGAGGTAAAGCTATAGGCTTGAACACGAATGCTGTGTTGGGCCCTGCCGATTTCGTCAAGGATGATCGAAGCACAATGACCTTGCGGCGAGAAACAGACTTTGGGGGAGGCATAAGACGTGTCTGCAAGACTAGGGCTAATAAGAAAGCCAGTCCCACAGATGAGAGCAACGACCATCGTCAAACGGCCAACTATCGAGCGCTTTATCGATATTGCCATTGCTTGTTGCATAAAGATGGGCCCGACGGTGCTATACCCCATCGACTTTTGAACAGAAGATGGTTCGAGAAACGTTAACCAATCGGCATTATGCAATCAATACGTTATTTTTTGATTTATACAACCCAAACGATACTAGGTCGTCACGAGGCGCTGGTTTTATTCGTCAGGAAGCAGGTCTGCTATATCAGCTTCTGTCCCATAGACGTCCTCCACTGGGATCGAATAGACCCCACCCATCCAGCGCGATAGATCGAGATCCGAACAGCGTTTCGAGCAAAACGGGCGATAATCGAGCGTTGCCCGCTTCCGACACATCGGACAGCGACCAAGCATGATAACTTCGGCCGATTTCTTTGCGGTAGGTGTCTCATCGCCGCTCATGGGATAGCTTCCGTTCGATAGCCAAACCCTGCCAGCATTTGCGAAGTATCATAGAGCGGAAGGCCCACAACGCCTGAATACGAGCCGGACAATGCGCTAACAAACGCCGCAGCGCGGCCTTGGATGGCATAGCCCCCAGCTTTGCCATGCCATTCGCCGCTCGCCAAATAGCTTAAGCGCTCTTCAGCAGACAATCGCTTCATTTTAACCCGCGTCTCCACCAAACGTTGCCGAACAACGCCATCCGATGACGCTAAGCAAATCCCAGTAAAAACGCGATGCGCGCGGCCGGAAAGCAAATCGAGGCAGGCTTCCGCCACTGCTGTTGTATCGGCCTTGGGAAGGATGCGCCGACCAACCGCCACAACCGTATCAGCTGCCAATACCAAAAAGGGCTGATCCGGCAAGAGCGTTTGCGCGGGTGCCAAGCAGGCTTTAGCTTTGGCTTCGGCAAGCCTTTGAGCGAGTTCGCGCGGCAGCTCTCGCACCAAAGGCGTCTCGTCCATATCGGCCGCGAGACAAGCAAAAGGCTCGAGGCCTAATTGTCGCAACAAATCGAGACGTCGCGGTGAAGCCGAGGCCAATACCAATTTATAAGGAGAATTGCCGCTCAACGTAACCATAGTGAACGCTCCCGAACCGCCAACGGGGCGAAACGTTCACCCGTCACTTAAAGCGATAGGTGATACGACCCTTTGTCAGGTCATAAGGCGTCATTTCGACGAGCACCTTGTCGCCCGCCAATACGCGGATGCGATTCTTGCGCATCTTTCCCGCTGTATGCGCAATAATTTCGTGATCATTCTCAAGCATCACGCGAAACATCGCGTTCGGCAACAATTCAGTCACCGTACCGGGAAATTCCAGAACTTCTTCTTTCGCCATTAAAAACCTTCAATCACCACATGGGTCGCGAGATCGACCCTTCAAGAAGCGCGGACCCTAAACGAAACAAAGCCGTTTGTGAAGAACCGGATTATTCGGCCCGTTCGCTCGCCTTCTGCACCCGTTCAAGCGTGCTGTATCGTTTCACACCAAAGGGTATAAGCGCCAGATACAGCACCACAACAGCCACCAAAAACAGAAACGGATAGGTCACCAACAAACCAACAATGGCGATCGCAATCACAAAAAACGGCACGACCCATTCGCGCGGCACCCTGCTACCAAAGGTTTTGCCTGCATAAGTCGGGATGCGGCTAATCATCAGATAGGCGATAAAAAGCAAATAGAGTGCTTCAACAACAGCGAAAAGCGGCGGCGGCGTAAAGCCCAATTGCATCAAATAGGCCGGCAATAGCCCTGACAAAGCGCCCGCTGGAGCGGGGATTCCAACAAAGAAGTTTTTCTGCCATTCAGGCCGCGCAGGATCGTCAATCATCACGTTAAACCGCGCGAGCCGAAGAGCGGCAGCGGATGCAAACAGTAACGCCACGATCCAGCCAATCGATTTGAGATTGTTAAGACCGAACACATAAAGAATAATCGCAGGTGCGACACCAAAACTGATAAAATCGGCAAGACTGTCCAACTCGGCTCCAAACCTGGACGTGCCTTTTAACAATCGAGCAATGCGCCCATCCAAGCCATCCAGAACGGCAGCCACCAAAATGGCGATGATGGCTTCGGCCAATTGCCCTTCAAACGCAAAGCGTATGGCGGTTAAGCCTGAGCAAAGCGACAACAACGTTACAACGTTAGGAACCAGCAACCGCAAGGGCACGGTGTTAAACCGCCTTGGCCGGGTTTCTTTATCGGGCTCAAAGGGCGGAAAAAGATCGGTCATTGCGTCTTGAAATCCCGTTCCGACACCGCTTTACCCTTCATAGCGATCACCGTTTCACCCGCCACCATGGTTTGGCCAACGCCAACAACCGGCTTAACGCCATCAGGTAAATAGACATCGACGCGCGAGCCAAAGCGGATCAAACCAAAGCGCTCACCCACCTCTAACCGATCGCCTTCTTCGACAAAGCCTACAATACGCCGCGCGATGAGACCGGCAATCTGCACGACACCGTATCGCTCGGTACCGGTATCGACGATAATGGCGTTGCGCTCATTGTCCTCGCTGGCTTTATCAAGATCAGCGTTTAGAAAAAGGCCAGGCCGATAGGCGATTTTCTCGATCACGCCTGCCACGGGCACGCGGTTCACATGGCAATTAAACACATTCATGAACACGGATATCCGCATCATCGGACGGTCAGAAAGCCCAAGCTCTGGCGGCGGCACCGCGGGCATGATCAAGGAAACGATGCCATCGGCTGGCGAAATAACAAGACCATCGCCCACCGGCACCGTCCGGTTTGGGTCGCGAAAGAAATAGGCGCACCAAGCCGTTAAAATGGCCCCGACCCAGCCGAGTGGACCCCATATCCAAGCCAGAAGATTGGCCACAACTGCGAAAATCGCGATGAAGGGCCAGCCTTCTCGATGGATAGGAACAATCTGCTTTCGGATCGAGTCAATAATAGACATGTAAGCTCCCGAGGATGCGCGAATGCGCGGGCTTATCAACTATCTGCAGAAATGGCCAGTGGGGTCAAGATTTCACCCGTATCTTCAAGCGTTTGTCGCGCCTCGGCCACTTGGCGTTGACGTTGCCAGAGATTGGCATAAATTCCCTTGGCTTCGAGCAGCTCGTGATGCCGCCCACGCTCAGCAATTCGGCCCTTGTCCAGCACCAAAATTTCGTCCGCATTGATGATGGTTGAAAGCCGATGAGCAATAACGAGCGTGGTACGGCCTTTCGATATCGTGTCGAGGGCGTTTTGAATTTCACGCTCGGTGAAGCTGTCGAGCGCAGACGTGGCTTCGTCCAGCACCAAAATCGGCGGTGCCTTCAAAATCGTACGTGCAATTGCCACGCGTTGCTTCTCTCCGCCCGATAACTTTAGTCCACGTTCGCCCACGCTGGTTTCATAGCCGTCCGGTAGGGAGCGAATGAACTTATCGATTTGGGCAAATTTCGCAGCCTCCTCGATTTCTTCAGGCGACGCATCCCAGCGGCCATAGCGAATATTGTAGAGGATCGTGTCATTAAACAACACGGTATCTTGCGGCACCATACCGATGGCTGCGCGCAGCGAGGTCTGCTTCACTTCGCTAATGTTTTGGCCATCAATCAAAATCCGTCCCGATTGCGGCTCATAGAAGCGGAACAAAAGCCTCGAAAGCGTTGATTTGCCGCCACCTGATGCGCCAACAATGGCCAATGTCTTCCCGGCGGGCACGGTGAAGCTGATACCGTCCAAAATCTTGCGCTGGGGGGTGTAGGAGAACTGAACATTTTCGAACGTCACCTCGCCCTGTGTGATGTGCAATGGCTTGGCACCCGGAAGGTCAGCAATCTCGGGCTCTTGATCCAGTACGTCGAACATCTGGTCAATATCGATAATTGCCTGTTTAATTTCGCGATACACCATGCCCATAAAATTCAAGGGCTGATAAAGCTGAAGCAACATGGCGTTGACCAACACAAAATCGCCAATCGTATGGCGGCCTTCGCGAATGCCATTGACGACCAATACCATGCACAACGTCAGTCCCGCCGTGAAAATAATGGCTTGCCCGGCATTTAATATCGCAAGCGAGATATAGGCCTTGATGCTAGCGCGCTCAAACCGCTCCATCGCTTTGTCATAGCGCGAGGCTTCGCGTGACTCAGAGCCGAAATATTTCACTGTTTCGAAATTCAGAAGACTATCGACGGCTTTACCACTTGCATCAGTGTCGCTTTCATTCATCGAGCGACGGATATTCATCCGCCATTCGGTCGCCTTGGTCGTGAACACCATATAGGCGACGATCATCAGGATGGTGATGACCGCGTAGCGCCAGTCGAATTCGTATAACAGCACCGCCAAAATCATTACAAATTCGATGATGGCCGGAAATAGGGTTAGCATCGTCATACGAACGATGGATTCAACGCCCGCCCGACCGCGCTCCAAAACGCGGGTCAGTCCACCCGTTTTGCGTTCTAAATGAAAGCGGAGCGAGAGACGGTGCATGTGCTCGAACGTTTCGTTGGCTAGCCGACGAACCGAATGCATTGCTACAGCCGCGAATAAGGCATCACGAACTTGGGTCAAAAGTGCCATCAACGCCCGTGTTAAACCATACACAATGGTCAAAACGATAGGGATACTGATCAGCCACCAATCCGAAGCGCCTGAGATCACGGAGGGTGCCAGCGCATCGGTCGCCCATTTGAACGTGTAAGGAACTGCAATCGTTACTAGCTTGGCCAATACCAGCAACAACGTTGCCCAGACGATCCGCATTCGTAGATCAGCACGGTCATCGGGCCACATATAGGGCCAAAAGCCACGAACGGTTCGCCACATCGAGGAATCGCTGCGGGATGACGTTGCGGGCGGGGTAGAACGACCGCGGGACATGGAACGAGCCATAAAAAATCCTGATACAAAAAAGACACAAGGTGATGGGATCGAAGCCCGAACCGGGCCGCCAACATGCAGGCAGAGATGCGTCAGGACATCAAAAGGTTCAACCCAAATCGTGCTAAATTTTCATTGCAACCGCAACAATTCAGCTTTTCAATTTTGGTATCACGAAGACCTGTCCCGGATAAATCAAGTCTGGATCTCTTATCTGCTGCTGATTAGCCTTGTGAATGTCCGTGTAGCGGACGCCCGCTCCATAGGTTTTGCGGCTGATGCGCCACAGGCTGTCACCCCGAATAACGGTTGCCGTTTCAATCGAATCGACAAAAATCGTCGTAACAGGCTCTTGAGCAGGCATCGAGGCAGCAACTACCGGTGCCGGAGCCGCCTCAGGCTGAGCAGCCTTCGCTGTCGGTGCAGGAGATGGCGCGGACTGCGCCGCAGCGGCAGCAACCTTAGACGCGAAGTCGAAACCGACCTCGGCGCGAGAAAACACTTTCCCGGTTGCAGGATCAACATCATCAGCCCTGACTTTGTATTGACCGGGCACGACGCCCTTGGCAATTTTCAACGCCCATGCGGCGTCCTGCCCCACTTCTGCCGAGGCGAGATAGCTGTCATTGAGATAAATCCGAATGGTTGCGCCGGCAGCAGCTTTACCCGCGGCATAAAGCGTGCCCGAATCCTCGGCCTCTACGACCGTAATGGCAACAATCGCACGCGCTACTGCCGGCTCCGTTGATTTTTTCGGTTGGGTTGATGTGGTTGCTGGCTCAGCCGCAACATCGGCAGCTTTTGCGATCGTCTCAACAGGTGCTACGGGCGTCAAAAGTTGGGTCGGTTTCCCAGCTTCAGTTTTGGCAACGAGTAGAGCTCCGCTTTTACTATCCGGAATATCCACGGCAATATTTTGAGTGGAGAGAAGCGTTTGGCCATCGGCAAGCTTCATTGACAACGTTAGGTTATGCGGCCCGGGAAGCAGAGGAGTCGGCACCATAGCAAATTGCCCATTACTGCCTACTTTAGTCGATTCAAGCGGCTTACCATCGCCTAGAAGCGTCATCGTGGAATTAGGCTCGCCGCGGCCACCGACAACCATTTCACCCGTTGGCTCGACACGCACAATATCAAAACTGGGCGGTTCAATAGCAGGCGTTTTTGCCTCCGTTGCAGCCGGCGCGGTAGGCGAAGGCTCTGGCTCTTGCACAGGTGCAGCAGCAGGCACCTCCGACTGCACCATAGACGGCTCCATTGGTACAACGGTGTTGGATGGCATCCGCATATACGAAACAATGCCGATCAATACGACAGCGGCTATTCCAAGCACAAACCAGTTTCTCATCGATGCCATCTCGTTTTTAGGAACTCTTCACGACAGTGAACCACGAATCCTAATAAATCGCCAGAGATGTCGTGAAGATGAGCTTGACGATCTCTCTTTTGCAGTGCGAAAAAAAGCCATGAGCAAGCTTTCATCCCTCTGCGTTTATTGTGGTTCCGGTCCGGGATCGGACCCTGCCTACGAACGAGCAGCAATTGATCTCGGCAAAGCAATGGCAGAGGCGGGGATCCGCCTCGTCTATGGCGGCGGCAATACTGGCCTCATGGGATCGGTCGCCCGCGCGGTCATCGACCATGGTGGTAAAGTTACGGGGATCATCCCCGAATTTCTCAAAGACCGCGAAGCGATGCTTAAAGACGCCGACGACATGATCGTCGTACCTGATATGCACACCCGCAAACAAATGATGTTTGAACACTCTGATGCGTTTGTCGCGCTGCCGGGTGGCGTAGGCACGCTGGAAGAATTGGTCGAACAGCTCACTTGGTCGCAACTCGGCCAACACACGAAGCCAATTCTAATCGCCGACATTAACGGCTTCTGGCGTCCGCTTTTGACGCTTTTCGCGCATATGCGGAATTTCGAGTTCATCCGTGACGGATTTCAAGTGAATTATCTCGTGGCTGAGAAGACAACCGATATTCTACCCATGCTCGAGGCCCGACTTCGTCAATTCGCCAGTAAGGCTGGAAACGCCGCAATCACCGAAAAATTATAAGCCTCTTCGCAAGCCACCGTTTGCGAAATTGGGCTTTAAGCGGGCAACGTTACAACCTATCTTCATCTCAAATTGTTCTCATTGTTTTGATCGGATTCATCATGTCCATCCGTCCCGTTCGTCAAATCTCCGGCACAACGCCCCATCTCGAAGGTGCGGGCGTGAGCCTGCAACGCGTGTTCGGTTTTGGGGACCCTAGCCTGACCGACCCGTTTTTGATGATGGATGATTTCCGCAATGATAGGCCGGAAAATTACCTCAAAGGTTTCCCATGGCATCCGCATCGCGGCATTGAGACGATCACCTATGTACTTGCCGGAACCGTTGAGCATGGCGATAGTCTTGGCAATCAGGGCACGCTTGGTGCGGGCGATGTGCAATGGATGACGGCGGGCTCCGGAATCATGCACCAAGAAATGCCTAAGGGCGATGCAGCTGGAAAAATGCATGGCTTTCAGCTTTGGGCCAACCTTCCCTCGCAGCTGAAAATGACAACCCCACGTTACCAGGATGTGAGTTCCAAAGAAATTCCAGAGATTTTCGAGGATGATGGCACACGAGTTCGGGTTGTGGTCGGCTCCTTCTGGGGCAAGACAGGGCCAGTGGATGGCATCGCGGCCGACCCGCAATATCTTGATATTTATGTGCCACCCGGCAAACGTAAAGTGTTTCCGGTCGATACGTACCGCTCGGCCTTCGCCTATATTTTTGAAGGCTCGGCAACGTTCCGCGATGCATCAAAGCCATTCGGCGTACTGGTTGAAAAAGAAGTCAACGGCGAAGAAATCCATTTGCGCGATATGAGCGGCAATCGGACGCTTGTGGTGTTTGACACGGGCGACGAAGTTGTCGTGCAAGCGGGCGAAAAAGGCGTTCGTTTTCTGCTGATCTCCGGCGCACCTATTCGTGAGCCGGTAGCTTGGCACGGCCCCATCGTGATGAACACGCGCGAAGAACTGATGACAGCGGTCAACGAGTTGCGCTCGGGAGCATTTATTAAAGAGGGTGTGCGGAAGAGTTAAAGTTTTTTCAAGGCCGCGCCCCGAAGTAACGGTTTGAGCCGCTCAAACCGTTACCTTTAAAAATCGCGATGCTGCTGCATCAAGCATTTCGGCACCCCATTCATTCATGCTTTGACCGGACAACTTTGCCGCAAGCGCGGCGCGTGCGTGGATGGCAGGTGATACCCGCAGCATCAAATTCCCGGAATAAGGCTTATCGGGTGACTTTCCCGCTTTGGCGCAAGAAGCGAGATAATCATCAACCGCCTCATGAAAAGCCTTTTTGAGCCCGTTAACATCATCGGCATGAAAGCCAACATTGTCGTCAATATTGGCAATGTGGCCGACAAAAAGCTCATCCTCGGCATCAAACTCTATTCGCGCCATATAGCCTTTGAAACTCATGATACTCATGGCTTTATCCCTAATCTGATCAGGTAATCTTTCGCATCGCGGACCTGATACCGTTTAGCTTCCTTGGCCGGGTGTGGACGATGGAAAATGGCGATCATTCCTTCTTTTTCAAACCGCACACGCGAGCCGGACCCCTCAATGACCCGACATCCTGCGGCTATCAAAAGCGACTCAATATCTTCCCACGCCAGCGATGATGGTGCAGAAGGAGCAAAAACAGCGGCAAGCGTCTTTCGATGGCGCGCATTCATACCAAAATATACGAATAACGCCTTTCAATTGCAATCAAAAAATGATTGCAATTGAAATTAAACCACCGCCCCGCTGCGCACGAGCTTATACGAAATCGAGTCAATCAAGGCCTGAAACGACGCGTCAATAATGTTGCCGCTGACACCCACCGTCGTCCATCTCTCGCCTGTCTCGTCGGCGGTTTCCACCAAGACGCGCGTAACCGCGTCCGAGCCGCCCTGGAAGATACGGACCTTGTAATCCACCAGCTCCAAATCCTTGATATAGGTTTGGTATTTGCCCAAATCCTTCCGCAAGGCTAAGTCAAGCGCGTTGACAGGACCGTTACCTTCGGCCGCCGAAATCAGCCTTTCGCCATCCACCACCACCTTCACAAAGGCTTCGGCGATGGTCTCATCGCCGCCATCCTCCGAGAAACGCCGCTCTACATTGACGCTGAAACGTTCGACGCGGAAAAACTCCGGCACTTCGCCCAAAATCCGCTGTGCCAGCAAAAAGAAGCTCGCATCCGCCCCTTCATAGGAATAGCCGAGCCCCTCGCGCTCTTTCACCTCTTCCAAGAGGCGCGAGATACGGTGATCGTCCTTTTTCACCTCAATGCCGAGGCGTTCTAATTCGGCCAAAATATTCGAGCGTCCAGCCTGATCGGAGACCAGCACTTTGCGGTGATTGCCGACACTTTCAGGCACCACATGCTCATAAGTGCGCGGGTCTTTCATCACGGCTGAAGCGTGAATACCGGCTTTCGTCGCAAACGCGGAAGCGCCTACATAAGGCGCGTGGCGGTTGGGCGAGCGGTTGAGAATCTCATCCAACGCGCGGGATACCTGCGTTAGGGTTTTCAATGCGTCGTCAGATACGCCAATCGAAACAAGGGCTGAGAACTCCTCCTTCAGCTTCAAGGTTGGAATGATCGTGGCGAGATTGGCGTTGCCGCAGCGCTCGCCAAGTCCGTTCAGCGTGCCTTGAATCTGCCGCGCCCCGGCACGAACAGCGGCGAGCGAATTTGCCACTGCTTGCCCCGTATCGTCATGCGCGTGAATGCCGAGATGCGTACCCGGAATGTGCTTCGCCATCTCGGCGACAATTCGCTCGACCTCATGCGGCAACGTGCCGCCATTGGTATCGCACAGCACCACCCACCGTGCGCCAGCCTCATAAGCCGATTTCGCGACCTGCAAAGCGTAAGCAGGGTTTGCTTTGTAACCGTCGAAAAAATGCTCGCAGTCCAGCAGCGTTTCGCGACCCGCCGCTACGGTTGTCGCGATGCTTTCGCGGATCGAGTCGAGATTATCCTCTAACGATGCCTCAAGCGCCACGCGCACCTGATAATCCCACGCTTTACCAACAAAGCAGATCGCATCACTCTGCGACGCTAACAGGCCCGCAATACCGGGGTCATTTGAAATCGAACGCCCGATCTTCTTGGTCATCCCGAAGGCTGTAAAGCGCGATGTTTTGGTACGCTTTTTGCCGAAAAACTCGGTATCCATCGGGTTAGCGCCTGGATAGCCGCCTTCGACATAATCGACGCCCAAGCCATCCAACATGGTGGCGATCTGAATCTTATCGTCGAGCGAGAAATCAACACCCGTCGTCTGCGCGCCGTCGCGCAAGGTTGTGTCGAAAAGGTAAAGGCGGTCGGTCATGGGTTGGCCTGTCAATGGGTGGTCGTAGTCGGTTGGCCTAAGGGTTTTGACATCGTTGTGTTCGCAAGCCACTCGTCGCCAAGCGCCACGGTATTGCGCCGTTGCGGCTCATAGCCCCGACCGGAAAACAGCGGCACCGCGCAATCGCTCGCCTCGACTTTGAGGGCAATCGCACCCCGCGCAAGGGAGAGTTTTTCCAACGCATCGACCAACATCGTCGCCACACCACGCCGCGCAACACCGGGCGCGACATAGAGCAGGTCAATCTGATCGGTGCCTTTAAGCGAAATAAACCCAGCGGGTAGCCCCTCAAGCGTGGCGACCAATGTTAAGCCGCTCTCCAAACGCTTGGCAAAAGCGGCTTCATCGTCAAACGCCTCAATCCACGCATTCACTTGACCGGGCGAATAGTCCTCGGCGGCCAATTGCTCAGTGCTCGTGCGAACGATGCGCAACAGGATCGCGAGGTCTTTGGGGAGATAGGGCCTGAGCGCGGGCGCCGACCATTTCGGGGTGGCGGAGAGGATCATGGGGCACCTCGCATTTTAAACCCGTCCTTGCTGACGCAGTGAAGCAACCCAGCTGATGGTGAAGAAAAGGGCTGGATTGCCGCGTCGGCTTCGCCTCCTCGCAAGGACGGTAAAAAGAGAGCGCTCATCGCTTCACCTCCCACTCGGTTGCGGGATTGCCATCGGCATCTTTGCTGTCTTTGAGTTGGATACCCATGGCCACGAGTTCATCGCGGATACGGTCGGATTCGGCGAAGTTTTTGGTGCGGCGCGCTTCGATGCGGGCATTTATTAGAGGCTCAACTAGGGAAAGATCGATTCCCGCGCTTCTGATTTTCGCCTCAAGCCATCCAGACGGAGTATGCTGAAGTATGCCTAAAATACGAGCCGAAGCCGTGGCAATTGCGTAATCTTCATCATAGTCAGTAATCTCTTCATCATCACTTGAGTAGTCAAACAAGCCATGAAGCGCTGCTATCGCCTGTGGCGTGTTTAAATCGTCAAAAAGGGCCGAAAGCACGATTTCATCCGGCAACGCGTTTTCAATCGGTAAATTTTGTATTTTTGTGTACCAACGATCAAGCGTCTTTTCCGCCTCTTCCAGCGCCTTCACCGTAAAATCAATCGGCTGCCGATAATGCGTTTTCAACATCGCGAGCCGCAGCACCTCGCCCGGCCAAGATCGCCCCCCAAACTTCTCCGTCGCCAGCAACTCATTGATCGTAACAAAATTCCCCAAGCTCTTGGACATTTTCTGCCCTTCGACCTGCAAGAACCCGTTATGCATCCAGACATTGGCCATCACATCATGGCCAAAGGCACAGCAGGATTGGGCGATTTCGTTTTCATGATGCGGGAACACCAAATCAATCCCGCCGCCATGGATATCAAACACCTCGCCCAAATAACGATGGCTCATCGCCGAGCATTCGATATGCCAGCCGGGGCGGCCATGTATTGTGACCTGAGGGGAGTTTAACCCAAGTTCGCGCCTATTTTTTTCGGAAACTTTGTACTCTGCCGGATAGCCTTCTTTCGGCCTAGGAACAAAATCATGATTCCAACCTGGCTCACGTTGGCCGGATTCCTTCCAAAGAACAAAATCTGCCGGGTCTTTCTTGTGGGCTTCAACGGCCACTCTAGCTCCGGCCTGTTGCTCGTCGAGCTTCCGCCCCGAAAGCATTCCATAAGTCGGCATGGAACTCACTGAAAACAGAACTTCCCGCCCCTCGGAGCCACTCGCAATATAGGCATGATCCGTGTTCAGCAGGCGCTGGATGATCTCCACCATCTGCTTAATATTGTCAGTCGCCTTCGGTTCATCGGTCGGCGGCAAGCAGCCCAAAGCTGCCACATCGGCATGAAATTGCTTTGTCGTGCTCTCAGTCACTTTACGGATCGCTTGATTGAGATCGAGGCTCGGATAATCGCGAACGGCACGCGCATTAATCTTATCGTCCACATCCGTGATGTTGCGGACATAGGTCACCTGGCTCTCGCCATAGAGGTGCCGCAACAACCGGAACAGCACATCAAACACAATCACCGGCCGCGCATTGCCAATATGAGCAAAATCATAAACGGTCGGTCCGCAGACATACATCCGCACATTCGCCGCATCGATCGGCGAAAACGGTTCTTTCTTGCGGGTCAGCGTATTGTAAAGCGTAAGTGACATGGGTGTTCCTGCCTTAAGCTGGCTATCGGAAACATTTGCTCTGTTATCAAGAGAAAAACGGCCCCGGCCAGCAAAAATGCTAGCTAATAATCTCGCAAATGCAGACGGCGAAAGAGTGGGTCATATTTTCATCATGCAGACGAGAGAAGCCGCCGTCAAGCCAACAAACAGTCCACCTTTGCCCGACTTTAATCCATTTTATTTTTTCCACCTTCTTTGGTTGCAATTTAACGGTTTTGTAAGCTCTCGAGCGGATTTTAATGATTCTGACCTAATTCTGGAATGTCATTCATGCGTATGTTCGATTTTGTTGTGGCGGTTTCACTTGCGTTCGCTTTTGCTGGATCGGTAGAGATGGCCCATTCGGCTGATCCATTGGTTCGTGAATTTGTGGTCCCAGCGGATGATGGCTATGGCATGGATGATTGCTTGGCCGAAGGCGGGGCTTGCGCCAAGCTCATCGCTGATTCTTGGTGTCAGGTGAATGGAATGAAGGCATCGCTGCGTTATGCGGCGGCTGAAGCGTCAGATATAACGGCTTCGCTTTCAAAAAAGATCACGAGCCGATTGCAATCGCCGGTTTATATCGTCACTTGCTCTAACTGATTCATCGACTCCGGCGCTTGACGGGACGCGCTCGGGATGGAAAGACGGCGCATAGGATCGGTCATCATTTTGACGCGATCTTGAGGCCTCTAAGCCGCTTCCCGATGTCGAAAGCCCTATGATCAAGCGCGCAACCCTTTCCGTTCTGTCGGTCCTTATGCTGGTTTCTCTGAGCAATGGTTTTGCCTTTGCTCAGACTGCTGGATATTGCGACAGGTTACGGACCGAACTTGCAGCTGTTGAATATTCTATCTCGTCCAATGCGAATGCTGACGCCGTTACAACCTTGAAAAAGACTCAGCGAGAGCTCGACCGGACCATTGCGTACGCCAAATCACTCGGTTGCAATGATATGCGTATCCCCCTCCTTACAAGCCCTACGCCGGCGAAATGCCCATCTTTGCAAGCCCAAATCGGCCAGCTGGAGCAAGACGTTGAATCGCTCAAAGACGAGGCATCGCGCGATAATTCGAGCGATCTCGCGACACGACGAGACACTTTAATCGCAACAATCAATGGCAATTGCGCTGCTGGTGGTGCGCCCGCCAATGGTCAAGCCAATGGAAACGTGCTCACCCCCTTTGGTGGCGCTACCAACGGATTGCAGGCCTCCGAAATGCCTGATGATCCAATGGCTCGGATGGGCCAGTCGATTGCAAACGGTTACCGGACCATCTGCGTGCGTACGTGTGACGGCTATTTCTTCCCGATAAGCCAATATGGCTCGAACAGCCGTCTCGCCTCCGATTCCGATCTGTGCCACGCTTCCTGCCCGGGTTC
>Ga0007795_10000114_pt1 | contig 19576 bp, 19 predicted proteins | sample CryBogmetaGMA1M_FD_60369 | JGI IMG/M metagenome (GOLD analysis project Ga0007795, IMG submission 60369) | Freshwater microbial communities from Crystal Bog, Wisconsin, USA - MA1M | ecosystem: Environmental > Aquatic > Freshwater > Lake | place: Crystal Bog, Wisconsin, USA | collected 2009-07-06
GGTACGAGGCGTGTGTCTCAAAGGGCGGAAGCTTTGCGCGAGGTCCGGCTTTCTGACGGAGCCATCCGAATGCTCGACGAGCCAAGCGGAAAAGCCATGCTGGCCGCGCACGGCCTTTCTGTTCCGGTATCGCGCGTCGTTTCGCTCGATCAGGTAGCAAGCGCCGCCGACGAGATTGGTTATCCCGTCGTTGTCAAAGCCGTCTCGGAGACAATCGCGCATAAAACCGAAGCGGGTGCGGTAAAACTCAATCTTAAATCACGCGACGCGGTTAAAGAGGCTGCCTTGTCAATGGCACATCTTTCAGGCCGATTTCTGGTGGAAGCTATGCAGACGGGCGTCGTCGCCGAGATGATTGTGGGTATCACGCGTGATCCCGTCTTCGGTCCCACTTTGACCTTTGGCTCGGGCGGTATTTTAGTTGAACTCTTGAAAGACGCCGCCTCGGTTTTGCTTCCCGTCAACCGGCAAGACGTTGAGCGCGCTTTTGATGGATTAAAGCTCGCTCACCTCGTTGAAGGGTTCAGAGGCAGGCCAAGAGGTGACCGAAGCGCCGCCATCGATGCGATTCTGGCGGTGGCCTCGTACGCGGAAGCCCATCGCGATACGATCATCGAACTCGATGCCAACCCGATCCTTATTCTTGAGCACGGCGCGGTAGCCGTGGATGCCATGATTCGCGTCACTGAGGGAAAAGCCCGATGACCATTCCTGTCCTCACCCGCCGCGACGGTGCCGTGTTTGAAATCACACTTGATCGCCCTAGGGCCAACGCCATTAATGTGCCGACAAGCCAAGCGCTTTATGCGGCCTTCGCCGAATTCCGCGACGACCCCTCCTTATCAGTTGCTATTCTCACCGGCGGCGAAGGTCGCTTTTTCTCTGCAGGATGGGATTTGAAAGCTGGAGCAGAAGGCGAGGCGGTCGATGCCGATCACGGCCCCGGCGGCTTTGCGGGCCTCACCGAGTTATGGGACCTCGATAAGCCGGTTATCGCTGCGGTTAACGGATTGGCTTTTGGCGGTGGGTTCGAGCTGACGCTCGCCGCGGACCTCATTATCGCGGCGGATACGGCCGAATTCGCGCTACCCGAAGTCACCTTAGGCATTATGGCTGATTCCGGCGGCGCGTTGCGGCTCCCAAAACGCCTGCCGCTTCCGATCGCGATGGAAATGCTGATGACCGCCCGTCGTATGGGGCCGGAAGAGGCGTTGCGGTGGGGGCTGATTAATAAAGTCGTCGCCAAAGAAAGCTTGATGACCGAGGCGCGCGCGATGGCTCAGCTGATTGCTGCGAACGCTCCATTGGCGCTTAAAGCGATCAAAGCGGTCATCAAAGCCACATTACCGCTGGACGTTAAAGAAGGGTATCGATTGATGCGCTCTGGCGCGATCCCGGCTTATGACGCGATGCTAAGTTCAGAGGACGCTTTAGAAGGCCCCAATGCGTTTGCGGAGAAACGGAAGCCGGAGTGGAAGGGGAAGTAAAGCTGTTCGGGAATCATGATACTAGTCCCTGATCGCCTTCTTCCCTTCCCCTAAAATCTGAAAAACCACGGCACCCAGCACAATCACGCCGCCAATTAAGGCACCTTCAGCGGGACGCTCGTTGAAAATCCAGAACACCCATAGCGGCGCGATGATCGTGTCGAGTAGCCCGATCAACCCTGCTTCGGCGGGTGGGATAAGCGCCACGCCGCGCATATACATGACGTTTGCGACCCCGATGGTGATAGAGCCCAAAATCAGCAGCAGCAGCGCGTCGTTTAGCGTTACCGTTGAAAAGTCAGCCATGGGCCAAGCGACAGCCGCGCACATGAGTCCTGATAAAACTGAATGCGCTGGCATCGACATTTTTGGGTAGCGGCGGGAGAGAATAACCAGCGCTGCAAAGCTTACCACCATCGCAAAGGCCGCCAGATCGCCTTTGACGGTTCCGGATTGATATGAACCGCCCACCATGAAAGTGACACCCGAAAGCGCAATGGCGCTGGCAAAGAGCGTGCGCATTTTGACGCGTTCACGCATCCAGAGCCACCCCACAAGCGCCACCACAAAGGGTAGTGTCGTGTAGACGATCATCACGTCGGCTACCGTGGTCCAATGCAGGGCGAGCATATAACCCGCCATGCCCAGCGCGTTGATCGGCACCATAATATAGCCTGCCAGATTGATTGTCCGGAAGGGTGCGATCACGCCGCGGCGTTCTTGGATAAGCAAATAGATAAACAATGAAAGCGCGCCGCAAAAGGCCCGTCCGGCTTGAATGGTCCAGATATCCAGCGTGAGATACCGCACCCAAATGCCCGCCGTGCTCCACATCAAGGCCGCAATGGCCACATAGGCTATGCCACGCCAACGGGTGCGCCGTGCTGAGCGAGCGGAGTCTTCAGTATGGGAAATGGCGGTCATCGAATGGCGTTTCAGGTTCAAGCGACTGGAAGAAGTATAACCTAAACTGAGTCGTGCCCTAGTCGCGCGTCGGAAAGAGACATAGCACATTCCGCTGGCGACATGCCGTCATGTGGCCATTGGCTGTCGGAACCGGACTTCCCTCCACCTTCACTTTGCGCTTTATTGAAGGGTATCACGAAGATGACAGTCAGGGAGCAAGCGCTATGTCCTCATCCATCCAAACCGTTGCCATTATCGGCTCAGGTGTAATCGGCTCCGGCTGGGCGGCGCGTTGTCTGGCCCACGGGCTTGATGTGGTGGCCTTTGATCCGGCTCCCGATGGGGAAGCGAAAATCCGCGCGGCGATTGCCAATGCCTGGCCGGCGCTCGAAACCGCCGGGCTTGCGGAAGGCGCCAGCCAATCGAGGCTGACTTATGTTAGCTCCGTGGCGGAGGCTGTGAAAAACGCTGACTTCGTGCAGGAAAACGCGCCAGAGCGGGAGGAACTTAAGCAGAAGCTGTTGGCGGAGATTGATTTTGTGGCTAAGCCCGGCGTCGTGATTGCTTCCTCAACCTCCTATCTTTTGCCGACAAGTCTGCAATCAAAATGCACCAATCCAGATCGGATTGTGGTCGGCCATCCGTTTAACCCGGTCTATCTTTTGCCACTGGTTGAGATTGTAGCGGGCGTAAAGACGTCGGCCGAGGCGGTAGAGGCCGCCAAAACCTTCTACCGTCGCATCGGCATGCGCCCCTTGCATGTGCGCAAAGAAATTGAAGGCTTTATCGCAGACCGGTTGATGGAAGCTTTGTGGCGCGAGGCGCTTTGGTTGATCAAGGAAGACGTCGCGACCACGGAAGAAATCGACGCGGCGGTGGTTTATGGCTGCGGCTTGCGCTGGTCGCTTATGGGAACCTTCCTCACCTTCCAATTGGCCGGTGGCGATGCTGGTATGCGGCATTTCATGCACCAGTTCGGACCCGCGCTCAAAATGCCTTATTCCTATACGCCAGCGCCCGAACTGACCGACGAAATCATCGACAAGATCGTCGATGGATGCGAACATCAGGCGGCAGGCCGTTCGGTCAAAGAATTGGAGCGCCGACGCGATGCGTTCCTCAATGACCTCTTGAAACTCGTCAAAAACTATTGGCCAGAGGCCGAAGGCCGCCCGGATCATATCTAATGTCTGCACCGCTTCACCTTTACGACGCAACGGTTTTGCCCGAATGGGTCGACTATAACGGCCATATGAATGACGCGGCCTATGCGATCCCGTTTTCGCGCTCGATTGATGCCTTTATGGGAACCGTCGGGCTCGACGAAGCGGGACGAGCTGCGACCAACCACACGATTTTCACGCTGGCGCTGCAAATTCGCTACCATCACGAAGCGAAAGAGGGTGAGCCGCTTTCGGTCACCGGGCAGATTTTAGAAATGGATGCCAAGCGCATTCGGCTTTATCAATGGCTCCGGCATGGGGTTGATGGGACTCTGCTTGCGACATGCGAGCAATTGCTGGCAAGTGTGGATCAATCAGGCCCAAAAATCGCCATTTTTCCGGATGGGGTTCGTGAGCGGATCGAGGCCATTGCCGTCAAGCATGCGGAGCTACCCATGCCGGATGATGCGGGGCAGGGGATTGCGTTGAAGCGGCGGTAAACGCATTCATTACTCCCGCAAGGTCGCTTTTTCCGCTTTTTGACCCAATTTTCTAAACTCTATCCGCCCCGTGCATTGACTTGAAAAGGCGAGGTGGTATCAGTCGCTCGCATTCTACATAAGGATTAGATGATGGGTACGAGCGATCTTGCACGCCGCATGGCCAATGCCATTCGTGGACTTTCGATGGATGGGGTCGAGAAGGCCAAATCCGGTCATCCTGGCCTGCCAATGGGCGCCGCTGACATCGCAACCGTCCTTTATACGCGGTTTTTGAAGTTTGATCCGACCGACACGCATTGGGCGGATCGGGACCGCTTTATCCTCTCGGCTGGTCATGGCTCCATGCTGCTTTATTCCATCCTGTATCTGACCGGCACGACCGGGATGACGCTGGATGAGCTTAAAAATTTCCGCCAATGGGGCTCCAAAACGCCGGGCCATCCGGAAGTGGGCCATACGCCGGGCGTTGAGATGACAACCGGGCCACTAGGGCAGGGTCTTGCAACGTCGGTGGGCTTTGCGCTCGCCGAGCGGCATTTGAATGCGGAGTTCTCGTCCGACATCGTTGACCACTATACCTATGTGCTCGCCTCTGACGGTGACCTTATGGAGGGCATCTCGCAGGAAGCCATTGCGCTGGCGGGGCATTTGAAGCTGAACCGGTTGATCGTGCTCTGGGACGACAACGGTATCTCGATCGATGGCCCTCTTTCGATTGCGGACTCAGTTGATCAGCGCAAACGCTTTGAATCGGCTGGATGGGCAACCGCGGCCGTTGATGGGCATGATCAGGAAGCAATTGCGGCTGCGATTGAAGCGGCGCACACGTCGGATCGTCCGACATTGATTGCGTGCAAAACGGTGATCGGATTTGGTGCGCCAAAACGCGCCGGAACATCGAAGGCGCACGGCGAGCCGCTCGGAGCGGAAGAACTCGCCGGTGCAAAGGCAGCGCTTGGTTTGTCAGCTGAGCCATTTAATGTCCCCGCTGATGTGTTGGACGCTTGGCGCTCCTCGGCAAAGCGTTCGCAAGGGGCACATGCGGAGTGGAAGAAGCGCCTTGCTGCTTCGCCAAAGGCGGAAGAATTCACGCGCCGTATGGCAGGTAAGGTTTCGCCGAAGCTTGATGCAGCCATTGCAGGTTTTAAGGCGAAATTGGCCGCCGAGCCGCAAACGGTCGCAACGCGTAAAGCGTCCGAAATGGCTTTGGAAGTCATTACCGAAGCCGCTCCTGAATTGGTGCTTGGTTCGGCTGATTTGACGCCATCCAATAATACCAAGACGAAAAATTTAACGGCGATGTCGCCGGGTAATTTCGCGGGCCGCTATATTCATTACGGCATTCGCGAACACGGCATGGCAGCGGCAATGAATGGTATGGCGTTGCATGGTGGTATTATTCCATCGGGTGCAACGTTCATGGTGTTCACCGATTATTGCCGCCCTTCGATCAGGCTTGCGGCGTTAATGGGTATCCGGACCATCCAAGTCATGACGCATGACTCGATTGGTTTGGGTGAAGACGGTCCAACCCATCAACCGATTGAGCATTTGGCTTCCCTTCGCGCGATGCCGAACCTGAATGTGTTCCGTCCGGCCGATGTTGTTGAAACGCTTGAATGCTGGGAATTGGCGCTGAAGGAAACCTGCACGCCGAGCATTTTGGCGCTTACCCGCCAAAATCTCCCTCAGCTCCGCTTAGGAACGCAGAGCGAGAATAAATCTGCGCGCGGTGCCTATGAACTGGTAGCTGCTAATGGCGATGCCCAAGTGTCCATCTTCGCAACGGGTTCGGAAGTCGAGATTGCGGTCGCGGCACAAAAGGCTCTTTCGGAGAAGGGCGTGAAAGCCCGTGTTGTATCGGTGCCAAGCTTTGAGATGTTTGCCCGTCAGGATGATACCTATAGGGCTACCGTCATCGGAACGGCTAAGGTTAAGATTGCGGTTGAAGCCGCCGTTCGCCAAGGCTGGGATTCACTGATTGGCAATGAGGGTATTTTCGTTGGCATGAACAGCTTTGGCGCGAGCGCGCCTTATAAAGAGCTCTATGCGCATTTTGGAATTACTGCAGAGGCCATTGTCGAGGGTGCCCTTAAACGTCTCGGCTAAAAGCCTAATTTTTGAAATTTATAATATTTGGATCGAAAGACAGGAGACCAGCATGGCAGTTCGCGTTGCAATCAATGGATTTGGTCGTATTGGCCGTAATGTCCTTCGTGCAATCATTGAGTCGGGTCGTACGGATATTGAAGTGGTCGCGATTAATGATCTGGGACCTGTTGAGACCAATGCGCATCTCTTTCGCTTTGACTCGGTGCATGGTCGCTTTCCCGGCACTGTGACGGTTGAAGGTGATACGATCAATGTAGGCCGTGGGCCGATTAAGGTCACCGCCGTTCGCGATCCGGCTCAGTTGCCGCACAAGGATCTGGGCGTTGATATCGCGCTTGAGTGCACGGGTATTTTTACGGCGAAGGATAAGGCATCCGCCCATCTGGCAGCCGGTGCCAAGCGCGTGCTTGTTTCCGCTCCGGCGGATGGTGCCGATCTGACCGTTGTTTACGGCGTCAATCATCAGAAGCTCACGAAAGAACATCTCGTCGTTTCGAACGCATCCTGCACGACAAATTGCCTCTCGCCAGTGGCTCAAGTGCTGCACGAACTTGTCGGCATCGAGAAGGGCATGATGACGACGATCCATTCTTACACGGGTGATCAGCCAACGCTTGATACGATGCATAAGGATCTCTATCGCGGCCGCGCGGCGGCGCTTTCGATGATCCCGACTTCAACGGGTGCTGCCAAGGCCGTTGGCCTCGTATTGCCAGAATTGAATGGCAAGCTTGATGGCGCAGCGATCCGCGTACCGACGCCGAATGTTTCCGTTGTTGATTTGAAGTTCATCGCCAAGCGTTCGACCACGAGGGACGAAATTAACGCGGCCATTAAGGCGGCTGCTGATGGTCGGTTGAAGGGTATTCTCGGCTATACGATTGCAGCCAATGTCTCGATTGACTTCAACCATGATTCCCATTCCTCGATCTTCCACATGGATCAGACCAAGGTGATGGACGGCACTTTCGTGTCCATCTTGTCTTGGTATGATAATGAATGGGGGTTCTCGAACCGTATGGCGGATACGGCCGCTGCCATGGGTAAGCTCATCTAAGGAACGCCAACAATGACCCTCTTCAACACCCTCGATGATGCATCCGTCTCGGGCAAGCGTGTTCTTGTTCGGGTTGATCTCAACGTGCCGATGGAAGAGGGTCGTGTATCCGATACCACCCGCATCGACCGCATTCTGCCTACCCTTCGCGAGATTGCGGATAAAGGCGGCAAGGTGATTTTGTTGGCGCATTTTGGGCGGCCTAAAGGCGTTGATCTAAAAGAGTCGCTGGCGCCTGTTGCGGTTGAACTTTCGAAGCGGATTGGTCGACCAGTAGGCTTCGCCTCGGATTGCATCGGGGATGTTGCGAAAGCCGCAGTTGACGGCATGAAAAATGGCGACATTGTTTGCCTTGAAAACACGCGGTTTCACAAAGAAGAAGAGAAGAACGATCCGGCCTTTGTCGCTGCACTTGCCGCCAATGGCGATCTTTATGTCAACGACGCCTTCTCAGCCGCACATCGTGCCCATGCTTCAACCGAAGGTCTCGCCAAAGTCTTACCCGCTTACGCGGGGCGAACCATGCAGGCGGAGATTGAAGCGCTTGCCAAAGCGCTTGAGCAACCCGAGCGCCCTGTGCTTGCGGTTGTGGGCGGTGCTAAGGTTTCATCGAAGCTCGAATTGCTCGGCAATCTTGTCAAGAAAGTCGATATTCTGGTGATCGGCGGCGGCATGGCCAATACGTTTCTTGCAGCCCTTGGTAAAGCGGTAGGCAAGTCGCTGTGCGAGCATGATTTGCTCGATACCGCGCGTGCGGTGCTTGAATCGGCTAAGGCATCTGGATGCGAGATCGTTTTACCGGTCGATGCAACGGTTGCTTCTGAATTTAAAGCCTATGCGGCCAATAAAATTGTCTCTGTCGATGCGGTTAGCGCTAACGATATGATGCTCGATATCGGCCCCGCTTCGGTGAAGACCGTTGCCGAAAAGCTCGCAATGGCGAAGACACTCGTATGGAATGGCCCCTTTGGTGCGTTTGAACTGGAACCCTTTGACGCTGGCACCAATGCGGTGGCACTAGAAGCGGCCCGGCTGACCAAAGCAGGCAAGCTGCTGTCGGTAGCGGGCGGTGGCGATACGGTATCCGCTTTAAATCATGCGGGCGTAGCGGGTGACTTCACCTATGTTTCAACGGCCGGTGGCGCGTTCCTCGAATGGCTTGAAGGCAAGCCCTTGCCGGGTGTGGATGCGTTGAGGCGCAAGTAATACAATCCATGTTGAATGATAAAAGAGATACAAAGGAGACGAGAGCATGCCACGCATCACCATGAGACAATTGCTCGATCACGCCGCCGAACATAGCTATGGCGTGCCTGCCTTTAACATCAACAATATGGAAGGCGCGCTGGCTGTTATGAACGCTGCAGCGTCGGCTGATGCACCCGTCATCATCCAAGCCTCGCGCGGCGCACGCTCCTATGCGAATGACATTATGCTGAAGCATATGATGGATGCGCTCACCGAAATCTATCCGCAGATTCCGATCTGCGTACATCTCGACCACGGCAATAACCCAGCCACTTGCATGACGGCGATCCAAGCAGGTTTCACCTCGGTGATGATGGATGGTTCGTTGAAAGACGATGGCAAAACGCCAGGGGATTGGGATTATAATGTCGGCGTCACCAAAACCGTGACCGATATGGCCCATCTCGGCGGCATTTCGGTTGAGGGTGAGCTTGGCGTTTTAGGTTCGCTTGAAACCGGCCAAGGCGAAAAGGAAGATGGTCACGGCTTTGAGGGCACGCTCTCGCATGACCAACTGCTGACCAACCCGAAAGAGGCAGTTGATTTCGTACGCGCGACCAAGGTCGATGCGTTAGCCATTGCGATGGGCACGTCGCATGGCGCCTATAAATTCACCCGCAAGCCGGATGGCGCGATTTTGGCCATGCATGTGATTGAAGAAATTCATCGCTTGCTGCCGAATACGCATCTCGTGATGCATGGCTCCTCCTCCGTGCCGCAGGATTTGCAGGACATCATCAACGCCTATGGTGGCGAGATGCCGCAAACATGGGGTGTGCCGGTAGAAGAAATTCAGCGCGGTATTAAAAATGGCGTTCGCAAGGTAAATATCGACACAGATAACCGGATGGCGATGACGGGGCAAATTCGTAAAGTACTGTCCGAGAACCCTGGAGAGTTTGATCCGCGCAAATATTTGAAGCCTGCGATGGATGCGATGACCAAGCTGGTCAAACAGCGGTTCGAAGAGTTTGGTACGGCCGGTAAGGCTTCCAAAATCGGTAAGGTTCATACTTTGGCCGAAATGGCCAAGCTCTATACATCGGGCAAGCTCGATCCGACCTTCGGGTAAGCCTGCGGTAACAATAGAGAAAGCAGCGAAATGACCTATACGGCCCGCCTTGTTCTCTTCGCACCACGCGAGGAGAACCCGGAAATTCTGTCGCAGTCGCTTGCGTTGGCCTTTGAAGGCGGGCGCATCGACGCGGTGATTGTGACCCTGCCCGAAGGCGATGAGCGTTCGCAGATCAATTTTGCGAAAGTGATTGCGCCGATTGTGCAAGGCGGTGGTGCCGTGCTGCTGCTCGCTGATGCTCTTGAGCTTGTGGCGCGCGCAGGTGCCGATGGCGTCCATCTCTCATCTTCGGTACGCGCCGTTGAGGCGGTCAATTCCATGCACCGGATTGACCGTAGTGCGGGGGTTGGCGGCTTAAAGGCTCGACACGATGCTATGGAAGTGGCGGAACTCGGTGCCGATTACGTGATGTTTGGTGAGCCTCGGCCCGACGGATCGCTCCCTACATTGTCGATGGTCATCGAACGAGCCGAATGGTGGGCTGAGCTTTTCAACACGCCTTGTGTGGCGTTTGCGAGCGAAACCGCCCATATTGCCCCCTTGGTGGCGACGGGCGCAGAGTTTATTGGGCTTGGTGATGTCGTCTTTGCCCATCCTGAAGGCCCAGCAGAGGCTGTGCGTCGGGCTTTAGAGGTGATTGCTCAAACGCCTGCTCCGCAACGCCCCTGACTTTATTCAACCTTGACGCATCGGCTTTAGCGTTGTTGATGCTGAACTTCCTCAGGTGGCGCGTTCCTTCTTGCCGCCTGCCTCGCTGATTGAAAGGCCCGACCATGATACGCTCTCCGCTGATGACTGTGATGGTTGATGCTGTCATGAAGGCCGCCAAGGGGCTGCGGCGTGATTTTGGCGAGGTCGAGAACCTTCAAGTCTCCCGCAAAGGTCCGGGTGATTTTGTCTCGCAGGCTGATCTTAAGGCAGAAGAGATTTTGCATGACTCGCTGTTGAAATCGCGGCCCGATTTCGGCTTCGTGATGGAAGAGGGCGGCGTTATTGAGGGTAAAGATACCGCGCATCGCTGGCACATTGATCCGCTCGATGGCACACTGAATTTTCTACACGGCATGCCGCATTTTTCTGTCTCGGTTGGATTGGAGCGCGACGGACAAGTGGTGGCCGGCGTTATCTACGATCCGATCAAGGATGAGTTATTTATTGCCGAGAAGGGCAAAGGTGCCTTTTTAAACAACCGTCGTTTGCGCGTGTCGGGCCGATCTGATCTGATGGATTGCATGATCGGAACGGGTATTCCATCCAGTTTAAAACGCGATTTGCCAACTTATATGAAAGAAATGGGTCACATTACGGCGAGAACCGCTGGTGTGCGCCGTTTGGGCTCCGCCGCCCTTGATCTTGCTTACGTCGCCGCTGGTAGGCTCGATGGATTTTGGGAAACCGGACTTTCCTCCTGGGATATCGCTGCCGGTGTCATCTTGGTGCGCGAGGCCGGTGGCTTTGTTTCAGATGTCACAGGCGATGAGTATAGAGTAACCGGTAATTCGATCTTGGCCGCGAATGCATCAGTTCATTCCCTGCTCGCGAAGACGCTTAAAGACGCGCGGGCGGCTTGATGTTTGAGATTATTCGACGTTTCGTACTTGAATGGTTTAACAGAAGAAGTGAAACTAGGAACCGCTTGGATAGGGGAGGTTCGATGGCCCGGAACTTGGACGCGCAGCCACTGACAAAGCCGACGGCTTATCTCTTTCGGATGGCCGTCTTCTTAGTGCTCGGCGCATTGATCGCCTTTATCCTTTATCGATCGATTATCCAGGCCTTTAACGCCAATCCGCCGCTGAATGCGCTGATTATCGGTGTCTTGTTGATCGGTATCGTGCTCGCTTTTCGCGGCGTTATGCGCCTTTTCCGCGAGGTCCGTTGGGCTAATGCTTTTTTGGAAAGCGATAGCGGCGTTGTCATCGAACGCGAACCGGTACTGTTGCTGCCAATGGCCAAAATGTTGGCGGGGCGACAAAGGCGCGAGGCGCTGTCGCCGCTTTCGCTGCGCGCTATTTTGGATACGATTGGCCTCCGGTTGGATGAGGCTCGCGATACTGGGCGCTATTTAACCGGCCTTTTAGTGTTTCTTGGGCTTTTGGGTACGTTCTGGGGCTTGTTGGATACCGTTGGCTCGGTGGGTAAGGTCATTCAATCGATGAAGGCGGGGTCGGACGCTGCTTTGATGTTCGAAGAGCTGAAATCGGGCTTGGCCGCACCCTTGAGCGGCATGGGCATTTCTTTTTCCTCATCGCTTTTTGGTCTCGCCGGTTCGCTCATCTTGGGCTTCCTCGATTTGCAGGCAGGTCAGGCGCAAAATCAATTCTACGAGCAACTTGAAAACTGGCTCGCAGGTATTGCAGGGCCCGAGCAGGCGGGGCCAAATCTCGCTATGCCTTTGACGTCTGGGGTTAGTGCTGCGGGGCACGCATTAGGTGGAACAATCGAGCCGAGCTGGCAGGCAGCCAATGTGGCAGCGATTGAAAATCTCGCCTCCGGCATTCAGTCACTTGTAACCTCAATGCGGTCCGAGCAACAATTAATCCGTGATTGGGTTGAAGCGCAGGCGCAGCGCGAATCGGAGCTTAAAGTTGTTTTGGAAGCCCTGTTGATCGAAAAGAGGCAAGGCTGATCATGGCCCGTCCGGGTCGCAATCAACGCGTGATCGATTACTGGCCCGGCTTCGTCGATGCCCTGTCGACGCTTGTTTTGTCGATCGTTTTTCTGCTTACCGTTTTTATGGTCGCGCAGTTTTTCTTGAGCCAGCAAGTGACCGATAAAGACGCCGCGCTTTTGAAACTCAACCGGCAAATTTCTGAATTGACTGATCTTTTGGCGCTTGAACGGGTCAATCGAAAGAGTTTGGAAGATAATCTATCCCTTCTTGGCTCAAATTTGATGGCTACCCAGTTGGAGCGCGATCAGCTGAAAAGCCAACTTGGAGGCGCCGATAGTGTTCCCATGGATTCGGGTACAGAAGTTGGTGCGCTGAATAAGACGTTGGATGCCCAAAAGCAGATTTCAGCCCGCGCAATGGCGCAAGTGGAAGCATTGAACCAGCAAATTAATGCGCTGCGGCGGCAGCTGGCTGCGCTGGAGGAGGCGCTTAACGCCTCTGAGCAACGCGATAAAGAAAGCCAAGCGAGGATTGCCGATCTTGGCTCCCGCCTCAACGTAGCGCTAGCGCAAAAAGTACAGGAATTGGCCCGCTATCGCTCGGAGTTTTTCGGACGTTTGCGGCAGATTTTGAGCAACCGCGCGGATGTCCGTGTGGTCGGCGACCGGTTTGTGTTCCAATCGGAAGTGTTTTTTGATGTTGGATCGGCTGCGCTGAGCGCTGCGGGCAAGGTCGAACTCGATAAGCTCGCATCTGCACTCGTTCAATTGGATGCCGAAATCCCGCCGGATATTCCATGGATTTTACGCGTGGATGGTCACACCGACAAAAAACCGCTGAGCGGGGCCGGACAATTCAAATCCAATTGGGAGCTTTCCGCTGCCCGAGCCATCTCCGTGGTGCAATATCTCGTCACCAAGGCGGTTCCGCCGCAACGGCTGATGGCCGCAGGCTTCGGCGAGTTCCAGCCGATTGAGCTTGGTGACACCGACGAGGCCCTGAAGCGCAATCGCCGAATTGAGTTGAAGCTTACGGATCGGTGATCCTTAACCGATCTCAGCCCTTCTCAAATTGTAGCGCCGCAAGCCGCGCATAAAGACCACCCTTAGCCACTAATTCGCTATGCGTGCCTTCCTCAACGATGCTGCCGTGGTCCATCACTATAATTCGGTCAGCATTGACAATCGTGGAGAGCCTGTGCGCAATCACAAGGGTCGTGCGGCCTTCCATCAGCGTATCGAGCGCAGATTGCACGAGGGTTTCGTTCTCAGCATCGAGTGCCGAAGTAGCCTCGTCGAGCAAGAGGATCGGCGCATCTTTCAAAATCGCGCGCGCTATCGAGATCCGTTGCCGCTGTCCGCCCGAAAGCGTCACGCCGCGCTCACCAATGCGCGTTGCGTACCGCTCCGGCCAGACGCTGACAAAGCTGTCAACGATGGCGCGTTTGGCGGCCGATTCGAGATCAGCATCAGACGCATTCGGGCGTCCATAGCGAATGTTTTCGGCCAATGTCGTGCCGAAGATCATGCTTTCTTGGGGAACCAGTGCGATACGATCACGCAAGGCCCGAGGGTCTAAATCGCGGATATCGATCCCATCCACGCCGATTACGCCGGAGTTCGGATCATAAAACCGAAGCAGCAATTGCATAATTGTGCTTTTACCGGCCCCCGATGGGCCGACAATTGCAACCCGCTCGCCCTTTTTCACCGAAAAACTGACACCGTTTAAAACGGGCTCATTGGGTCGCGAGGGATAAGCAAACCTGACCTTATTGAATTCAATCGTCCCAATCGACGGTTCAGGTAGTTTTTTCGGGTTTGCGGGGGTGCGAATGGCAGGCTGAATTGCCAAAAGCTCGGCGAGCCGCCCGGCGGCACCGGCCGCAGCGCTTACTTCCCCCCACACTTGGGACAATTCGCCCAATCCGCCAGCGGCAAATACCGCGAACAGCACGAATTGGGAAAGCGTGCCCGGCGTAAGCCGACCAGCCAACACGTCCTGCGCGCCATACCAGAGAATGCCGACAACGCTCGAGAAAACGAGCGCGATGCCGATACCCGTGAGCCAAGAGCGGGCGCGGGTTGCTACCCTTGCTGTCTCATAGGCCTCTTCAGCCGCGTCGGAGAAGCGCCTCAGTGTCATCGCTTCCGCTACAAAGGCCTGCATCACTCGCATCGCTCCAATTGCCTCCGTTGCGTAGGCGGAAGCATCTGCCAAGCGATCTTGCGCGAGGCGAGACCGGTCGCGGACCGAGCGACCCGATGCAACCAGCGGCAGTACGATGATTGGAATGGCGAGCGCCACGAGGCCCGAAAGCCGTGGGCTTGTATAAACCATCATGCCGCCCGCGCCGATAAACAGCACAAGATTGCGCAAAGCCACCGATGCACTCGATCCAAAAGCAGATTTGAGTTGCGTCGTGTCGGCGGAGAGACGCGAAACAATCTCGCCTGACTTTACGCCATCATAAAAACCGGCATCCAGCCGGGTGAGATGGTCAAAAACGGCCGTGCGGATATCGGCCACTACGCGCTCGCCGAGCGTCATCACCAAATAATACCGCGAGGCGCTGGCGGCGGCCAGAATACTAACAACCACAATCATCATCGCGAAATAGCGGTCGATCAATCCTGCCCCTTCGTTGGAAAAGCCATAATCAATCATCCGTCTTACCGCGAGCGGGATGGCCAAGGTCGAACTGGAGGCGATAATCAGTGCAAACAGCGCCAAAAAAATACGATTGCGGTACCGCAAGGCGAAGGGGACAAGCGGCAGCAACGATTTAAGCGATGTACGTGGCTTGGCAATGGTATTTGCTTCGCCGCTGGGTGGAGGCGTATCAAGGGTCATAAGTCTTCCATCGCAATGAATGCGCTCTCTGTCCAGATGTCTTGGTCCAGATGTCTTGTTCCATATGTCTTGGCCCAGACGTCTTGTGTCTCGGTTCGGGCTGCGCTATAGGCACGGCTCATAAATTTGCAACTTCAAAAATCGGTGGCGTCGCAGCCTTAAGCGCATGTCCCGAAAAGGATCAAGACGATGAAGGCTGATATTCATCCCGACTACCACACGATCAAGGTTGTGATGACCGATGGTACCGATTTCGCGACCCGTTCGACTTGGGGCAAGGAAGGCGATGTCATGCAGCTCGACATTGATCCAAATTCCCATCCAGCTTGGACCGGTGGCTCAACGCAGATGCTCGATCGCGGTGGTCGTGTATCACGCTTCAACAAGCGTTTCGAAGGCTTTGGAATCGCAGCCAAGAAGTGATCGCACCGAATTTCGCTCTTTGAATTTAAAAAAACCCGGAAACTCCGGGTTTTTTTATGCCAGTGGATTATTGCGGGTAAACGCCGATTTCAGCAGCATATGCTGTAACGCCACCGCATTACGCCCCGGAAGATTTTCAACATTTGCGGATGGCTTGTTGATGATGCCGTCCAAATGTTGGACACGATTTTGAAGCCGAAGCGATTGCTGGATCAGCGTGATGAGGGCTTCTGGCAATGTCTCGATATGGTCAGGCGACAAAGGCAACTCGTTGCGGTGGATCCGCATATTTCCCAGCTGCATGGCTGCGTCATTCGTGGACATCTCGCCTTCAGCGACGGCACGCTGCACCAAAAGCCATGAGGCAAGTTGCATCAAGCGCGTAGTAAGCCGCATGCTTTCATTGGCATAGGTGAGGGCAGAGAGGCGAGGTAACGCCCGCGAATGGTCGCGCCCTGGGCCATCAAGATAGGCGGCTGCTTCTTCAACCAAGGTCATGCCTTCGCGAAACAACGATTTAAAGGCATCTGAAGACGCAAATTGCCGACCGAATGCGATAGCATCGGTAACAATCACGTTATGAAGGGCCTCACGATCTGCCATCTGTCCCGACCTGAAAGGAGCAAGGTCAATTCCCGATTCATATAATATACACAATAAAATTGTGTTTGGCTCGTTAGGATTTTGTTTACGGTTAACGCGGCTTGAAAAAGTCAACCGCAGCCGATTTCACGGCGCGTTTTCGCGCAATTTCAGCCTCAATCCGTCCAATTTCAACATTTAAAGCGGCAATGCGGGCTTCGAGCTCGTCAATGGAGATGGGTGCCAAATCCTGTCCTAGCTCATGCTCGGCCTTTGGCTTTAATCGGCGGTCGTCAAGAAACGGATCAATCATTGCGGATTCACTTGCTTTAACGTCGTCGTCTAAGGATCATAGCCTCGAAATCTATTTTACCTCAAGTTTTGATTACGATTGGAGTCAACAGGATGACGTACACCCTTCCAGAAACCATGGTCGCAATAGGTATTCAAGAACCCGGCGGCCCCGAGGTTCTGGTCCCTGAGGCCCGATCAATTCCAGTCGCCGCGGCGGGTGAAGTCCTGGTTAAAGTGGCAGCTGCGGGTATTAATCGACCTGACGTGCTGCAGCGCAAAGGAGGGTATCCACCTCCGAAAGGTGCATCCGATATTCCGGGGTTGGAAATCGCTGGCGAAATTGTAGCCCTAGGCGAAGGCGTATTACGCTATCGGATCGGTGATCAGGTTTGCGCGCTAGTTCCTGGCGGGGGCTATGCCGAATATTGCGCCGTGCATGAGAGCAGCGCTTTGCCGATACCGAAGGGTTTAAGCTCAACCGAGGCCGCTGGCATCCCTGAAACCTTTTTCACCGTCTGGACAAATGTTTTCGAGCGTGGCGCGCTTCAGCCAAGCGAGACTCTTCTGGTTCATGGCGGCACTTCAGGGATTGGCACTACCTCCATCCTGCTCGCTAAAGCCTTTGGCTCGAAGGTTATTGTGACCGCTGGAAGCGATGAGAAATGCGCTGCATCTGTAGCCCTAGGTGCTGATAAAGCGATCAACTACCGAACGCAGGATTTTGTAGAGCAAACAATGGCCTTTACGGGTGGAATAGGGGCTAATGTTATCCTCGATATGGTTGGCGGCTCCTACATTGCACGAAATTATGCGGCGGCGGCGCGGGATGGTCGGATCGTGCAGATCGCGTTTCAGGGCGGATCGAAAGCAGAAGTCGACTTTGTGCCCCTGATGATGAAGCGGCTTACCCATACCGGATCAACGCTCAGGCCACGTTCGATTGAGGAGAAGGCTATCATTGCCAAAGCGCTTGAAACCCGCGTCTGGCCACTCTTGGCAAGAGGCCAATGCAGACCTGTTATTCACGCAACGTTTCCGCTGCGGGAGGCGGCGGACGCCCATCGAATGTTAGAATCCGGCGTTCATACCGGAAAAATCATCTTAATACCGTAAGATACGCAACAGGTTATCATTGCACGCGCGGCCGGTTACGCCTATATTGATAAAATTCCCGCCTAGCGTTGCGCTGTGGGGCTTCGGCCAAAAGCCGGTCGGAGCGTGCGGTTCCGTATGCGCTGCTGAGCCGGTTTATGTGATTGGCAATTGCCGTTCGAGAAGGATGCGATAGATGACTGCAACTCCGTTGATGCCTAAAGCCACGGCTGTGTGGCTGGTGGATAACACCGGCCTGACATTCGATCAGATTGCCGATTTTTGTCATTTGCATCCGCTTGAGGTCAAAGGCATTGCGGATGGTGAAGTGGCTGCCGGCATTAAGGGCATGGATCCTGTGATGTATGAGCAACTCAACCGCGACGAAATTGCAAAAGCCGAGGCTGATCCGAATTATCGTTTGAAGCTCAAGGTTTCCTCCGTCCGTCTGCCGGAGCGCAAGCGTACCAAGGGCCCACGCTATACCCCGCTATCGCGCCGTCATGACCGTCCAAATGCCATTCTGTGGCTCGTACGCAGCCATCCGGAACTAAAAGACGCGCAGATCATGCGGCTGGTTGGCACCACCAAGACCACGATCCAGCAGGTCAAGGAACGGACGCATTGGAACTCGGCTCAACTTCAGCCGATGGATCCGGTAACTTTGGGTCTTTGCTCGCAAATTGATCTGGATTTTGAAGTCAACCGCGCGGCCAAGGATCGTCCTGCGATCGTTGAAGAAGCGGCGCACACCCTGCTACCAGCAGAAGTCACGACGGCGCGCGAAACCGCCGAGCCATTTTCGGGCTTTTCAACGAAGCGCGAAGAGATCACGGAAGAGCCGATTGACGTCGATTCGGTTTTTGCCAAGCTCAAGCAACTTAAAACTGCAGAATAAGTTTCCCAATCGAAGCAGGACGGGGTGGCCCTCTAGCCTCCCTGTTCTGATGATTTCGGCGATAAGGGCGACAAACTGCCTTTTGAGCTTCAAAATAGCCTGAATGATGTTTTTTAAGCAAATTTAAATAAATTTTTCATCCAATTGGAACGCTCTGTTAACCATCCCGCGTTACACCCAAGTCCAAACAGGTTCATATCGTTCAGGAGCAGGGTAATGCTGAAATCAATCGGTACTTTTAGGTCGCTGAAATTGGTCTTCGCGCTTGGCGCGGCTATGGCTTTGGCGGCTTGCGCCTCGGATAAGGCAACCACCGGCGCGGGCGATATGGCGGGGCTTGGCGCAGGCGGCGCGGCCACTCCTGGCAGCACGCAGGACTTCTCGACAAATGTTGGCGACCGCGTGTTCTTTGAATCCGATTCATCGGACCTCACCCCAACATCAACCGCTACGCTTGAAAAGCAGGCTCAGTGGCTCAATCAATATGGCTCGTACAAGATTACGGTGGAAGGCCATGCGGACGAGCGCGGAACCCGCGAATACAATTTTGCCTTAGGCCAGCGTCGCGCGCAGACCACCCGCGATTACCTTGTGAGCAAAGGCGTTGCAGCTTCGCGGCTCTCTACCAAGTCTTGGGGCAAGGAAAAGCCCGTCGCAGTCTGCGATGATATTTCCTGCTGGTCGCAAAACCGCCGGGCTGTAACCACGTTAAATGGCGGTGACTGATTAGCATCTTACTCAGTACTGTCTTTATTCGGGTCAAGTTTTGCCATATTCAAGCCATCGGCTCGGGTCAAACTCGTGCCGATGGTTTTTTCACATGAAGGACATCCCCATGTTCGCCCGGTTTGCCGCTTCGTTTATGCTTGCCGCTTTGGTAATGATCGGAGCGATTGGTCCGCTTTGTGCGCAGGAAGACCAAACGGATTCCGAGTATGTGGTTCGGATCACGAAGCTCGAATCGACCATCCGTCAGCTGTCCGGACAAGTGGAGGAGCTCCAATTCAACACCAAGCGGCTTGAAGATCAGGTCAAACAGCTGCAACAAGCAGCTGGAGGCGGCCAACCCGGGCAGGCAACGCCGCAAACAGCACCCAAAGTAACCGCAACGACAACCGATAACGGCCCGCTTGATTTAATGTCGGCGGGCAAAGGCACAACCCCACCTGCGGCACCTTCCGGAACTTTGGCCGCGCAGGCCGCGGCTGCAAAAGCCGCCCCTTCTGAACCGCCTGCCGCGCCGAAAGATGCGAAATCGGATCTTGTGGC
>Ga0007795_10000118_pt1 | contig 19374 bp, 18 predicted proteins | sample CryBogmetaGMA1M_FD_60369 | JGI IMG/M metagenome (GOLD analysis project Ga0007795, IMG submission 60369) | Freshwater microbial communities from Crystal Bog, Wisconsin, USA - MA1M | ecosystem: Environmental > Aquatic > Freshwater > Lake | place: Crystal Bog, Wisconsin, USA | collected 2009-07-06
AAAAAAGAAGTAGTAAGGACTAGGTCGCCACGCGTTGGTTAGGACATAAGGATCTGTGATCAGAAAAAAAGAAGTAGTAAGGACTAGGTCGCCACGCGTTGGTTAGGACATAAGGATACCCTGGGGGCTCGCGTGCTCGGCCTATTCAGTTACGCCCAAAAACTCGCGGTCCTGGGCGGCGAGCAGGTTCGCGTGGCGCAGCACGGCCTGCCGGACGTCCGCGTACGCGGCGCCGGCCTTCTGCACGGCCGCCCCGATGGCGACCAGCTTGCGCGTGTAGGTGCCGGGCAGCGGCGTCGGGTCGCCCACCGTCTGCTCCAGGGCGGTCCTCATGAGCTCGACGAAGGCGTTGCTGCGATCGGCCGCCGTCAGGCGCGCGAGGTAGGTCTGCGAGTGCGGCGGCCCGAACGCCAGCAGGTGACCGCTGGCGCCCGGGAGGAGCCCCAGCGTCAGTGGGTCGTCCTCGAGGCCCCAGAGCTTGCGCACGTCGTCCTTCCAGACGACCACGGGCCGGTTGCTGGCCGCCGCCAGCGCCGCGAACGCGCAGAAGCCCGGGTTCGGCACGGGCCCGTTGAAGCAGACGACCACGAGGTCGCAGCGCTCCAGCGCGTAGGCCAGGCTCGCCGCGGCCGCGACGCTCAGGAGCACGGTCTGCTGCGGCAGGGCGTCCCCGCCGAGGAGGCGCCCGCTCAGCGCGGAGGTGGCGAGCGCCACGGCCGGCTGCTCCCAGGACGCCACCACGGCCGTCTCCGGCCCGAACACGGTGCGCCCGGCCTTCTCGACGTAGAGCTTGAGGATGGCGGCCTCGACCACCTGGTCGGCCGACAACGCCGGGCTGAGGAGCAAGATGCGTGCCGCCATTTACATCCGACGTTTCTTGGCGTCTCGGTCAAACGAAAAAAGGCCGGCAGAATAGAAAATCATGCTGCCGAGCCGGCGCACCTGCGCGGAGCTCGGCGTGCTGCTGGGGCTGCTGCTGCTCGTGGCCTGGCTGTCGCGCGCCCCCCGCCGGCTGCCGCACACGCCGCCCTACGTGGACCTGCTGTGGCCGCTCCAGCGGCAGTGGTACGAGGACCTGCGGCCGCCCGCCCTGGCGCAGCGCCAGGTCGTCTACTGCTCCGGCCCGCTCTTCAACCTGTCGGAAGTCATCTACGCGCTGGGCTGGCAGGGCCTCGTCCCGCCGGCCGGCTCGCTGGAGACGCTCTACGGCCTGACCCGCGCGGACCTGGCCAAGGTCGCGCAGACGGCCGCCGACCAGGGCCTGCCGGCCTACGGGCTGTGCGGCGAGCTCGCGCGGCAGGGCTTCGAGGCCTACTGCCCGGCCCGGGACGGCTTCACGCTCGTGACGCTCCTGGCGGCCCTCAACCGGGCCGGGCTGCCGCCGGCGGACCTGGCCGAGATGTCGAGCTACCTCAGCAAGGCCGTGTACGCCATCGACGCCTACTGCCTCGGCGCCGTCTGCAATTGCGGCATCCTCAACGCCAACGGCCTGCAGATAGACGACGGCTCGGCCACGGAGGTCGGCATGATGGGCATGCGCGGCATGCCGCTCGTCATCTACCGCGACCAGGCCACCTCGCAGCTGGGCCCCGGCCTGCAGAACCCCATGCCCATCGGCAACGCCTCGGCCTCGCTCTCCCCGGCCGGCTACCCCACCGTGCAGGCGGCGGTCGGCGCGCTGCGGCAAAAAGTCGACGCCGTCCTGCAGGCGGCGCCCGCCTGGATGGGCGCCGCCGAGTACGCGCGCGACGTGCCGCCGCCGCCGCTGTACATCTACTGGCAGGCGGTCGGAGAGGCGGTGTTCCGCGTAAAGTACCGCGGCAAGAAACTGCTCGTGGACGCAAACGGCCGCCTCGACGCCAAGGCCAGCTTCACCGATTTTTTTTACGACAAGCTCGTCGCCGACCCGTCCGACGCCAACGTGGTGCTGGTGGCCAAGAAGATCACCGAAGCCATGAAGCAGGCCGAGCAGAAGTTTGCACACCTCATCGCCCTCTATCCCGAGACGCAGCTCCCGGACGCCGGCGGCGTGGGCTACGGCCGCTAGCGCGCCGCCACGGCGCTCCGGCGCCCGATGGCCGCGGCCCGCTTGCCGCCCGCCGTGCGCGTCTACTACGACTTCGAGACCACGGGCTTCCTGCCGGCCGGGCGCGTCGTGCAGTTCGGCGCCGTCTGCGAGGACCGCGAGTTCAGCCAGCTCGTGAACCCCGGCATGCCCATCCCGCCGAACGCCACCGCCGTGCACCGCATCGCCGACGCCGCCGTGGCCGACGCGCCGCCCTTCGCCGCGGCGTGGCGCGAGTTCCTCCGCTTCGTCGACGCCGTCGCGGGCCCGCGGCCGGCGCTCCTCCTCGGCTACAACAGCTGGGGCTTCGACGACCGCGTCCTGCGGGCCGAGCTCGCGCGCTGCGGCCTCGCGCCCGCCGCGGCCCTGGGCGAGCGCCAGCTCTGGACGGCCGACGTGAAGCGCGCCGTGGACGAGGCCGTGCGCCGGGGCAGCTTTCGGCGCGGGTCCCTGCAGCTCGGCAGCGTCTACGCCGCCGTGCTCGGCCGGCCGCTCGAGGGCGCGCACGAGGCCGTGGCCGATTGCCGCGCGACGCTCGCGGTGGCCGCCGCCTTCGAGGACTTTCTGACCTGCAGCCCCTTCGCGGAGCTCGGCTGCAACCTGGCGGAGCGCACCGTGCTCGCCGCGCCGCCCGCGCTGCCACCGCTCGGACCGGGCGGCGCGCCCGCTGTCGCGGCGGCCGAGGCGGCCGAGGCGGCCGACGCGCCTGGCGACGAGAGGCCGCCCAAGAAGGCCCGGCTCGCGTAGCAGGGGCGCCTGCTGCGCGGCGACGCCGGCGAGTCTCTGCGATAATAAATGAATGCACACCAGACCCTGCAAGTGCGCCGAGACGCGAAAGCGCAGCAACTCTCGCGGAGGCAGGAGCTGTACGATGCCAGCCTCGAGCAAGTGCCCCAGCTGAGGGACCTGGAAAAGACGCTATACCCGCCGAATGACAGCGCGCGTGCCACCCCGCCGCAACCCGGCGCGGTGCCAGAGGACCCCCGGGACTTGAAGAGCGAGAGAACGAAATATGGCAGCAAGCGCGAAGCCTGGAAGGCCACCAAACAGAACCTCAAAGACACATGGCATGGCGAAGACCATGGCCAGTACACGGCCATCGTGAACGAACTGGCGCTCGTTCACGGGGCCGAGCCTGCGAACTGCGCCGGGATGAATCCTGAGCTTCACACCGTGCTCGTCGGGTTTGTGAAATTGTTGCGCATCATCCAAGCGAAAATCCTCGTGAGGAATCTGGCGCGCGCCTTCTGCACCACTCACATCCAGCAGAGCTCGATGGCCGGGCGCGGTGCCCTGCTCAGGAGCCGGGCGGCGGCCCATGCGGCTGGGAGCACCCTGGAGGAGATGAACGTACAGCTCGCGGCGCGGGGCGGCGCGCAGCCCCCGAAGCAGGCCACCACGAAATTGCAAGCGGCGCGTGAACTGGCCCTCCTAGATGTCAAATCCCATGAGGAGACGAAAGCTGCGCAGGCAGCTGCCCGGCTGACCAAGTACACCAACATGTCCACCAAGGAGAGAGAAGACGTGGTGCGGAAAAAAGTCGCCTGGACCGGCACACCTCCGTGGGCCCGGTTGGCAAGTCCCAACGATCACTACAAAGAAGAAGACCTAAAGAATCTCATGCAGGAGTATGGCAGGACTTTGTCTCAGGCCCCGGTCGAACGGACAGCGCGGGAGGAGAGGCTCGCCGCGTGCCAGCGACAGACGGAAGGAAATGCGTCTCTGCTGCGAGCGCTGAGGTCTTCGAAGTATGGCGCGCAGCTAGACGCCGAGGACAACATATGTTGCAAGCCAGAGGTTTGGACAGAACTCTGTGCAGCCATACAGGCGTGGTCGCAGACGCCCGAAGGATCGGTGGTGGTCTCCCATTTTTTGCACTCCCAAGCGCTCGAGCCGCTGCCGCTCTGCGTGCTGCTCCTAAATCTGGCCGTGCAAGTGCAATTTTTCATGAAGGTGCACGTGGGCGACATATTTCACGAGCTCTCGCCCTCTAATTATTTTAATCTGGCATTGGGAAGCATGTTCAATGCCATGTCGACCCGAATCCGCAACGAGGAGCAGTATCGGACGTTCTTGGCGGTACCCGCGAACGGGGCGGCTATGAACGAGCATATCAGAAGCATCTGTGCGGTCGCAGACACGCCAGAATTCCGAAGACAATTTGAACCCATGTACCAGGCTCTGATATTCAAGACCCTGGGCGTGAAGACCGGGCCCGCCGCCGCCGCACTCCTGAGCTCGCTAGGCCCGGTACCGCCTCCACCCCCGAAAAGCGCGGCGTGACGAGCTCGGTACCAAAACAACCGCTGGGTGAAGTCGTGAAGAGGTCAAGTCAAGCCAGCCGTCAACGCGGGCGCAGCCATTTCCACCAGGACACCTACCTCCGGACTTAGGACGTGTGCTGGTTTGATGGCGGATGCCCAGGAGGCAGGCGGACCCGTTCGCCTTCGACTCGCGCTGCTTCATCGGGTCTATCCGCTGTTCGAGCTGCGCCCCTGCACGTCGGACCTCACGTGTGGCGTGCCCGTCCGACTGCGGTGGACGGACGCGAGCGGCACGCCCTTGCAGCTGAGGGCGCTGCCCGAGGAGGTGCGGGGCGACCGCGTCTTGTTCAGAGTGCCGGAAGGCGCAGAAGGAGGAAGCAGCGGGATCAACTTGGCTGCTCGCATTTTTTCTAAATGCGAAGGCGCGATGGTCTTGCACGATCTGCAGATCTCCGCCGAGAGCGAGGAAGCGTGAAGAGCTCGCCAGAGCCCGCAGCGCGGCCGCGCGTCTTAGGACTCGGGCCACCGCGCCTCGCAATGACTGTTGTGACCACCGCAGCAGTAGGCCGCGTGCGAAAACCCGACGTCTTGCTTGCAGCAGAGCGCATCGTGCGATTCCTTGCGGTCAGGACAGAGCGCTCCCGTGCGGGGGTCGCAGTACATGCCACAGAACTTCTTGCCGCAACGCCAGCACCAGCTCTTCCCGCACCCGGCGCCCACCACGAAGCCCTCGGCGGTCAGGCCGCAGCCAAAGACGTAGTTGCAGCTGGCGTCCTTGAGGGCCCAGCGGCCGCACCAGGGGCACTGCTTGGCGTCGGCGAGCGCGGCGCTAGCCATTTTTCTTCGCCGGCGCCGGCGAGCGCACTGGGGGCCGCGGACTTAGAAACAGAAATTTTGTCCCTATTGCAGGCACGCGCTGAGGCACTCGCTCAGGCACTCGCTGAGGCGCTCTGTAAATGGACTCCATGCATTCGGTGCGCGCCCTTTGCTGTCCGTTCTTCCTGGCGCCGGTTTCAAAACGAGCAATAGAGGTGACATCTGACACCGAGGCGGGTGCGAGCAACGCCTACAGTCGCCTGGCAGACGGCCGCCTCGCGGCGGGCACCTCGGCGCAACCGCCGAAACAGAAAAATATGAGTGCCTAGACCCTCGGCTTCAGGGGGCCCAGGCAAACTGCAGGGCGAACATGATGCCGAGGGCGTACTCCGGGTGCAGCACGGCCTGGAACAGCTCCGTGATGTCCTCGCCCAGGTGGTTCTCGATGGCCGCCGTGCTCCCGGGGTGCACGCGCATCCAGGCGCCGACGTCCACGAGGCGCCGGTCGTAGACGACGTGCCGCGGGGCGCCGCCGGCGCGGAAGAGGCCGCGCATGCGCGGCACGGCCGCGGGCAGCGGCCACTCGTCGTAGGCCGCCCGGTAGCTGGCGGCGCGCTCCACGGCGTGCGCGACCTGGTGCGCCGTGATCAGCGCGCCCTCGCTCCAGCCCTGCACGGTGCTCAGGGCCTCGCCACACAGGAAGACGTTGGGGAAGGCGAGGTGCGGCAGGAGGCAGGCCTCGCGGGACTTCCGCGGCACGTCCAGCGCGAAGCTCGGGCGCCAGAGGTGCACCGCGTGCTTCCAGTAGTGCACGTGCGCGGGCGCCGCGAGGACGGCCCGCTCCAGCTCCGCCGCGGCGCCGGGCCGCGCCAGCGGCAGCAGCTCGCGCACCAGCGTCGGCAGCAGGCCCCCGCAGAGGCGCAGGTGCTCGAGGGCCTCGGCCCGCCGGCCGCCGCTGTAGGCCAGCTGCACCAGGGGCACGGCCGTGGCGTAGGTGTTCGAGATCAGCTGCTGCGCCAGCGTGTCGGCCTTGAGGTGGAAGCCCTGCGCCTGGCCCGGCAGCCCCAGCGCCGCCTCGACCGCGCGCCCGGCCTCCGAGAACACCTTCAACAGCGGCAGCGCCTCGACGGCCGCCAGGATCGGCTGCAGCGCGGCCCGCAGCCCCGGCAGGCGCTGCAGCTGCCAGGGCGGCAGGGCCAGCACCACGAAATCGGCGGGCCGCGTCAGCGGCGCGAACGCGCGGTCCCGCCGCTGCTGCGCCTCGACGACGTAGCCCTCGCCGACCGCGCGCACGTCCGTGACCCGCGCCTGCATGTGGAACGTCACCTTCGGCGAGCGCGCCAGCGCCGCCCGCAGCGCCTCGCATATGCTCGACAGGCCGCGGACGGGCACGTAGAAGGTGCAGCCGTCGTTGACGGCCGTGTCCACGCCGTAGGCGTCGGCCATGTACGCCTGCTGCTGGATGCCGGCGTAGCCCGTGCGCGCCTCGGCCAGCTCGGCCGCCGCCACGCCGTCCGCCGCGGCGACGACGTCCCAGTTGGCCAGCGTGGCGGCGCACGGCGCGCTCGGGTGGGCGGCCTCCGGGCCGACGGGGCCCAGCCAGCCCTTGAGGGCGCTCCGCCCCTCGGAGGGCACGCGCTGCAGCTCCAGGCCCAGCTCCCGGCAGAGCTGCAGCACGTGCTCGTGCCCGTTCGGGATGCGCCAGGCGCCGGTCTCGTACAGGGGCCGGCCGGCGGCGTCGTACTGCGTCCGGATGCGCCCGCCCACCCGGTCGGCGGCCTCGAAGAGGGCGATGCTGCGGATGTGCGGGTGCTCCGCCAGGCGCCGGGCGCAGCTCAGCCCCGCGATGCCCGCGCCGGCGATGGCCACATCTAACATTTACCCAAGGGCGGGCGCTCCGGCGCCGGGAGGCACGCACGCTGACGGGCACGCTTTCACGGAGGGGCGGTGCCCTGGCCCGTGTTGCGGGGCAGCGTTTTTGCAGTTCTGCAAGGAGCTCGGCATGGGCTGCATGGTTCTCAAATGACGTGCCTTTTTGTGGCGGCATCCGTTGGGTGCGAATAGATGAATGCAAATAAAATGGCATGAAAATGAGTACATGCTCTGCGGACTCTGACTGTCCACCTGATCTCAAGTGCGCTCTCACGGATGCGGGTGATTCATCTGGTGATCTGGTGGCGCTCTGCTTGCCGAAAGATTTTTGTTATCTCAGCTTGCACGAAAGATGGTATTTTCCGGAAGGAAGCGGATGCAAGTATGGCGAGTATTGTGAATATGATAAAAATTCGAAGAAGGCAATAGGTTCCTGCAAACCGGTGCCAAGATGCAATGCTGATACAACGTGTCCCAAAGGTCAAGTATGTCAATGGGCTGACCTGCGATTTGATGCGACCAACATGTGCGTGGATGAAAATATAATCAACTGCGATGTTAATGACGAGGCCTGGCAACAGTGTCATTATCCCACGGATAATTGCGTCAGGAAGGTCTACGGTAAAGGTGAACGCTGGTGTACGTATGACCCAGACCCGGATGCCTTCCATCGCAGGTGAATCTCTCTGCGTTGTCAAAAAGAAACTCAGCTGTCGCAATAGAGGATTCGTAGGCACACGCCTGATGCGACACTGGCAAGGAGCGCTCTCCGGCTAGCCATTTTCGCTCAAGCACCATGACAACTCCAGCCGCGGCCCGCTCCCGTAGCCCGCGGCGAGAGAATGACCCGGGCCTCGTGCTGGCGGGCTCGAGCTCGTCTCGCCTTCGTTCCTTTGACCTCGATAGGATGGAGCTCACTTTGGACGAGCACGTCGTGAAGGTCCGTCGCTTTGCAGACGATCCAGAGATGCCGTGGTTCCAGGCAAAGCCCATCGTGACCTTCTTGGGGTATCGGAACGTGACGTCTACTATGGAGGACCATGTCTACCCAGAGGACAAGAGGTCCCTCCAAGAGCTCATTGATACGAAAGGAACGCCTTTGGGGGGTGGTAGCTCCCAGCTAACACCCTTCGGGTACAACGATCTCAAGGCTACTCACATTAATGAGCCGGCCTTGTACTCTCTCATCTTTGGATCCCGGAAGCCGGAAGCCAAGGAATTCAAACGCTGGGTCTGCACCGTCGTCCTTCCTGGCATCCGCCGCACTGGAAGTTATGGCGCTCTTCAGCTTAATTTTAACACCTTGCAGCTGGCCTTGCAGGAGCGAGACAAGCAATTCCAGCTGGCCTTGCAGGAGCGAGACGAGCAATTCCAGCTGGCCTTACAACAGCGCGATGAGCAGTTCCGACTGGCCTTGCAGCAGCGCGACGAAGAGCTGGCTGCACAGAACGCACGGCACGTCGCAGCCGTGGCGCAGCTCGAGACGTCCATCCTCGCTGCCTTGGCCACGCGGTTCGGCAATCAGCTCTTGAGCCTTGGTGGGCACTTCCAGACCGTGGTGGTGGCGGCTGTGAAGGCGGGCCTGAACCTGAAGAAGTCGCAGGCGAAGCGGCGGAGTGTCAATGCTCAGCACCTGCCGGAGGATCAGCGCGGCACGACGAGGCAGGCCGGTCCGCTTGCCCTGAGTCTCTCTTCCGTGGCGGTCGAGATCCTCTCTGAGCTGTGCTACGCGGCATGGTTGAAGATCCGCGGCGCTTTCGGACAGCACGCCATGGCCGAACGCCTGCGCCGCCACAGCCTGGGCCCGCAGCACCCGGAGTACGTGGCCCAGCCCAAGCTCTGGTCCTACACCGGCGCGGTCGAGGGCGGCGGCGCGCGGCGCCTGTACCTCCTGGCGGACCGGGCCCTGCTGCGTGCGGTCTTCTTGGCGCAGCGCACCACCTCCGCCCAGCAGAGGGCCGAGGGCGCGCCCACCCCGTCCGAGTCGCTCGCGCAGAGAGCGCAGCGGTTTCAGGCCTCGATGACGCAAGCCGAGCGCGAGGTGCCTTGGCCGGAACACGCCTCGGGCCTGGAACCCGCTTGGGACGAGGTCTAGGCTGACGGTGCGTGCGAAAAAGATACGCCCGGAGAAGCGTGATGACTAGAGAGAGCATGTCACGATGGTTGACGATGCAGACCGGCCATGTGGCAGCTGATGCCTCCTCGAAAAAGCGCAGTGCCAGCAAAGAGACCGCCCCGGCTCCGGATCAGCTAGCGCTTTCGGGTGGTCCGGCGCGAGCCCATGGCGCCCCGCTCCTGGAAGTGGGTTCAGCACCACGGCGGGTCTTGCGCACGGATCCCGCCGCACCTCACCAAGCCTCGCCTGGACCTGGCCAGGGTCGAAGACCTGCGTGCGGGCTTCGACGCCTTCACCCTGCAAGAGCTGGCCGCGCACGAAGACCCGGCGGCGCTGCCCAAGGAGGCGCTGGTGAGCGAGGCCGAGGCCGCGGCGCTCGTGGCCGAGCTGCGCCGGTACCGAGAGCACCACGAGGAGCTCAGGCAGGATAACCACGACTACCGCTACTGGGACGGCAGCCTCGGCCGACTGCGCGAGCCCTGGCGCGAGCGCTGGCGGCCCCTCGAGGAAGCCCTCGCCAGCCACGCCTGCGACGAGGTCGCGCTGGTCGAGCGGGACCTGGCGGCGCTGTTGGTGCGCGAGCCGCACCCGCGGGAGGTCGATGCCGAGGGCGACGCCAAACGGCGCAAGACCCGAGGCCCGGCGCTGGACACCGGCGAGCTCATGGCCGTGCTGGAGTACCGGCCGCGCTGGGAGGCCTTCCGGGTCTTCGGCGTCTACGACAGCTGCTACCGCCTGCTCTGGCGCGATCTCACGCAGACGTGGGAGCCGGGCGCGCTGCTCGACGAGCAGCGGGAGCAGTGTGCTCGTGCGATGCGGGCCTGGCTGCGAGACCGGGCGGTGGTGATCAAAACACGCATGTCGGACCCGGGGAAAGCTTTCTCGTTGGATGCGGAGCCCGTGCCGGAAGAGGCCTCGGAGCTCCTGCGGGCCTCGCTCGAGAAGGTCTCGGCCTCGACGGCGAGCTTCGTCGAGAAGCGCTCGTTCCTGCCGGAGGAGCGCCACCACGAGAGCTACGCCGCCGTCTGGGGCGCCATCGCCGACGCCCAGGCCGCCCTCGTGATCTGGGAGGACGAGTATGCGTGCAAGGACGTGCCGCGCAAGCTGCACTGCATGCGGTCGCCGCAGGACGAGACGCACTTTTACCTCTGGGAGGAAGCGACCGGCCGCGGCCGAGGCCTGCCTACCCGGCGGTCGGAGAACGGCTGCCACCTCAGCCGCCACGGACTCGTCCGCTCGTGATCGGCTGCGAGGTCTGCCGAAAAAGACACGCCACGCGCCGCCACGCATCACGACGCCGCCACGGCTCGAGCTCGCGGCCATGGAGGCGGTCATGCAGCCGGAACCGCTGACGCTGACCGCGCCGGTGGCGACGGACTTCGCGTTCACGCCCGTGTTCCCGGCCGGCAAGGACTTCTTGGCCGCCGTCGCCAAGCGCCTGGACAAGCTCCACTACACGGTGCTGCTGCACCGCCCGACGGGCACCTGGATCCTGCACGCGGCCAAGGCCGAAGACGTCAAGTTCGTGACGGGCAAGCTGCAGACGATCACCCGCCACACGGACGTGCGCTTCCTCGACCTCCTGCCGCTGGACCGCTTCCACGGCGAGCTCGTCGGCCTCTTCCCGCTGCCCACGACGGCGCAGCTCGTGCCGGAGCCGGTCGGCCCGCTCGACGAGGCCAGCAGGCTCTGGGAGGGCGTGCTCGCCGAGGAGCGCGCGGAGCTCGAGCGCGAGCACCGCCTGCTGCAAGCCGAACGCTGCGAGGCGACCCCGGCGCCGGCCGCGCACGCCCTGGAGCTCTTCGGGGCGCAGGTCGGAGCCGTGAACGCGCTGCTGGATGCCGAGGCCGTGCAGACGGCCCAGCGGCCCTGCGACTGGAACGAGGCGGAGAAGCGGGCGCTGCCGGCGATCCCGCCGACGTGCGCGGCCTTCGGCCTCGCGCGCCCGGCGCTGCCCTGCGACTGGCTGGTCCTCGGCTGGCCGGTGTCCTGCCTGAACTTCTACCACAAGAAGCGCCTCTCCGTCGCGCGCCAGCTGGCCTGGACGCTCTTCCGCATGCAGCGTGCGGGCCTCACGCCCCAGAAGGACGTGGCGCACGTGTACGACTTCCTGCTGCACTTCAGCGCCATCGCCGGCGAGCGCCGCGGCGACAACATCTGGAAAACGCTCAAGGACCTCTGGCAGCACTGGACGGGCCAGCCCTTGCCGGAGCTGCCGCCGGCCGTGGCCGCGCGCATCAAGGAGTTCCGCGTCAGCCGGGACCTGGTCCCCTGCGTCGTCTGCAACCTGCCCATCAAGGACGACGGGCGGGCGACCTGCGGCCCGGCCTGCGACGCCTACGCGTGCGGCACGCACCGCTGCGCCCTGACGCTGCTGCCGCAGAGCCAGTGGAAGGCCAGCGTCGGCGAGACGCGCTACGCCCAGGCGCTCTTCGACAACATCCGCCGGCTGCACGAGCTCCTGGACCTGCGCCAGCAGCTGGAGCACTACCCCGCCGAGCGCAATCTCCTGGCCGCCGAGGCCGCCGAGGCCATGAAGCGCGACGGCTGCTGCTGGGGCCACCCCTGTCGCAGCCACGCCAAGCTGCGGAGCTTCCTCAACGTCGTCGACGAGCAGCACCACCTCTTCCGCAGCAGCGAGGGCGTGCGCTGGCACACCGTGGAGCAGGAGCTCGCGCGCCTGCTGATCCTGCTGCGGCCCGTGCAGCTCCAGCCAACCTACGCGTGCGGGCGCTGCGAAGAGGAGCGCCGCGCCCAGCGCGGCCGCCCGCCGGCCGGCGTCGACCTGGACGCGTTCATGGCCTGGATGGCGGAGCCCGTCCCCGAGGGCTGCACCCGCAAGCGGCCCTTCGCCGAGTTCGACCCGGCCGCGGAGGACGCCGCGCGCAAGGCCAAGTGGGCGAAGCTCAGCGAGGCGGAGCGGGCCCTGAAGTGGAACCCCATCCCGGGCTCGTTCAGCCTCGTGCCGCCCCTGATGGCGGAGGCCGACAGCGACTGACACGGCGCCGACGCCGCTGCAAAGACAAAAGAGCATGGTCTGCACGCACCCCCTGCACGTGACGCTCGCGAGCTCGCTGCTGACGGGCAGGAAGTACGCGGCGCGGATCGAAGGGCCCTTCAACGGCGCCCGCGCCACGACGTGGGCCGCCGCCGGCGACCGGGACCCGGCGCTCGACCTGCGGCACACGAGCCTGTATCTGCACCGCCACCAGGCTCACGAGGTCTGGAGCGAGGGCGGCCTGCCCGGCTTCTGGGGGCGCTGGCTGCCCTGGGACAAGCCCGGCCGAGGCCTCTCCAAGAAAGAGATGCGCCAGCGCTTCTGCCCGCGCCTTGACTGATGAGCAACAACAACACCAACAACACCAACAACGACAAAAACACTAACAACAACAAAAAACTAACGAAAAAAATAACAACAACACCAACAACAACAACAATAAAGCGCATCCGAAATAACAGAAGCCAAAGAACCTGGCTCAAGTGTGAGGTATTTGTCGAAAACCGCAGCCTGGCGCATCAGCGAGTGCTCATGGCGGCCCGTGGAGATGGCATGCGCTCGCGCAGCCCTCGAGACACGGGAGCTGCCTCTTCCTCTCAGGAAGTCCTGCGGATGCTCGACATAGGCAAGATGCAGCTGACGCTGGAAAGTCGCAGCTCAAAGGTTTTGTACTTCAAGGAGGACGATATATGGTTCGAGGCCAAGCCCCTGCTCTTGTACTTGGACTACAGTTCTACGAACGTATCGCAAACGCTCGGACTGGTGAGAGACAAGAACAAGAAGAGCTTGAAGGAGCTTCTCGACACCCGGGGAACCCCTAAAATGGTTGATTTGTCCAAATCAACCCCAGGTTACAACGAACTCAAGGCCTCGTACGTGAACGAACCGGGCTTGTACTCGCTGATCTTCCGCTCCACCAAGAGGCAGGCGCAGGAGTTTCAGGACTGGGTGTACGAGGATGTTCTCACCAAGCTGCGCCAGCATGGCAGCTACGCCCTGTCCGGCGGTGCTCATTCGAGCACGCCTCAGTCGTGGGTCGGTGGTGATCTGACTCGCGCTCCCAACACCTCTGGCGCTCTTGATCTGGAGCGACGGGCAGATGGTGATCGGATGCTCCATGATATAGAAAATGGCGTCGGTGGAAGAGGATCTGAACACCAGGCGTCGATGTCGCAGAGGAGTCTACCGGAGCCCTCTGTGACATGGAAAGAACTGGGAGCTCGGCGAGAAGAAGAGCCGGCCGCACGCGGGATCTTGGAAAGCTTTTTGACAGTCGAGGAGCCAGGGAGTCGTGCTCTTCAGAGACGGGCATGGTCATCGAAACCTCCCATTAGATTTCGAAAATTGGCGGAGGGTGCTTTGCACACGGCTCGTGAGGCCCTTGGTTGTCAGGCCTCCTGGCCAATGCAGGATGGCAATGAAGAGCCAGATAAGAAAAAGACAAAGAGATCAGTGCCTCCGGAGCATCCCGAACTCGATCTTCCTCCCTCAGATGCCAAGGAGGAGGTCTTGCTCAGGGTGTCGGAGGTGATGCGAGAAGCATTCGTCTGGGAACCCGTCTGGAAGGTCTACCTGTCTGACCTTTCGAACAGGATGCTGCAGATCAAGTGTGAGGCGACCGATGGGGCTTTCTCCGACCGACGCCCCCAGTTGGTGGCAGGTGCTCTAGAGGTGCAGGTGCACAAGTACACGAAACCGGACGATTGGCCAGTGGCATGTCGCGCGCTGGAGGACACGAAGCACCTTTACGAGAAGAGGATTCGCGAGTTTCTGGAAGAGGCCTTCTTCGGGGCCGATCTTTACGACGAAACTTTGAGTCGAGCATGCGCTGAAGCGGCGAGTAGGATAGCCGCGAAGCTGCGCACGCAGGTTGGACGATAGTGGTGTAGACCATGTGAAAAGTGTAAGGAGGGTCTCCGCGATAGCGTGACACCCACTGTTGAGTGCGAAAAAAATATTTCTGCAGACCTCACTCGTGAGCACAGAATTTGCAGTCAGACTGATGTTGCGTCGCAGTAAACGTCGTCGTAGCCTTGTGCATTTTGTCTGCGACTATTTTGATTTTTTTTCGCTCTTGCATTTCGGCTCCAAGTATCTTTCCCAATTTCGCACCTGCCTCTCCAGTGATGGCTCTCGTCGGAGGAGGCACAGCTGCCGAGTCATCGGCTCTGCAGACCGCGCTCGCGGGGCTCGCCGAAGCCGACTTTTCTCGGCTGCGCATCTGCTATGAGGTGCCAGGCCGACCTCGCGGACCACATGTCTCTGCGACGGAGCTGATTGAGTCCATTTTGAAGACTGGCCACTCAAACGCATCCCATATTTGGTCCAGATTGAAGACTGAAGGCTTTTTCAATGTGTCCGGCAGACACATTGAAACTTTCCGTTTCCCCGGCCAGCGAGGTGGCCGCCCCAGCGAGGTCATTGATATTCCGACGGCCCTCCAGACTATCATGGTCCTCCCGGGCAAGACAGCCGCCCAAGTAAGAGTCAAGGCCTCGGTTCTGCTGTGAACCGGCGAGATGACGAGTTGAAGCTGGCTCTGAAGCAACGCGACGAAGATACGAATCGGGTGCTGGTCGTCATGAACGAGGCTCTGAAGAAACGCGATGAAGATACGAAGCTGATGCTGGTTGGCATGCTCGAGGCTGTGCAACTGCGCCGTGATGCAGAGTTGCGGGAGAGAGACGAGGCGCTGCAAACGCTGCTGGCAGCCCACGGCGAGCGGCAGGCCGCTGTCGTCAAGCAGCTCGAGACGTCGCTCTTGGCCGCCCTGGCCGTCCGGTTCGGCAACCAGCTCCTGAGCATCGCCGGCCACGTGCAGGCCGCCGTCGTGGCGGCGGTCAAGGATGGGCTGAACCTGAAGAAGGCACAAGCCAAGCGGCGGAGCGCCAGCGCGCAGGACCTGCCCGAAGACCAGCGCGGCACCACGCTGCAGGCGGGCCCGCTGGCGCTGGGGCTCTCGTCGGTGGCCGTGGAGATCTTCCCGGCCCTCTGCTACCAGGCCTGGCTCCGCGTCCGCGGCGCCTTCGGGCAGCACGCCATGGCCGAGCGCCTGCGCCGGCATGCGCTCGGCCCGCAGCACCCGGAGTATGTGGCCCAGCCCAAGCTCTGGTCCTCGAGATGGAGGCGCTCAATGCCTTTTGCGGGATGCGGGGAGAGCTTCCTGAGAAAAAAATTTCAGTCCGCGGTGGGCGTGAGAGTTCGGAGTTGTTCGTGGCCGTGATCGACGTGGTGATGGTGGCCAAAAAGTGTAGCTACGAGGCCGCAAAGAAAATATGCCAGCGTCTCCTCAAGGACCACTGGGACGTCGACTTGGAAAACGGAAGAACTGAGGGGACGAATCTGACCCCTCAGTTCTTCCGTTTTATTCGGCTGGAAAGGGGTCGCAACGGAGGCCAGGCCACTCTTTGTGCCAACGCCGCCTGCATCGGCGAGATCCTCATCCTGATCCCGGGGTGCGAGCTGTCTGTGCAATTGCGCAAGGACATGGTGCAGTGTTTTCTGGGCAAAGGAGGGGTGGTGACGTTCCAGAGCCTGCTGGCCAACCCGCGCATCCGGGGGCACCTTTCTGGAATGGTAGACAATCCATTGGGTGAATTCTTGGAGGATGCCGATTTTAAGCTGCAGGTGCGCGGTCTTCCTTCAGCTCTGAAGCTGGCCTTGCGAGAACGCGACGAGCAGTGGACGCAGATTGCGCTCACCCGCGACAACGATACGAAGCGGGTGATGGTCGGCATGAACGAGGATCTGAAGCAACGCGATGAAGATGCGAAGCTGATGCTGGTCGGCATGCTCGAGGCCATGCAACTGCGCCGCGATGCGGAGTTGCGGGAGAGAGATGCGGCACTGCAGACCCTACTGGCAGCCCACGGCGAGCGGCAGGCCGACGTCGTCAAGCAGCTCGAGACCTCGCTCTTGGCCGCCCTGGCCGCCCGGATGTTTTGCGGTACGGAGGAGAAACCCCAGACGACAAATTGACATGATAACAGCTCGTGAAAAACGGAATGATTACCGCGGTGACCGGTTTAAACGTGCAAGCACAAAGGCCCTCTCATTCAATGTAAGCATGGTTGCCTGTGTCATGCAGTTCATTACAGGTGTGAGTGAGGCTGAACAATGCACATACATCTCGCCGCTGAAGATCAAAGCCTAGTTATTCTGGGTAGTTGGACGGTCCGGAGAGCCATGGATCGCTCACGCAGCCGCATCAAAAATACAGCCGCTCCTTCTGACAGTGCAGCTTCCGTGTCAGTCCTCCCAACCTTTTGGAAGAACGGCATGATTCTCAAAGAGGGAGGCTTGAAGGGCGACGTGCTCCTGGTGTACCTCACAAAGCACGTCTTGGTGACAAACGGGACGGAGCTCAACCGCCAGCATGGACAGCGCGACTGGCGCGCCAAATTCGAGGAGGTCTTCGTCGGGGGATCGGTCCCCTACGATCGCATGGTCGAACTAGTGAAGGCCGTCAATCATGGGTATGCGGCGACTTCCACGTCCCAGGACATGGTCCTGCAGCTCGCGAAGGCGCTTGGGGCAGACCCCACTCCGCTCGAGAAGTACTACAAGCATTGCGCAAGTATCCAACGAGACTTGAGCGCTCAGTTCGAGGATGACCTGGACTACCTGGACCTCTTCGGGGACAAGTCGCGAGGCAAGATCTTCGAGGAAGGTCGCACGATGGCGTGCATCTCCGATTGCCTCCGCCTCCACCCCACTCTCATGGAATCGACGTGGAATGCGACGCATGCATCGAGGGACTCCGACCAGCTCTTTAAGAGTGCCGCAGATGACATCGACCGCTTCAACGTGATGCTAGATTCGGACGGTCGGGGCCTCAGGATGTAAAGTTTGAGACGCTCTGTAGCTTCCAGTGCAGTTATCCACACGACACCAAGTGTGGCTTGCGATGGATATGCAGTTATCCGCACGACACGAAGCAATTATTCACGCTTCCAGTGCAGTTATCCACACGACATCAAGTGTGACTTGCGATGGATATGCAGTTATCCGCACGACTCGGATTATATAGTTTGAGGCGCTCCATAGCGTTTAGTGCAGTTATTCACACGACATCAAGTTTGACTTGCGATGAATATGTTTCGCCAGCATGCAAAACACATGCAGAACCGCTCCATAGCGTCCAGTGCAGTTGTTCACACGACATCAAGTTTGGCTTGCAATGAACATGTTCGCACCAGCATACGAAATGACTGCAAAACCACCAAGGTTCGCTTACGGCCGACGAGAGAGAGCTCCTCCGGCCGCGGTCTCTGCAGCGCGACGGCAAGACGTACGTGAACTACACCGCCGACTTCCTCTGGCTGGGGCATTGCAAGGGAAAGCTCGCCACCTCCCTGCGTCTGCGCGGAGCCGCTCTCAAAGCCTTCGTGGAGGTGGGCACGAGCGCTGCTGTGCGCGCGGTACTTCAGAGGGCCTCCAGGACAGACACCAGCGGTCTACGAGAGGAGCTTGGAGGTCGGAACAACGGGATGTCGCACTTGACCCTTGAGGAGCTGAAGTTGAACCTCGCACGGGAGAATGTCGTCCTCGTGAAGCGCATGGATCGGAACGGCAGTCGAGGAGTGCTGGCGGTCCGCAAGTCGCACATCAAGCAGCAGGAGACCATCCGCCGCATGCAGACGGCGTTCGAGGGGCGCGTCGCTCTTTTGGAGAAGACTTTGGATGCCGCCATGTGTCGCCAAGAAGAACGACTGCTCTCCAAACTATCCAAGCAGTGCGAGCAGATGTCGATGCGAGCTCTTCTGTACGGGCAGAGAATCTTCCGTTCTCTCTTCGGCGAGTTGAAGGGTTCCTTCCGTCAAAGTTTCGTGGAAGTGGTGGACGAGGCTCGGGCCAGCGGCGTCATCGAGTTGACGAGACAAGCTGGCACCTCTGCCGCTCACCAAGCCGATCAGGCGCTGCTGCTGGAGCGGGGTCGCAAGCTTCCTTCGGGCGCCGAGGGCATCGCTCTTTTCCAAGAGGTCGGGGACCTGCTTCCCGTCAGCACCTACCTCGAGGGCCGCCTTGAGCCGGAGAAACTGCAGCGACGGTAGTTCAGCGTCGCGGAAAATTGAAGAGCTACCCTGTCGTCCTTATGCCTCATGTGGTGGACTCTCTCTCGCCAGGATTGAGTCGCTCTCCCCAAACTCAGGTCATTTTGACCCACCGCCCGTCCCAGCTGGTTCCTGGGGCGGCAGGGAAGGGAGTTTTCCGACGGGTTCCCTTCGCCGTTTAGTCACATGGGCGGTGTGAGAAGGCGGTCCCTCTGCGAGCAGGCGGCGGCTTCGTCGCGGGTCAATGGAGCGCCGTCTCTGCCGAGGGCGGTATTTGACGCCCACGTCTTTCCGAGCCTGCTGCTGGACGCCTCGGTGCTGGCTCGTGTGGCACAGTGCTGCCGCGGGCTCCAGGCGGAGCTCTCGCCCGAGAGCGAGCCATGGCGCGCCCTGGCCTCGAAGCTTCTAGCCGTCAAGCCCGGCCCGGGGCTCGAGGAATTCGCGCCGTGGCTGAGCGCCGCCGGCATCGTCCGGCTCCTGCTCCGCCAGCCGGGTTGCGAGCTCTGCGGCGCCAAGGGCATCCGCAAGATATACTGGCCGTTTCGCCTCAAGTGTTGCACCGATTGCCTGCACGCGTCGACGGTGTCGCACTACGACGCCCAGCTGGCCGGGTTGCCCGCCGCCGTCGTGGGGGGAGTGCCTTTTTCGGAGACGACCCTGCGAAACAAGTGGGGGTCGTACGTGGTGCGGCACAGCCTGAAGAGCGACCTGTGGTCCGAGCTCGCGCGCTCGGGCGCCGCGGCCTCCGGCACCGCCTCGTACGCCGAGCACGTGCGCGCCGTCGAGGCCGCACGTCGCCTGGCCGCGGCCAAGGCCCGCGAGGCCTCGGAGAAGGCTCGGCGCCTCAAGGACGCCGAGGCCGCGCTGCGGGCGGAGGCCAAGGCTGCCGCGGCGCGGGGGCGCGTGGAGACGGTGGACGCTTGGCTGGCGGCGGCCGGCGTGGACGCGGCGCTGGCGGCCCGTCTCTCGCAGACGTACGCCGGATACGCTGGGCGCTCCGGCCCCTCGGCCTCCTCGGTCGCCCCGCGGAAGAGCCACTTTGAGGCCTTCTTGCTGCCGCGCATTGCCGCCGAAGTGGCGGCGGGCCTGGAACGGGAGAGGGCGCTGTAAGAGGCGTGGCGGCAGCGGCGGCTGGAGGAGACGGCACGCGGGGCTGCCGAAGAGGCGAGGAGGCAGCGGCGGCTGGAGGA
>Ga0007795_10000120_pt1 | contig 19288 bp, 16 predicted proteins | sample CryBogmetaGMA1M_FD_60369 | JGI IMG/M metagenome (GOLD analysis project Ga0007795, IMG submission 60369) | Freshwater microbial communities from Crystal Bog, Wisconsin, USA - MA1M | ecosystem: Environmental > Aquatic > Freshwater > Lake | place: Crystal Bog, Wisconsin, USA | collected 2009-07-06
CTTACGGCTAGGTCAACGCACCGAAATTAATGGTCAGGGCCAACACTTTCGGCATCGCAGCGCTATTCCACCGTGACAGAATAAGTTTCTTATGACGTATTTTTACGCTTTCAGAAATGGTGTTTTTTTTAGGGAATCGAGGTCTACCGACACTCCCTTCTCTCCATCGCCCAAGACGTAACCTTGCCCTTTCGCTTTTGGGTTCTTCCACTCGAATGTGTCATTCACATAGGGCACCCTGAAGCTAATTACGACCTCATGGGCTTGCTTGTCTAATGTCGAGACGGTGATCTTCTCAACGACACCCCTCAAGAAGAGTTGCTTCTCTTGGTCTGAGAAGCCTTGCATCTTTTCGATCCTCTCGCCGAACTTGCTGAACCAATCGAGCCACTTCGACTTCGATTCAAGGGTGTGAATTTGTAGTTTGTTCTGCTCAATGATCGCTTGAAGACGAGTTCGTTCAGACTCCACGTTCTCGATGATGGATCGTAGTTCGCTTGCGTTTCTACGCTTCAGAATGTTGTCTGTCTCAAGGTTGACCAGCGTCTTCGTGATGTCCTCAACCTCTTTTTGAATGTGCTTGTTTTTCTTCTTGAGATCGCTGATCTGCTCAGCCCTAGTGAAAAGCTCGCTACTGTTAGCCTCTCCCGTAACTTGCCTCTTAATCTCCTCTTTGAACAAGTGAGACTTCGAGAGAACTTCGACGACGGTATCCCAAACGAGGCTGTCTGTCTCCTTGATTTTCAAGTAGCGTCTATTCGCGCACTTTCTTTGGACTTCGCTTTTTGTCGAGGCGTAGTTCCGCTCCATCTTTGGACAGTAATAGATGGCACGGTACTGCTCAGGAAAGATGCGTCCGCTGTAGCGTGAACCGCAGTGAGCGCAGAACAAGAACTCCTTGAGCAAGTAGAAGTTTTTTTGATTGGACTCGGCTACGCGAGTCTGCCTAGTTCGCCGATTCCTTGCTTGTTCGACTGCAAGAACTAAAGAACTAGGAACGATCTGAGGGCAGTCAACTCGGAATTGTTCTTTGGTCTTTCCGTCGGTGACGTAGTGATAGCCGCCATAGTGAGTGTTGGTAAGCAGTTTCTCAATCGACCCCAGCGACCACATCAAGTTCCCACGTCTTGTTTTGACTCCATGCTTGAGCAAGTTCTGTCTGATTTCTCGAGGAGTCTTATTGGCGCTGTACGCTTGAAAGATGTAGTTGACCCATTTGGACTCTTCCTTGTGCTCGGCTAGCTTGTTGTTTTCAATCGAGTAGCCAAAGGGTGGAGGACCGCCAAGCCATCCTCCTTGCTTGACCTTTTTGAACCTCCCTAAACGACTCCGCTCCGCTCTTATTGCATTGTCGTATTCACTAATGCCACTCATGAACGTAAGCATCAACTTGTCGAGTGGATTATCTAGAGTGAAGTTCCCACTATGCGTATAGAGCGTGACGTTGTTTTTTACTAGCTTAAGTCGTATGAAGCCCCAGGTCTCCTCGTTGCGAGACAGCCTGTCAGTGTTGAACACGAATAATCTTGAGACTGTCCCCTTGTCGATCTCGTCCATCAAACCAAGCAAGATGGGTCTGTTGCTCAGGTCGTCACCACTACTGGACTGACCCCCCTCGTCCCACACTTGATATTCACAACCGAGTGCTCGGGCCTGAGCAATGCCTAGCTCTTTTTGTGTATCAATTGAAGTCGCATTCTCTTGTGCAGCAGTCGAGACACGCGCATAGATGTGGAGCTTCGGGGAAAGAGGAGATTCGACTGTCACATGAAACCTAGTCCGTACACTTTAAAAGTATAGTAATTCCGCAGTACGCGACCTGCAACAAAAACGAACGGGAGTGCCGAGCGTTCGTAGAAGTCAGCGAGGGCTGACTGTACGAGAAGCTTTCAACAAGTTCTGCTGCGCTCTCTGCATTGCTTGCCTAGCCTTCAACTGCTTGGCTTGCTGGTTGTACTGAGAAGCTCTATCTGAGAGCGACTTGACTTGCAGTTCTGCTGGGCTGAGGACACGAGTAATAGTCCCCGTCTCTGCAACGCAAGAGAAATGGTCAGAATCGATTTGTCGCTGCCGCGGGATACAAGACGTTGATCTCTCTCTGTTTGAAGGGTGTGCGTGGATCTGAGAGGTCCTAGGTGACTCTTGCATCGATTGATGGAGACTCACGACGCTTCCCTCGCCGAAAATACGTGTAAGGACCAACCTTGCTTGTTGATATGTGTCTGCTGCGACTGTTGTACGTGCGACCGTTGACCCATCACGCAGTACGACACGCACGGTGGCAATGTATGTCTGTGGAGAATTGGTGAATTCATCGATACGCATGAATGTATTTATTCATGGCGTCGTATAAGAGTTGATTATCAACGCGTGCTAAGAAAAAGTGACTCCGAAGGCTTCCACCCGACAGCCAAAGCGTCAGCTTGTTTTAGCCACTCTTTGATACGAAGATCTTTATCGACAGAGTATCCCCAATACTCAACAAAAAGCTCGTCGTCCAAACGAATCGCGGCATCGACAATATTATCCTGAATCAAGGCAATTGATTTTTGTATGTTGACACCGCCCGTCCTGTTATTATTGGGATCGGCAACACTCCCCGCTGTAAACAAGTCTCTTGCTTGGTGGCAGAGGACCCCGTGATACGTCAGAATATATAGAACAACGTCGTCGTATTTGTCGCGTGCTCTGGATGATTTAACTACGGACGGGCATAGAAGGACAGCCTCAGCTCTTAACTTAAGTTTTTCTGGGGTAGAAAGTTTAGTATAAAGCCTCGCCTGCACAGGCAGGGTATGGCTCGAGTCGGATGTGTCGTCTAGCCACCAAAGACGCTCTCCCTTTTCAAGACGACTACGAGCGTAAATTCTGATGTGTTGCATCTTGTCTTCCATGCGCGACGATCTGAAATCATCGTAGCGAATGCCCATTTTCTCGAACAAAGACTGAGCTGGTAACGGATAAACTTCAACTTCAAAGCGAGGAACATGGGAAGTTCTGACATGAATGACGCACTTTTCGTATTCACCCCACCTCACTTCAGCTAACCCACCCATCTTCCCAAAGATGATGTAGATTTTTTTTACTGAGTCCACTCGCATCCGCTCAAGAACACTATTAGCCACGCTACGCCAGGTGTCTTGCAGGGAGAATTTGACCTCGATGCCAAATTCTTCGAGAGCAATGTCAGGAAAAGCTTGTGGATGCGGATCAAAGTCAACTTTGACCGCCAGGCCACTTAGGAAACTCTGAACGACAGCTCGAACTCGGTCTTCAAATGACTTTGAAGTCATGAAAGGATTAGAGCGAGACTCAGCAGTAAGTTGAGTAGTAACCGACTCTAGGAGATGCTCAAACGTCGCAGTGTCCACAGCACATCGCGCCTAACTGAATAGGTGCGAAGATTACCATGGCAATGTAGATCAATAGATCAGTTTATATAAAAAACCCTCACTTGCTTTTTCTCAGTGCTTCTTCTACTGACTGTGCAATATGCCACGCAAGAACAGGTGGAACTGCGTTCCCTACTTGACGCTCAGTCTCACGTAACTTTGAGCTAAAAATGTAGGTGTCTGGGAATGACTGAAATCGAGCGGCTTCCCTCATAGAAATGCGCCGAGGAAGAGAGTAATGAAACTGAATATTTCCATGACACTCCGCTCTAATTGTGTAGCCTGGTCTATTAGCAATCAGTCGTCTGTTTCCTTGCTCTCCGCTAATATTTGCTCGACTCCATATATGATTGAATGATGCATCTTCATCTAAGCCTTCTAGATCTGCAATTGCATCCTTGGCTGTAATGTGTTCGCTTTTCGAATGAGTGGGCTTGGGAGGGTGAAAATCAGCAGCTTCAGGTTTTGTTCCTACGATAATGACGCGCTCACGTGTCTGCGGCACCCCATAGTCAGCGGCGTGATATAGCTCAAAAGTGACCTTGTAACCCAGCCCTTTGAAGTCTGTCAGGACACGATCAAGCGAAGCCTTGTTGGGCTTCATCAGCAGACCTTTTACGTTTTCAGCTACGAACATCTTCGGCTGAACACGCGAGACAACTTCTACCATTGCTCTGTAAAGACCGCTTCGCTTTCCGTCAACTCCAGCCCCTTTTCCATTCACAGAAATGTCTTGGCATGGAAAGCCACCAATTACCAAATCTGCTTCATTGGGAATGCCGTCGATCAAAGACCAAATGTCGCCATGATGGATGTGCTTGCCTATGTTTTCCGAATAGGTTCGGCAAGCGTATTCATTAAAGTCATTTGCCCAGATTATGTCAAAGGCATTCCGCTTGTACTTCTTGTTGAGGGATTCGAACCCACCTAAGAACCCAAGGTCCATGCCTCCGCAACCTGAAAATAACGAAATAACTTTAAACTTGCTTGATTTTGGTATGAGCGAGCTGGGCATGTGTCTATAGAATCGATCGGGCTATTGGGAAGAGGCTTATGGCTCGAGTGAGAACACTGTACATCAAAACAGTGTTCAGACGCTTGTGATGGACAGATCGTAGCCTCTTCTGCACTGGATCTGTCGGTACCGCTAGACATTACGTACTAGGCATTAGGTCTTGAACCTAGCCCTAACACTCTCAGCGGCGACTTCGATCTGTGCATCGAGCGAGCCATCAAGCACTAACTCTTGAAGTTTGAGCAGCGTGACGATCAGTTCTTCGACGTTCAACACTTCGACCGCATTCTTACCTTTCGCAAGATCGATCACTTTGTTTCCGTAAAACAACTGCAATGCGATCTTCTTCGTATCAGTGATCGTGAACCACCAAGTCTTAACTCGCTTGTCTACTTCAAGAAGTGATGTCTCACCACTGATTTGATCGGTGAGCCTCTTGGTGCGTTTCATCGTAAAGGTCTCTCCACGGCTGAATGCTTTCGCCATCTCGATCTGTACCTTAAGCTTTTCGTTCAGCTTATTGCGACGGAATTGTGCGGGATCGATATTGTTTGGACGCTTTGCATTGATCAATCTCAAACTAGAAAGAACTACGCTCATGATCATTTCCTTTTGTGTTGTTAAGTGAAGATGAGCGTATTGCCGTGATCGTTTGTTTCCTAGCCTTGTGGCATTGGTTTATCTAAGAAAATATTTGATTTCGAATCGAATGAGATAAATAACTGCATGAGAGACTCATTCGAACAAATCAACGAGACATTTTTTAAGCAATTGTCCCAAACTCGCGACAAGCATGAGGCGTGGGTGATGAAACATGAGAGCCGCATCACTCATGCTATTACGTTGACATTTGACATTCAGCGTCTGCGTCGAACTCTTAAAAAGTGGAACGGCTCCGAAGCGTTGAATCATTCCGAAACGCTCGATTTGCTGCAAAAGAGCATGAGAACTTTTAAGTGGAAGTTAGATAAATCTCTCTATGGAAACAAACGAGGAAGACTCTTGCTCGTGCCTATTCTTGAGGGACTTGGCTATGGAGAAAAACCTCACTATCACTGCCATCTAGGCGTGAGTGAAGATCGATCAGGCGCAGTTGAGTCAAAAGTTGAGTCGATTTGGATAAACTGTCCCTTTGCGGGACGAGAAATTGTGGTCAACCCGTATAGAGATCGCGGATGGGTTGGCTATACAACAAAGAACGCACTGTTCGTGAAACGAGAGAGCATTGATTGGATGAATGTTCTTTTACCGTCGCAATCTCCTGCCATTGCTGAGTGATCGCTCCTTTGGTAGAGGTAGAAAGAGTTTGTTGGCTCTTTAATAGCGGAGCTATGTCTTTTTTCAGCAAAACTAGTCAGCTTGCGGGTCGGTGAGTCAGTCGAGACGAAGCAAGTACAAATTCAAAGCAGACAGTTCTTGTGTTTGGCACAAGTCAGTACATGTTCAGGGAAGAGAATTGATCTATCGCATGACGAACAACGAACCAATCATTATTCAGATTTCCTTTGGTTCTTGGGTAGGTAATTGATCTATATAGATATATTAAATCGAGCCTCAAGGCTTGTCCTACTTGATCAAATACAAGCATAATTATCTGTACTAAATATTTGATTATTGGGGATATCGACATGGCACAAGCAAAAGTTCTGTCTGACAAAGACGTACGCAAAGTACTTCTCTACATTGCATCTCGCAAGCATGCGACTCGAAACCGAGCGATGTTCGTACTTCTTAACTCAACAGGTATGCGAGTAGGCGAGCTTGCCGCTCTTCGCCTCTGCGACGTCTTACAAGCAAGTGGTGAAATCGTTGATGAGATTCGTCTTGGCGCAGATCAGACGAAAGGAGCCAGAGGCCGCACCGTCGTGCTTTCGAATAAGGCGCAGTTGGAGATCAAGAGCTACCTCCAGGCACGCTTCAAGTTGAAGAGCCTGCATGCGGTAACGATGACTGATACGTCGCGCGCGTTGTTCTCGACACAAAAAAGCCCAAATCGCGGGTTCAGCTCTTCAACGCTAACGCAGCACTTTCACTACATCTATAAGCACGCAGGTATAAATGGTGCGTCATCACATAGCTCTCGACGCTCATTCATAACGAACTTGGCGAACATGGGCGTGTCTGTGCGTGTCTTGATGGAGCTAGCTGGGCACAGGTCGATGGCAGTCACTCAGCGGTATATCGATGTGAATCCTTCGATGATGCGTAAGGCTGTCGAACTGCTTTCATGACTTGTGTTTTTTGATGAAGGCGCGATGCGCTTTCTTTACTTCGTTGATGAGGTCCTTGATCTTGTCAATGTCCTCTGTATTGAACACATCAAGTCGCCACATCATCTGATGAGTGAGATCATTCCGTAAACTAGCTGCTGCTAAAAGTCGCTTCTCTAATTGAGGGTCGATCACGCAGACCCTCTTAAGTCGAGAAACGAGTTTTGCATATGGAATATCAGAGACACTCTTTGTATCAAGTGGCTCATCTACCGCATTAAATGCATCGACCATCGCGGCACGCATTCTGTCTTCAAGTATAGAAAATGACAGTACGAACGCCCCTAGAAGCTCACCAGCGCTAGTAAGAGAGTTAAGGGTGTCGAAAGCACGCCTGACGGTGCGGTATTTGGCAATTGGATCTAATTTATTGTCGTCCCTTGATCTAGACACAACTTAATTCTCGATTGGTGCTTCGTTTGACGGTGCTTTATTTACGTCGCTCTTTGGTGTGATCTTCTTGAATACATCATCAAGCATAACTTTGTTCCTCTTGATTTCAAGTCTCCAGTTCTTGACACTGAACACATGTTCCATAAAGTCGACGATGTCTAATATTTCTTTGGGTACGCAATTCTGAGCTTGAATCCGATCGAGAAAGAGCAGTTCGTTGGCTTCAAGAAACGATCTGACATACACATATAAAGTATGGTTAACCATCAACAGCCATGAAATGTGATCCGTGGGTTTGCCTTGATAGGCGCCGCCATTCACATTGATTTGGTCCAACGTCATCAGTTCACCAATAGGTGACGAGAACGGGAAGTGAAATTTGCCGTTCGTGTTGGCGTAGACAGAGTTCGTCTGAACTTCGCTTGCGCTCATCACCCATGACTTCAATTCTTTCGTGAACTTCGGGTAACGCACGGTGTCGTGGTACTTGCCGACCATCTGAAATGGACTGGCGCTGTCGTAGCTGACTCTCAACTTAGGGTTGATTTTTCTGAGTTCGCGCTGAACCGCTGTCAGCAACACAGCCCAAGTGGGCTGTGAGACTCCCAGTACGTGTAGCCAATCTTGCCCATCTTCAAACGCGCCCTCATCACGCATCATCAAGATGTTGTGAAGTACTGAATCTAGTCCGCCTCGCCAGCCGACAGAGCCTGCAAGCGCCCATCCACCAAAGCGATACTGCTTTACCGCGTTCCACCAAATTTTGCTGTTCTGTTCATCAGTGCCTTGAATTACGTTCAACCACTTCGTGTTGCCCCGCTTGTGTCGCTTGATGAACTTCAAGTTCTCAAGGGTCATGTCAAGAAGCTGTTGCTCTGTGCAAATCTTGAACGGACTCGAGGACTGCGGAGACACACGTGCCCATAGGGGCATGTCGATAGTCATCGAATAGTCGCTGTTCGCCTCAAGCCAATTCAGAACACGCTTTCGAACATCGCCACATTCAGACCATGCACGAATGACCCCATCCTGAGTCTTCTCTAGCTTGATGTGCTGAGTGCCAGGAAATGTTCCGATACCAATTTGATAACCACCGCTGTCCCCAAGAATTGTCGTACGTGACTTGTCCCGATTGGCCACCGAACACGCGCGTGGGGAATCGTCAGAGAAAAGACCTGCTGAGTACAAGCCATAGCCGTAATGCCACAACTTACTCTTTGGATTCAAGTAGTCTAGGTCTTTGAGTGTTATACCTTTCGGAAAGGGTCGCTTCTTGTCTCTGTTCCGATCAGAATAAACCATCGTTGAGTACCAGCTCTGAATCGCAGGCAAATACACAGCGAATTCTTTCCATCTTGAGGTCAGATCAATCGCCATATCAGACCGCGAATGCCATAAATGCCGATCTGTTTAAGTGACCTCTCTCCGTGCAAGTCGGAATTGCAATCATATAAGATGCATGAGAAGTACTATACTTAACTGCGAAACTATGCTCATTGGCAGAAAGCTCTAGATCACCTTCGATATCTTGTTGTGCCAGTGAGTTGAGTACAGTGAAAATGTCTTTTGATCGAAAATTTAGGCTCAGTGATCCTGAGTATCGATGCGTTTTGGGCTTTGGAATTGAGTTCTCTGTCTTCGTGTAGTAACCTCGAGTTCCGTCGTAGCTAACTTCAAATGACTTTGACAGCATAAGCATCACTTGCTTATGGCGATCCCTATTCCACTGCGACCCGAACTCGCGCAGCCAATTGGCGACACATATCGAATGCAAGTCTTCAACCCATTCTTGATTAACGGTCGCAGACCAAGTTGGCGCGTCAAGAGCAGTACGATTGATATCCGCTTGAGGCTTGCTTCCATCTGTCTGGGTAGAAACTGGATAGAAATACAAATTGTGAATTCGATCAGTAACTGTGTTCTTTGTTTGGAGTCTGTGGCTAGCCTTAAAAAGATCACCGTCTAATCGTTCGATCTGTTTAGTGTTGGTTGTGTAGAAGCACAAATCTCTCGTTTGAAGCATGTTCTGTTCAACGTATTTGTGATTCACCGTACGAAGGGAAATTGCCTCGGAAACATTACTCGGGAATCTTTTGGGCTTGGCGACTGTCACAACTGAACAGTCAGTGCGACACACACTGAGCAAAATATCCTTGCTCTGGGGTCTGAGTAAGAGTCGCTTCACTGCTCTGAGTTTTGTCTTCCCATCTGCCGCCAAGACATCTGTCAGATCATTCATAGACTGCCGATGCTTCTCAAACTGTATTGGCAGCGTTTGGGTTTTGATCGTCTCGGCCAGAGTACGAAGGATCGGTGGAAGTGCAGCATCGCTCCGCTTGTAAGTCTCAACGATAGTGTCGTGGACGATGGCATCGTTGTTGGTAATGCTCAAAATGTCTAGCCTTCCCTCTGCTGATTTTCTGACTAATGCAACTGCATAGCCTTTGCGAGTGGTGTGCAGTCCATTTGCCTTGCTTGCTATATTTCTAATGTAAGGAGGCTCAGTAGCAAAGAATCGTTCTCCAAGCTCGATATGTCTTGATCTAACTCGCTGCTCGCCAAATGCATCTAGTTCAGATTTTTTCTTGGGCTTTGTAGCAGTGCGCCCACCACTCGCAATATCGTCGTCTGTCTGCGGCAGCGGCGACACTGTTCCTCCAACTCTGCCTATGCCCCCCTTCGCATTGAAAAACTGCCTGATTTTTTCCGATGCGTCCTGGACTAGATAGGCATCTTTATTCGTTTCGTACTCGTGATGCAGTCCTCGCAACGCCTTCGACCAGTTTTGCAGTTTGGGGGCTTCGTGACCCTTCCAATCAATTTGCCAAACCAGACTTACTAGGCGCGTGAACTTCTCTTCGTTTCCGCGTTGAACGAGGCCTTGCTTTGCATAAAGCTCTTCCAAGAATCCTTCGTACCTCCTTGCGTCTCGCCACCAAAGGTAGACCGCGCCTAAGGTAATGTAGAGACGTTGAATGCTACTTTCGTATAGTTGAGTTTGCTCATCTGCATCGCCTATCAGCTTTTCTAGTGTCTTCTGAAGCTGTGCCTTGGTGCTCATGGCTACCCTTTCTCTTGTCGACAGAGCGTAATTTCGATGAGCTTTTTTATAATTGCAGTCTTTCTTCTGTCTCTTCTTCGTAGCTTGCTTACCGTCGCTCCAATCAATTGGGCGTAGTAGAGTTTGCCACTTGGCGTCTGTACGTCGAGGCTATTTAGTGCATCTGCAATTTGTTGATTCGTAAAGCGTTCAGCGACCATCTGCATAATCAGATCGTGCCTGTACCGTCTTGAATCAGAAAGTGTATTCAGTGACAAGTGCCTAGTTGCCACTGATATTGAGAATAAAAGAACTAGATCCTCAACGCTATCTGTTATACGAAACTTACTCCACTGTCACCGACTTCGCGAGATTCCTCGGCTTGTCGACATCGGTGCCGCGCGCAAGTGCTGCGTGATACGACAGCAACTGCAGCGGCAGCACATGCAGGATCGGCGACAGCGGGCCGGCATGGTCGAGCAGGTTGATCACATGAATGCCGTCGCCGGCCTCGATATGCGTGTCGCGATCGGCAAACACGAAGAGCTCGCCACCGCGAGCGCGCACTTCCTGCAAGTTGCTCTTGAGCTTTTCGATCAGCGAGTCGTTGGGTGCGACCACCACCACCGGCATCTCGGCATCGACCAGCGCGAGCGGCCCATGCTTGAGCTCGCCGGCGGCATAGGCCTCGGCATGGATGTAGGTGATCTCCTTGAGCTTGAGCGCGCCTTCCATCGCAATCGGGAAATGCATACCGCGCCCCAGAAACAGCGCGTTATGTTTGGCGGCGAAAAGCTGTGCCCACTCCTTGACCACCGGTTCGCACTCGAGAACCCGGTTGAGCGCCGCCGGCAGATGCCGCAATGCGGTGAGCAACTCGCGCTCACGCTCGGCAGTCAGGATGCCGCGCTGCTTGGCCAGCACCAGGGTCAGCACGAAGAGCGCGGCGAGTTGTGTCGTGAAGGCCTTGGTCGAGGCCACGCCGATCTCGGGGCCGGCCCGCGTGAGAAACCGCAGCTTCGAGGCGCGGATGAGTGCCGACTCGGGGACATTGCAGATGCTGAGGGTGTCGGTCATGCCGAGCGACTTCGCGTGCTGCAGGGCGGCCAGGGTATCGGCGGTCTCGCCTGATTGCGAGATGGTGATCACCAGGGTGTCGGCCATCTCGACCGAATCGCGATAGCGATACTCGCTGGCAATCTCGACCGAGACCGGAACGCGCGCGATCGATTCAATCCAGTATTTCGCCACCAGCCCCGAGTGATAGCTGGTGCCGCAGGCCAGGATCAGCAGCTGCTTTGTGCGCGCAAAGATCGGCTCGGCATCAGCGCCAAACAGGCCCGCCGACAGCGAGGAGGCATTGGTCACCATCTCGAGCGTGTTGGCGATCGCGCCCGGCTGCTCGAAAATTTCCTTTTGCATGTAGTGCGCATAGGGGCCGAGCTCGATCGAGTCGGCCGACAGCTGGCTCTCGACGATCGGGCGCTGCGCCGGACGGCCCTCGTCGTCGACGATGCGATAGCCCTCGGTGCCGAGTTGCACCACATCGCCTTCTTCGAGATAGGCGACGTGACGCGTGACCTGCAGCAGTGCCGAGGTGTCGGAGGCCAGAAAGTTTTCACCCTTGCCGCTGCCGCCATGCCCCACACCGAGCAGCAGGGGCGAGCCGCGACGCGAACCGACCACGGTGTCGGGCTGCTGTGAGCTGATCGCGGCAATGGCATAGGCGCCTTCAAGCCGCTTGACCACCGCCTGGACTGCTTCGAAAAGCGGTGTGCCACTTGCGACCACCGAATGCAGCAGATGCGCAATGACTTCGGTATCGGTCTGCGACTGGAAGGGGTAGCCCTTGCCCTTGAGCTCGGCTCGCAGGGACTCATGGTTCTCGATGATGCCGTTGTGCACGACGCAGATCTGGAGCCCGTCGCGATCGGAAATATGCGGATGCGCGTTCGATTCGGTCACGCCGCCGTGCGTGGCCCAGCGGGTATGGGCAATGCCGGTGTGCGCATCGGCACCGACCTCGGTGGCACGCGCTTGCAGGTCGGCGACGCGGCCGACCGAGCGCACGCGGCTGAGCGAGCCGTGGCCTGAACGCCCTGCGGCCAGCGCAATACCGGCCGAGTCATAGCCGCGGTATTCGAGCTTTTTCAGGCCTTCGATCAGGATCGGGACCACGTTGCGATGCGCGACTGCGCCGACGATGCCACACATGAGGCTATTTCCTGCTGTTGGATGTGATCTTGATCGGCCGCTTCCAGCCGGGCACGGTGACTTGATTTGCACGCGAGATGGTGAGCTCGCCTGCGGGCGCATCGCGTGTCAGTGTTGTGCCGGCACCCAGCGTTGCGCCCTTGCCGACGGTGACCGGTGCGACCAGCTGGGTGTCGCTGCCGATGAAAGCATCGTCTTCGATGACGGTCTGATGCTTGTTGACGCCGTCGTAGTTGCAGGTAATGGTGCCCGCGCCGATATTGACCCGCGCGCCGATCACCGCGTCGCCGACATAGGCCAGATGGTTGGCCTTGGACTGCGACGCGGTGCGGGTATTTTTCATTTCGACGAAATTGCCGACATGGTTTTCTTCGCCGAGCACCGTGCCTGGCCGCAGTCGGCTGTAGGGTCCGATGCGCGAGCCCTTGCCAACGATTGCCTGATCGATATGGCACATCGGCAGGATCTCGGTGCCGGACTCGATCTGAGTGTCTTTGAGTACGCAGTTGGCGCCGACGCGCACCCGGTCGCCCAGCACCACCTCGCCCTCGAAGACGCAGTTCACATCGATGAAGCAGTCGCGCCCGACGCTCAGTTTGCCGCGCACATCAATGCGCGACGGGTCGGCCAGACCGACGCCGGCATCAAGCAGGGTCTGTGCAATCTGCTTTTGATAGATGCGCTCGAGTTCGGCGAGCTGCGACTTGCTGTTGACGCCAAGCGTCTCGTGAACCGCTGCGGGTTGCGCCCCGACCACCGGCATGCCCTCGGCGACCGCCATCGCGACGATGTCGGTGAGGTAATACTCTTTCTGGGCGTTGTCGTTGGACAGGGCGGCAAGCCAGCGCTTGAGCGCGACCGTGGGCGCGACCAGGATGCCGGTATTGACCTCGCTGATGCGGCGGATGGCGTCGTCGGCGTCCTTGTGTTCGACGATGCGCAAAATCGGGCCACGTGTGGCCGCCGCACCGGTCTGCGGGGACGCGTGGCCGAGGTCGCTGTTGCCCGGCAGGCCGCGAACGATGCGACCGTAGCCGCTCGGATCGGGCAGATCGACGGTGAGCAGGCCGAGCTTGTCGTGGCCAGCAGCCTGAATCAGACCCGAGAGCGTGGCTGCTGCCGTCAGCGGGACATCGCCATAAAGCACCATGGTCGGCACCGACTCATCGAGCAGCGGGACCGCCTGGATGACCGCGTGTCCGGTGCCAAGTTGCGGCGCCTGCTTGGCCCAGGCGACGTCGGCTGACGCGAGCACGGTGGGAACCTGCTCGCCGCCGTGTCCATAAACGACGACAATGCGCGATGGCGCCAAGGCGCGGGCGGTGTCGAGCACATGCCCGAGCATCGGTTTGCCGGCAATGGCATGAAGGACCTTCGGAAGGTCCGAGTTCATGCGTTTTCCCATCCCGGCTGCGAGTATGACGATATTCATGACAGCGTCTCTGGTGCGTTGGACCCTTCGCCCTGAATTCCGCCTGTGGCAAGGCTTTCGGGGGCATCGCGAGGGTGGGCAGGACAGGCCGCAACGGGGTTTTGATGCTAGCACGCAGCAGCGCGGCCGCATGATGCGGTTCGTCACACTTGCCCTGATCAGCCTTTTGCTGACAGGCGGCTGCACGATGGTCGGCAAGCTTGGCTACGACAATCTGCCGACGCTGGCGATGTGGAAGCTCAATTCGTATGTCACGCTGACCCCTTCGCAGCGCGCTCTTGCCAGTCGACATTTTGATGAGCTGCTCGCCTGGCATCGACGCACGCAGCTCGACGATTACATTGAACTGCTGCGCAGCGTGCAAAAGCGCGTGGCCGCCGGCAATGTGACCGAGGCCGATATTCAGGGCTGGCGCGAGGAGGCTTTTGCCCGCATCGGGCCGATCGCAGACGAGGCTGCCCCGGATGTGGCCGACGTCGCCCTGACGCTCACGGCTGCGCAGATCGCCAGCATCAAGGCCGAATTTGCCGACGACAACGAGAAGCTGCGCAAGGAATGGATGCCGCCCGATCGGGAGGATCGAATCAAGATTCGAACCAAGCGCTATCTTGAGCGTGCGTCCTTTTTTCTGGGCAGCCTGACTGCGGATCAGAAGCAGACCGCACGTCGGATGGCGGCTGAGGCGCCTGCGTCGGAAGAGGTCTGGTACGAGCAGCGCCTCGGCCGTCAGCAGGATCTGCTCGTGCTGCTCGAGCGCATACGCTCGGAGCGGATGACCAGGGAGGCTGCAGCGCCCCTGATTCGCGATCATCTGCTGCGATACCGGCAACTGCGCGAAGGCCCCGACCGGGAGGGTGCAAAGTCATCGCTGGCCGCAGGCGACGCAATGAGCGCGGCGCTGCTCGCCCAGGCCACGCCCAAGCAGCGGCAACATCTGAACCGGCTGATCCAGGACTGGATTGGTCTCGCCCAGGACCTCAAGAGCATGCCGGGTGCTCAGGCCGAGGTCTCAAGGCCCAGACCTTAGGGTTTCGGGCAGGCGCTGATCGTCGTGTCGCTGTGGCGCTTAGCGCTGCATCCAGTACCAGACCTGCAGCCCGATCACCGCGGCCACCAGCAGCAGCAGCGCCCAGAGCACCGAGCGGGTGCGACGCTGCTCGCGAACAAGCTGCGCGAGCAGTTCGCGATCGAGGCCGCTCTCATGTCGCGACTCGCTTGCGACGCTCAGCGCGCGATGTGCCAGGCGCGGAATCGAGGGCAGCAGTTGCACCCACTGTGCCGATTCCTGGCGCAGCCGATCGAGCAGTCCACGCGGGCCGATCTGCTCGCTCATCCAGCGTTCGAGGATCGGCTTGGCGGTGACCCACAGGTCAAGGTCGGGGTCGAGCTGACGGCCCAGGCCCTCGATATTGAGCAGTGTTTTTTGCAGCAGCACCAGCTGCGGCTGGATCTCGACATTGAATCGGCGTGAGGCCTGAAAGAGCCGCATCAGGACCAGCCCGAGCGAGATCTCCTTGAGCGGGCGATCAAAAAAGGGCTCGCATACCGCGCGGATCGCGCCTTCGAGTTCTTCGATGCGGGTATCTGCCGGGACCCAGCCTGATTCGACATGCAGGGCGGCCACCCGACGGTAGTCACGCCTGAAAAAAGCCAGAAAGTTCTGGGCGAGGTAGTTCTTGTCGAAGTCGGACAGGGTGCCGACGATGCCGAAATCGAGGGCGATATAGCGGTTGAAGTCGGCGCCGGAGGTGCCCACCAGAATGTTGCCGGGATGCATGTCGGCATGAAAGAAGCCGTGCCGGAAGACCTGCGTGAAGAAGATCTCGACGCCCTCGCGCGACAGCCGCTTGAGATCGATGCCGGCTTCGGCCATGCGGTCCATTCGACCGATCGGGATGCCGTGCACACGCTCCATCACGATGACATTGGTGGCGCAGTAGTCCCAGTACATCTCCGGCACCTTGAGCAGTGCCGAGTCCTTGAAATTGCGCCGAAGCTGGTTGGCGTTGGCGGCTTCCCGGATCAGGTCGAGCTCGTCGTGCAGATAGTGGTCGAATTCGCTGATGACCTCGAGCGGGCGCAGCCGGCGGGCGTCGGCTGACACACGCACCGCGAGCCCGCCCGCGGTTCGCAGCAGCGCGAGGTCGTTGTCGATCACGCCGGCCATGCCCGGTCGCAACACCTTGACCGCGACGTCGGTACCGTCGTGCAGACGTGCAAAGTGAACCTGAGCGATCGACGCCGAGGCGACCGGCTCGCGATCGAATTCGGCAAAGACCTGGTCGATCGTGCGGCCCAGGCCTCGCTCGATTTCGGCAATCGCCAGCGTCGAATCGAAAGGCGGCACGTTGTCCTGCAGTTGCGCGAGTTCATCGGCCACATCGGGTGGCAGCAGATCGCGCCGTGTCGAGAGCACCTGGCCGAACTTCACGAAGATCGGGCCGAGGGCTTCGAGCGCCATGCGCAGCCGCGCGCCGCGCGGCGCGTCCAGACGCCGGCCCATGCGCATGACGCGGATCGCGCCCAGCATCCAGCGCGAGCCGTAGGTGGCCTGCGCGCCGGAGGCGGCGATCTCGTCGAGGCCGTAGCGCCAGGAGACGAAGAGGATCTTGGAAAGGCGGCTGATCTGCAAAGGGTCGCTCGGTGCCGTGGCGCTGGGTGGTGTGGCTCGTTGCGCAGGCTCGGTAGGGCTGCTCAGTTCTGCTCGGATGCGGTCTGTTCTGAATCGTTCGGTCGAAAATCGGTCTTGCCTTGCGAGGAGGTCGGCTCACGCGCAATCGTAAACGAGGCCCGCACCTTGCCCGGTAATCCGTCCGGCATCGCGTCCGGCATTGCGATCGGCGCGAGCGCATGCAGTGCTGGCGCTTCGAGCACCGGATCGACGTCGAAAGCAATGTCGCCGTCGGCGCTTGGCACGCCATCGGGCACTGCGGCCGCAAAGTCAAAGAGATTGCGATCCATCAGATGCGAAGGTGTGACGCGCGAGAGCGAAGAAAAAATATTTTCTACCCGACCTGGAAAGCGCTTTTCCCAGTCGCGCAGCATCAGCTTGGCCTCGCGCCGCTTGAGATTTTCCTGCGACCCGCAAAGCGTGCACGGAATGATCGGAAACTCGCGCCACGCGGCATAGGCCCTGAGGTCGGCTTCCTTGACATAGGCAAGCGGACGGATCACCACATGGCGGCCGTCGTCCGAGACCAGCCGGGGCGGCATGCTCTTTAACTGACCTGCGAAAAACAGGTTGAGAAAGAAGGTCTCGAGGATGTCGTCGCGATGATGGCCGAGTGCGACCTTGGTGGCGCCGAGTTCATCCGCCACCCGATAGAGGATGCCGCGACGCAGGCGCGAGCACAGCGAGCACATCGTGCGGCCCTCGGGAATCACCCGCTTGACGATCGAGTAGGTGTCCTGGTTCTCGATGTGAAAGGGCACATCGAGGGCGCGCAGATAGTCGGGCAGGACCTGCTCGGGAAAGCCGGGCTGCTTCTGGTCGAGGTTGACTGCGATGATCTCGAAGGGCACCGGCGCCCTTGCGCGCAGCGTGAGCAGCAGGTCGAGCAGGGCATAGCTGTCCTTGCCGCCCGAGACGCAGACCATCACCTTGTCGCCTGGCTCGATCATCGAAAAGTCGGCGATCGCCTCGCCGACCTGACGGCACAGACGCTTATGCAGCTTGTTGCGCTCGCGTTCGACTTTGTCGACCGGGCTCATCAGGCGGTGTCCCGAAACTTGAAGACTTCGATGCCGACCGAGCGGCAATCGGGATAGACATCGGGCTTTTCGGTGCTGACCCGCACCGCTCTTACCGCCGCCTGGGCCAGGCAGATCGCGACGATGCCCTCGACCAGCGTCTCCTGAAGATTGAAGTGGCGCGAGCCTGCGAGCCTGGCCAGTTCGATACGAACGAAGTCGTAGTCGAGGATTTCGTCGCGGTGATCATGGAGCGGTGTTGACAGGCTGCGCGGCACGAAGAGGTCGACATTGATCAGCAGGCGCTGCGGGGCGGCGAGTTCGGCGGCATGAAAGCCGATCGAGACATCGATCGCATAGTCGGTCAGAAAGATGCGCTGGCAATCGGCCAGGCGCGGATCGAGCAGGTAGCTCATAGACGGTCCGGGGTGAGGTACATCACATCGCGTGCCAGTGGCAGCAGATGCTGGCCGCCGTCAACGAGCAGGTTGACGCCGGTGATGGCGCTGGCATCGGCGAGATAGACCACTGCGCCGACCACGTCGGACAGGCGCGACGAGCGGCCCAGCGGCGTTCTGGTGTGGGCAGCAGCGAAGCCCGCGTCGCTCTGGTCGCCCGATTTGAGGGTGATGCCGGGGGACACGCCGGCCACGCGCAGCACCGGCGCAAACGCCATGGCCATGATGTGGGTGGCGGCGAGCAGCCCGGCCTTGGTCAGGGTGTAGGAAAAGAAATCGGGATTGGGATTGTCGAGCTTCTGATCGAGCAGATTGATCACCACACCCGCAACTGGCGGATGTTCAGGGGCAGGAGGCGAAGCATGCGCAGGGGTAAGGCTTGCGTGCAGCAATTGGGCGAGCAGCACCGGGGCAGCCAGATTGGGTCGCAGATGGTGATCGAGCGCAGCGAAGCTGAAGCTGGCCGGTGTGTCGGGTTCGAAGCGCGAGGCGTTGTTCACCACGCAACTCAGGGCGGGAAAGGCGGCGGCGGCGGCCTCGAACATCGACCGGGTTTGTGATTCGCTCTCAAGATCGGCGCCGAAGGCCTGCGCGCGCCGACCCAGTGCCTGCACCTGGCGCACGGTTTCATCGGCATCTGCCGATGACCGGCCGAAGTGCACCGCTACGTCCCAGCCGGCGCGGGCCATGCCGAGGGCGATGCCGCGGCCGATGCGCTTGCCGGCGCCAGTGACCAGCGCTGCACGCGAGACGGTGTTCGGTGTGCCCGTTCCGGGCGGCGCGGCGATTGAGACGGCCATGGTTGGCGAGGTGTGGGGCGATCGGAAAAAGCGGCTGGCGCAGGACTGCGCGGGGACGCGAGACAGACGTCAAGTGTAAGGGGCAAGTGTAAGGAGCAAGTGTAAGGGCTGAGTGCGATTGCGCGATTGCGGCACAATCGGGCCATGTCGCTGCCTTCACCCGATGCCCAAGCGCTCGTCCTGAGCCGCGCCCTGTCGCAGCGAATTGTGCAGGACATTGCGCAGCAGGGCGGCTGGATCGGCTTCGATGTGTTCATGCATCGGGTGCTGTATGAGCCCGGCCTGGGCTATTACGCCGGGCCGATGCGCAAGTTCGGCGCGCAGGGTGATTTCGTGACTGCTCCCGAACTGTCACCGCTCTTTGCCCAATGTCTGGCGGCGCAGGTCTCGCAGTGGTTCGAACAGACCGAGCCGGTGGTGGTTGAATTCGGCGCAGGCTCGGGTCGACTGGCTGCCGGATTGCTCAATTCGCTGCATGACATGGGCACGCCTGTGCGCCGCTATCTGATCGTCGAGGTCTCGGCGAGTCTGCGTGAGCGTCAGCGCGAGACGATCGCGCAACTTGCCCCCGAACATGTGGGCGT
>Ga0007795_10000124_pt1 | contig 19074 bp, 14 predicted proteins | sample CryBogmetaGMA1M_FD_60369 | JGI IMG/M metagenome (GOLD analysis project Ga0007795, IMG submission 60369) | Freshwater microbial communities from Crystal Bog, Wisconsin, USA - MA1M | ecosystem: Environmental > Aquatic > Freshwater > Lake | place: Crystal Bog, Wisconsin, USA | collected 2009-07-06
GTAAGACAGATGCCAATAATCTGGTTATAATTTTACTTTCATTTTTAACAATCATATTTAAACATAATGTTGGTTGAACTTTTTCTGTGATTATTAAATCCATCGATTATTTAATTACTTATAACATATTATTTAATTTGTTTTGAACATAAATAAAATATTATTAAATTATAATAATGGCTAATACAAGATTTTATTATGATCCTTGCAGAACAAAAAAAAGTTTACAGCAGTCCACTGGTCCAGGTAGATATATTTTAAATGTTCCTGGTAATGGCGCAGATCCTTGTTATATAGAAGATCCTCAAATTATAATTCAAAAATGGGGTGCAAATTTAAGAACTAATACCATTAACTTGGAGAGCGACTTGTTGGGTGTGAATAGAAAAATAGGGAGAGATTGTTTAGGAAAAGATTCATACACCAGTTATAACGTGCCAAATAGTGCAATACAATATCCTACTTGCAATAATTTATATACTGAGCAATCAAGGGCAATCATGCCGGCTTGGACGGCGCGAGATTTAGAACAAGTTGACTGGTATACATTGCCATTGAATCCCCAAGAGAATACATGTTTGCCATTTCAAAATAATTTGAACACGCGAATTTTAGAAAAAGATTATCACATGCCTTTTCAATTGACGCCTTTATGTACAGATCCAAATTCAACAGATAATTTATTACCTGTCGTTCGAGAGAGAGGTGGATATGCTGGAGGACCAAATATTTGTAGCACAACAAATTCCTGTGGATTTTAAAAGTAGGGAACCAAGGTTCAACAAAGTAACCCCCACACCCCTCCTAAAAATATTTTTATTAGAAAAAATGAAAATATTTTTCGATTTTCATAATAGATTTATCTTTATATTAAGGGTTTTAAGTATACTATTTAGATTTTGTTATACTTTTTAAAAGTATGTTTTTATAATTGTTTTGCCAAATTTTTTCTAAAAGTTTGTTGATTTAAAATATATTCCTGTATATATATTAATATGGAAGTCGCGATACCAATATTAGCATTAGGAGGACTATATGTTGTTGCTAATCAAAATAATTCAAAACAACGTAAAAGACCATTATTAGAGAATTTTCAAACTGCTGGGGCAAGACCCAATAGTTTACCAAACACAAATATTCCTCCTCAAAATTACCCTGTTTCCAATTTAAATCAATTGGTTGATACAGTACAAGAATATCCTAATCCAAATGTTGCTACAGACAAGTATTTTAATCAATCCTATTTTGAAAAAAAGCAAAATGAAGGAGTTCGTGTTGGAAATACACCTCAACAAATTTATAGCATGAATGGAAATTATTTAGATTCTCAAGAATTCAAACACAATAACATGGTGCCATTTTATGGAGGAAAAATCAAAGGTTATACTTATGATATGAATGTTGCTGAAACTGTACTAGATAATATGGCTGGAACAGGCTCACAAGTCATCAAGAAAATTGAACAAGCACCTTTATTCAAACCCGAAGATAATATTAACTGGGCTTTTGGTGCGCCAAATAATAGTGATTTTTACCAATCACGTGTAAATCCTGGAATGAAAAGTAATAATGTCAAGCCCTTTGCGCCTGTTTATGTTGGTCCTGGTTTAAATCAAGGCTTTTCTGCAGAGGGAACAGGAGGATTCAACTCGGGAATGGAGGCCCGTGATATGTGGATTGATAAAACTGTAGATCAACTGCGCGTGGCCACAAATCCTAAAATGGAATATACTTTAGATAATCATGAAGGCCCTGCAAATTCAAATGTAAAAAATGTTGGTATTATTGGTCGTGTTGAAAAACAAAAACCTGATACATTTTTTATTAATACTCAAGATCGTTGGTTAACAACCACTGGTGGAGAGAAAGGACAAATGTTGCGCTCTATTCAAGAAACGGGAATTATTCGAAGACCCGACTGCGAAACATCGTATCCTGGACCCGCGGCTCCTGCTGAAAAAGTTGCTGGATACGTGCCAACTGCTTATGAAGATTCTAAAAGAAATGAGTTGCCTGCCAAAGATATTAATCATTCCGCCGCTGTTGGACGTGGAGCTATCGAAGGTTTAGATAATTTAAAAAGTTATTCAAATTACAATAATCACAGATCAACAAGTCGTCAAACAGATACATTGAGAAGTGGATTTAGCGGAGCTATTGGTGCAGTTATTGCTCCTTTAATGGATGTTCTTAGACCTTCAAGAAAAGAAGAAGTTGTTGCTAACTTGCGTGTTTATGGAGATGCTGGATCTGCTGTTGAATCTGGATATGTATTAAATCCTAATGATGTAACACAAAAAACAATTAAGGAAACTACATTGTACACACCCAATACTTTTATTAATAATCAAAAAGAGGGAATATATGTGAATAATTATACTCCTATGGATTTAACACAGAGAGATACTACAAGTTGTTCCACTCTTGGTTTTGTTGGTGGTGCTGCAACGGGATATGGTGACATGAATTATGATAGTGTTTATAGACAACACAATAATGATATTAAATCGCAAACCATTTATAACAGACCCAATCCTGGAGGAATGGAAACCTTTAACAATCAATACAATGTTTCTATTGCAAGACAAGATAATGATTGTTTGAATACACGTTACAACGCTCCATCATCAGTAATTAAAATTTCTCCTGGAAAGGAAACATATGGTAAAATTAATGCTCCACAATATTATAATGAGTGTGTTGGCTGTGATAGAATTAGTCCAGACTTATTGAATGCTTTTAGATCAAATCCATACACACATAGTTTAACAACAAGTGTTTAAGTATAATATTCTTAAAATTTTTAAATACGAATATTATATCAATGTCATATCGTTATTTAACAGCAAATATTCCAAATGCTTCGACAAATACTAAAATAAATGTTAATTGGGATATATCTGCAAATAATTTAGATGCTTCATTAAATTTGCGTACGATTAATATAGCTCCATCTGGACCAATCCCCGCTAGAAACGATGTTTCATATAATTTTTCCGTTATTCATTTAGCAGGAAATACTATTGATAGAAGCACATATATTCCAAATCCATATAATGGTAAAATGGCTTTTACAACTTCAAACAATAACTTTTCTGTATGGAACGCATCTTCTTCTTTATGGTGGAATTTTTCACTTAACTTAACAAGTGGATACTTAGTAACTGCAAGCGCCGGGTCTGCATATGTTCCAAGTCCAGTATATTTAGCAAGTGATGGAACAACAATAATATCTGGACCAATATCTGGAGGTTACACCATTATTGCATTTACTTCTGTAGCAAGTGTTACTACCTATACGTTTACCCCTTTATTTACGGGAAATATTCAATATGTTATTGTTGCTGGAGGTGGAGGTGGAGGTGAAGGTGGTGGCGGAGCGGGGGGTCTTTTACAAAACACTAGTTATGCTGTCACTAGTGGTACGGGTTATAGTATTTCTGTTGGCGCTGGAGGCGCAGGGTGTACATCTTCACCAGGAGGCGTAAGTCCATCGATCCAAGTTCAAGGAACAAATGGTGGGAATAGTGTATTTAATGGGATAACTGCAGTTGGTGGTGGAGCGGGTGGTTGTGAAACTACTGTAACAGGTGCTGCTGCAGGTAAAGGTAATTCCGGAGGTTCTGGTGGAGGTTGTCGTCGCGACGGAAACGGCTCAGTTTATCCAGCATATGCAAGCGGAAACCCTGGCGTTAATACTGGAACCCCTAGTCAAGGAAATGCTGGAGGTAACACTCAAGGCAGCGCAACTTGGACTGGTGGTGGAGGTGGTGGTGGTGCAGGCGCTGCTGGAGGTTATGGTTTATCAGGTGGTTTTGGTACTGCTCCAGGTGGAGGTCCTTCGGGAACACAAATTACGGAAGCGGGTGGTGCTGGTGGAGTTGGATTAACTGCAACTACTATAATACCAGTTAGTGCGGCATCTGCTTTAAATGTAGGACAAATATATACGCCTCCACCTATAGGACCCGTATTACCACCGGATGTTTATTTTTCAGGAGGTGGTGGTGGTTGTTGCGAGTCAGACACTTCCCCGGCACCAGGTGGAGGTCTAGGTGGAACTGGTGGTGGTGGTGCAGGAGCAAAAGGTTCTTTTTCAAGTAATGGAGGCCCACCTCCTTATATTCCTCCAAATCCATTGCCAACTCCTGGAACAGCAAATACAGGTGGTGGCGGTGGCGGAGTTGCGGCAGTAAATTCTAGTGGATATAGCGCAGGAAACGGGGGATCGGGAGTAATTATAATTCGTTTTGCAAATTAATTTTTAGATCTAAATAAATATAATAATTAAAATTTTTATCATTATTATATTTATACGATGCCAAGATTATTAACAAATAGTATAACAAATCTTTCAAGTAATATTGCTTATAGTGTAACCTGGGACATCTCAGTTAATAACATAGATATATCTGGAAATTTTACTACAAGTAATATTAAACCCTTTTTAGCAAATCCGGCACGAATTGATGTTTCATACAATTTTTCTGTTTCAAGTTTGGCTTCAAATGAAACAACTAGATCCACATATATACCAAATCCATACAACGGACAATTATGTTATTTAACAGATTCCAGTATTAATACTTTATTTTATTATAACTCAACAATTACTCAATGGTTACCTTTAACTACTGCATTTCCTATTGGCACTAACTTATTTTCTATTGTATCGACTAGTGGTAGCAACTATATTCCTAGACCAATTTTTTTGAATTCTTCAAAAACTACTGGATCGTATGGCGTTGAAGGACTACCATATCCGGTATCAGGAGGATATACAGTTTATAAATTTACAATTACTAGTAATAAAGCTAGTTATACTTTTACTCCTTATTTTAATGGAAATGTCACGTATTTAGTAGTTGGTGGTGGAGGAGGAGGAGGCGAAGGTGGTGGTGGGGCTGGAGGATACTTAACGGGAACATTGGCTGTAACCAATGGCACATCTTATGCTATTAGCGTTGGAGCTGGCGGAGCTGGCGGAGCTCTTGGAAATAATCCAGGTGTAAATGGAACAAGTAGTACCTTTGCTAGTATAACTGCAGCCGGTGGAGGCGGTGGAGGTTCAACAAGTAGTGGAAATGGTTCTGCAGGCGGTAGTGGCGGTGGTGGAAGACGCGATGCTGGGGGAAGCGGAGGAGCAGCAAGTCCTGCTGGACAAGGAAATGCAGGTGGAACAACATCTATAACTCCATATGGAGGAGCAGCTGGGGGCGGAGGTGCTGGAGGAGCTGGATTGGGAGGTGGAAATACTCAAGCGCCATCCACTCCCAATTTCGGAGAATATGGAGGTGCTGGAGGAAATGGTTTGACAAATTCTATTACAGGAACTTCTATTTATTATGCCGGTGGGGGTGGAGGATGTACAGAACCTGCGAATCCAACGCAAGTAGGATTTGGAGGATTAGGAGGCGGAGGAAATGGAAGTGTTGGCGGTTTTAATCCATCACCATCGCCTTCACCTGCTGGTCCTGCGACAGCTCCAGTGCCACTTCCACAAAATGGGATAAATGGTCTGGGTGGAGGAGGTGGAGGCATATCTTCCGCTACAGCATATGGAAACAATGCAGGAAGTGGTGGTTCGGGTGTAGTTATCATTCAATTTCTAAGTTAAACTCATTATTTTGCAAATAAAATTATATATGTAAAAAATTATTATTGTATTTATATAACATGCCACAACTATTAACAAGTACGTTAAACCCAAATATTACCATAAATTCTAATTATGTTACGTGGGATTTATCAGTAAATAATTTAGACGTTTCTTTGAATGTACAAACTTCAAGTTTAATTCCTTCGTCGAATGGTGGATCAAGATCTGATGTTCCATACAACTTTACAATTGTAAACATAGCGGCAAATGCAACCGCGAGAGGAATATATTATCCAACTCCTTATAGCGGTCAAGTGTGTTTATTAACAAATAATAATACATCCCCATATAGTTTGTCTCTTTATAGTGGAGTAACATCAAGTTGGATTCAAATAGCAAATGGTTTTAATTATCTTATAAAATCTTCTGGAGGAACTGAATATTTACCAGTTCCAACATATTTTGATGTTGATGGTTCTACAATTATTTCATACCCTCTTTCAGGAGGTTACACTATGTTTTCTTTTACCGCTCTTCAGGCAACTACAACTTATACTTTTATTCCTTATTTTACCGGAAATGTCCAATATTTAGTAGTTGCCGGAGGTGGTGGTGGAGGAGAAGGAGGTGGCGGTGCTGGTGGGCTATTAAGTGGAACCTTAGCAGTTACTAATGGAACTGCATATACAATTTATGTTGGTGCAGGAGGACTTGGATGTTATGCTGGATATAATCAAGGTCCTGGAGTTGCAGGAACCGCTACAAATGGAGGCAATAGCGCTTTTGCTAGTTTTGTAGCGATTGGAGGAGGTTATGGAGGTGCTCAAGGAAATGGAACTACACCTGCAACAGGTGGAGGAAATGGAGGAAGCGGTGGAGGAGGTAGACGTGATAATGGACCTGGGGGCGGTTCTGGCACACCTGGTCAAGGAAATAATGGTGGTACTACGCCCGGTACTCCATATAGAGGTGGATCTGGGGGAGGAGGGGCTGGTTCAGTTGGAGGTAATGGAAGTGGTGGTGCGGCTACAAGTGAAGCTGGTGGAGTAGGTGGAAATGGATTAGCAAATAGTATTACAGGAACTTCGATTTATTATGCTGGTGGCGGAGGGGGAGGTATAGAACCTCCAGCAGCATATGCAACGGGAGGAGGATATGGTGGTCTAGGTGGAGGTGGCCGAGGTGGAAAAAATGTAAATAGTACCCCATCACTTTTTCCAACCTCTGGTGTCAATGGTTTAGGAGGAGGCGGAGGGGGAATAGCACAAGTGTCAGCAGGAGCAAATTATGCTGGAAATGGTGGTTCAGGAGTAGTAATAATTAAATTTTTAACTTAAATCTAAATGCAAAATATAAATAAAATAATTATTTATCTTGTTTATATAACATAATGCCACAATTATTAGCAAGTTCTATTGGAGGAGTCCCGGTTGCATGGGATGTTTCGGCAAACTATTTAGATGTATCCAATAATTTAAATGTAAATCTAAATACTTCTGTTTCTGGAAATGTTATTACTTCAAATGTTTCCGGATTTGCGAGTCAGTCTTCTCTTGTAACAATTTCGGGTAATCTTATAATACCTTCATCAGTTACAAATACTGGTATTGAAGGACAATTGCGATATAATACATCAACAAATTCAATTCAATTTTACAATGGTTCATTTTGGGTTACAATACAATAAGTTGAGACTTATTGAATGCTTTTACATTAACAACAAGCGTTTAAGTATAATAATAATAATTAATTTGTTAATATTATTATATAGAATGCCACAACTATTAACAAGTACAATTTTATGGGATACTTCGGTAAATTATTTAGATGTATCTAATAATTTAAATGTAAATGGAAATACTTCACTTGTTGGTAATCTTACTACTTCAAATATTACTGGATTTGCAGGCCAGTCTTCTCTTGTAAGAATTTCGGGTAATCTAATAATTCCTTCAGGAACTACAAACGCAAACCTTGGAGCAGGACAACTGCGATACAATCCTTCACTACTTGCATTACAATTTTACAATGGTACGGCGTGGATATCATTGTCAGGCCTTAAAAGTTTTTCAATTACAGCTTCAAGTGGAGCAGTTCCTACACCAATATATTTAACTTCGGGTGGAGCAACGGGACCAACAAGTCCTGTATTGGGGGGATATACAGTATATTCTTTTACTACTATTTCTACTACAGCAACATATACATTTACACCACTTTTTAATGGAAGTGTTGAGTATTTAGTTGTTGCTGGTGGTGGTGGAGGAGGAGAAGGTGGTGGTGGAGCTGGTGGTTATAGGGCAAGCACTTTATCAGTTACTAGTGGAACGCCGTATTCAATTAGCGTTGGAGCTGGAGGGACTGGAACTACAGATGGTGGGGTCATTGGTTCAAATGGCACAAGTAGTGTATTTGCTAGTATTACTTCTGCTGGAGGTGGAGCTGGTGGTACCACTGGAAGTGCAAGTGGAAACGCTGGAGGAAGCGGTGGTGGAGGCAGACGTGATGGTGGTGGTGGTGGTGGAAGTGGAAACACACCAGCAACAACTCCCAGTCAAGGAAATAGTGGTGGAACAACTCCCGCTGGCCCTTTTAGTGGTGGTGCTGGAGGCGGTGGAGCTGGTGCAAACGGAGCTGGAGGAAGCGGTGGAACTTCACCTTCAGAAAGAGGTGGTGCCGGAGGAGCTGGTCTTCAAAGTAGTATTACAGGAACTGCTACTTTTTATGCTGGAGGAGGCGGTGGAGCCTGCGAACCGGCAAATGGTCCTTCTGCGGTTGCGGCTGGCGGTAGTGGTGGAGGAGGAAATGGTGCTGTAAATAAAAATGCGCCGGCGGCTACATCTGGTACAAATGGTTTGGGTGGAGGCGGAGGTGGAATGTCTGCAGTTGGTCCTGCAGGGCCTGTTGCAGGAAATGGAGGATCTGGAATTGTTGTCATTCGATTTCTAAGTTATTAATTTAAGGAAAAAACCCAAAATATAACTAAATAAAAATAAAATTAAAGAAAATCAGTTTAATTTTATTCAATGCTAATAATATATGTCAGCCAATATATTTAATGAATCGAGAAATTGGTTAGTAAATGCTGCTAATATTGCAAGTGTAAACGGAAATGTTTCAGTTGCAGGAAATCTTATTACTTCAAATGTTACAGGATATGCTGGGCAGTCTTCATTAGTAACTATTTCAGGCAATCTAATAATACCTTCAGGAGTTACTACTTCTGGTATTGTACCTGGACAACTGCGATATAATCCTACTATTGTTAGCGGTGGAGCCTTGCAATTTTATAATGGTTCAACTTGGATATCATTGACAGCGTCGTCTGTTTTAGCCTCGTTAACAGTAACTAGTTTTACACTTAATACAACTTTGCCAATACCAACTTCGGGAGGAGCAACATATACAGTTGCTTATCTTAATAGTAGCGGAGTGTACCTCGGAAATAATTCATCTTTAGCTACCACAGATGGATCAACTTTATATATTTTTGCATATCCAAACAACTCTGGGACAGGGACTAGCAGTTCTTATTCCGGTACAATAACACCAAATTTTACAACGTCAACTTTAAGTTATTTAGTTATTGCAGGTGGTGGGTCTGGCGGTTCACGAATTGGAGGAGGTGGAGGAGCTGGAGGTTTTTTAACTGGAACAACATCAGTTATTAGTAGTACAAGTTATAATATTGCCGTTGGAGCTGGAGGTGCTTTAATTAACTCGACGCCAGGACTTGTTGGAAATAATGGAGGAAATTCAAGTGCATTTGGCACAATAACAGCAACGGGTGGTGGTGGAGGCGGTGCTTATATAAGTGCTGGAAACTCAGCTCAACCTGGTAATAGTGGCGGTTCTGGTGGTGGTGGTTCATATGGAGTTCCTGCTGCAAGTCCGGGTGGTTCTGCAACAGGAACACCATCTAGTCAAGGAAACACTGGTGGCACTAGTAATGCAAGCCAAGCTGGCGGTGGTGGTGGTGGTGGCGCTGGAGCCGTTGGAACAAATGGCAGTAGTAACGGCGGTGGTGCAGGAGGAGTTGGACTTACAACAACAATAATTTCAACCACTTTAGCATCATCTACTGCACCATCAGGACTTGGTGTTGGACAAGTTGTTTCATCTGCTGTTTATTTTTCTGGTGGTGGTGGAGGTTGTACCAATTCCCCCAACGCTCAAGCTGTAGGTGGGAGTGGAGGTGGAGGTGCTGGAAATGCAACTGACGCTGGTAGTGCTGTTACAGCTACTAATCATACTGGAGGAGGAGGAGGAGGAGCAAGAAACGCTCCAGATACTACTGGTGTATTATCGGGTGCAGGCGGGTCGGGTATTATTATCTTAAAATTTGCTTCTTACATTTAAAAAAATTTATTAATTATAAACAAATTTTTTGAAATATTTTATACTATATATTAAATTTATATAGTATATGTCGGCAAATATATTTAATGATTCTTCAAGAAATTGGTATGTATATGCATCAAATTTACAATCTCCAACTGGAAATGTATCTGTATCAGGAAATTTAGTTATAGCACAAATAACAGGCACTGGAACAAACATAAATAATACACTAACATTTACGGGAAATCTTGCAATTCCTTTAGGAATTACTAGTGCTGGTCTAGGACCAGGTCAAATAAGATATAATACATCAATTAGTGCAATTCAATTTTACAATGGAAACACATGGGTTTCATTGTCTACAACAGCCCAGCAACTTAACTTTAGTTCACTTTCAAATACATCTGTGACAACTACTTATGTAAATTCATCAAATGCAACAGGATTTGCTAATGCTCAGGCTGGAGGATATACTATTTATACAATTACTTATACTGGCGGGTCATTTGGAAATGGATCTGGTACTATTTCATTTTCTCCAACTTTTAATGGAACTATAAATTATCTAATTGTTGGTGGAGGTGGACCAGGAGGAGGTGGACCTGCAGGAAGTTCTATTGGTGGTGGTGGAGGTGCCGGTGGAGGCTTTATTTGTTCTTATGGTTTTACTTCTGTCCCAGGAGGGCCACAACTTCAATCTGCTTTATCTGTAACTTCTGGAACATCATACCCAGCCTCAGTAGGACAGGGTGGTTTAGGAGTGAATTCCCCTTCAACTGGTACACCTACTTCAGGCGGTGGATCAAGTTCATTAAATACATCAATTGTTGCTGCAGGCGGTGGAGCAGGAGGTCAACGATATACACCAGGTGGAAGTGGGGGTAGTGGAGGTGGTGGTGGTGGTGATGTAGGTGGTGGAGCTGGCCCAGCGTCTCCTGCGGGGCAAGGATTTGCTGGTGGAGCTGGTAATCAAGCTGCAACGGGTTATTATTCAGGAGGTGGAGGAGGCGGCGCCTCAAGTCCTGGATCTGCGGGAACTAATTCACTAGGTGGTAATGGTGGTAGTGGAATTTTAACAACCATTGTTGGTGCGCCTGGAGCATATTATGCAGGTGGTGGCGGAGGTGGTGTTTATAACGCACCAGCTGGAACAAATGGAACTGGAGGAAATGGTGGTGGTGGTGCCGGCGGAACACCAATTGCATCACCTGCATCTGGAACTGGAAATGTAGGAACAGCCGGGACTGCCAACACAGGAGGTGGTGGCGGAGGAAGTAGTTCAAGCCCATCAGGAAATATTATTGGTAGTAATGGAGGGTCGGGAGTTGTTATTTTACGTATATCATCTTTTAGTGGATATTAATAATTTACATTTAATAGTTTAAGGAAAAAATCTCAAACAAAATAACAAAATAACAAAATAAATATAAAATTAAATTAAATAAAAATGTTTAATTTTATTCAACGCTAATAATATATGTCAGGAAATATAATTATATTAAATGATCCAACAAAAAATTGGTCTGTGTATGCGGCAAATGTTGCAAGTCCAACTGGAAATGTTGTTATTAGTGGTAATGCAGTTGTAACGCAAATAGTTGCTTCTCCAGCAGTACCAGCTAGAACAGATGTTTCCTACAATTTTACTACTGTAGCTTTAGCATATGATGGTAATACTAGAGCAACATACATACCTAATCCATACAATGGACAAATGTGTTTGCTTACATCTCTTGGTTCTTTGAGTTTTTATAGCACTTTGAACTCACAATGGATTACACTTGTAAGTTCAACATTGCAAGCCCAACTTTCAATAACAGGATTTTCATCAGCGCAGTATACAATTACTTATGTTGATAATACAAATACAATAGTTTCTTCACCAACGGGTACTGGATACACAATTTATACTTTTACAACAACAGGTATTAGTGGAACTATAACACCAAATGGTTCATTTACTGCTACATATTTAGTTGTAGGTGGTGGAGGATCTGGTGGAAGCGGAGTTGGTGGATCGTATAATGGAGGCGCGGGTGGTGCTGGAGGATATAGATGTGCAACTTTAAGTTTAACTAGCGGAACATCATATTCCGTTTCAGTTGGCGCTGGAGGTGCAGCACCTAGTTTTACTGCAGGAAATCAAGGAAATAATGGTAGTTCTTCAACCTTTTCAACTATAACTTCTGATGGTGGAGGAGGAGGCGCTGGAGGAGCGGGCAATGGAGTCAATGGAAGTGCAGGAGGTTGCGGTGGTGGTGCTGCATATGGTAATTCGGGATCAGGGTTTCCATTGTCCACGGGAGGCAGTGGAAATACACCAGGTGCTTATACACCTCCCGAAGGATTTCGTGGTGGCAATTATTCGGTTGGTGGAGCGGGGGGGTTTGGTGGTGGTGCAGTGTCGTCAGGTTTTGATACTAGTATAACAGGTTTTACATCTTCTGGTGGTAAAGGAGCAATAAATAGTTTAGCTGGAGGAAGTGGTACAACTTATTCTACTGGAGGTTATTCATCAGGAGCTGGATCAGCTGTTGCAGATGGAACCGGTAATGGTGGAAATGGTGGGAATTCTTCGCTTTCTGGAACAAGAGGATCAAATGGTGTAGTTCTTTTGCGAATTCCTTCTGTTTTAGGCTATACTCCTCCAACACAAAGTGGTGGAACAGTTACTGGATTTTATTTAGGTCAATATACTATTACTTATTTGACATCTGGAAACGTAGCTTCAAATTATCCTGTTTCAGGAGGAACTACAATTTATACATTTTTAGCAGCGCCAACAAGTGGTTCTGTTAGCGGAACATTTACTCCCAATTTTTCTGGATCTGTTAACTATCTTGTTGTAGCTGGAGGTGGCGGTGGAGGTACAAATAATGGAGGAGGTGGTGGTGCAGGTGGATATTTTACAAATTATCCTTCAGGTGGATCAACTACTAGTGTTATTTCTGGAAACTCATATACTATAACAGTTGGTGGAGGTGGTCTTGGAGCTTATCAACCTCCAGCACCATCAAGTGGTCAAGGCAGTCCTGGTGTGTCATCTGTTTTTAGTGGAACATTTGCTGCGGGCTCAATTACAATAACTGCTAATGGCGGAGGCGGTGGTGGTTCAGAAGGACCCAGTTCTCCAGGAACATATGCAGGTGCATCGGGAGGAAGTGGAGGAGGTGCTGCTTTTGGACCAAGTGGCACTACTCAACCGGGAGGAGCAACAACTGGAGGTGGTTTTGCTGGTGGTAATTCGGCAAATTCAGGTCCTCCATTTGCTGCAGGAGGTGGTGGTGGTGCTGGAGGTGTGGGAGGCGTTGGTAGCGCTTCTGCACCTGGGTTTGGCGGTGCAGGTGGCGTTGGTTTAGCAAATGCTATTACAGGGCCATCTACATTCTATGCGGGTGGTGGAGGCGGATCTCTTGAATCGGGAACAGCGGGAGCAGTGCCAGCACCAGGAGGAAATGGTGGTGGAGGAAATGGAGAAGTTACAGGAGGTAGTGGTGCAACCGCATCTCCTGCAACATCTGGTGCACCAAATACAGGTGGAGGAGGAGGAGGGATGAATGTTACCAGCGGTTGGGGTGGTAGCGGTGGTTCAGGCATAGTTGTTCTTCGATTTGCTTCATAAATTTATTTTTTTTCACGACTAATAAAACATAATTTATATTTTAATAATATATAAATCATGTCGAATCAACAATTGAATGTAACTACAAAATCATGGGATATTATCGCATCTCGAGTTTATTCGGGTGTAAATGCAAATTTAACTTTAGAAGCGTCAGGGCCAACAGCAAATCTGCTGATTAAAACAAATGGTAATGTTATTGTAACTGCGGGTCCAACTGGGAATGTAACTTTTACAAAACCGCCCATTTGCAGTGTTTTGCCTGTTATACCCGCACATCTTGTTAACAAACAATATGCGGATAGTTTAATTGCATCAGGAGCCCAAGGTCCTCAAGGAGCACAAGGGGCTCAAGGAGCACAAGGAGCGCAAGGATTTACGGGAGCACAAGGGACAACAGGTCAAAAAGGGTTTACAGGTTCACAAGGACTTCAAGGAGCAACTGGTTTTGCAGGTGCAAATGGAGCGCAAGGTTATCAAGGAGCGGCAGGCACATCGGGTGGAACGGGAAATCAAGGAGCTCAAGGAAATCAAGGCGCGACGGGAGCTCAGGGAGCTCAAGGAAATCAAGGTGCAACGGGATCTCAAGGAGCTCAAGGATCTACTGGAGCTTCAGGACCAACAGGAACTACTTTAACATTACTTAGTGGTAATAATATATCTCTTTCACAAACACCGGATCTTCAAACGGCAACTATAAATTTGACATCATCATTGGGTACGGGAACAAGTCAAATATATACAACATTTTTAAATACAAGTAATATTTATTTTTCTAGCTCTTCTGGAGGACCAACATGGGTGAGCGGTGGTGCAAATAAATATTTTTTTTATAATAGTAGCCCTGGGTTTTATTTGAATGATTATTTAAAGATTCCTCTTAATACTGTTGGTACTGGAGGAAATGCTGTAAGAGGAACAGAAGCGGGTACGGCTTTATTTTATTTATTATCTAGTGAAAAATATAAAACTAATATTCAACCTTTGCCCGATAATGATAATATATTAAACGTTAGACCAGTTTCATATAACTATAAAGATCTAGACGGAAACCCATATGAAAAAAAATATATAGGTTTCATAGCCGAAGAAATGGCAGAAAATGAATTAGGTAATTATTTTGTTTACAGAGATGCTAGTGGAAATATAGAAACAATTAATTATGAATTATTAGCCCCGCTATATGCAAGTGCTATAAGATCTCTTAAAACAAAAATTGTTGGATTAAAAAATAGTTTAGAAATTTTAAAAGAAAATCAAAAATTAAGAAGAGATTCATACCTGCAACGTATTGTTACACTAGAAAGTTTAAAACAAAGCCAAGAACAATTGGCTTCTTAAAAATATAATAATACAAAAATTTTTATTTTAATAGGTTATATATAAATTATGTCAAATATTCAGTTTAATTTGATTACAAAATCATGGGATATTATTGCATCACGCATTTATTCTAGTATAAATGCTAATTTAACTTTAGAATCTTCTGCAACGGCAAATTTGCTTGTAAAAACAAATGGAAATGTATTGGTTACTGCAGACCTAACTGGAAATGTTATTTTTCCATCTCCACCAATTTGTAGTGTTTTACCAGTTGTACCAGCACATCTTATTAACAAACAATATGCTGATAGTTTACTAATTGGACCTCAAGGTCCTCAAGGATTTCAGGGTTTTCAAGGAGCGCAAGGAGCGCAAGGATTTGTTGGAACGCAAGGAGCAAGTGGAGCGCAGGGAGCAATAGGGGATCAAGGACTACAAGGAGCGGTTGGTACAACGGGAACACCAGGAAGCGTTGGCTTAACTGGTTCGCAAGGACCTGCAGGTGCTAATGGTGGTCAAGGAGCTCAAGGGTTTCAAGGTTCTACTGGAAATCAAGGGGCTCGGGGATTTACTGGGGCAGATGGAGGTCAAGGCGCTCAAGGTTTTCAGGGTGCAACGGGAGGACAGGGTGGAACAGGTGGACCAACATCATTCCTTAATACTGACACTAATGTATCAACTAGTTTAGTTGGATCTCAAGCAACAATAAATCTTGTTCCACCATTATTAAATATAGTGAATGTATCAACTGCTGGTCTAAACATTTCATCAGGGTATCTTCAAATGAATAATAATGGCAATGCCAGTAAATTTTATTTTAATGGCAACGCTGATAATTTTTATTATGATTCAGCAAGTACTTTTACAATGACAAAACCTTTATCTGTTCCAATATATAAAAATGGTGCAATAACTCCAGGTGTGCCAATTCCATCGGGATATATAGCAAAAGGAACTGCAGCTGGAATAGCTTTATATACTGATTCATTTTCAAGTCGTCGTTTGAAAACAAATATTGACCCTTTGATTGATAATGATGATATTTTAAATGTACAACCCGTTAGTTTTAATTATAAAGATGCCAGTGGAAATCCAATGGAAGAAAAACATATAGGTTTCATAGCAGAAGAAATGGCAAAAAATGAATTAGGAAATTACTTTGTTGTAAGAAATGAAGATAATTCTTGTGAAACAATTGATTATGAATTATTAATACCTTTATATGCAAGTTCTATTAGAGTGCTAAAAGTAAAAATAACTACTTTTTCTACTGAGTTAGAAGCATTTAAAGAAGATCAGAATGTGCAACATAATAATTTATTGCAACGTATAACAGATTTGCAAAATTTTGCAAAAAATAAAACAACATAAATTGTATTTGTAGAGAAAGTAATAAAATAATTTTTGTTGTAATAATATAAATCATGTCAGGAAATCAACAATTTAATGTAACTACAAAATCATGGGATATCATCGCTTCTCGAGTTTATTCAGGAGTAAATTCAAATTTAATATTAGAAGCTTCTGGAACTGCAAATGTTTTAGTAAAAACAAATGGAAATGTTATTGTTACAGGAGACCCTACTGGGAATGTAACTTTCAAAAATACCCCTATTTGCAGTGTTTTACCCGTCATAAATTCACAACTTGTGAATAAGGCTTATATAGACAGATTATTTAATTCTGGTCCACAAGGACCACAAGGATCACAAGGGGTGCAAGGGCCTCAAGGAGCGCAAGGATCTACTGGAGTACAAGGAGCTCAAGGAGCTCAAGGAGCTACGGGAGTGCAAGGACTTCAGGGAGCGCAAGGTTCTGTTGGAGCTCAAGGTGCTCAAGGTTTTCAAGGTTCTGCTGGATTGCAAGGAGCTCAAGGCTTTCAAGGTTCTGCTGGATTGCAAGGAGCAACGGGAGAACAAGGGGCAACGGGAAACCAGGGTGCAACGGGACCTCAAGGTTCAACAGGAAATCAAGGTGCTTCGGGAAGCTTAGTAAGTTTTGTTACAGATTCTAATAACAATTTTTCATTTACCAGTGGAACTAGTGCGGTTACAATAAATTTATCAGCTACAATAGGTTATCCAACTCCTATAGCTGGCATTCAAAGTTCAGGAAATTTATATTTTTCCGGATTAGATCTTTATTTAAATGCAGGAAATCCAATAAACTTTAAAAATGCTTCAGGAACCGAATATGTTTTTAAATATACTAGCGGGGCCGATCTTCCTTATACTCCCGTAACATGTTTTGCGATGTCAGATAGCTTAAAAGTTCCTCTTACTACTTCAAGTGGCGGGGTTGCAGTTTATGGAAACCCAAATGCGGCATCACCAACATCAACTACTTTATTGTATTATAATTCCTCTAGCGAAAGATATAAAACAAATATTCAAAGTTTGCCCGATAGCGATAGTATACTAGAAGTACAACCAGTATTTTTTAATTACAAAGACGCGAGTAACAACCCTATAGGTAAAAGACGTATAGGTTTTATAGCAGAAGAAATGGCTAAAAACGAGTTGGGAAATTATTTTGTTGTAAGAGATGCAGAAGGATTGCCTGAAGGAATAAATTATGAATTAACAATACCTTTATACGCAAGTGCGTTGAGATTTTTAAAAACAAAAATTAATGATCTAGAAAAAACTTTACAAGATTTAAATGATGAAATAGAAACTGAAAATTTATTTTACGAACAAAGCATATCTGAATTAGAAACATTACTTCAAAGTCAATAAATAATTTTTAAATTATATATTAAAGATAATTTAAAAAATAAAAACAAATCAATGGAACCTCCAAGTTGTTCAATTATTGTTGTAGATAATTTTTATAAGAATGCCGTGGAAACTAGAAACTACATTCTTACACAAGAGTTTTCAGTGAAAGGAAATTATCCAGGCCAAAGAACAATTTCTTATGCAACTGAACACTTAAAAGAAGTAATACAAAACTATGTTATGCCTTTTGGTGGATTAATTACAGATTTCCCAATTCCAAGCGAAGACCAAGAAAAAAATATAGAAATGTATAATGGTTCATTTCAATATACAACTTCGCGTGATAGATCGTGGGTTCATATTGACGGCCACAATAATTGGGGTGGTGTTGTTTTTATGACTCCTGATGCACCATTAAGTGCTGGAACAGGATTTTACACATTTCATGAAAAAAATCCAAGCAAAGAAGATTTGGGTAAATATAGTCAAGATATGACAAAATGGAAATTGGTTGATAATGTTGGAAATGTTTTCAACCGACTAGTTTTATTTAATTCGACAAGACATCACATGTCATTGGATTATTTTGGAACAGACAAAGAAAATGGTCGATTATTTCAAGTATTCTTTTTTAGCACAGAGAGATAGTTATAAAAGGCCATTACCTTATCAAGATATACCCAATTTTCTTTATTTGATTCATAACATTCTACAATATAAATACCATCCGCATTGTATTTATATGCATCCCACCTTACATTTTTACATAAGTTATAATCAATTAAAAACATTGCGGTGTCAATATTAAACAACTCAATTACATTTCCAGGTAAATATTCTTTATACGGAAAAACGTCAGGCGGTCTTATTTGATCAAAAGTATACATTTTATTTGCTTCTATATCATCTAAAAGAGTATACAACTCTTGGTGAATAATATTATCATCATCTAAAAAATATAAATAAGTGTTCTCGTTACTAATATTGTCAAGTGCAAAATTTCTTTGAGGGTTGCCGCTTATTCCTTCACCACTATGTAAAAACTCTTTAATTTTTGAATTACTTTCATTTAAAAACAAGTTAGGGTTTTCTGAAATTTTGCTTCCATCGTATACAATTATCCATTCATTCACATAATCAAAATTAATACTTTCTTTTACCTTTATTAAATTTTCAGGTCTTATTGAAGGAGTTATAATTGTGATTTTTTTTCTCTCTTTATTATTTGTATTACACTTAAGAATTTCATATTTTTCGCAAGATCTATACATTATCATAAAATATTGTAAAAGTTCATTTTGTGTCGCATTTTTGAGAGAATAACATTTCATTTTATTAAAACACAACTTATCTAGTTTTTGTGTGATACAATCGATATCATACTTATTTTCCAAAAGAATAAAATCGTTTCTCTCTTCATTATAAAGTTGAACAATATATTCCATGTTTTGCGTTAGGCTATCTAGACC
>Ga0007795_10000125_pt1 | contig 18916 bp, 13 predicted proteins | sample CryBogmetaGMA1M_FD_60369 | JGI IMG/M metagenome (GOLD analysis project Ga0007795, IMG submission 60369) | Freshwater microbial communities from Crystal Bog, Wisconsin, USA - MA1M | ecosystem: Environmental > Aquatic > Freshwater > Lake | place: Crystal Bog, Wisconsin, USA | collected 2009-07-06
GGCGAGGGGGGGCTGCCGCGGCTGGCCGAGGGCGACCTGATGGCGGTCGTGAAGGTGGTCATGCCCGACGCCGCCACGCGGAAGGCGATCAACTGGAACCGCGCGATCCTGCTCGCCACCGCCATCATCACGGTGTTCCTCGCGATGGTGGTGGCCTACGCCATCGTCCGCTACGTGATCGTGAAGCCCCTCGACCACCTGCGCCACGTGACCGACGAGGTTCGGCGCGGGAACATCGAAGCCCGCGCCGACATCCACACCGCCGACGAGTTCGAGGAGCTCGGCCTCGCCTTCAATCGCATGCTCCGCGGGCTCATCGACACGCAGGAGGAGTTGCGGAAGACCAACGGCACGCTCGACGAGAAAGTCGACGAGCTCGCCCACGCCAATCTCAACCTCTACGAGATGAACCGGCTCAAGGGGGACTTCCTCGCCACCATGAGCCACGAGCTGCGCACGCCGCTCAACAGCATCATCGGATTCTCCGACGTGCTCGGTTCGATCGACTCGCTCGATCCCAAGCAGAAGCGCTACGTCGACAACATCCGCACGTCGGGCCGGATGCTCCTCGAGATGATCAACGACATCCTCGACCTCGCCAAGATCGAGGCCGGGAAGATGGAGGTGCGGCCGACCGTGTTCAGGCTCGAGTCGGTCGTGTCGGCGCAGTGCGACATGGCCCGGCCGCTCGCGGAACGCAAGCGGATCGACCTGTCGTACGACGTCGGCCCCGGGCTCGAGGCGGTCGAGCAGGACCAGGCGAAGGTGCAGCAGATCCTCGCGAACCTGCTGTCGAATGCCGTGAAGTTCACGCCGGAGGGGGGGCGGGTCGACGTGATCGCCAGGCTCGAGGGGGCCGTGGGTGACGCCGTGACGACGTTCCTGCTCGAGGTGGTGGACACCGGCGTCGGCATCGCCGAGGACGAGCGGCAGACCATCTTCGAGAAGTTCCGCCAGGGGCACTCGTTCCAGCGCGACGACGCCATGACGCGCGAGTTCTCCGGCACGGGGCTCGGCCTGTCGATCGTGCGGGAGCTCTGCCGGCTCCTCGGCGGCGACGTTTCCGTGGAGAGTCAGCTCGGCCGCGGGAGCCGGTTCTCCGTCCGGCTGCCGACGCGGCTGGCCGCGGCGCCGGCCGACGCGGCGGCACCGGCCGCCGCGCGGGACGTGGCCTGACGGCAGGCCGGAGCGCACGACGATCGAGCACGGAGGATGGGAACCGATGACGAGGGAGCGGGGATGACGAAGTCGCGCGACGAGGCGGAAGTGGTGCTCTTCACCGACGGGGCCTGCAGTGGCAATCCCGGGCCCGGCGGCTGGGCCTACATCCTCCGGCATCCGGGGAGCGGCCGGGAGACGAAGGACTCGGGCGCCGACCCCGCCACCACCAACAACCGCATGGAGCTCAAGGCGGTGGTCGAGGGGCTCAGGCAGCTCACGCGGCCGGTGGTCGTGGAGCTCGTGACCGACAGCGTCTACGTGGGGACCGGGCTTTCCGAGTGGCTGCCGCGGTGGAAGCAGCAGGGCTGGAAGCGGAAGGAGAAGGGGAGGCTCGTGCCCGTGAAGAACGAGGACCTGTGGCGGGAGCTCGACCGCCTCGCGTCGTCGCACACGATCCGTTTTTCCCATGTGGCCGGCCACTCGGGTCATCCGGAGAACGAGGAGTGCGACCGCCTCGCCGTGGAGGCCTATCGGGAACTCCAGCGGAACGGGGGCCGGTAGCGCGCGAGCCCGTTCGCTGGAGCGACCGGGCGGAGCCGGTGATCCACCAAAGACGCCGGCGCTCTAGACTGCGGTCATGGACGCGCCGCCGACCCGCGAGCAGAGCCTCTCGACCCGCCTCGAGCGGCTGCCGGGCGTGGGGACGGCACGGGCGGAGAAGCTCGCGAAGCTCGGGCTCGTCACCGTGCGCGACGCGCTCATGCACTTCCCGCGGGACTACCGCGACTTCACCGGCGCCCATGCCGTCGCCGATCTCCGCGAAGGGGAGCATGCGTCGATTGCGGGCGAGGTCGCGGACGCGGGCACGCGCACGCTCGCGACGGGCCGGACGATGCTCGTCGTGTCGATCGCCTGCCCCGGCGGCCGCGTGCGGGCGGTGTGGTTCAACATGCCGTTCATGGCGCGGCGGTTCGCCGCGGGCATGAAGGTGGTCGTCGCGGGGCAGCCGCGGCGCAACGGCGGCGTGTGGGAGTTCGCCCACCCCGACGTCCGCTGGCTCTCGGGGGGCGAGGAGGCCCACGCGTCGGACTGGCTCGCCGTCTATCCGCTCGCCGAAGGGGTGCAGCAGTCGCACGTCCGGCTGGCCGTGCAGGCGGCGCTCGAGCACGCCGCCGGCATCTGCCCGGAGGCGCTGCCCGACGACGTCCTCGCCGCGAAGGACCTGCTGCCGATCGAGCGGGCCTTTCGCGAGATCCACTGCCCCACGAGCCACGGTGCGATCGCCGCGGCCCGCCGCCGGTTCGTCTATCAGGAGCTCTTCATGCTCCAGCTGGCCCTGCGGATGCACCGCAGCCGGCAGGAGCGGGCCAAGGCGGCGCCGCCCATCGTCGTCGACGCGCGGCTCGACGCCCGCATCCGGGCCCGCTTTCCCTTCGAGTTCACGCCCGCCCAGCGGCGGGTCTGCGCGGAGATCGTCGCCGACATGGCCCGTGGCGAGCCGATGAACCGGCTCCTGCAGGGGGACGTCGGCAGCGGCAAGACGGCCGTCGCCGTCTACGCGATGCTCGCCGCGGTGGGCACCCGCGTGCAGGCCGATTCGTCGGAGCGGCATCAGGCCGCGATCATGGCGCCCACCGAGCTCCTCGCGCGGCAGCACGTGGCCACGCTCGAGCGGCTCCTCGCGGGTAGCGGCGTCGAGGTGCAACTGCTCGTGGGGGGGCAGTCGGCGAAGCAGCGGGAGCGGATCCTCGCGCGCGTCGCCGCGGGACGCACCGACATCGTGGTGGGCACGCAGGCACTCGTCGGCGGGGCCGTCGCGTTCAAGCACCTCGCCCTCGTGGTCATCGACGAGCAGCACCGCTTCGGCGTGCTCCAGCGGGCCGTGCTCCAGCAGGGCCAGGCCGAACCGCACACGCTCGTCATGACGGCCACCCCGATCCCGCGGACGATCGCGCATGCGGTGTATGGCGATCTCGATGTGTCGGTCCTCGACGAGCAGCCGCCGGGCCGGCAGCCGGTGGCCACCTACCGCGTGGGCCCCGACGACCTCGACCGGTGGTGGGACTTCTTCCGCCGCAAGCTGGCGACCGGCCGCCGCGGCTACGTGGTGGTGCCGGCGGTCGAGGAGTCGAAGCGGGACCTCGCCAGCATCTCCTCGGCCTTCGAGGAGCTCGCCAACGGTCCGCTCGAGGCGTTTCGGCTCGGCCTCGTCCACGGGCGGCTCAAGCCCGCCGCCAAGGCGGCGGTGATGGAGGACTTCCGGGCCGGCCGGCTCGACGCGCTCGTGGCGACGAGCGTGATCGAGGTGGGGATCGACGTGCCCGAGGCGACGATCATGACGATCCTCGACGCCGAGTCGTTCGGCCTCGCGCAGCTCCATCAGCTGCGGGGCCGCGTGGCCCGCGGCGCCGCGCAGGGCATCTGCGGCGCCGTGACGGCCTCGCAGGCCGATCCGCACCCGCGGGTCGACTCGTTCGTGGCGACGACCGACGGCTTCGCGCTCGCCGAGCGCGACCTCGTCCTCCGCGGGCCGGGCGACCTCGTGGGGACGAAGCAGAGCGGCATGCCGCCGCTCTACCTCGCCGACCTGCTCCGCGACGGGTCGGTGGTGGCCGAGGCCCGTCGCGACGCGGTCGAGCTCTTCGGCCGCGATCCCGAACTCGCCGATCCCAGGCTCGAGCGGCTCCGCAAGCTGATCCTCGACCGTTGGGGCGACACGCTCGGCCTCGGTAAGATCGGCTGATCCGCGCCGGCCGTCGGGCCGGTCTTTTCCGCCACCGCCCCGGAGCCGTTGTCGTGTTCGCCTACGCCGCCGCCATCAAGTCGTACCTCGCCCCCGTCGTCGCGCTCCAGGTCGCCCAGCAGGTGCTCTACGACTCCGGCTTCGAGATCTTCGACCCTGTCCAGCCGGGCAAGATCACCGTCGGCGGCGAGCATCCCTCGGGCGTTCTCGTGACGGTCGTGGCGGTGGACTGCGAGGGGGGCTCGGCGAACGTGATCAACACGTTCAGTCCCCACGACGCCGCGGCGACCCAGCAGATGACCGGCGCGATCTTCCAGGCGATCCAGGCTTCGTGACCGCCGCACGTCGCGGCGTCGTCGTGGCCAGCGGCATGTCGGCCGCGCTCAGCCCACCCGGACCGGCTCGCTTGCCCGCCACGCCGTGCCCTCGCGCACGACGCGGTGGTAGAGCGTGTCGCGTTCCACGGGCTCGCGGCCGGCCTCGCGGATGAGCCGCTGGAGATACTCCACCGAGAGCACCTCGGGCGTCGTCGCACCGGCGTCGTGGTAGATGAGCTCGTGCCGGACGGTGCCGTCGATGTCGTCGGCGCCGTAGGCGAGGGCGGCCTGCGCCGTGCCGATGCCGAGCATGATCCAGTAGGCCTTCATGTGGTCGAAGTTGTCGAGCACCAGCCGCGCGATCGCCATCGTCCGCAGGCTCAGCGCGGCCGTGGGCTTGTGGAGGTGTGCGAGCCGCGTGTTGTCGGGATGGAACGCGAGCGGGATGAACGTCTGGAACCCGCCGGTTTCGTCCTGCAGTTCGCGCAGCCGGAGGAGGTGGTCGGTGCGGTGGAACGCGTTCTCGATGTGGCCGTAGAGCATCGTCGCGTTGCTCCGCAGCCCGAGTTCGTGCGCCGTGCGGTGGATCGTGAACCACTCCTTCGTGTCGGCCTTGTGCTCGCAGATCTTGTCGCGGACCTCCGGGTGGAAGATTTCGGCGCCGCCGCCGGGCAGGCTGCCGAGGCCGGCGTCCTTCATCTCCACGAGGATGTCGCGGATCGACCGCTTGGTGAGATGTGCGAACCAGTTGATCTCCACCGGCGTCCAGGCCTTGAGATGGAGCGTGGGATAGTGGTCGTGGAGGAGGCGGATGACGTTCAGGTACCAGTCGTAGCCCTTCTGGTGGTGGAGGCCGCCGACGATGTGCATCTCCGTCGAGCCCGCCTCGACCGCCTCTCGGCCGCGGGCCAGGATCTGCTCGTCGCTCATCACGTAGCCCCGCGCCTCGCGGAGGTCGGCCCGGAACGCGCAGAACGTGCAGCGGTAGACGCAGACGTTCGTGGGGTTGAGGTGCGTGTTGATGTTGTAGTAGGCGTAGTCGCCGTTCTTCCGCTCGCGCACCAGGTTGGCGAGTTCGCCGAGTTCGTGGAGGTCGATCGCCTCGTCCCAGAGCGTCTCGGCCTCGGCGGCATCGAGACGCGCGCCGGCCTCCACCTTCTCGCGGACGGCTTCGAGCGACAGTTTCACGGCACGGATCATGGGGGTCTCCTCGGCGGCGGGCCCGGCCGCGGGCCGGTGTACGGAAAGAGAACCGCAGGCGGGCGGAGTTGACAACAGGGCCCGGTCAGACCCAGAGATCGGCCGCGATCGCGACCAGCAAAACGAGGCCGATCGCGGCGTTGGCGGTGAAAAACGCCTGATTCACCCGGGACAGGTCGTCGGGGCGGACCAGGGAGTGCTCCCAGGCGAGCAGGGCCGCGATCGCCGCGAAGGCCACCCCGTAGATCCAGCCGAGTTGCGGCACGGTGAGCGGCAGGGCCGCGAGCAGGAGCATCGTGCCGACATGGAGCCCCCGCGCCATCCGCAGGGCCCCCGGCACGCCGAGTCGCGCCGGGAGGCTGTGGAGGCCGTGGGCCGCGTCGAAGGCGGCATCCTGGCAGGCGTAGATGATGTCGAACCCGGCGACCCACGTCATGACCGCGAGCCCCAGCACGACGGCCGGCAGCGCGTCGGCCGGGTCACGCAGGAGCACCGGGCCGCGCAACGCGATCCACGCCGCGACGGGAGCGAAGCCGAGGGCCGCGCCGAGCCAGAGGTGCGCCAGCGCCGTGAACCGCTTCGCGTAGCTGTAGCCGAGCAGCCAGGCGAGCACGGGAACCGAAAGCACGAGCGGCAGCCAGTTCGGCAGGAAGAGGAGCGTGCCGGCGATGAACGCCGCCGACGACACCGTCACGAGGAGGACCGCCTCGCCCGCGGCCACGTCGCCCCGCGGCAGGTGCCGCCCCGCCGTGCGCGGGTTGGCAGCGTCGAGGGTGCGGTCGACGAGCCGGTTGAAGGCCATCGCCGCGGTGCGGGCCGCGACCATGCACACGAGGATGCCGACCGCGGAGCGGACGACCCCGCCCGTCGTCCCCGCCTCCCCGGCGCCGCGGCGGACCGCCACGAGCGCGGCCATGACCGCGAACGGAAGGGCGAAGACCGTGTGGCTGAACCGGACGAGTTCGAGGTAGGCGCGGAGCCGGGGCGTCCGGCGCGAGGGGGCGGCGGAGGCCATCACGTCGACTCGCCCCAGCGGCGCACGAGCGAGTTGGCCACGCCCAGTTGATCGCAGACCCGCGCCACGACGAAGTCGACGAGATCGGCCACCGTCGTCGCGCCGTGGTAGAAGCCCGGGGCGGCGGGGAGGACGACCGCGCCGGCCTCGTGGATCGCCTGCATGTTCTTCAGCTGTGGCAGTGAGAGCGGAGTCTCGCGGGGCACGACCACGAGCCGGCGTCGCTCCTTGAGGTGGACCTCGGCCGCGCGGTGGATCAGGTTCTCGCCCATCGAGTGCGCGACGGCGGAGAGCGTGCTGCCGCTGCACGGGCAGATCACCATCGCGGCGGTGAGGAACGACCCGCTGGCGATCGGGGCCATGAGGTCGCGGTGGTGGTGATAGTGAAGGATGCCGCCGGCCGGGGGGCGCCGGCCGAGGAGAACGCTCGCATCGAAGCGTTCGAGGTCGATCCGCCGGCCCAACTCCTCGGCGATCACGGCCTGCCCGGAGGGGCTGATCGAGAGGTGGATCTCGCGGCCCGCATCGAGGAGCACTTCGAGCAGCCGCACGGCGTAGGGCGCCCCGGACGCGCCGGTGACGCCGAGGACGAGCGGAAGCGGTGAGCCGGCCGGCATGGTCAGTCAGTTCCCCCGCGTCGCGACGTAGAGCGTGGCGATCCCCAGCGAGAGCGGCACCACGTCCACGCGAGCGAACCCCGCGGCCCGCACGAGCGCCGCCAGGGCCTCGCCCGACGGAAACTCCTCGACGCTGCGGTTGAGGTAGGAGTAGGCGTCGGACGAGTTGCGGGCCACCGCATTGCCGAGCCGCGGAAGGACGTTGCGGAAGTACCAGAGGTAGAAGGCCCGCACCGCCGCGTTCGCGGGCAGCGAGAACTCGAGGATCGCGAGTTTGCCCCCCGGCTTGCAGACCCGCGCCATCTCGGCGAGCCCCCGCGCCGTGTCGGCGATGTTGCGCAGGCCGAAGGCCACCGTGACCACGTCGAACGCGGCCGCCGGGAAGGGCAGTTCCTGGGCGTCGGCCTCGACCCATTCGACGGGCACGCCCGCCCGGCGCGACTTCTCCACGCCCCGGTCGAGCATCGGCCGGCAGAAGTCGCTCCCCACGACGCGAACGCCAGGTCCGCCGCGGCGGGCGTAGGCGAGCGCGAGGTCGCCGGTGCCGGTGCACACGTCGAGGACGGCCCCCGATCCCGGCGGCGGCGCCCGCCTCACCGTCACATGCCGCCACCAGACGTCGATGCCGCCCGACAGCATCCGGTTGACGAGGTCGTAGCGGGGCGCGATCTCGGCGAACATCCCGCGGACGCGGCCGCCGCTCTTGTCGACGCCGTCGTGCGGCGACTGGTCCGGCGACGCGGCATGGCCTAAGGTGGCGGCCGGCACGGGGGTCGATTCAGGCGTCACGATCGCGAATCCTGCAGAACGACATGATCCACTGGCACTGCCACCACGTCTTTCATCGTATGCCGCCGGGGGCCACCGCGGGAGGGATCGCGGTCGTGATCGACGTTCTCCGGGCCTCGACCACGATCGTCACGGCCCTCGCCCACGGGGCCGCGGCGCTGCGTCCCGTGGCCGCGATCGAGGAGGCAAGGCGACTCGCCGGGACGCTCGGCGGCGGGACGCTGCTCGGCGGCGAGCGCGGCGGCACGCGGATCGAGGGCTTCGACCTCGGCAACTCGCCGCGGGAGTACGGCCGCGACCGCGTGGCGGGCCGCACGATCGTGATCACGACGACCAACGGCACCGCGGCGCTCGCGGCCTGCGACGAGGCGCGGGAGATCGTGATCGGCGCGCTGGTCAACCGTCGCGCCGTGGCCGATACGGTGCGCCGCCTCGCCGTGGAGACCGGCGCGAGCGACGTGCATCTCGTCTGTGCCGGCACCGACGGCATGGTCTCCGCGGAGGACGTGCTCGCCGCGGGTGCCATCCTCGACGCCGCCGCACCGGGCCACGACGACGACGTCCTCGACGCCGCCGCGCGGCGGGCGCTCGCCGACTATCGCTCGCTCGCCGCCGCGGCCGATCCGCGGGCGGCGCTCCTGGCGGCCTTTCGCACGTCGCCGGGGGGCGCCAACCTCCTGCCGCTCGGCATGGAGGCCGACCTCGCCGTGGCCGCCGAGGTCGACGCCCTCGCGATCGTGCCGCGGCTCGACCGTGCCTCCGGCAGCCTGCATTGAAATGGTGCCCGTGGGCGAATCCGGGTAAGGTACGCCTTCCCGGTTTCGATGGTCACGGAGCAGGCATTCTGTCCATGGAAAAGCAGAACGATCAGTCACGGATGGACCGCATCGTGTCGCTCGCGAAGCGTCGCGGGTTCATCTTCCAGTCGAGCGAGATCTACGGCGGCCTCAATGGCTTCTGGGACTACGGCCCGCTCGGTGTGGCCCTCAAGCGGAACGTGAAGGATGCGTGGTGGCGCGACATGGTGGCGGGCCACGACGAGCTCGCCACGCTCGCGGGCGCGCCCTCGCCCTACGAGATGACGGGCCTCGACTGCACGATCATCATGCACCCGCAGGTCTGGAAGTGCTCCGGCCACTTCGACCTCTTTCACGACTGGATGATCGACTGCCGCGAGTCGAAGCGGCGCTACCGCTATGACCACCTCCACGGCCGCTGGGCCGCCCACCGCGGGAAGAACGTGTTCGTGACGACCGACCAGTCGGGGGACGACGCGCCGCCCGACACCGTGGCCAAGGCCCAGAAGTTCTTCGGTCTCCGGGCCAAGCAGGTGGACGAGATCGAGTGGACGGGCGGCCTCGAGTCGCTCCAGGCCGCGATCACCGCCGGCGCCGTCTCGTTCGCCGACGCCCTCGGCCCCGACGCCTCCGCCCCCGGCACGCTCACGGAGCCGCGGGAGTTCAACCTGATGTTCGAGACGCGGATCGGTGCGCTCGCCGGCGACGACGACGACCGCGCGTTCCTGCGGCCCGAGACGGCCCAGGGCATCTTCGTGAACTTCAAGAACGTGCTCGACACGTCGCGGGTGCGGGTGCCGTTCGGCATCGCCCAGATCGGCAAGAGCTTCCGCAACGAGATCACCCCCCGGAACTTCACGTTCCGCTCGCGCGAGTTCGAGCAGATGGAGATCGAGTTCTTCTGCAAGCCGGCCGACTCCGGGGCGTGGTACCGCTACTGGCGCGACCGCCGCTGGAAGTGGTATCTCGATCTCGGGCTCACCGCGGGCCGGCTTCAGCTCCGCGAGCACCACGCCGACGAGCTCTCGCACTACTCCGTCGGCACGGCCGACATCGAATACGCCTTCCCGTTCCTCGCCGAGGGCGAGTTCGGCGAGCTCGAGGGCATCGCCCACCGCGGCGACTTCGACCTCCGCAGCCACATGGAGGGCAAGCTCGTCCGCCAGGAGGGCGCGCTCGTGGTCGAGGCCGGTCCCGACGGCAAGCCGCGGCACAAGGGAAGCGGCAAGGACCTCTCCTACTTCGACGACATCACGCGCGAGCGGTATGTGCCCCACGTGATCGAGCCGTCGGCCGGCGCCGACCGCGGCGTGCTCGCGTTCCTCTGCGACGCCTACCACGAGGACGAGGTGCCCGACGAGGACGGCAAGCCGCGGAGCCGCACGGTGATGAAGTTCCACCCGCGGCTCGCGCCGGTGAAGGCCGCGATTCTTCCGCTCGTGAAGAAGGACGGCATGCCCGAGGTGGCGATCGACCTCTACCGGGCCCTGAAGCCGCACATGGCCTGCCAGTACGACGAGAAGGGCTCGGTGGGCCGTCGCTACGCCCGGCAGGACGAGGCGGGCACGCCCTGGTGCCTCACGATCGACGGCCAGACGCTCACCGACAAGTCGGTCACGCTCCGCGACCGCGACTCGCTCGTGCAGACGCGGGTGCCGATCGACGACGTGGTCGATCTCCTCCGCGACAAGCTGGCATGAAGCCCGCCATCGCCACCGTCTGAGGAGGCTTCCCGCAAAACACGAACATCGTGTTCGTTTTTGCCTGACGGGCATCCGCCCGCTGGTGCCATGCCGGACCTCCATCCCGGCCGTCGATACCTGGATGCACGTCATGCGCCCCGCCATTGCCACCGTCTGTTCCCTCGACGCATCGCTGGCCGCGATTCTCGACGACTACGCGGCCGGCCACGTCGATGCGGTCGATCTCTGGCTCGGCCACGTCGACGCCTTTCTCGCGACCCACGACGTCGCCGCGCTCGCGGAACGGCTCGCGGAGCGGGGCATCGCCCCGGTGGCGGCGAGTTTCCAGGGCGGGCTGCTCACGAGCCAGGGCGACGCCCGTCGCGAACACTGGGCCCACTTCGACCGCCGGCTCACGCTGTGCCGCGATCTCGGCGTGCGTGTGCTCGTCGTCGCCGGCGACGCCTTCGGTCCGCTCGGTGCCGACGACCTCGGCCGGCTGTCGGTGAGCCTCGTGGATGCGGCGAAGCGGGCGGCGGACACGGGGGTGCGGCTCGCGCTCGAGTTCGACGCCCGCGCGAGCTTCCCCAACAACCTCCAGTCGGCCGTGGCGCTCGTCGAGGAGGTGGCATCGCCCGCCCTCGGGGTCTGCCTCGACTGGTTCCACTACACGGTCGGTCCGAGCAAGGCCATGGATCTCGGGCTGCTCACGCGTGAGAACCTCGCCCACGTGCAGCTTTCCGACATCGCCGACGTGCCGCGGGAGATGGCCTCCGACGCCGACCGCATCCTGCCCGGCGAGGGCGCGTCGCCGCCCGACGATCTCGTGGCGCGGCTCCGCGCGATCGACTACGCCGGCGCCGTCTCGATCGAACTCCACAATCCGGCCCTGTGGCGCGTGCCGCCGCGGCAGTTCGGCGAGATCGCGATGACGGCGTTGCGGAAAGTCCTCGGCCTCGCCGCCATGTGACTCGATGCAGCGAGGGGCCGGCCGTACCCCGAGAGCCGGCGTTTGGTGCCCGAGCGAAGCCAGGATGGCGAAGCGAGGGCACCAGCGAGTGAGCGAAGGGCAGGATGCCCGAAGCGAACGTCCGGCGACGGGGCACGGCCGGCCCCTCGCGGGTTGGGCGCGTCGACCCTCCCCGGCGTTCAGCCGGCGCCCTGCAGCGTGTCGAGCTCCTTCGCGGCGGCGTCGACGTCGGCCTGCCGGGCCGTGATGACCGCGTGCTTCTCCTCGGCGGCCTTCGTCGCGGTGTCGAGCATGTTCTTCGCGGCGTCGAGTTCGGGGTCGAGGGCGGGGAGCGCCCCCTTGGCGGCCGCCACGTCCGCCGCGACCGTCGTCCCCTCCGCCCGCTTGTCGCCGAGCGCCTTTTCCCACGCCGCCCGCTCCGCCATGAGGCCGGCGAGCGCGTCCTGCTGCTGCTTGAGCTCGGCCTGCTTGGCCTGGATCGACGCCGCAAGTCCGGCGGCTGCCTGCTTGAGGGCCGCGTCGTCGGGCGATGCCGTCAATCCGTTCTGGACGGTCTTGGCGGATTCCTCGATCACGGCGAGCGCCTGCAGCGACTTCTCGATCGCCGCCTGCACCGCCGCGAGCTCGCCCCCGCGCTTCTCGATGCGGGCCGCGAGATCCGTGGCCTCGCGTTCAACCTCGGCCTGCTTCGCCGCCAGCTCGTCGATCCGCTTCCGCGCGGCCTCCTGCTTCGCGGCCACGGCCTGCACCGCCTGCTCCGCGGCACGGCGGCCGGCTTCGACGGTGCCCCAGTCGGCCTCGGCCGCGGCCACGGCCCCCTGGCGCTCGGCCACCACCCGCGCGAGCCGGTCGTAGTTCGCCTGGAACGCCACCTCGGCCAGCCACCGCGCGTGCGTGGCACCGGCCTGGGCCATCGCGGTCTTGAGATCGACCACCTGCTGCTCGAGCGCCGGCTTCTCGGCGTCGGGGGCCGCTGCGACGGCGGCGACCGCCGCGTCGAGTTTCGCCCTCCGATCGGCGAGTCCGCGTTCCGCGTCGGCCACGCGGTCGGCGAGCGTCGGCGGGTTCGGGTCGAGCGTGCCGATCCGTGCGCCGTCGGCCGCGTGGAACACGCGGAGCTCGCCCGTCCAGTCGCCCGCGACGAGTCGGTTCGTCTCGTCGCAGAAGGCCGTCGCGAGTCCGACGTCGGCCGACGCCTCGAAGCCGCGCTCCTGCGCGCCGTCGGCCGTCCAGACCTTCGGCGTCTTGTCGCGGCCCGTCGAGACGAGCCGGCCGTCGCGGGTGAAGTCGAGCGCGGCCACGCCGCCGCCGTGGGCGGGCCATGCCTTCACCTGAGTGCCGTTCTCGAGCTCCCAGAGGCGGATCTGGCCGTCGTCGCAGCCCGTGGCCAGAACGTTGGAATCGCCCCGCCACGCGAGACTCGTCACCGCCGCCGGATGCGCCGGCAGCGCGAGGTAGTCGCGGCCCGTCGCCGCCTCCCAGGCGACGACGTTGCCCGAGCGGTCGGCCGTGGCGACGAGCGCGCCATCCGGGCTGAAGGCCGCGGCGAGGATCCAGTCGGTGTGCTTCGCGAGGTCGTGGACCTTCTCGCCCGTCTCCAGCGAGTAGATGCGGACCACCTTCTGCGGTCCGCCGAGCGCCACGAGCCGCTGGTCGGGGCTGACGTCGGCCGCGAGGACGACGTCGAGTTCGTCGCCCACCGTGCGGATGCGGCGGCCGTTGCGGAGGCTCCAGACCACGGCCCGGCCGCTCTGCGCGCCGACGCCCCCGCCGGCGACGACGAGGCCGCCGCCGGCGCTGAACCGCACGACGTGCGGCCGTCCCTCGGGGAAGGGCAGCACGCCGGCGAGCTCGAGCGAGTCGGTCCGGTAGAGGAGGATCTGCTTCTGGCCGCACACGGCGACGAGCGGCGACCACGGACTCGTCGCCACCGCCGCACACGCATCGACGGCCTTCGTCCGCACCACGGGCTCGAGCGGCAGATGCGCCGGCATCGGCTGCACGGCCGGCCGCTCGGTGGCCGGCGCCGCCATCGCCACGTCGACCTTCTTCGGGGCGACCGCCACGCTCCCCTTCGTCTCGAGAACGCCACCGTCGATCCATGCCTTGATCAGCTGCCGCTCGGCCTCCGGGATCGGCGGCGCGTCGGGCGGCATCTTCGGCTCGTCGTCGTGGTTGGCGACGCGGTAGAGGTAGCTCCCGGAGGCGTTGCCCGCGGCGATCACCTCGCCCGAGCCGCCTCCGCGCATCACCGCGGCGTAGCTCGTGACGTCGAGCCCGCCGGTCTTCTTCTCGGGGTTGTGGCAGGAGCCGCAGCGCTGCCGCAGGATCGGCACCACGTTGTCGACGTAGGTCACCTTTTCCTCGGCGCGGGCCGGGACGGCTGCGACGAGGGCGGCCGCGAAGGCCGTGCGGAGGAGGGCGGGAGGGGCGTGCATCGCGCGGCCGGTCAGTGGTTGAAGACGAACTCGCGGGAGTTGAGGATCGCCCAGAATCCGTCCTCGAGCGTCTCACGCAACCCCGCGGGCTTCTGCGCGGCGGGATCCGCCTTGATGATCTCCATGAGACCCTGCGTCTCCCGGTCCGTGGGCTTCCGCGTGAGCGTTCGCAGGTAGAGTTCCTCGATCACCTGCTCGGGCGGCAGTCCCTTGTCGAGCATCTCCTTCACGACGCCCCCCTGGCGGATCTTCTGCTGGATCGTGTCGCCGTTGAGGAGGTGGAGGGCCTGCGAAAGGTTCGGCTCCATCTTCACCTCGCACGAGCAGGCGGTGGCCCGCGTCGCCCGGCCGAACGTGGTGAGGAAGTAGTTGGTCGTGTTGCCGTCGGCGATCTGCACGGCCCGGGCGCCGAGCGGCAGTCCCCTGAACTTGTTCTGCGTGCCCGTCGCGGCGGTGACGACGTCGAGGAGCACCTCCGCCCGGATGCGGCGCAGGCTCGCCCTGGAGAAGTTTCGCTCGTCCTCCGCGTTCGTCTCGTTCAACTGGGTCGATCGCTGGTAGGTCTGCGACGTGCAGATCTCGCGGACGAGCTTCTTGAAGTCGTACTTCGACTCGACGAACCGCCGGGAGAGCGCGTCGAGCAACTCGTCGTTGACCGGCGGGTTGCTCACGCGGACGTCGTCGACCTCGTCGACGATGCCCCGGCCGAAGAAGTGGGCCCACACGATGTTCACGAGGTTGCGGCCGAAGTGCGGGTTGTCGGGCGAGGCCAGCCATTCGGCGAGGACCTCGCGGCGGTCGCGGCCGGCGAGGTCGGGCGTGGCGCCGCCGAGGAACGTGGGCGGCACGACGCGGCCGCCCACGGGGTGCTGCACATCGCCACCCCCGGAGTTGAAGATGACCGTCTCCCGCGGGTCCTCCCCCTGCTTGCGGCCGATCTGCGCGAAGAAGTTGGCGAAGCCGTAGTAGTCGTCCATCGTCCAGCGGTCGAACGGATGGTTGTGGCACTGGGCGCATTGGATCCGCATGCCCATGAAGACCTGGGCCACGTTCTCCGCCGTCTTCAGCGTGTCGCGCTCGTGCTGGAAGTAGTTCGTGGCGGGGCTCGTGAACGTGCCCCCCTTCGCGGCGATGAGCTCGCGGACCAGGGCGTCGATCGGCGTGTTGGCCTCGATGCGGTCCTGAAGCCAGCCGTAGTAGAGGAGCATCGCCTTGTAGCCGACCTGGTTTTGCACGGTGCGGATCATCATCAGCTCCGACCACTTCATCACCCACAGGTCGACGAACTCCTTCCGCTCGAGGAGCTGATCGACGAGGTGGGCCCGCTTCTGCGGGTCGGCGCTCGCCATGAACGAGCGATACTCGTCGGACGTCGGCAACACGCCGCAGATGTCGAGGCTGACGCGCCGGAGGAACTCCTCGTCGCTGCACGGGCCCGAGGGGTTGATCCGCAGCTTGTGGAGCTTGGCGTCGATGAGCTGGTCGATCGGGCCGGCCTCGGGCGGGTTGGCCCATTGGAAGGCCAGCCCCTTCGGCAGCGTGATCACGTCGGAGCCGACCGTGTGCGTGGCGAAGCGGGCCATCACGAAGGCCTCGCCTCGGCTGCCCGCGGTGACGAGGCCCGACGGGTCGATCTTCGCGGCGTTGTCGTTGCTCGAGAGGAACACGGCGAGCGAGGTGACGTCGCGATCGGTGCCGTCGGCATACTTCGCGAGCACCGTGAACTGCTGCGTGGCGCCGGGGCCGTCGAGCACCGCCTCGGCCGGGTGGAGTTCGACCGACGTCACCACGGGCACGGAACCGGGGTCGTTCTTCGCGCCCCCCTCGAGCCACCGGCGAAGCGTCGCGTAGTGCTCGTCGTCGGCCTTGAGTTTCGCCCCGCCGGTGTGCGGCACGGCGGCCGTGGCCTTCGTGAGCAGCAGGCTCTCGGTCGGCAGCGCGAGGTTGATGCGCCGCCCGCTGATCTCGCGGGTGAGGCGGTGGTAGTCGGCCTCCGGGTCGAACCCGAACAGCGACAGCCGGAAGCCATCCTTGCCGCGGGCGGAGCCGTGGCAGCTGCCGGCGTTGCAGCCGGCGCGCATGAAGACCGGCATCACATCGAGGCGGAAGCTGAGGTGCGGATCCTGGCCGGCCCGCTCGACGTGCACGGGCACCGACACGGCCGTGTCGGCGAACGTGACGGTGATCGCCGTGTCGCCGTCGGCCACCGGATGGAGCGTGCGGCCGTCGAGCCGGGACTTGGCAGGGTCATCGACGGTGATCGCCGCCTGTGCCGTGACGTCCCTGGTGATGCCGTTCGGCTCGACCACCTGCACGACGAGCGACTGGCGATCACGGGCGGTGGCGAGATGGACCGCGGGTGGGAAGACACGGATGGTCGTGGCCGCCGCAGACGAGGTGCCGGACGCGAGCGCCGCCGCGAACACGAGGACGGCGCCGGCGGCGCGGCACGGGCTCTTCGGCTGCGACATGGTGCGGGTTCCCCTCACGAGAACGATCCTACTTCGCGGGTCGCTGGGCCTGCTGGCGGAGCTGTTCCAGGCGGGAAACGGGCTTCGCCGCCTGGGCGCTCGGGTCGGCCGCCGGGGCGCTGACCGCGCCGCCCGAGGGCTGCACGACCTTCAGTTCGGCGCCGCCCCCGGTCATGCGCGCCTGACCGCCGCCGACCGGGGTGACGACCTCCACGAACACCGACTTGTGGTTGCCCGGCGGCGTCTTCGCGGTGGTGGCGACCGGGAAGACGAGGTCTTTCGTGTCCTTCGTGAACTTCAGTTCCGGAGCCGAGGCTTCCGGCGGCAGGCCCTGCAGCCGCGCCACGGCCTCACCCTCGAACGGCCGTGCATGGGCGAGCGTGCAGGCGACCTGCGCCGACTGCCCCTGCTCGCACGAGGCCCGCATGAGCGTGGCCGTCGTGAACGGCTCCGCGACTTCGAGCGACACCGGGGCCGATGCCACCCAGGCGGTGCCGTTCACGTCGCCCGCCGCGACCACGTGCACCCGCCAGGTGCCCGTCGCGGCCTTGGCGTCGGCGTTCAGCTGGTACGTCGCCTCGCTCTTGTCGGGCGGGATCTCGATCGAGGGGTTCGCCGACACGCCCGCAGGCCGAAACGGGAACTCGACCGTCACCGGCTTGTCGAAGCCCGCCTCGCGCGTGACGGTCACGCGGAGGTCGAGCGAGCCGTTCCGCACGAGCGGTGCCTCGGGGGCGGTGAGTTCGACGGAGAAGGGAACCGCGTCGATCACCGCCACCGCGAGCTTGTCGACGCGGCCCGCGTAGAGCACCGAGTTGTTGGGATCGCTGAGCACGAAGTCGGAGACGTTTTCGAAGTGACCGCGGACGCCCGTCGTGCCCTCCGGATCCTGCTCGGTGACCTGCCGGGCCTCGAGCGTGACGAGCCCTCCGCCGACCGGCGCGTCGGCCGCGGCCGAGAAGACGACGGGTATCTGTCCCTGGCCCGCCTTGAAGGGGGGCGCCTCGAGCGTGACGCCCGCCGGCAGGCCGCCGCCGCCGAGCACGAGGTCGCCGTCGAAGTTGGTGCGGGTCGCGTTGAGGAGGACGGCGTAACGGCTGCCCCGGGGCACGAACACCGTCTGCCGCGTCTGCGAGAAGCGGTCGATCCGCGGGATCGAGAGCGACAGCGACGGGGCAGGGGGCGTCAGTTCGACGCGGTAGGTGAAGTCGCCCTGGCCGCGGCCGAGGTGGTCCTTCACGCGCACGAGATAGTCGCCGTCCTCCGGGACCTCGAAGCGGAAGGCCGAGTCGGGCCCCTTCGCGTCGTCGTTGCCGGCGACCGTGTTCCCCTTCTCGGCCAGCACGTGCACGACCGGGTCGAGCCCGGAGCGGAGCCGCCGCGCGAAGCATTCCACCTCGAACGTCTGCCCTTTCCTGGCGGCGAAGCGGTAGTGGTCGACGTCGCCGGGTTGGCCGATCACTCCGTCGAAGGCGAGCGACACGTCGGCGGCCGTGGCGGCCCCGATTTCGTCGTTGGGCTCCTGTTCGAGCGCGCTGCCGAGCGTTGACACGCGGAAGGGCACGGCCGTGGGGCAGGTGCCGCCGTCATCGGTGACGAAGAGACGGTGGTTGCGATCGACCGGTCCCGCGGGCACCTCGATCTCGCGATCGATCGGCCCTGCGGCGTCGCCGAGGAACGTCACCTTCAGCTTCTCGCCCGCCTTGCCGCCGGCCGGAAAGACGGCCGTGGGTCGCGGGAACGTGCCGATGTGGAGCCGGTAGCGGCAGTTGTCGTCGCCGCCGTACGACGCCTCGCGCACCTGCACGACGTAGCGACCGTCCTCGGGGGCGAGGATCGAGAGGATGCCATCCTGCATCGACGCGGGCGAATCGTCGGCGGCCGCGAGCTGGAACCGCTTCGCGTCGATGATCGACACGTGCGGGTCGAACCGGTAGCTGCCGAGCCGCAGCCCCTCGATCTCGACGCCGAGCCGCTGGCCCTTCGTGAGGTCGACCGCGAAGCAGTCGACGTCCTCGGCGGTGACGATGCCGTGGATCGTGTGGCCGAGCGGCACCACCTGCGGCTGGGTGAACGTGTTGGGCTCCGCCTCGTCGAGGATCGGCAGGATGCCCACCCAGAACGAGCGGAACTCGCTGATGCCCGACTGCGCGCGCACCTGCACGAACTGCTCACCCGCGGGGCACGACTCGGGCACGTGGATCACGGCCTTGAACGACTTGTCGTCGACCGGCTGCAGCGACTTCACGGTGATGCCGTCGGTGCCGTGCAAGAACACCTCCCGCACGTCGCCGAGCCGCTCGCCGCGGAACTCGAGTTCCCGGTCGCCACCGCGCTGCACGCCGCGCGGCAGGATGATCGACACGTGGGGCGACGAGGCGAGGGCGGGCGAGGCGAAGAGCGACGTGAAGACGAGCGAGAGGCAAAGGAGCGCGAATGTGGCGGCTGCTCGGGGCTGCCCGTGCCCCGAGAGCCGGCGTAGCTGGCAAGCGCAGGCATGGATGCCGGAGCGCAGCCAGGTCCGAGTGAGCGAAGCCCAGGATGGGCGCAGCGAACGTCCGGCGACGGGGCACGGGCAGCCCCTCGCGATCAGTGTGCGCGGCATGACGGGGGTCTCATTGGGGGAGCAGGCGCCTCAGGTGATGAGCTGCTGGACCACCTTGCCGCCGTCGACGATCTCGATCGGCCTCGCGCCGGGGGCCATCAGCTCCTTGCG
>Ga0007795_10000129_pt1 | contig 18810 bp, 20 predicted proteins | sample CryBogmetaGMA1M_FD_60369 | JGI IMG/M metagenome (GOLD analysis project Ga0007795, IMG submission 60369) | Freshwater microbial communities from Crystal Bog, Wisconsin, USA - MA1M | ecosystem: Environmental > Aquatic > Freshwater > Lake | place: Crystal Bog, Wisconsin, USA | collected 2009-07-06
TGTAGGTTACTGGGGCTTTGGGGGTTCCTGTTAAAGGGAACAACTTGAGGTAACAAATCCTACAAAAGAGACACAGTCGTGATTCTCGAGGAGACTATATTGTCTAATTCTCAACAAGTGTTAGAAGGAAGGTAGTCACTGATATAGGCGACGGTAGGGGCCATATTTTTCATTAGTCATATCAGATCAGAAACTTGATTTGGTATGAACTTTTAAAACGGATATTTTTTATTGGGATTCTTCTCTCGCCAAAGGATACAATGCCCTGCACAGCCCGCAAGGCGGATACAGTAATATGCGGTCGAACTATTCCCGATAACCAAACTTTATGCGGAATGCACGAAGGTGTCAAACAACGAACTGGACCAAACGCTTTCCGAGTTAAGCAACTTAAGTTGAAACACAAAGGCGAGCGACAAGCACTTGAAGAACGAATGGTTCCAGTCATGCGAGAGTTACAAGCACTTCCAATTGGTTCAGCAGAGCGCGCAGCTCTTCTAGACCGGTACATTAATGAGCCAGGACAACTCCGAACACAGCACCGAATTGAAACAACAGCACTCACTACTCAACTCCGTGCTGAAGTCCGGGCAAATGGCGGAGTAAATCCTGATCAAGATGTTGAAAATCGTACAGCCACTCGTAGGACGATCCGAGAATGGATGACTTTCCGAGGTCGAATACTGCGATGGCCGAATATTAATTGGGATGAACAAATAGGTGATTATCGTCGGCGTATTCAACTTCTTATTGACGGTAATCAACTAGGACCTGCAAATACCGAAGCACTGGCAGATCACTTACTGTTTATTGCCCAAGAATACCGTCAATTACTTCTAGATGCTCGTGCTAATCGTCGTGCACCAGCTCCAAGAGGTCGTGCTGCTGCCATACATGCAGCAGGTGTAGCAGCCCGAGCGGAAGCTGAGGCGCGTGCTCTAGCCAATCCGAATGAGAATATGGCAGCATTTGCTCGAGATAGACAGAATGTACATACGACTGCAGCGGTCAAGCAGGTGAAGCACAACATCAATGTCATTCGCGGAATCTTTGTGCCGGAAGCGTATCGCTGGAAACCAAATGCAACATCGAAAACTTTCAAAGAAATCGTATACGAATGCGATTTATCTCCTAAAGGCAATTGGCAGTTCGCATCGTATTACTGTAACAATGCTACCATCTATGATCTTGAACCAGGTATCTTTGGAATCATGACAGATGGAGTTTGGCAGTTCATTCGCGATTCTCCTGACAAAACATGTCTAGTAAAGATTTTGAAGACAGAGTTGGAAGATAATATCGGAATGTGTGCTCAAGGTAATCTTTCACGAATCTGCAATGTTCTTTCGGGTTATCTTGAAGGGATTGGGCAACGAGAATCACTATATGAAATTCTTGGCCGTGAGTTTTCGAAGTTATTTGAGATGGCGCGTGAAGGGGATAGGTTTCGTGAAGGTGAGCGCATTTTGCGAGAGAACAATGTCCCTGAGGCCGAATGGGAAACTTGGCTAGATCCTCTACGCGCTTAAACACAAAATATATAAATTAAACAAATGTCAGTTGAAGAACTACGAGAGGAGCGAGACAGGCGGTATCAGGAGCAGACCGAAGCATTTCAGGCATGGTTAGATGCCGAAATCGAGCTAGAAATGGCGGTAGAAGAAGAGAATCGGGTTCGACATGAACAAGAGCGCGCAAAGCGGTTCATGCTGTATGGACTGGTAGGCGTTGGACTTGGAATGCTAGCAGCCAAGCTTTTTGGATAAAAATGTATTTTCTTGTTCTAGAAACCAGGCGGACAACATGAATTGTCAAGAGTGTGTCAGGTGTAAAAATAGTTATTTCACACTTGAAATTACTTGGTTGGATATGCGCGTTGATACGAAGTATATATGCGAGAGTTGTAATTTGACTTTCGTAGTATCTAATTGTACATCGACCGCCAGTGCTCCGGATCCTTCTTATTCAAATCAGTTAGTAGTTTCTGTAGGACAGGCCCGGTGATAATAAACGGTGATGTATACTCAACAAAAAACACATACTGCTTCATACTTTCATGATCGACGATGCGAAGCATATTTAAGCGGGTCATCATAGTTTCTACCGTGCGAATCAGGGTTCGCACACCCTTCTCTTCTCCTGAAAACTCAGATATGAGATGTTTGATAGCCTCATCTGTTAGAACTATATCTTGGATATTAAACTTTAGGCGCTCAAGTAACTGTGGCCAGATATAATCTTTCAGAATAGCCTTCTTATCTGTTTCATTGTAGCCTCCACAATGTATCACCGACATACGGTCTCGAAGAATTGGATGAACTTTTTCAATATCATTGAAGGAGAACACAAATAAACACTGCGACAGATCAAAATCGACTCCGGAAAAGTAACGATCATGGAACTGCGAGTTTTGAGAACGGTCCGTTAAATGAATCATCATACTGATAATTTCATCTCCATGCGGAGTGCTAGATACCTTATCGAGCTCATCAAAATATAGAACAGGGTTCATAGCACCAGCATGCATAATTGAATCTGCAATGCGTCCCCACATAGAACCTTCATAGGTGTAAGAATGACCTATGAAGTTAGCTATATCAGATGCTCCGCCTAATGAAAAAAACTCAAATGGTCGTTTCATGACATTAGCAATCGCATTACGGGCTAGGCTTGTTTTCCCGACACCCATTGGACCCTGTAGAGCAATAACATTACCGACTGAGTTTGGATTAACAAGTAACTGGGCAAGAATCTGCATAATTTGGGTTTTTGCCGGAACCATTCCATAAATTGACTCATCCATAGTCTTGCGAGCCTGAAGCATGAAGTCTGTGCATTTTTGCCGACCATCTTCTATTTTTACAGGAAGCGGAACAGTCTTTCCAAACGGAACACGGAGAAACGCGTCTATCCATGTCCGGAGTTTGTATGCCTCTCCCGACTCTGGGCCCATCTCTTCAACTGCACTAATCTTTTTGATAACGGTGGACTTAACATAATCAGACACTGGAAGTTTCAGGACTTTGAACTTATGTGGAACTTCACCTTCGGTCATACTCAAACTTGACAGTCGCTTCATAATATCTAACAGTTCCCGGCGAGTTTCTACAGACTGGCTCTTGTAGTAGATCGCCTCCTTCTTTGTTAGAGCGAGTGGCACTTTCTCCTCTTTCTCCTTCTTCTTTTGAGTCTGAGATCGAGTTTGGGGTCTGTCCTCTTCCGTAACATACTTTTCCATGAGATATTGCAAAAAGTCGGGCTCATCGTCAGGCTCGTAATCTTCATCATCCTCATCATTCGAGGAGGCGGTATTCTTACTAATTTGAATATTCAGTAAGATAGTGGGTTTAGGTGTGTCATCTACAGATGAATCTGTTGGAAGAGTATCATCCTTTATCCACATAGTTTTTGAGTCGTCACCGCGCTTCCTCTTTTTCGGGGGCGGCTTGTCACCCATATCTTCAGAACACTTTCTATCTTTTGCATTCTCCCGAGACGACTGCTTCGTCATTTGCTTGATGAAATGAATAAAATGTAATACATTTTCCATGAAAAGAGTAATGGAGGCTATTGAGCAAGCTGCTAAATTAGCCCAGGCCGAAATAGATAAACAGGCAGCAAGTGACCCCGCTATCAAAAAAGTTATGAAAATCGTAGAACGATTTATTCAGACACATCGCACCATGTGCTACGGTGGAACTGCGATTAACAATCTTCTACCTCGCGAAGATCAGTTTTATAATTTTTCGGTTGATATCCCCGACTATGACTTTTATTCTGAAACACCACAGGTTCATGCTGCAAAACTAGCTGACCGAATCGCAAAGGCGGGATTCAAGAGTGTGGAAGTCAAGCCGGGTGTGCACATGGGAACATTTAAGGTCTTTGCTGACTACATTGGAGTTGCCGATATTTCGCATTTGGAAAAGCCTATTTTTGCTAAGCTTTGGAAAGAAAGTATAATAAAGGATGGTATTCACTATGTTCCCCCGAACTTTCTGAGAATGTCGGTATATTTAGAACTATCGCGTCCGCGAGGTGATGTTTCGCGGTGGAAAAAGGTGTATGATCGTATTCAGCTCCTGAATAAACATTATCCTATGAGTTGTCCAAAACACGAAGAATTACTCGAGGTGTTCTTGAAAGATGATACTCGCAAAAGCATTGAAAAACTACTTATCAAGGAAAAGGTAGTTCTTCTAGGATTCAATGCGTCTATAATGCAGGATGAAAATCACAAAAATAAATGGTCGCTACCATTAGATGTTTTAGCTACGCAGGAACAGAAAGATGATATAATCACAGATCTAAAATCATTTTTTGAGAAGTATGACCGAGTCACCACAAAAGATTATCCAGCATATGCTGAACTTGTGCCTCCATACACAGATATCATGGACTCGGAAACAAAAATAACTTTAGTTCGTGTTTACGAGACAAACGCTTGCCATAGTTACCATTTGGCACCGAACGGATTACATATTGCCAGTATTCCTACGCTTCTACAGTTCTTTTTGTCTGCGTTATACGGTCCGGAGAAGTTACTTGATAAACCCGAACAGCGCTTTCTATGTGTAGCAGATCACCTGATGAATCTAGCAAACAACAATGTAAAGCGCCGATATAAGTTATTAACACCTACTACTTGCTTAGGAAAGCAGAAGGGGTTAATTGATATGCGTATTGAAAAATCAGAATTATATGAGAAACTTCGAGATAATAAGAGCTCACGAGAGTTTTTGGAGTATTTCTTCCAGTACAATCCTATAGAGATGAACAAAACTCAGCGCCAAAGTGTGCGCACAATGTTGAGGAAAACATTAAAACGAAAACTTTAAAGAGCACCAGTTCCATTAAATGCGCTTCCATTACATCCTGGACATGCGAACCTCCCAAAATTGTAAGTTAGACGAAAGGCATTACCTGTCTTAACCCACGGATCGGAAGTATTCCGATTTCCAGTATTTAAGCTAGAATTATAAGAATAGTATTCACGAGTCTCCTTTAGGAGTTTTGTGTATTCTGACGCATCCTGAATACGAGAACCATATGCATATCCAGTGGGGCCTACAGAGGCCGGCATTCCTTGTGAACTCATTTGTATCTATGAAAGCAAAGATGTTCAAACTGAAATATGTTTGGCTGCTTGTAATCCTTGTAGGATTAATAGCTTTCTTAATTTCACATAAAGATTGGATTGTAACCGAAATGCTTACCAATCCACCCCCTACTTTATTTAGTTTAGATAAGGAGTTAAAATCCACATCTGAAAGGCTTCAAAAAGTTGAAACCGAGTTTACGCAGTTCAAAGATAAAGCCAGTGCTCAGTCGTCTCAGGCAGCAGCAGCACAGGCAAGTTTGGCAGCTATTCATTAGTTATAGATACCTATCCGTGGCGTGTCCACCATGTTGTATCGAAGTAAGGAGGTAGAGTTCCGACTCCGTTCTTTACTGTCATATCCGGGACTGGAGCTTTAGCCGCCAAAGCAGCAACATCGGCAGGTTTCAGTAAATAGTTGAAGTATTCCAAAGACGCAATACTTCCATCGAATCCACCATCAACGGAAGTATGAACCGTATCTGCATTCTGTTTGGGAATGTTTGAAAGGGTGTGGTGTTCGTATAACTTACCGTTAATGTAAATATCGATAAAATCCTGATCTGTCGCCAAAACTACATGTAACCATTTCTTTGCTGGAATATTTCCCACAGGAATGGTTTCAACTCCTCCGAAAGTATCAAGTTTTACTATTAATGAATTAGTGTTTGCGTCGACAAATAGTGCTGGGCACATAGATGAAAGATCTTCGGGTCCCTTTGTGAACACAACTTTCTGCTTGCCATAGCGGTAGGCAAAATCATCAACCTTCATCCAGCAAGCGTATGAGAAAGTCATGCCTTCTTTCTGATTGATCGAATTTGGAATTGAAACATTACTATTCACCTGTTTCTTTCCATCCGTGATGGATGATTGGATAGTAATATTTGGGGAATTAGACTGGCTTTTAAAGTAGAAAAAGGCAGCCACAATAACGACTACGGCTACAAGAACTGAAATAAGTAGATCCATTATTTATAGTTTCAGAATGTATATTCCTGCACTTCCTTGCCTACTGTATCATAAACTCCAAACTTCACAGAGTATCCAGTGGCCGCAGCCGCTGAACTGGGAGTTGTTTGGCTGGAGCATGGCGTTCCGGCAGTATAGAATGCAATTGCATCATCGGGCGTCAGCATACGAGGATAGTGGTTAAAGTCGCACATGTAACCGGAAAAACCGCCATCCTTAGATAGTTGAATATCTCCTACTGCTGGTTTAGGTACACCGGGTAAGAAACACGACTTAACTAACTTTCCATCAATATAGACATCTAAGTTGCGCTCAAACACGGTTATTGATACAGAGAACCAGGCCTGTAGAGGGATATTAGGGACATCGCATACAAAGACATCATCTGTAGATCCCGAATGTCCCGCGGGAGCAGGTTCGGATTTACCCGTCCCGCCTTCCGATGAAGGGAATATGGATACAGATACACGAAGAGTATTGTCCGTTGGATGAAGAGTTACATTTGGGTTTGCGACTGAACCATTTGAGGCATCGGGACGGAATACGACAGACTTATCCTTTCCATATCCATAATTCCAATCCTTGACAAACATCCACCACTGTGATCCATAATTGCCCTGATTCTCTGACGAAAGAGGCGCAGATGCAGCAGGAAGCGTCGTTGTAGTGGTAGCATCGTGTAAAGAAGACAGGAGATTACCGGAACTTGTTCCAAACATATTCCAAATGTTACCTAGTAGGGGTGTTTTAGTTGGAGCCGTGGCTCTCTGTTGGGAAGCAGCAGAGGAAGTAGGAAGAGTTGGGAAAGTAGCACCGGTAGATGCTGAAGTTGACTGGGGTGAGCCATATGCACCCGACTGCCAGTTCACGACGAGTGGATCATTTGATGGTGGAGTAGTTGGAGGCAGACCAACCGATGCGGGGCCTACAATAAACCCAGGCAAGGATGTTCCACCATTTGATGTTACAAGATTGCGAAGGTAACTTGTTACTGCTCCATTCGTCGCCGAGTCGTTACCGTATGTCGCCGAGCTAATAATGAGAATACTGTTTGGCGATGCGCCTCCTGGTGTCGCTGCGGGCGTACCGGGAAGAATGAATGTCTGTCCACCCCACTGCCGGACAATCAGGTCGTGGATACACAAAACGGCAATGACAATTCCAATCACAAAAATAAGACCACCTACCCCTGCAATTACCTTAGTATAAAATAGCCTACTGGCAGCTGCAGCATCCGTTGCCGCCTTCTTAGCCGCCTGTGCAGTTTGCGCAGCAAATAGCTGAGACTGGCGCATAACTTCTTCACCAGTTAGGGTGGCTCTAGAGAAATCAGGAATAAAGGATGGAACTGCTGTTGTCTTACTTGGCGTACCACCCATTTGTTAGAAACAGCGAAGTTAAAAACGGAAGGTATGACAGTAGAATGAACATGAAGGAAATGTATTGTAATAATTGTGGCGAAAAGGGTCATGTTTTCAGAACATGTAAAGATCCGGTTATTTCATGCGGTATCCTTCTTTTACGGGGGATTTATGAACCACTAAAACTCCCAGTCGATCCAAAAACTGTGAGTGTCTTAATGGTGAAAAGGAAAGATTCCATGTCTTATATGGAGTTCATTCGAGGGAAATATGATCCCCAAGACGAGGCATACACTGGTCGTCTAATTATGAATATGACTATATCGGAACAGAAGACAATCGTAGAGGAGGAGTTTGATACGCTTTGGACTCGTCTTTGGGGATCCGGGCGTGATTCACATTCACAAGAATATGTGATTTCCAAAGAGAAGTATACGAATCTTGATCGAAAGCGAATGGTGAGTGAGTTTGCATCGCCATACAAAGAAACTGAATGGGGTTTCCCTAAAGGACGCAGAGCTCGCGGTGAAACGGATATGGAATGTGGAATCCGTGAGTTTCTTGAAGAGACAAATATATCACGAGACTGTTACGAATTAAAAGATGAACACTTTACGGAAACTTTTCGTGGAACAAATAACATCGAATACCGTCATATATACTTTGTGGCTCTTCTTAAGAACTCAAGAGGAATAAACTTAAAACAAAAACTTACGCCAATGCAGAGTAAAGAAGTCGCTGCAGTGGATTGGAAGACCCTGTCAGAATGTAAAAGTATTATACGCCCACACTATATTGAACGAAAGGCGCTAATGACTGAAGTAGAAAAGTTCGTATCAAATTATCAGTCTTAATGTAATGGATTGGAAGTCTCTTGGAGCAGTATATGCTATTCTAGTTACGGTCGGGGTTGTAATCTCCCTACTGTCGACGCAGCTACAATGTTCAAAAACTAGTTTTTCAGTTGCTATTCTAGAGGGTGCAAAGTTTGGAATACTTCCTTTTTGTCTGTATGGACTCACATACTTTGAAGCTGTTCGCAAACCGTTTATTACTTTCTTTATAGCTCGCGGACTTGACAGTCAAACTGCAGAAATGATAGGAATTGGATATTTAATTATGCTGGGTGCATGGGTATCCGGAGTATGGAATGTTCACAATAGCGAGATCGCAACCTGTGTGGCATCAACATCGGAAATGACGGAGTTTAAAGATAAGTTAATGAAGGAACTAGCTGAAAAGCAGGCGGCGGAGGAAGCAAATGCTACAGCAAAACCATCAAAGTGAATAGTCTAAAACATAGACGACCCCAAGATACGATACAACAGCGAATGCAAACATCCAAAACCATACTGGGAATACTGTTGATTCACGCTTACCAACACCAAATGGGCGTATGCGACCCTGCTCACCAAATGCCACGCTAGGTTTGATATACAAGAACCCCGCGACTAAGAAAAGGTATATAGCGACCATCCACATCTTTGGCGATTTGCGGATAGTTGCCTCCATTATCATTTCCTTTCCAAAAATAAGTGGACGATGTATACTTTGCCGAATCGTAAAGCATTTTCCGATTCCGTGACTCGTATCTTCCTAAAATACCGTCAGAAGGATGCTTTAGGTACTGATGAACCGACTAGCGACCTGAAACCCTATCAAAAGTTAGTTCGAGACTACCTTTTAATTGAAACACCATACCGTGGTCTACTCCTGTATCACGGCCTGGGATCAGGTAAGACCCGTTCTGCGATTGCGATTGCCGAATCACTTTTATCAACTAAAAAGATTTATGTGCTAACACCCGCATCACTTGAGGATAACTTTTTAGAAGAAATTCGTGTTGCCGGGAATCCGGTGTATATCCGTGATCAATACTGGGAGCGAAAAAGTATTAAATCTCAAGAGGATCGAGACAACGCAAAGGGCATGGGTATTTCAGAAAAGTTCCTAGATACGAACGGTGTATACTTTGTTACAGTTCCTGGAATGCCTCCAAACTTTTCTCTTCTTTCCAAGCCCGATGCTGTACTTGTAACAAATCAAATCGATGATATTATTTACCAGCGGTTTCATTTCATTCGATACAATGGTTTGAATAAAAACAATGTCGATGAACTGTTCCCAAGTCCTCAAATGTTTGATGATTCGGTTGTGATCATTGAAGAAGCACATAACTTAATTGGTGCGGTTGTGAATGAGAGTGAACTTAAAGGTCGAGCATACGATTACATATACAAGGCCCGTAATTGTAAAGTTGTAGCTTTATCCGGAACTCCAGCGATCAACAGTCCTCATGAAATTGCTTATCTAATGAACCTCCTTCGCGGACCTATTGAACGAGTGTCGGTATTATCAAAGTCTGCTATTGCTTGGGACGAAGCCTTAATGACTGCATTTTTTCGAGGACAGAAGGATGTAGATACAGTTGAATACAATTCAGTCAAGCGAGTTTTGATGATTACTCGCAATCCTCCATATTTTGAAAGTGTATATAACGAAAAGGGTGATCGTATAGCCGTAAAATACAATCGGGACTTCAAGCAGGATCCCGATATAAAGAATTGGGTTACATCATGGAAGACAGAGTTCGAGACCAAGTTTTCAGGTATCGAACTTGAAGTTCCTGATAAATACATTGTCGAAAACTTAGAATGTCTACCTACTGATTACGAAGAGTTCATGAAGACATTTGTAGATGGACTGAATATTCGTAATCCTATGTTGCTTGGCCGACGTATTCAAGGATTGGTTTCTTACTACAAGGGAGCTGATGAGAAACTACTCCCCAAGCGGCTGGATGAAGATAAGACACTTCAAAAAATCGAAATGACTCCTGAACAATTTTTCATATATCTAAAGGATCGGTTTGAAGAATACAAACAAGAGGTCAACCGTAAACGAAAGGTAGGGCTCAATGACAACCTTGGTTCGTTCCGTCCACGCACTCGTCAGACTTGTAATTACTCGATTCCTCTTGAACTTCGTGTTGGTGTTACAGAAGACGGGTTAGTAGATGAAGATAATGAGCCAGATAATTCAGAAATTATCCTGAAACTTCGTGCGGAACCTGAAAAGTATTTGAAAGAACCTGGGCTTGTTCGTTATGCACCGAAGATGTCTCGTATGCTTGCTGATCTAAAAATATCTGTTGGAACATTTGGACATCTGAATAATCAGTTCGTGTATTCCGAGTATGTTTCCGTAGGTGGGTTGGGAACTTTCATGGCTGTTTTGGATAATAACGGGTTCCAGGAATACAAGCTGATAAAAGAAGGTGGAATTTGGAAAGAGGATCCTTCAATGAAACCGGATGTTCCAGCCTACGCTCTCTACACTGGAGGCAAATCCGAAAGAGAAAAGGAACTTCGTAAAATATACCTTCAAATATTCAACAAAAAGTATTCTGATACCTTTCCACAATCGTTGAAAGACAGCCTGGAAGGTAAACCTAAACGCCTATGTATTCTGATGGCATCTAAAGCTGGAGCTGAAGGTATTACGCTCCTCGAAACTCGTAATGTATACATATTGGAACCATACTGGAACGCTTCGCGAATTGATCAGGTCATCGGTCGCGCAATCCGATTGAATTCTCACATCAAACTTCCAGTAGCCGATCAAAATGTAACTGTAAAATTATACCTTTCCGTATTCACACCGGAGCAAACCACGACATCAGATGCCGACAAGGCCCCAAACATTGTAGCGATTCGTCGTAACGATATGGTTCTGAAGCGGTATGAAGGAGACGAGCCTCGTGAAAGTTTCATGACAACCGACGAGTACCTGTATGAAGTATCTTACGAGAAGAACCGTTTGATCAAAAGCATTTCAACTATTCTGAAACAGGCAGCGGTTGATTGTGAGATCCATCGTAAACTTCATTCGAAAGAACAACCCGTAATTCAGTGTATGCGTTTTGACACCAAAACAACATCAGAAGATTTGGCGTACAAACCATCCTACCTTTCTGATGAAAAAGATACACTGTACATGCGTAATATTGATAGAAAAACTCGTAAGATTCAAATTATTCGAGTGCAAGGAATACTGATGATTTTGGATCCGATAACAAATGAAATATTTGATTATGGAGCATTCTCAGATAATAAGCGCTTATTTCGAATCGGAGAACGATCGGGACCAACAAAGATTACATTTTTTCCCTATGTAGTTCTATAAATGGCTACAGTATCAAGTGCTGGAGCTGGTTCATCAATGGGAAACATGCAGGCCGGAACACGCGGTCTTAGTGCGGGAGACTGGACTCGCCTTCAGCGTCTTCGTGGCGCCAAGACTTATGCTACAGTAAATCTTACAACAAATAAGGATATTGCTCCAGTTCCTACAGCTCAGGCGGTTTATACTCGGTCTAGCTTAATCAAAGCAAACATTGGAACCGACCGCATTCGCCGACCTGCATCAATGTGGACAGATTATGTGGCGTCCCAGCGTGCAGACTTTGTAACGACATCAAATACTGGAGTCAATGGAAATGCCTTGTCGGTAACAACGCTATGCAATTGTACTACAAGTGCACTTGCTGTTAAGTTGCCAAGATGCCGTAAATGTCTGCGGAGAGTTGTTTGATAATTCTATTCCGTAAATAAGTAAGATGTCAGGTGGATTAATGCAATTAGTGGCCAAAGGCGCCCAAGATCAACTCGTAAATGGGAACCCTTCGTTCACTCATTTTCGGTCAGTGTACAAACGCCATACAGATTTTGCCATGGAGCATTTTCATTTAGTATTCAAAACGACCAATCTACAGCTTCCGGCTTCGGGTTCACTTACACTACGAGCAAAAGTTGAACGGTATGCCCAACTTATACACGATTGTTATCTAGTTCTAACACTACCTGATATATATTCGCCAGTCACGCCAGTTACACAAATACACTCAAACTTGAATGCAAACTCGAATGCTATTGGGTATCAGTTCAACTGGATTCGCAATATTGGTTACAACATGATCAATTATGTCGCAGTACTTATCAATGGTCAGGAGATTGTGCGTCATACCGGAGAGTGGATGAAGATTTATGCAGATACCAAGTTTGATTCGAATAAGAAGGCAATTTTAAATCGTATGGTAGGAAATGTTGTTGAAGTATACGATCCGGCGAATGCATTTGGACGAATGAACCAGTACCCTCATTCTATTTCAACATCTGCATCTCCAGCTGAGCCATCAATTACTGGACGAACTTTAACTATTCCTCTTCATTTTTGGTTCTGTGAAGAAATAGGTAAGGCACTACCACTTATTGCCCTACAGCATTCTGAAGTTGAAATTGTTGTAGACTTGAAGAACATGTATCAGTTATTTACGGTTTTGGATGTGCGTGAGACCATTAGTGGCTCTACGAACTCTAACTTTGGCAATCGTATTGCCCCCGATTCAAGTTCTACACTATTCCAAATGAACAATTTTCTATCTCCTCCATCGTACTCTATAACGCCGACACCCAGTAATTCAGCACTATCAACATGGAGTCTCAATCCATACATTGAAGCCAACTATATTTGGCTCAATGATCCGGAACTCATTCATATCGCCAAAACCGAGCACTCATTTATCATGACACAGGTCGATGTAACATCTACATTTGGCGCATACGGTGCGAGCAATGATATGGAATTGACTATGCGTAACCTTTGTACCCAAATTGTGTGGGTAGCACAGCGCTCTGATCGCGATGCACTCAATGATTACGATAATTACACAAACTGGGAAAATCCATTCACTGCTCCAATAGATTCTACTGGTTTATCTTTCTTTACATCTCAATATTCATCGGGAAATGCTTTACCCACAGATATCTCGCGACGGGATATTCTTACGCAGTCGGCTGTTGTCTTAAACGGCAAAGAGAGATTTGGATATAAGAACGCCGAGTTCTTTTCTGAACTCCAAAATTTTAGACATCACAAGGGTGTGTCTACCACCGATATTCCTGGAATTTATACATATTCATTTGCTCTAGAGCATTATGATGGACAGCCTTCAGGTCATCTCAACGGATCGCAGTTTGATCGCACGACTTTACGGAATTCCTACATCCAGCCCCCACTAATCCTATCGCCAACACAGGGTAACACAGTATGTATCCTAAAATCAACGGCCCAAAGTCCTAACCCTACAGTTGTAAACCCGAATGCTAAAAATGCCCAAGGACAACTTCTATACACTCCAAATGATATTCTAACAATTGTCAGGAAGACCGATGCTCAAACCTTAGCATATACTTACAATGTTCGTGCTTTCGTTGAATCCTACAACTTCATCCGAGTTATGGGAGGCGTAGCAAATGTCGTGTTTTCATCATAATAAGGATGCCAACTGGAATTTCTATAAAGTCAGCAACATATGGAGTCGGATCTACTACAGTCGATGTTAAAGCAGCAGTAAGTGCACAGGATAAGGATGGCACTATAAGCTTTGTAGTTTCACCAACTGTTTTAAATGTTGAGGATCCGGCGCCAGGACAAATAAAAACACTCAATGTAACCTACACGATTAACAACGGAAAGACAAATACAGTTTCATTAAAAGATGGTTATCAGTTTCTTGTCGATGCACCACCTGCACGAACAGCTTCCGGGCTTCAAATCACGAAGGCTGAGTATGGTTACACCGGAAACTTTACAGATGTAACCAATGCTGTTCAGGATATGGTAAAAGATGGTTCAATTAGCCTAAAAGTTGGGTTTGCCCAGGTAGGTATTCCCGATCCTAATCCCCAAAAGTTGAAGGCTTTGGAAGTGGAGTATACTATAAATGGTGCTAAAGGTACGCAGATCATTATGGATGGTCAGACATTTACTCTATCAGCGCCTCCCGTAGCAGATTCTAAAAGCGCTAAAGATTCAGGAGCTGATTTTATTAGTTCAATTTGGAGTGCAGTATGGTTTTTCATAAAGGTGTTTCTGTTTGCTTCCATTTTAATTTTGTCGTGGAAGATTGGACAGCAATATAACCAGGGAGCTGCAGTTATGCTTGTCATCGCAACATTTGTCACCTACGGAATATTTCCAATATTCATTATGCCGTTCATTATTTTTTGGTGGAGGTTGTGTGTGAATCACGATGTTATTGTTTTAACATAGGTCCCAAATAAATGTTAATGGAACTGACAATTCAGCGAGAACTTAATACTGAGTTTGAGAGAATGTATTACAGTTTTGCCACAATTAGTGAATGGCAAAAACTATGGCGAGTAGTTTGTGATTTGGCATACAATCCAAATGCCAAACAGTATGAAAGTATCAGTGTGTACTCATATAACTCGGAGAGCCAGGATGCTCGTTTATATGGAACATACACTGTTCAGAATCAGCACCTTATCTGTCTGGATGAAGTATGGCGTTCGTATGATAAGAGTTTACCATTTGTAAACAAGACCCTAAAACGATTATATGTTCCACGAGTTCTCTTTAACTGCATGGGTGTTCAAAACTGGTTCAAGTTTTCGTTCCCAAACTGCGAAGTCACTTACTGGCCAGAATGAAAAATTGTATTTTGTTTTACGATTTAGTTACATGCATTTTTAGATTTTTTTAGTGTTTAGAGAGTCGGATCCTCAACGGTCTTGAACTCGCCGAAGCCGATGTAGCCGACAAACTGGTCAGGTGCATCGCCCTCCCCGCAGCGGTAGAGTCGCTTAGTCTTCTCACCAACCACATGGTCTACCATCTCCGTCTTATTGGGCTTGTCAGAGCCAGCGCCAGCGTGTGGAATAGTGGTCTTGATCTTCAGCTCGACCATATCCTCATCGGTATTCTCGGGAGGACCAGTCACGAAGCGGCCATTGTCGCCATCCCAATACTTACCAGGCGTCTCAGTCTGAGTCAGCTTCTTGATAGAACGCAGCTCCTTAATAGTAAGGACAACGGGCTCAGAGCTCTCCGACTTGACTTCAGCAGCCTGCTCGACTGCCGGCGTAGCAAAGTCCTCCATGTGCTTCTCTAGAGCCTTGGAACTCTCAGCTTCAGCGGAGAGTGAGTTGACATAGTTCTTGAACTCATCGGGCTTCTTCGAGGACTTCCACTCGTCATCCGTAAACGACTGGCCGGCAGAAGACAATGCCTTGCGCAGTGCAGTCTTGAGTGTAGGGCTCATGCGCGAGATGCGCTTGACTTCAGCCTTAACTTCAGCCTTAGTCGTCTCAACAGCTACGACTTTGACGCCATCCAGCTTAGCAAGCTTAGCCTTCTCCTTCTGAAGCTTCTCGGCATGTTTATTCTTGGACTCATCGTCCTTGAACTTGTTAGCTGCCTGCTTCTTCTCCCAGAGCGCAATATTCTTGCGGCACTGGTCGATAGGACTCAGCTTGGTCTTGGTTCCGGCGCTAGATGCCACGCTTTCACGCTCAGCTACCTCTGCAACAAATGCGCCAAGGAAGTCCATGGCCTCCTTCTGATTAAAGTCGAACTTCTTAGACAGCTTGCTTACGATCTCGTTAATATTGCTCATCTTGATTGGTTGATTATGTGTGGGTTACAATGTGCTTCCTTAGACCTAAAAAATCCGTTTTCAATATGATCCGTTTTTATACCAATCAAAAATGTTTTTATGTTTTTGGGTTTTATACTTTTGTATTTTAATTTTAGGTTTAGTTTGCCTTGACGCCCCAAGTGGCGACGACATACTGATTGTACTCAGTAGGAGTCATCATGCCAATGCGTTTCTCCTCCTCCGTCAACTCCATGCCGATAGGCTGGGTGCTGATCGGCTCCCACCCGGTGTAACCCGGCGTGTGGAAGACCTCCATAACGGTGCGATCATCGTCAACATCAAACTTAAATCCGCCGTCCTTAAGACTGCGAACAAGGAGTTTACGATCCGCGGTTGTCATGCCGGTAAGATTAAAGCGCTCAAAGCTGCCGTCCATCTCAACAATACCCTTAGGACCAAAGGTCTGCATGATATCGTCGTAATCGAACAGCGGAACATTGCGCACAAACTCGACAAGCGTCGAGAAGTCGCGATGATCATACAAGCAACCACCGTCACATGGCTTGTTCATGTTCTTGACACGACACTTGCCAGCCGCAAAGTGCGCGCACTTCTCGTGACGATGCGGGCAATTCGAATAAATGCACGCATTTCCATTGTCGCACCACCGAGGTGCGCGAGTAATAGTAGTCATCTTAGATTCTTGCAAGTAAACAGACACAACAGATAGCTTTTGCTTTGTTGTGTATGTTTGTGGGTGGTTACTATTGTATTTCTTGGACCGAACAAATCCGTTTTCGGATGCGTTACTCGAAGTTAATTATCGTAGAGATTCTTAACAAATGTCAGCCGAGTTTGCCAAGACCCATCTTCGCGAGCATTTAGTAAGTCTTCTGATTGGTCCAGTCGCGGAGGGTTTCTGGAGTATTTATGATTCCGCAAAGGAGCTGTGTGAGCGCAACGGACAGACTGATCAGATTCTTCGCACATTCCAAAATATGCTTACGCGCATTCCTGATTGGAATGAGGCTACTCTTACCACCGAGGAGGAGCGTATTGTAAAGCAGACGAAGTGCACTTACATGGACGATCTGCTGATGGGAGTATTTATTTCGTATATGAAGGCGTTCGCCAACCTACATTACAAGGGAAAGCAGTCGGAACTCAAGATTGATTTCCAGCGCCCAAGTCTTTCTAAGTTCCTTCATGAACTATACAAAACCTCTGCTCGTAAGTTTTGGCAGGTCGCTTATTTCTTTAAGACCATAGGTGTTACAGCCGAACAGCAGGCGCGTAACCGCCAGGATATTGAGAAGATGATTGCCGAATGCATGGAGCAGGTGATTCGTGGCTTCCTCCCTTGGGAAGCAATTGCTAAGAAGTATTTCAATGAGGATGCTGAGTCGGACTCGGAGTCTGACGATGAGCCCCCTTCTAAGGGTGTTTCATTCGGAGATTTTTCAGAATCTGATTCGGAGGATGGCAAAGAAATACATCTTGGCGAGGAGGACGGAACAATTGAGTTTGAGGATCTAGATAAGAAGGATGAGGAAGTCTTGCCAGAGCCTCCGAAGGAAATCGATCCTCTTGCGGAGATTGAAGGAAAGGTTGGCGATGATACTCTCGTTCTAAACTTATAAACATTCCCAAAAATTATTAATAAATGCTGATCATTATTGCTTGCGTTGCTGTAGCACTCGTATGCTTTATTGTTTATGCTCTTGAGCGCCGTTCAAAGAGCGAATCTATTAATTGGTTCGATGCCGGTAAGATCACTGTTTTTGGAGGAATCTTAACTGCATGTGTAGTTTTTGCTACAACAACTGAAGGTGTTGCTGATGTTGTAAAAAATATTGAAATCCCTAATGTCCAGGAGATGTTTGTTGGAAAGCCTCAATTTTAATCGATAAGTAGCACACTCTCTCCAGCTGGAGTTGAATCTACACCGTAAATACTCTTTAAATAAGCAATTTCCTTACGAGGAACCGCATTCTCTTTACAGTAGCGAACAATCGCCTTGTAAAGATGAAATCCGTGAAAACGGTCGTGTTTAGGATTGCCATCCTTAAACATTACAGACTTTCCATCTTCTACAGTTAACCACTTCATGAAAAGTCTGAATACATGATTGTTCGCGTACTCTAAATCGAGTGGGCCCTTGGGAAACAAATCCCAAAACAAAGAAGTTGCTAAGCGCACAAGATCAAACGAAGGATTGGGTTTAATTATAGGATACTTGGGGACATACCAAGGTTCGCAATTATACTGTCCTCCAGCTTCTTCATCAATTGAAAAATGATCGCTCATAAACAGCTTTGGCTCCTTCATTCCTGTAAGTTTCAACATTCCAATACTGCGCTCAAAATCAATGATCTTGATCAGGTAACCATAAGTTGGAACACGATACAAAACTCCGCCACAATTATAGTAGAAAAACTCAGAGGTTGTTGGAACATACATAACATTATTTGAGTGCAAATCATTGTGCGTGAACGAAATATTTCGCTGGGCAAATGCTAAAGCAAAAATAACTTGTGAAATCCACGCAAGATGTTTTTCAGTTTCTGGATTACTGGTTATCAGTTCATATAAAGTTCCGGTGCATTTCTCAATAACCGTTACCTGAACAGGAACATTCTTAAATGATGCCCATGCAAATGGCTCAATATCTTCATCGTCTGACTCAGATTCGTTGTCTTCATCAGAATCGGAATCAGAATCACAAGACTTTACTCCAAAAATGTAAGAAGTAGAAACCGATGAACTATCCGATATATCGTCATCATCATCTTCTTCTTCGCGAAATACTCGATTCATTTCACCAGCTTCGGTAGGAGGAATATCAAGTATATCTAGTTCTTTCACATCTTCAAGATCTACATCATCACCTAGCTGAATCAAAATACGAGCTGTGCGAG
>Ga0007795_10000130_pt1 | contig 18738 bp, 14 predicted proteins | sample CryBogmetaGMA1M_FD_60369 | JGI IMG/M metagenome (GOLD analysis project Ga0007795, IMG submission 60369) | Freshwater microbial communities from Crystal Bog, Wisconsin, USA - MA1M | ecosystem: Environmental > Aquatic > Freshwater > Lake | place: Crystal Bog, Wisconsin, USA | collected 2009-07-06
GGCCTCCGCCTCCCGAACCGCAGCCTGTGCGTGTGGTGCATGGTCGCCGCGTCCGCCCTCGCCGCGCTCGCCGCCGTCGCCCCCGCGAGCCTCCACGCCGACGAGCACGCGGTCCGCGCCGACGAGCTCGCGCACGCCACGGCGCTCTCCAACGCCTTCCGCCGCGCGGCGGAGATCGCGACCCCCGCGGTCGTCGTGGTCCGCAGCGAGATGAAGCCCAAGAAGGCGTCGGGCCGCGGCCCGCAGCGGCGGGGCGACAATCCGCTCAAGGGCACGCCGTTCGAGGGCATGTTTCCCGACGGCCTTCCCGAGGGCTTCGAGTTCAACATGCCGGAAGGGGGCAAGACGCCCGGCCGGTCGGGCGTGGGTTCGGGCGTGATCATCGATGCCGCCGGCATCGTCATCACCAACAACCACGTGGTCGAGGGGGCCGATGAGGTGGTGGTCGAGCTCGCCGACGGCCGCGAATTCAAGGCTGCCGAGATCGAGACCGACCCGGAGAGCGACCTCGCGGTGGTGAGGCTCGCCGATGCCCAGGGGCTCCCGACCGCCACGCTCGGCAACTCCGACAAGCTCGAGATCGGCGACTGGGTGATCGCGATCGGCAATCCGTTCGAGCTGGAGACGACCGTCAGCGCCGGCATCATCAGCGGCAAGGGACGTGAGCTTGGCGGCGTCCGCCGGGCCCAGTTTCTGCAGACCGATGCCGCGATCAATCCCGGCAACTCCGGCGGCCCGCTCATCAACCTCTCCGGCGAAGTCGTCGGCATCAACACGGCGATCGCCTCCAACAGCGGCGGCTATCAGGGCATCGGGTTCGCGATTCCCGTGAACCTCGCCCGCTGGGTCACCGACCAGCTCGTGTCGAAGGGGCGGGTGGAGCGGTCGTATATCGGCGTGCAGATGGGGCCGCTCGACGCCCGCATGGCGGCCAAGCTCGGCGCCAAGGACCGCAACGGCGTGCTCGTCAACGACGTCGTGCCGGGGTCGCCTGCGGCGGCCGCCGGCGTGCAGGAGCTCGACATCATCACCGCCTTCGACGGCCAGTCGGTGAAGGGCACCCGGGCGCTGCAGGAGATCGTCGAGCGCTCCGCCGTCGACAAGCCCCACGCGCTCACCGTGTTCCGCGACGGGCAGCAGGTCACGCTCACGATCGAGGTCAAGCCCCTGCCGACCGACATCGCGACGCGGGGCCGGAAGGTCCAACGTGAGCAGGAGGCGGGCCCGGAGACCTTCTACTCCGAGGAGTTCGGTCTCGAGGTCCGCGACAAGGGCACGATGGCCGAAAACGACTACGCCGACTTCGACGGCGTGGTGGTCGATCGCGTCGATGCCGACGGCGTGGCGGCAGCGGCCGGCCTCGGCCCGGGCGTGCTCGTCCGCAAGGTGGGCAAGACGCCGGTGTCGACGATCGCCGAGTTCGAGGCCGCGATCGGCGACGCGTCGGCCGCCGAGGGGGTGGTGCTCCAGGTGCGGACGCCGCGGGGCAACGCGGTGGTGCTCTTGAAAAAGGGCTGAGCCGCGGGGAGGCTGGCTTTTTCATGGCCACGCTCGGCGTCAACATCGATCACGTCGCCACGGTGCGGCAGGCCCGTCGCACCGTGGAGCCGGACCCCGTGTGGGCGGCGGCGCTCGCCGAACTCGGCGGCGCCGACGCCATCACGGTGCACCTGCGCGAGGACCGCCGGCACATCCAGGATCGCGACCTCGACGTGCTGCGGCGGACGGTGCAGGTGAAGCTCAACCTGGAGTGCGCGATCGCCCCGGCGATGATCGACATCGCCTGCCGCGTGAAGCCCTGCCAGGTGACGCTCGTCCCGGAGCGGCGCGAGGAGATCACGACCGAGGGCGGCCTCGACGTGGTCGCCCACCAGGCCGCGACGGCCGAGGCGGTCGGTCGGCTCAACGCTGCCGGGATCGTCGTGTCGCTGTTCATCGATCCCTGCCCCAGGCAGATCGACGCGACGGTCGAACTCGGCGCCGCCGCGGCGGAGCTGCACACCGGCGGCTACGCCAACGCCACGGGGGAGGCGGCGCGGCACGACGAACTCGTGAAACTCGCGCGGGCCGGCGCGATGGTGCGGCTGGCGGGCCTCGATCTCAACGCGGGCCACGGCCTCACCTACCGCAACGTCGTGCCCGTGGCCCGGCTCGACGGGATGGGCGAGCTCAACATCGGCCACTCGATCGTGTCCCGGGCCGTCTTCGTCGGCATGGCCGAGGCCGTCCGCGAGATGAAGGCCCTCATCGGCTGACCTCCTCGGCCGCGGGGCCGACGTCGCCGGCGAACGCCGCCGGGTCGTCGAGGACGAAGGCATGGCCGTGGTCGCTCGTCACGATCACGACGGCGTCGCCCCACGCCCCGTGCCGTTCGAGCCAGGCGACGACGGCCTGGAACGCGGCGTCGCCGCTCTTCACGGCGCCGATCGCGGTGTCGATGTTGTTGGCGTGCGAGGCCCAGTCGACGTCGCCCGCCTCGACCATCAGCCAGAACTTCCCGCGGGACCCGAGCACGTCGAGCGCGGCGCGGGTCATGTCGGCGAGCGTCGGGTTCTCGTCGATGTCGGCCTGCCGGTAGTGGATCGCGGAGCCATACTTCTTCCGCAGCGGATCGACCTCGCCGGCGTCGGCCGACGGCAGGCCCGCGGCCGGGTCGAAGTCGCCGTTGGCCGTCTGGAACGGCAGGTTGCCCTCGGCGGTGCCGAAGAACCCGAACAGCCGCAGCTGCTTCCCGACCGCGTCGGCCGCCGCCTCGGCGAGCAACTCGTCGCCACGCCGGCCGGAAGTTCGGCGGGCCACCCGGTAGGGGCCGCCGGCGGCGACGTCGATGGCGGCGAGCGTGGAGTCGGCGACGTACTTGTTGCCGGGCTCGAAGTTCCGCCCCTGGTCCTTCTCCTTCTCGGCGACTCCCAACACGCCGTCGCCGCCGCCGATGAGCACGTCCACTCCCGGAAGCGGCGCGGTGCGGTGGGCGATCGAGGCCTGGCCGAGCAGGTCGCGGGCGATGTCCTGGTAGTCGTCGCGCGTGACGTTGTTGGCGTAGGCGCAGGCCGGCGTGGCGTGCGACACCGGGACGCTCGACACGATGCCCACGGCATAGCCCCGCGCCTGGAGCGTGCGGCCGACCGGCTCGAGCTGCCGCCCCTCGACGTCGACGTTGATGGCGTCGTTGTAGGTCTTGCGGCCCGTGCACAACGCCGTCGCCGACGCCGCCGAGTCGGTCACGGCGTCGGGCATCTCGCGGTCGTGGCCGATGAGATACCGAACGTCGGCGCGCGGGTCCCAGGGCGTCTCCCCGCCGCGCCGCGGATCGAAGCCGCCGGGCACCTCGCCCCCGGGGTTCTTCACGGCCTGGGCGTCCGGATCGAACTTCGTCCGGTCGTTCGCCGGGCTCGTCACGCAGTACCCGAAGTCGGTGGGGGCCCCGCGGTAGTCCTGGAAGCGGAACCCGGTGCCGCGGCCCTCGGCATACTCCACGCGGCCGCGGGCCGCGATCGCCGCGGTCCGGGTGGTGTGCCAGTCCATCCCGTCGAAGACGACGAGGATGATGTATTTCTTCCCGGCGTCGGCGGCCATCATCTGGAGGCGATGGACGTCGGTTTGATCGAAGTAGTCGGCCTGCGGATTGAGGGTGGCCTCGGGAAGGCGGCCGTAGAGCGCCGTGAGCCGGGCCGCGTCGCGGTAGACGCTGCTCGCCGACCGCACCGCGTCGAGCGGCATGCCGAACGTGTAGACGGGGATCAGACGGTTGGAATGGTTCGACCACGAGACGTACCGCCCGGGCTGATCGCCCCAGTGGCCCCAGGCGGCGTGGCCCGATGCCTCGGCCTCGGACTGCATCTGCCGGATGCGGTCGGGCGCCGCGACGTGCAACTCGGCGGCGGTCGGAGGGTCTGCCAGCGCCGTCCGGCGAGGCGGCGAGCCGAGCGCGACGAGGACGATCATGCCGGCGAAGACGCGGGGAGCGAGCATGGGACCGGTGGGCGATGAAGCTGGAGGCGGCGGCGGCGACGGACCGGAGGATACCCGATCACGGCCCGCGTTCCACGAGCCCGGGGCCGCCGATCGTTCCGACGCTGCCCGTTTCGTGGGCAGCATCTGCCCGCGATTCGGCGCGCGCGGTCGCTCGGCGCGACCGCGGCGCGTTGGCGTGGGCGAAAATCCCGGCCCACGGCGGGCCGGCCGAAACAGGCCGTCGTGGCACCCGGCGCGGCGCGGGCTTTGCTGAGCGTCGGTGTATGATTTCCGCCGCCGTGGCTCACGACGAACTCCTTCGCCGCGACGTGCGGCTCCTCGGCGACATGCTCGGCTCGGTGGTCCGCGAGATCGCGGGGGGCGAGGCGTTCGAGCTCGTCGAGCAGGTGCGGACGCTCGCCCGCGACCGCCGCGAGGCCCGCCACGACGCGGAGCCGGCGCTCGCGGCGCGGATCGAATCGCTCGACGAATCCCAGGCCACGGTCGTCGCGCGGGCATTCAGCATCTTCTTCGACCTGGTCAACATCGCCGAGGACCGGCAGCGGGTCCGCGTCCTTCGGGACCGCGAGCGGAGCCGTCACCCCGAGCCGCTCGGCGAGTCGCTCCCGGCCGGCATCGCCGAGCTCCGGGAGCTCGGCGCGCCGGCCGACGACGTGCAGCGGATCCTCGACCGGCTCGCGGTGGAGCTCGTCTTCACCGCGCACCCCAGCGAGGCGAAGCGGCGGTCGATCCGCGCGAAGCTCCGCCGGATGCGCAAGAGCCTCGAGACCCTCGATTCGCCCGACCTCCTGCCCCGCGAGCGGCTCCGGCACGAGGCCGACATGCGCAGCGAGCTTGCGCTCCTCTGGGAGACCGAGTTCCTCCGCCCGACGCGGCCCACCGTGCTCGACGAGGTGGAACGCGGGCTCTCGATCATGCCCCGGCTCTGGGAGGCGGTCCCGCAGGTGCACGCGTCGCTGCGACGGGCGCTGGCCGAGCAGTATCCGGGCCACCGCTTCCGGATCCCGCCCTTCCTCTCGTTTGGATCATGGATGGGGGGGGATCGCGACGGCAATCCGTTCGTGACGGCCGACGTCACGGCCCAGACGCTCGTGCGGTTGAGAAACGCGGCGGTGGCGCAGCACGTCGTCTGGTGCCACCGGCTCCACGACCTGCTCACCGTGTCGAGCCACGTGGCGCACGGAGCCCGCCCGCTCGCGGAGCGGCTCGACGGTCTGGCGGCGCGGTGGCCGGATCTCGCCGCGGCGGTCGAGCCCATCCCCGGGCACGAAATGTACCGCCGCTGGGTGCGGATGATCCGGTTCCGGCTCGAGGCCTCGCGGGCCGAGTCGCTCGCGGAGCCGCCGGCGGCGTGTGCCTACCGCGGGGGCGAGGAGTTCGAGGCCGACGTCGCCCTGCTCGTGGAGTGCCTCGGCCACGACCACGTGCTCGCCGACGAATCGCCGCCGCGCCAGTGGTTCGACCTCGTGCGGACGTTCGGGCTGCACATGACCCGGCTCGACGTCAGGCAGGACGCACGGGCCTACCGCGAGATCATGGGCGACGTGCTCGCCGGCGCCGGCGTCGTGGCCGCGGCGGCGGAGTACGAGTCGACCGACGACGCCGGCCGCTGCCGCCTGCTGGTCGAGTCGCTCGGCCGCGTGGGCGACGTGCCCGAGGCGGGCCTGCGGCCGCTCGCGCTCGACACGCTGCGGCTCTTCCGCGTCCTCCACACGGCCTCGGTCCGCTTCGGGCCGCGGTGCGTCGGCGGCGCGATCGTGAGCCTCACCAGGTGCCCGGCCGACGTCCTCTCGGTGCTCTGGCTGTGGCGGTGGGCGCAGGGCCGGGCGGCGGCCGCCGGGGAACCGCTCGCGCCGGCCGACGTCGCGGTCGTGCCGCTCTTCGAGAAGATCCACGACCTCCAGCACGCCCGCGAGACGCTCGCCGCGATCCTCGACGTGCCCGCCTACCGCGAGCATCTCCGCGACCGGGGCGATCGGCAGATGGTGATGGTGGGCTACTCCGACAGTACGAAGGACGGCGGCTACCTCGCCGCCTGCTGCGGCCTCCAGGCCGCCCAGAGCGACCTGCACGCGGCGGCGGCGGAGCGGGGCGTGGCGCTCACGTTCTTCCACGGCCGGGGGGGCTCGCTCGGCCGGGGCGGCGGGCCGGCTGCCCGCGGCATCCTCTCGCTCCCCGCCGAGACGCTCGACGGCTCGCTCCGGCTCACCGAGCAGGGGGAGGTGCTCGCCGAGCGCTACGACGACGCCGAGATCGCCCGCCGTCACCTCGAGCAGGTCACGTGGGCCACGATGGTCGCCTCGAGCGTGCGCCGGACCGAGCCCACGCCCGAGTGGACGGCGGTCACGGCGCGGATGGCCGAGCGGTCGTGGGCCGTGTACCGCGAACTCGTGGACCAGCCCGGGTTCATCGGCTACTTCTCGCAGACCACGCCGATCGACGACATCGAGAATCTCCCGATCGCCTCGCGGCCGTCGCGCCGCCGCGGCGAGCGCACGCTCGACGACCTGCGGGCGATCCCCTGGGTGTTCGCCTGGACGCAGAGCCGCTGCATGATCCCGGCCTGGTACGGCCTGGGCACGGCGCTCTCCGAGGTGAAGTACGACGACCGCCGCGGCTGGCAGTCGGTCTGCGAGATGTACCGGCAGTGGCCGTTCTTCCAGGCCACGATCGACAATGCCACGCTCGCGCTCGCGAAGGCCGACATGTACATCGCGCAGCGGTACTCCGAACTCACCATCGACGACGACGCCCGCCGCCGGATCTGGCAGCGGATCGCCGCGGAGCGCGACCGCACGCGTCAGGCCATCCTCGACATCGTCGGCGGCGGCGAACTGCTCGCCGCCACGCCCTGGTTCCAGCGGTCGATCGAGGCCCGCAATCCCTACGTCGATCCGCTGAACCTGATCCAGATCGAGTTCATGCGCCGCCGGCGCACCGCCGCCGCGGCCGACCCCGAGTCGCCGCCGGCCGACCACCACCGCGACCTCCTGCGGCTGTGCGTGCAGGGCATCGCGGCCGGCATGCGGACGACGGGGTGACGGCGGGCCCCAGGCCCAGGTGCGAGGAGCGACGCGATGACGACGCGGATCACGATGAGCGATCTGGGCGTGGCGACGCTCGGCCCCTGCCGCATCGACTCCCCGCTGCGGCCGCTCATCGAGGGCCGCAAGACCAACGTCCACTACGTCGAGGAGGATGACCGCATCCTCTTCCCCGACACGGCGAGCCTCGTGGCCGCGGCGGGCGTGAAGGCCGAATCCCTCCCCGGCTTCGAGCCGGCCGGGCCGCGGAAGAGCATCTTCTTCGACCCCCGGAAGATGCGGGTCGGGATCGTGACCTGCGGCGGCCTCTGCCCGGGGATCAACAACGTCATCCGCGGCCTCGTGATGGAACTCACGCACCACTACGGCGTGCAGCGGATCCACGGGTTCAGGAACGGCTACCAGGGTTTCATCCCCCGCTACGGCCACGACGTCCTCGACCTCACGCCGCAGGACGTGAGCAACATCGACGAGGACGGCGGCACGATCCTGGGCACCTCCCGCGGCGGCCAGGATCCCGGTGAGATCGTCGACTGCCTGGAGCGGATGAACATCTCCGCGCTCTTCGTGATCGGCGGCGACGGCACGCTCCGCGGCGCGATGCAGATCGCCGCGGCCGCCGCCGAGCTGGGGGCGAGGATCGCCGTCGTGGGGATTCCGCAGACCATCGACAACGACATCCCCTACATCGACCAGAGCTTCGGCTTCCAGACGGCGTTCGCCGAGGCCACGAAGTCGATCCGCTCGGCGCACGTCGAGGCCAAGGCGTCGCCCAACGGCGTCGGCCTCGTGAAGCTGATGGGCCGGCACTCGGGATTCATCGCCTGCTACGCGTCGCTCGCCGAGCCCGACGCCAACTACGTGCTCATCCCCGAGGTGCCCTTCGCGCTCGACGGCCCCGGCGGCTTGCTCGAGCATCTCCTCGGCCGCATCCGTCGCGCGGGCCACGCCGTGATCGTGGCCGCGGAGGGGGCCGGGCAGGACCTCATGGCGGGGGCCTCGACGGGCGTGGACGCCTCGGGCAACCGCCGGCTGAGCGACGTGGGCCTCTTCCTCCGGCAGCGGATCACGGAGCATTTCGCCGCCGCGGGCGTGGAGCTCAACCTCAAGTACATCGACCCCAGCTACGCGATCCGCAGCGTCGAGGCCAACCCCTTCGACAGCGTCTACTGTCTCCGGCTCGCGCAGCACGCCGTCCATGCCGCGATGGCGGGCCGCACGGCGATGGTCGTGGGCCGCTGGCGGGGCCGGTTCGTGCACATCCCGATGGGGCTGGCGGTGAGCCACCGCAACCAGGTGGAGCCGAGCGGCGACCTCTGGCTCTCGGTGCTCGAGGCGACGGGGCAGCCGCGGTCGTTCGCCTGACGCCCGCCGGACGCGGACGCACCGACCTTATTCATCCGCGGGCCGAAGGGCACCCGCGGCAGGCTCGGGACGGTACCATGACGATTCCTCCGCCACCGGGCATCGCCCCCCTTCGCATGCACAGCCTTCGCACCACCACCGACGACCTCCGCATCGCGGAGATCAAGGAGCTTTCACCCCCCGCGCACCTGCTTCGCGAGCTGCCCTGCACCGCGGCGATCGGCGGCGTCGTGTCGGCGGCTCGCGCCGCCGTCCACGCGATCCTGCACCGCACCGACGACCGGCTCGTGGTGGTGATCGGGCCGTGCTCGATCCACGATCCGGAGGCCGCCATCGACTACGCCAGAAGGCTCGCCGGCGAGCGGAAGCGGCTCGCGGCCGACCTCGAGATCGTGATGCGGGTCTACTTCGAGAAGCCACGCACGACCGTCGGCTGGAAGGGGCTCATCAACGACCCCGATCTCGACGGCACGTTCCACATCAACAAGGGCCTCCGCGTGGCGCGGGAGCTGCTCGTGGAGATCAACGAGCTCGGCGTGCCCGCCGGCTGCGAGTTCCTCGACATGATCACGCCGCAGTACATCGCCGACCTCGTGAGCTGGGGCGCGATCGGCGCCCGCACCACCGAGAGCCAGGTGCACCGCGAACTCGCCAGCGGCCTCTCCTGTCCCGTCGGCTTCAAGAACGGCACCGACGGCAACGTGCGGATCGCCGCCGAGGCGATCCTCGCGGCCCGCCGGCCGCACCACTTCCTCTCGGTGACCAAGGGGGGCCACACGGCGATCGTCTCGACCAGGGGCAACGACGACTGCCACATCATCCTCCGCGGCGGCCGGACGCCCAACTACGACGCCGCGAGCGTGGCCGCCGCCTGCGACGAGCTCGCCCGCCACGGACTCGACCGGCGGCTGATGATCGACGCCTCCCACGGCAACTCGGCGAAACAGCCCGAGCGGCAGCTCGACGTCGCCGATGCGATCGCGGGGCAGCTCGAGGCCGGCGACGACCGGATCGTGGGCGTGATGGTGGAGAGCCACCTCGTGGGCGGCCGGCAGGATCTCGCTCCGGGCCGCCCGCTGACCCCCGGCCAGTCGATCACCGACGCCTGCCTCGGCTGGGAGGAGAGCGTGCGGCTGCTCGACCGGCTCGCCGCGGGGGTCCGCGGCCGCCGCGGCTGCCGCGGCCAGACGTGCCACCCCCTCACCTCCTCCACCATGTAGGCCGCCGATGTCGGAACTCCCGCACGAACTGTCCGTCACCGAAGCCGCCGCGCGGCTCGCCGACCCGGCGGCGGCCCCGCTCCTCCTCGACTGCCGCACGCCCGACGAGCACGCGGTCGCGCGGATCGCCGGGGCGGTGCTGATCCCGATGCAGGAACTGCCCGACCGTGTGGCCGAACTCGACGCCCATCGCGACCGGCCGATCATCGTCCACTGCCACCACGGCATGCGGAGCCTCCGCGTGACGCGGTGGCTCCGCGAGCGGGGATTCCCCGCGGCGCAGAGCATGGCCGGCGGCATCGACGCGTGGAGCACCGAGATCGACCCGGCGGTGCCGAAGTACTGACCCCGCCGAAGCGGGCGGTTCGGTCAACGGCCGGCGGCGGGTTCGTCGGAGCCTTGCCCCGACATGAGCGTCGTGCCCGCCGCCTCGATGGCGACGCCGGCCGGCGCCGTCACCCACGAGCGGATCGACCCGTCAGGCTGCCGCTCATGGCGGACGCGGATCGGGCCACGCGGCGTCGGATACGTGCCCTCGGCCCAGTCGAGGTTGCCGAGCACCGGGGCGATCCGGGCCTTCGCGAAGCCGGGCTCCGCCGGCGACACGCCGAGCACGTGCCGGGAGAGCCACGCGGTCGGCCCGCTCGCCCAGCCGTGGCAGAGGCTGTGGCGAAAGCCCTCGTAGCAATAGGCTCCGCAGTCGCCGTGGATGTCCTTCTTGCCCTCGGGCACCAGCTCGTCGATCCGCGTCGCGTTCTCCGTCCACGCGAGGTCGAAATCCTCCCAGAACGTGGTCGCGCCGAGATCCAGCATGCCGCCCCAGAAGGTGCGGATCAGGTCGAGGGCCGCGTCGGCCCGCCCCGCCTTCGCCAGCGCGCCAAGCACGTAGAAGCCGTAGAACGTGGAGACGCCGGCGGGGCCGCCCGGCAGCAGCACGGCGTCGGCCGTCTCCCGCGCGTCCCGCATGCCGGCGAGCGCGAGCAGGGCCGAGCCGCTCTTCGAGCCGTTCGCCTCGGGCACCACGCTCCGCGCCCGGTCCGCCGCCGCGCGACACACGCCCGCCACCCGGTCGTCGCCGAGCTCGGTCATCAACCGTGTTCCCGCGTCGAGCGTCATCACGAGCAGGCCCTGCAGCCCCGCCGTGACCCCCTGCGCGTTGGGCGAGCTCGGCCAGTCGAGAAACCGCATGCCGTCGATCTGTTCCCTGCCATCGGGGCCGACGAGCCCGGCCAGCCGCTCGAGCAGCGCGGCGAGATAGGGCTGCTGGGCTTCCAGATACTTCCGGTCCCCGTGGTGCCGCCACATCTCCTCGTGGATCAGCACCCACCACATCGAGTAGCTGGATATGCCATTCATCCACTTCGGCAGCGGTGTCACGTCGCGGGTGAGATCGAGCGACTTCGGCACGACGTCGTTGAATCCGAACACGGCGTTGATCGTGCTCACCTCGGGGTGCATGTCGCCGATCCAGACGAGCCGGTCCCGCTTGATGCCGTCCCAGAGGTATTCCTGCATGCAGAGGTGGACGGTGTCGGCGCCGACCTCCCAGATCCGGTTGAGCCGCTCGTCGGAGCAGCGGAACGAGCCGACCCGCGGCACGTCGCGGATGCCGAGCACCGCGCGGACCTGCGTCAGCCGCACGGGGCGGTCGGGGTCGACGGCGTCGATCCGCACGAATCGGAAGCCGCTGGGGCCGATCGTCTGCGTGCCGAGCCAGGGAAGGGTCACGACCTGGTCGCGGACGGCGTGGTCGTTGCCGGCATTCTTCTTGCCACCGAGATCGGACATCGCCTCGCTGGCCGACTCGCCGAGCCGGATCCGCGCCCGCACCGGCTCCTTGCCGGGCGTCAGCGGCGTGAGCAGCTGAACGTGCCCCTGGATCTCGCGACCGAAATCGAGGAGCAGCCCGCCGGTCGCTCCTGGCGTCGACTCGATCAGGCACGGTGGAAGCGGCGCCTCGAGCAACGGTTGCCCGGCGTGTGGGGCGAGGAGCGTCTCCGTGTCGGACACGCCATGTTCGCTCCGCCACACGATGCGAACCGGGTCGAGATAAAAATCCGTGATCGACGATCGCTTCGCGGTTTCCGGCTGTCCGGCGGCGGCCACCGTGGCCAGCGCGGCCCACGAGATCAGGGTGAAGGCGAGGGCCACCCGTGCCGGTCGCGGCACGGCGGCATCGATCGATGGTCCGGTGAAATGCATGGTCATGCCCGAGCGTCTCCTCGTATCAGGATCATCCGTTCCGGCCGCGGCTCCGCGGGGGAGGTGGGGGCCCGCGACCGGCGCACCGCCTCCGTCACTCGACTTTCATCCAGAAGGGGGCCGCGGCGAACCAGGCCACCGTCGCGACGAGCATCACGGTCTTCACGACGTCGAGCGACAGGGCGGGCGTCGCCTCCGGGCCGCCGGCGACCGACTGGAGCATGAACACCGCCGGCGGCACGATCGTGCCGGCCAGCGCGAGGATCCCGACCGAGGCGGCGACGGCTTTCATGGAGGGTCTCCGACGGTGGTTCAGGCCCGCACCGCGATGGTGTCACGGGCGGCCATGCGTGACAGGACGATGTAGATGAGCCCGCAGGCAATCGCGCTGGGCAGCGGCAGGTACGACGCGAACACGCCCTGCGTCTTGTAGAGCCACATGGCCACCGCCACCGGCACGAGCCACGAGACGAGCACCACGACGTTGAAGGCCGAGCCGCTCCGTTCGGCGGGATCGCGGGGGATGCCGACCCGGTCGGCGAGGAAATGGTCCACCGCGATGATGCCGCCGATCGGGGCGAGGATCGTGCCGTAGATGCCCACGAAGTCGAGGAGGTTCATCGCGAAGGCAGGGAAGATGCCCGCCGCGATGCAGAGTGACCCGGCGAGGAGCGTGGCGGCCACGCGCGACAGTCCAGGAATCATCCCCTGGAAGGCGAGACCCGCCCGGTAGATCGTCGGGTTGGCCGTCGTCCAGCCGGCGATGATCACGCAGATCAGGCCGGCCCAGCCCACGGCATCGTTGACCATCGTGCCGGGATCCTTGCCGACCTGCGGATCGACGCCATGGCGCCGCACCCAGTAGATGAGCAGCAACGCCGCGCAGATCCAGGCCACGTAATGGCCGAGGAACATGCCCGAAGCGCTCGCCCAACCGGCGCCGGGCTTCCGCGCGAACCGCAGCACGGAGAGGTCGGCCATGCCGATGTGCATCGCCGCGTTGCAGAACCAGGAGAAGAAGACGATGCCCAGAAACGAGATCGTCCTGGGCGTGCCCGCAGGGGGCGTGAGCAACGCCCAGATGTCGGCCGTGCCGAGCCGGCCGAGCGTCACCAGCGCGCAGGCCACGAATACCAGGAACATCCACGGAGCCGCGTAGTGCCCCACCTGGGCCACCACGGCATAGCCCTTGAGCGCCACGAGCGTCATGGCCACGCCGATGACGATGCAGGAGATGATCCACGCCGGTCCCGTCGGCATCGTCGACTGGAACGTCGGCATCTCGATCGTGCCGGGGGGAAAGAACGGCCCGACCGCCGTCGCCGAGACCGTGATCATCGAGCCGGCCAGGAAGCAGAAGAGGAGGCCGTTGGCGAGGTTGTAGAGCTTCACGAGGCCGCTCCCCGCGATCTTCTCCATCTTGTAGTAGAGCGTGAGCCGCTCGTCGCAGGCGATGGTCGCGGTGAGGTACCGCCAGGTGAGCACGGCCAGCAGGTTCCCGAGGAACAGGCCCACGATCAGGCTGAAGGCGTCGGCGCCCCACTTCACGAAGAGCGGCCCGATCATGAACTCGGTGCCGGCCGTGTGCTCGCCGGCGTACATCCCCCAGAAGGCGCTCGGGCCCTTGAGCGCACGGTCGGGCACCCGCTGCCGCTCGTACTCGCTCGAAGAGGCCTCCTCGAGCTCCTCGATCTCCCGCTCCAGGCTGCTCATGCCCGCTTCCCCGTGACGGCCTTCTCGTACTTCCGCACGTCGTCGAGCCAGGCCTCGCCGACGGGCACGCTCTTCGTCTGGCAGTAGTGGTCCCACACGGCGCCGAAGGGCAGCCCCTTCGCCTCCTCCTGGAGCGCGAGCCGGGCGGTGAGATCACCCTCCTTCTCGGCCTTGCGGATCGCCGGCGGCTCGAGGAGCGCGATAAGCAGCGCCCGCAGCATGTTTCGCGTGCCGATCGCCCAGGCGGCGATGCGGTTGATGCTGGCGTCGAAGTAGTCGAGGCCGATGTGCACCCGCGACGGATCGCCGCAGGCCACGATCTCGCGGGCGATCGCCAGCAGGTCGTCGGTGAGCGTCACCACGTGGTCGCTGTCCCAGCGCACGCCCCGGCTCACGTGCAGGAGGATCTCCGGCAGGTAGACGAGCACGCTCGAGATCTTGTCGGAGATCGTCTCGGTGGGGTGGTAGTGGCCGGCGTCGAGGCAGAGAAGCTTTTTCCGGGTGATGCAGTAGCCGAGGTAGAACTCGCTCGAGCCCACGGTGCAGCTCTCGCTGCCGATCCCGAAGAGCTTCGGCTCGACGGCATCGAGGTTGTGCTTCGGCGAGAGCGCCTTCTCGAAGACCGCGTCGAGCGACTCGGCGAGCCGCTCCCGTGGGGCGAGCCGGTCGGCGGGCGTGTCCTTGAAGCCGTCCGGCACCCAGACGTTGGTCACGCAGGGGGTGCCGAGGGCCTTGCCCATGGCGGCCCCGATCTCGCGCGACCGCCGGCAGTGCTCGATCCAGAACTTCCGAATGCCGCGGTCGGCGTGGGAGAGCGTGAATCCGTCGGCGGCCTTCGGGTGCGAGAAGCAGGTGGGGTTGAAGTCGAGGCCGACGCCGCGGCTCTTCGCCCACGCGATCCAGTTTTCGAAGTGCGAGGCGTCGATCTGGTCGCGATCGACCTTCCTGCCGCCGAACTCGCCGTAGAAGGCATGGAGGTTGAGCCGGTGCTTGCCGGGAATCACGGCCAGGGCGGCGTCGAGGTCGCTCCGCAGTTCGTCGGGCGTGCGGGCGCGGCCCGGATAGTTGCCGGTCACGGCGAGGCCGCCGCCGACGGCGCCGCCCTGGTGCTCGAATCCGCCGACGTCGTCGCCCTGCCAGCAATGGAGCGAGATCGGGATTTTCGCCAGTGCCGCGCAGGCCTTCTCGGCGTTCACGCCGACCGCCTCGTAGCGGTCGCGGGCGATCCTGAAGGCGGCGTCGATCTGTCTGGCGGTGGGCATGGGCGGGCCTCTCGAAGCGTACTGCGAGACGATACCGACGGAACCCGAACGCGGCGACACCCCCGCACGACCCGTCTCGACGTGAGCCCGATTGTGACCGGGGTTCCGCGAAAGTCCATACGCTGCCAGGGCACGGGCAACCTCCGGAACGGGTCTCCGCCCGATCACGGCATCAGGTCGAAATCCTGCGTGTGCGCGCCGGGCTTGATCTCGCACGTCAGCCCGGACGTGGCCGGCGTGAGATATCGCGCGGGAAATCCGGCGATCGGCCTGCCAGTCCCGGGAATGCCCGCGGGGACCGGGAGCGGCCGTGCGCCTCCCGGGACCGCGGGGGCTTCACCCGTTGCCGAGTGCGTGGCGAACGCTTGGACGGCCACTCTGGCATGCCCAACAGGCGCCCTGTCGATCCGGTAGCCGCCGTTCGTGATATCGGCAAAGAACACGGGCTTGCCGCGCCCCTCACACAGGAGCGTGAGGCGGCCGGCGGCGACCGGCTTGCCGTCGAAGCGAACCGTTCCCGTGACGGCACCCGTGGGTGCCGTCCAACTGCAGCCCACGAGCCCGAGCCACGCTGTCATACTGCCCAGCGCGCCGATCAGGCAGATGGCACGCGGATCGTTCAGGCGGGCCACCTGCGGCATCACGGCATTCCCACGCGTTCTCCGCCGTTCGGCGTGCACAATCCCCACCAGGTGTCGCCGTCGATCGACGCGTTGATGAACTGGGTGCTTCCGTCAGCCATGCTGACGTGGATGCCGCCGGGATGAAAGCTCTGCGGCAAATACCATATGCAGTCACTCGCCGTGGGATTGTCCTGGGGCTTGGAAGCCGGCCCTCCTTGCCCGTAGCCGATCCACTGCCCATACGCATAGGCACCGCTCCTCGGGCCATAGTGCAGCATCGCCATATAGCACTGTGTCCAGGGACCGTGCGCCCAGAGGGTCAACGGCTGCCCATCCCTGCACTGCCGGTATCGTTCGGCAAGCGTGATCGTCTTGCTGAGCCCGTCGGCGATCAGCCGGAACGAGCTGTCGGATTTCATGTTCTTGTCGCCCGCATCCCCGGCATCCGGATTGCCGAAGACCTGGAAGTTACCCGCGTAGTTGGTCGCCGCCCACTCCGGAGGGCTGGTGGTGGGAAAAGCCCACCGGGGTCCGATGCCATCCGACGCGCAGAGAAACGTGTCGATGGCCGAGTTTTTCGCGGTCCAGTATCCCGTGTTCCAGTCGCTCTTCCCTTTGTCATACAGCGGCAACTCGCCCACGTAGGGGAGCAACGAGAAGTGCAGCGAGGCCCCGCTGACGTCGCCGCTGGTCCCATTCCAACTGAAGGTGCGGCTGTAGTTCCAGAACGGCGGAAGTTTCTTCTTCGCGTCGTGGTACTGCTGAACGGCTAAGCCACACTGCCTGAGGTTGTTCGAACACGCCGAACGCCGGGCAGCCTCCCGGCTCGCCTGGATGGCCGGCAGGAGAAGTCCGATGAGCGTGGCGATGATCGCGATCACCACCAGCAGTTCCACGAGCGTGAACGCCGCTGACCGCCGAGGCCCCCGATGCCGTGCTCCCGATGCAGTTCCCACGCTGCAATTGTCGGCGTGTACGGTGCCACGGTCAAGGGACATTCTCGCGGTCTCACGATGATCGTGCGGGGCCATGCCGGTGCGCTAGCGCACGAGGCGGCAAAGGCATCGGCACCCTCCCGCAAAGCACCAAAAGTGATGCATTTGCGCGATTGACGCGGGGCGTGGTGTGCTTCACGATGTGCAGCAGATGAGGGGCGGGGCCGCACGCCCCGCGGATTCACCCATCGTCACTCTCACCCGTCGGACATCACTTCAAGGGCCTCCCCATGACATCGCGAAGTTGCCTCCGTGTCGTCTCCGCACTCGCCATCGTCTTGCTGCTTCACGGCATGCAGTCGGCAGCGCACGCCGATGTCTACTGGATCGGTGCCGCGAGCAACGACTGGGCGAACCCCGCCAACTGGTCCAATGGGTTCCCCTCCGATGTCGGCGCGGGCTCGACGATCCTGAACCCAGGCTCACCCAACCTCGCGCCCCTCGTCAGCACGTCGGGCAACACGACAACCGGTCAGATTTACGTGTCGATCGGCGCGGGCCTCAACGTGGCATCCGGCGGCACGTTGACGACGAGCGATCTCCTCACCGGCCAGTTTGGCAACAGTGGCGGCACGATCGTGACCGGCGGACTGTTGTCGATGAACGGCGGCCTGTATTTGGGGAACGGCGGCTACGACGGCAAGATCGACATCTCCGGTGGCCTCGTGCAGTCGCAAGTGTTGTCGATCAACACCACCGGCGGCGCCGGGATGAACATCTCCGGCAACGGAACGTTCATCACGGGCAGCAGTCAGTTGGGCAACGTGCAGTACTGGGTGGCCAACAACAACATCAAGGCCAACAACGGAGCTCCCGGCTGGTACATCAACATCGACACCACGACCGATCCGAGCAAGATCATCCTGACGGCCGTCCCCGAGCCGAGTGCGATCGCGGTGGCGGCCATCGGTGTGGCTGCGCTTGCCGTGCGGCGTCTGCGGAGGCGGTAGACGACGGGGCCCGGCGGCTCGTCACCACCCGCCTTCGAGCGCGGGCATGGTTGCGTCCTGTTGTTCCGTGCCCGGATTCAGCGGTGGATCGTGCTTTCTTCGCCGGCTAGATAGTTGCTCACGCCCACCACGAGCGTGCTCAGGAAGACGATCGCAATCCCCGCGATCATCAATCGCAGCGTGCCCGGCCTCGTGTCCCGCCATTCCCCGAGGCGGACCGCCCACAGGTTGCTGAACACGATGATGAATGCCATGTGCAGCGTCCAACTGCCGAAGTCGTAGGCGCCCATTTGGGTGGCGCCCATGCCGTAGAACATGAACTGCAGGTACCAGGTCACGCCCGCGACGGTGGCCAGCATGTAGTTCGCCGCCGTCGGCGCCGCAGTGCGGCCGACGTAGTCGCCGAAGCTGCCGTGCCAGGCGTTGAGGAGCAGGCACCAGATCGCGTTGGTGGTGAAGCCGCCCGCGAGCAGCACGACGAGCACCGGCGTGTTCTTCCAGAGGTCCGCGACCCCGAGGCGCGTCGCCAACTCGGCGATCGGGGCCCCCGCCGTGAAGCCGAACGACATGCAGGCGCTCATCAGGCCGGCGAAGAGCGCGACGAGCAGACCTTTCGTGAAACTGAACTCCGCTGAGCCGCCTGGTGAGGTGGCGGCGGCGAGGTCACGCTCCTTGGCCATGCCCGCGACGCCGCAGACGGCAATCCCCAGCAGGCAGACCCCCAGACCGGCGAGCATGACGATGCCCGGCAACCGACCGAGCATGGTGCCGAGGGTGCCGGCGTGAATCGGCGGCACGATCGTGCCAAAAAAGGCGCAGAATCCCAGGGCCACGGCGTAGCCGAGCGACATCCCGAGGTAGCGGCAGGAAAGCCCGAAGGTGAGCCCGCCGATGCCCCAGAGAACGCCGAAAAGGTAGGTCAAGCCCAGCGTCGCGGGCGGTATCGCAGCAAGGAACGCCGGCAGATCGGGCACGACGAGCCACGCCACGACCAGGGGGGCGATCAGCCAGGAGAAGATCCCGTTGATCAGCCAGCCACTTTCCCACGACCATCCGCGGACGGCCCGGAGCGGCAGGTAGAACGTGCCTGCGGCGAATCCGCCGATGGCGTGGAGCAGCACTCCGAATGGAACCATGGCTCGACACACCGCCCCTTCAGCAGACGGTGACGGTATCGATGCCGAGGAGCTTCCCGAGCTTCTCGATCTTGTGCGCGACGTGGCCCACGCCGACGGCGCAGTGGTGGGCCGGTCCCTGGATGTTCCACTCGTTCACGAACCGGCGGGCGCCAATCGCAAACTTGTAGCGGGAGTTCGTGTTGCCGATTTCGAGGATCGGCCCCGCGACGCTCTCCGCCTCGGCGACGAGAAACATGAGTCGGGCGTCCGC
>Ga0007795_10000134_pt1 | contig 18494 bp, 13 predicted proteins | sample CryBogmetaGMA1M_FD_60369 | JGI IMG/M metagenome (GOLD analysis project Ga0007795, IMG submission 60369) | Freshwater microbial communities from Crystal Bog, Wisconsin, USA - MA1M | ecosystem: Environmental > Aquatic > Freshwater > Lake | place: Crystal Bog, Wisconsin, USA | collected 2009-07-06
GTTTCCGAAGAGGTTTCCGAAGAGGTTTCCGAAGAGCCTTCGAAAATCTCCCGCGGGGGTGACCGCGGACGATCCCCCGGGGTTCCCTGGAGACTGAGCTCGAGGGAACGCTGGCATCATACACGTTCTCTTCAGGCGTCGGCCACGTCCCGGCCGACCGCTTCCATCGTTTTTGTGTTGCGTTCGACGGCGATCACGACGGTCTGACGCTCCACGCCGTTGGGATTGCTGGCGATGATGGGGAGCACCTGACGCTTGTTGGGGAGGTCGACGCGGACGCGGAAGGTGCCGTCCGGGCCAACTTTGACCGGCTCTCCCTGGAGGGTCACGTAGGCGCCGGGTTGCGTGGCCCCATAGACGATCATCTCGGCATCGACCTCGATCTGGAAATCGCTCGACTCCTCCGATTCAAACTCGCCGTCGACGGACGTCGATCGCTGGGCCGGGGGGCCAATCGGCCGCCGCAGTTTCTCCTCGAAGAGTTCCTGGAGATCGGTGCTCGAGTGCTCAGGAGAATAGCCGCCACTCATGGCGTAGATCTTCTCGCAGTCGGCGGCGATGTCCCCCCAGTGCGTGTCGAGGGTGTCGGCCTGTGAATTGGCCGGAACGGTCACGGCGTTGGAGCGAGCCAGGGCCTGAAACTTTCCGTGGGGGGCCTGATAGCCGATTTCGAGGCGACAGCGCATCGGCTCTCGGACATCAACGAACCAGTTCTTCACGCCACCATGGATCTCGATCGATCGGACGACGCGTTCGGACGGCGAGGCCTGGAGGGCGTTTTCGAGTTGGAGAACGCGGAGCATGGGGCGGGCGGCGTGCCACTCCTGACCGAGGGCGGCCTGGGCGCGGACAATGCTCGCGGAGGTGATCTCCCAGAACGCATGGAGCCAATGGGGCCCGCGCACCATGACGACGAGCCGATCGCGCATCGACGCGGCCGCACGGCCGTTTTCCGGCCTCGTGGCGAGCAGTTTGGCCTTGGCGATCCGTTCCCGGGCTTCCTGGATTCGCAGCGCTACAGCTTCGTCGCGGGCCGGAGCGGTTTCCGTGGTTGCCGGCCGGGCCGGGGCGACCTTGGGACGCATCGCCGCAGCGGGCACCGGCTGCCTTGCCCGAGCTTTTCGCACCAAAGCCCGGATCAATTGATCCTTGCGCATCGCGTGCCAACCGGCCACACCATGCTGCTTGGCCAGGCGGGCCAGATCACGAACCGGCTTCTGCTTCAGACTCGCGGCTGTCACGGATATTCCCCGGGAAAAGGTCGATGCCCAACCTCTCCACGGTAACGACGAAGGCAGGCCGACGCAAACAAAACACCCCCCAAGAGAGGAGTTTTCTGCGTGAGTGGGCCATGAAAACGGCCTCGCTTGATGCCTCGCGGCAGCGGACAGCACGGACCGACAGAGTCGCGAAGCTCAGTCTCCGCGGAGCTTCAGGCCCCGTTCGGAAAGCTTTTCCCGAACCTCGTTGAGGCTCGTGACGCCGAAGTTCTTGCATTCCATGAGATCTTCGGCAGTCCGGCGGATCAGTTCGCCAATCGTGCCGATCCCGAGTTTCGTGGTGCACTTCCTGGCCCGAACAGAGAGTGAAAGATCGGTGATCGGCAAGGAGTGCACTTCGGAATCGTCCGCCGACGGGGCTTCAGGTTCGTAGACGGGCTCCTCGGTGGCCGACGCCGCAGCCAGCTGGCCGAGGGTCAGCCCCTTCGTGGCGAGCATTTCCTTGATCTCGACGAGGCTCGTCTCGCCGAAGTTCTTGCTCTCGAGGATCTCCGCCTCGGTCGTTCGGGCAAGGTCGCCGAGCGTTTGGATGCCCATCTTCTGGAGGCAGTTGCGACTTCGCACCGAGAGTTCGAAGTCGCTGACCGGAAGGGCGAGGACATGATCGAGACGATCGCGCTGCTTTTGGTCCTGATCGTCGAGTTGCAAGTTGCCCGACGCCGAGGAATCTTTGAGGAACAGGCGGGCCCGGGGGTGGTCGGGATAAACCTGGAGGATCCGCTTGTAGCACTGCTGGGCATTGACGAAGTCGTCGCGATCCTCGTAGAGGATGCCGAGATTCATGAGGGCCCCAACCGACGCCGGATAACGCTGCACGGCCCGCTCGTAGCAGGCCTTGGCCTCGTCATCGTTGCCGACGCGGTCGTTGATCACCCCCATCGCGAACAGCGCGGCGGGATGGCCCGGATCGAGGGCGAGAGCCTTCTCCAAGGCCGCCATCGTGTCGGCCAGCGGGAGGCCGAGATCGGTGGCAATCGTGGCCTTTTCGGCCCAGAAATCAGCTGAGGCTTCGGCTCCAGAGCCGAGTTTGGCAAGCGACTTCTCGGCGTCTTTGGAGTCGCCGCCGAGGCGCTTGGCCTCCGAGACTCCCACGCCGCAGGCGATGCCGTCGTAGCCCCCCTTGTGGGCGGCAGCAAAGGCCTCCGTGGCCCGAGTGAGAAGGTCGGAGGAATGATCGCCGGCCATCGCCAGAGCGAGAAGCGAACGAGCCTGATAGTAGTGAGCCACCGCTCCGCCGTCGGCCGACTTGAGCGTCTGGATCGCATCCTTCCAGCGGCCGAGGAGATACTGCCCGACACCGAGACGGACGCTCGACGCGGGGCTGCGCTCCCCCTGCCCTTCGAGTTCCTTGACCGCTGCCCGGAGATCTCGATGGGTGGCCGGATCGCTGCCGAGAAGTCCGATCACACCAGCGATCTCGGTCGGACCGAAGGGGCCGGTGCCGGTAAACAGATCGCGGACGTCGACGGTTGCGGGCATGTCAGCCTTTCAGCGAAAGAAGGGAAAAAAGCCAGCGGCGGGAGTCGAACCCGCAACCCCCGCATTACGAATGCGGTGCTCTGCCAATTGAAGCTACGCTGGCCTGTGGTCGTACTCGGCGACTGCTGCTGACGATCGCCGAAAGCGGATTTCGAATCGCTCCCGGAACGATGACCGCGGCTGGTCGGCCCAAGACCGCCCTGCCGGCCGAATCCCTAGGAGGCGAACTCGGTCGGTCGGAATCCCGAAAATTAGCGCAGGGACCGGGGCACCGTCAAGGGTCGTCCGGGAAAATGGCTTTCCCCCGACTCTTCAGACCGGCGAAAAGAAAAAAGGTGGGGCCTCCGACCCGGCAGGAGCATCCTGCCATGGGAGTGCGGGTCAGGGGCAAGGCGACCGCACGCCCGGAGTAAGCCAGAGGCCCCACCTTACGAGTGGGTTTGCCGAGCGGTGGGGGCCGCCCGACACCGTTCCTGATGTGCAGATGCCGTGCCAAAGGGCCCGAACGTTTGCGGAGGCTGATCTTGGGTGGCTGGAGGTGGGCGGAGGGTTGGCTGAAATCTCGATTTTCGGCTCTGAAAATCAGCGCCGGGCGCGGTGAACCGCCGCGATTGTCTGACTTGGAAGGGAAGTCGGCAGCCAACCACCCACAGAGGCTCGCTGTGTCTGGAACGCTGCATTCCGATACGGTCCGTCGCAGAATGCGGCGCGCAGAAGCCTCCGGGGGCGTCGATCCGGGGGCCGTCCTCGGGGGGGCGGATGGAGCGTTCCATCGCGGAACGTTCCCTACCGCCGGATCCCTCGTGGATGACTTTTTCCGCGGACGGCTATGATGCCCGGGTCGTCGCCTTCCCCGGCACCTGTCGCGCCGTCAAGAAGGCGTTTTCTCCCCGCGCGACGTTGCCGGAGCCGCCTGTGAACCCCCGTCTCCCCGCTCATGTCGGGCCACATCGGTGCGGTCCTGGCGAGCCGCTTCTGGTGATCGCGGGGCCGTGCGTCATGGAGAACGAGCGTTTGTGCCTCCATGTCGCGGAGTCTCTCGCCGCGATCGCTGCAAGCTTGCCGATCCGGTGCGTCTTCAAGGCGTCGTTCGACAAGGCGAACCGCACGAGCGCCGGGGCGTTCCGTGGCCCCGGTCTCGACGAAGGGATCGCGATCCTCGACAAGGTGCGGGCCGCCACAGGTCTTCCGGTAACCACCGACATGCATCTGCCCGATCAGGGGCCCGCGATCGGTGCAGTCTGCGACCTGATCCAGATTCCGGCGTTCCTTTGCCGTCAGACCGACCTCCTCCTCGCCGCAGCCGCCACGGGGAAGGCGGTGAATGTCAAGAAGGGGCAGCCCCCGGCGACATGAAGCATGCGGTGGCGAAACTGCTCGCCGGTGGTTGCCAAGACGTCATGCTCTGCGAACGGGGCACGTTCTTCGGCTACGGTCGTCTGGTCAACGACTTCACCGGCCTCCCGGTGATGCGAAGCTTCGGCGTGCCGGTGATTTTCGATGCCACCCATTCCGTTCAGCAACCGGCGAGCCTGGGGGGCGCCACGGGAGGGGATCGAACGCTCGTCGAGCCACTCGCCCGGGCAGCCGTTGCCGTCGGGGTGGATGGCCTGTTCCTCGAAACCCACCCTGATCCCGATACCAGCCCCAGCGACGGCCCGAACATGGTGCCGCTCGACCGGCTTCGGGCTGTGTTGGAGAGGGTGTTGCGGATCCATGAAGCCCGATTGGCCGGTGAGCGGGAGGTCGGCGCATGACCGCTATCCTCGCGCTCCGATCGCGATCGTTGTCAGACCCGCTCCCCCGGGGAGCCGCGGGAACCGGCCTGCTGATCCTTCTCGCCGTCGCTGTGGCTGGCTGCGGGCCTCGTGCCACGCGCGGCCGTCCGACCGCCAAGGCCGACCGGCGCGCGGCCACCACCGCCGGCGCGTCCTCCTCTGACCAGGCCAGCGCCGTGGTGGCAGCCCAGCCGATGTCGCGGGAAGTCCGTGACAAACTCCTCGAAGGGGCGATGGACGTCCTCGGGAACTTGGAGACCTACGAGGAGTCGGTCGCCTTTCCGCAGGTGTTCGACCGCCTCAACCAGTGGAGCCATGCCATGGCGGGGGCAGGGAACGCCGATGAGTGGCGTCTCGACCCGCTCCTCGACACCCTCCCCGAGCGGCTCCGGGGGGACGGCGTCACCAAGGGGATCGATGAGCTGGCGTTCGATGCCGCGGGCGATGTTGTCGCTCTCCGCGATCAACGCTGGCTGGCCGATGTGGCCGCCACGGCCCGCGGCGACGCGATCGAGGATTTGGCCGTCGCTCGCGCGCTGTTTGACTGGACGATCCGGTCGCTGGCGGCCACGAGTGATCCGCCGATGGTGCCCACCGACGCCAATCCCGGGAGCCGGTGGTTTTCGACCGGAGAGATCCTTCTGGCGGGGCGGGCTAGCGCTCCGCAGCGGGCGTGGGTGTTCCTCGAGCTCGTGCGGCACGCCGGGCTCGACGGCGTCATGCTCGCGACCGGCGACCGGGCCGCCGGGACGCTCCGCCCCTGGATCCCCGCCGTGCTCTGTGGGGACGACGCCTATCTCTTCGATCCCGGGTATGGCATGCCGATTCCCGGCCCCGGGGGCGAGGGAGTGGCCACGGCCCGGCAGGCGGCGAGCGATCCCACGATCCTCGCCGGCATGTCCCTCCCCGATCGGCCCTATCCGGTTCAGGCGCCCGACATCGAGCAACTCACCGTGCTCATTCCGGCCACGCCCTGGAGCCTGTCGCGGCGGATGCACCTCCTCGATCGGCAACTCGCCGGCGCTCGCCGCGCTGATTTGGCCATCGATGCCACGACGGTGGCAACCCGGGCCCTCGCCGCCCTGCCGGGCCCTGCGGCCGCCACCCAGACCGCCGATCCGCCGCCGGCCAGTCCGGTCGTCGGGAGGGCGAGCGGGCTGTGGGAGTTTCCCTGGGAGACGCTCGCCCGCCAACGCGCGCTTCGCCCGGCGGTCGATGCGGCGCTCGGGAAGGAACTGGCGGTCATGGGGGTGGCGCTCCAGCAGGCCGACGCCAACCGTGACGCGCGCTCGTTCCGCCCGCTCTACGCTGCCCGGCTGCGCGAGTTTCGCGGCGTCCTCGATGGCCCCGATGGGGCGAAGATGGCCTACCTGGCGGCCCGGCCAGGAAATGCGGTGATTGCGGAGATGCTCCGTGGCCTGCCGCCGCCCCAGGCCGAGCAGGTGAAGCGGATGTACGACGAGCTCAAGGGGGATGCGACCTACTGGCTCGGCGTGCTCACGCTCGCCGAGAAGGAATACGAGACGGCCGTCGATTACCTCGACCGGATGACGCTCCAGGCCAACCCCGAGGGGATCTGGTCTGATGCCGCGAGAGCGAATCTGGCCCGCGCTCGTCTGGCCCTTGGCGAGCGGGACGAGGCTGCCCGTCTGCTCCGTGAGGACGCGTCGCCACAGCGGTTTGGGAGTCGTCTGCTCGCCGATCGACTCTCCGCGCCCCCTCCCAGTGAAGCGCCCGCACGCTAAATCGGGAACTCCCGCGGGTGAATCGGGAACTCCCGCGGGAACTCGAGGAGGATGCGTTGCGGGCCGGGGCGGGAGCGGATACAGTGGAGGGCTTCCATCTGACGTCCTCCGCTTCCGAGCCCGGTCCGTCCGGGTCCTGCCCTGAGTCATGCCATGAAAGACGACATCCATCCCCGTTACATCGAAACCGTGGTCCGCTGTGGCTGCGGGAATACCTTCCAGACCCGGAGCACCATGCCGGAGTTGAAGGTCGACATTTGCAACGTCTGCCATCCGTTCTTCACGGGGAAGCTGAAGTTCGTCGACACGGCCGGCCGGATCGAGAAGTTCAAGACGAAGTTCGCTGGCGCCGGCTACGCGAGCCTCAAGAAGGGGAAGAAGGCCGCCCCGGCTCCTGCCGCCGCAGAACCGACGTCCTGAGCGGTTGCCGGTTCAGGTTCGTCTCAGCGCGGGGCTTGACGGCTTCGATGGGGCGCTGGCTATCCCGCGCGTGAGCGCCCTGGCGACGGATCGAGGCTCCATCGGACGATGCGCGACCAGCTCGAAGCGAAGCTCGCCCGGTTCGAGGAACTCGAACGGGAGTTGATCGATCCAGATGTGGTCGCCCAGCCACAGCGGCTGGCTGCGGTCGCGCGGGAGCATGGCTCGCTTGCCCGCCTGGCGCGGCGGTATCGGGGCTTTGTCGATCTCGAGCGGCAGATCGCTGAACTCGACGCCTTCAGCCGCGGAGATGACCCGGAGTTCAAAAGCCTCGCCGAGGCGGAACTTCCCGATCTCCGGGCCCGTCGGGAGCAGGAGTGGGACGATCTCCTCGATCTCTGTTCCGATGACGGCGACGCCGATCGCGGCCGGTGTGTCATGGAACTCCGGGCCGGCACGGGGGGGGACGAAGCTGCCCTCTTCGTTCGCGATCTCTACGAGATGTACCGACGTCATGCCACCGAGCAGGGATGGCAGGTCGAGGTCCTCGATGCCAGTCCGACCGAGCTTGGCGGATTCAAAGAACTCGTCCTCGGCCTTTCCGGGGATGCGATCTACCGTCTTCTTCAGTGGGAGAGCGGTGGCCATCGCGTGCAGCGCGTTCCCGACACCGAGACGAAGGGACGGATCCACACCTCGGCGGCGACGGTGGCGGTGCTCCCGGAGCCTGAGGATGTCGAGGTGACGATCGCCCCCGACGAATACCGCAAGGATCTGTTCTGCGCCAGTGGGCCGGGTGGCCAGCATGTCAACAAGACCGCCTCGGCCGTCCGTCTCACCCATCTCGAGAGCGGTCTGGTGGTCCAGTGCCAGGACGAGAAGAGCCAGCACAAGAATCTCGCGAAGGCGCTGCGCGTCCTCAAGGCGCGGCTCTACGAACTCCGCCGCAGCATCGAGCACGAAAAGCGGGCCAGCGAACGGCGGACGCTCGTCGGCTCGGGCGACCGGAGCCAGCGGATCCGGACCTACAATTTCCCGCAGAACCGGCTGACCGATCACCGCATCAACGAGAGCTTTACGCTCGATCAGGTGATGGCTGGCCGACTCGGATTGGTGATTCAGGCGATCGAAGAGCACGCTCGGCAGCAGCGCCGGGCCGACATGGAACGATCCTCGAAGCCGTCGACACCCTGAACGAAGCGGAGCATCCTTGATGACCGAGGACGTTTGGACAGTGGGGCGCCTGCTCACCTGGACGACTGACTGGCTCGCCGGCAAGGGGAGCGACTCCCCCCGGCTCGATGCCGAGGTGCTTCTGGCCCACGTCCGCGGCTGTCAGCGGATCGCCCTCTACACGGCCTTCGACGACGTGGTCGACGAGGCCGGACGGACGCGCTTCCGCGGCCTCGTCAAGCGGCGCGGCGAAGGGGAGCCGGTCGCGTACCTCGTCGGCAGCAGGGAATTCTTCTCGCTGGCCATGGCCGTCTCCCCTGCGGTCCTCATCCCCCGCCCGGAGACGGAGGGGCTCGTCGTTCGCGCCATCGATCTGTGCCGTCCCCTCGAGTCACCGCGGATCGCCGATGTCGGTACCGGCTCCGGCGCCATCGCCGTGGCACTTGCCAAGCACCTTCCCAAGGCACACCTCGTCGCCACCGACATCTCCGCCGACGCCCTCGCGGTGGCGCAGGCCAACGTCACCCGTCACTCGCTCGACGGCCGAATCGAGCTGGTCGGCTGCGATCTGTTGGATTCACCTTCGGCGGCCGGGCCCTTCGACTGCATTGTTAGTAATCCCCCCTACGTCCGCGCTGACGAGTTCGCCGGGCTCCCTCGCGATGTCCGTGACCACGAACCGAAGAACGCCCTCGTGGCGGGGCCGACGGGTGTCGAGGTGGTTGAGCGGCTCGTCGAGGCGGCCGAGAGCCGGCTGGCGACGGGCGGATGGCTGCTGGTGGAGATCGGCCCCACGACGGTGGCGGCAGCCGAGGGGTTCATCGCCCGCCGGCCCGGGTTCGTTCCCGGCCCGACGCTCGCGGACATGGCTGGCCTGCCCCGGATCGTCCAGGCCCGCAAGCTTTGAGCCTCGCCTCCGCGGTGGCACGCCGGAGCGTTGCATCCCCCTCTCCACGACGGTAGGACATTTGTCCAGCGGAGCGCGTTTTCGCACGGCGTGAGAGGGCGACTTCAGTCGGCGGCTCACCGGGAGTCGAACGGATGCAGGCGTTGCAGGGGTGGTGGAGCGGCATCGGCGGATGGCTGAGGCGGGCCGTCGACGGCGCTCGATCGGCGTGTGGCGGCGGTGTGTGGTGGCGCCGGGATCCCCTCCCCGTCCGTCCGCTGGTGGTGGTGGCCGCCATCCTCTTGGCGGGCATCGGCACGGCGTTCCTCGTCCCTCTGTCGGCCGTCGCCTGCTGGATCGCTGCCCTGACGGCGCTGTGGGCCTGGAGCCGAGCGGCCCGTCGAGGCAGAGGTCTGGCCGCTGCATGGCTCGCCGTGGCGATCGCGGCCTCCGGGGCGGGATGGACCACGGCCCGGTGGCGCTTGTTTCCGGCCGATGACCTCGCCTGGAGCCTTGGCGATCGGCCGCTGCCCGTGGTCGTGGAGGGAACGCTCGTCACGGCGCCGCGCCCCCTTCCCCGCTCGACCGATCCTCTCCGCGGAGCGGGTCGCCCGCCGTCGAGCGACTGCCTCCTGGCGGTGACGGCGGTCCGCGATGGGGAGACCTGGCGCCCGTCATCGGGGCGGGTGGTGCTCGTCGTCGATGGCCCGCCACCGCCGATCGCTGCGGGGGAACGCTACCGGGTGTGGGGACGGGGCGTGCGGCCGGGGCGACCGGGCAATCCCGGCGAGTTCGACCAACGTGCCCGTGCCCGGCAGGAGCGTTCCCTGTCGGTGATCCGGGTCGAGGGGTCGGAGGCGATTGAGAAGCTTTCCCCGCCGGGCTGGCCAACGCTCGCGGCGGTCCTCGAGGCGATTCGCGATCGGGGGGCTTCTGCGCTGCAGCAGCATGTGTCGGCGGAGCGCGGGGCGCTGGCAACCGCCCTGCTCCTCGGCACGCGCGAGGCGCTCCAGCCAGAATTGACCGAGTCGTTCATGGTTACCGGCACCGTCCACATCCTCTCGATTTCGGGCCTCCATGTCGCCCTCCTGGCCGCCGGTCTGTTCGCGATTGCCAGGCTCCTCCGGCTGCCCCGCGGCGCCACGCTCGGCCTCGTGGCGCTGGCGACGGGGCTGTACATGATCCTCGTCGGCGGCGAGACCCCGGTGCTCCGCTCGACGCTCCTGGTGTGGTTGGCCTGCCTCGGCGCCGCTTGCGGTCGCCGCGCCGCCGGCCTCAATGCCTTGGCGGTGGTCGGCATCGTCGTCCTCGCCTGGCACCCACCGGAGATCCTCCGCATCGGCAGCCAACTCTCCTTTCTTTCCACGGCCGTCCTCATCGGGGCGGCAACAGCGATCGCGGCCGGGCGCCGCGGTGACGACCCGATCGCCAGGCTCATCGACCGCTCACGCTCGCCGGTGCATCGAGCGATCCGGCGGCGGGGCCGCGACGCCGCCGATGCCCTTCTCATCGGTGCCGCCGTCTGGCTGGCGACGGCGCCGTTGGTGGCCGCTCACTTCCATGTCTTCAGTCCGGCCGGGTTGATCCTCAACCCCCTCATCGCGCCGCTGGTCGGGCTGGCGATGGTGGGGGGATTCCTCTGCCTCATCGCCGCCCCGGTCTGCTGGCCCGTCGCGGCTATCGGCGGGGCGGTGTGCGATGGGGCGCTTGCCGGAATCGAACTGGCGGTCGATGCCACCGCGCGGCTCCCCGGAGCCTTTCATTGGGTGGCTGGACCGCCGGCCTGGTGGACGACGGGGTGGTATGTCGGAATCGTGGCGATCCTGCTGGCGGTCGCCACCGCGCGGCTGGTTCGCCCGTGGACATGGGTGTGTGCGGCCGGGATATGGGCTGCTGTCGGCCTTCTCGTCGGCTCGCTCCCGGTCGAGCCGGCAGCGAGCCTCGAGGTGATCGCCGCGTCGATGGGGCATGGATGCGGTCTCGTCGTCCGCGGTCCTGCCGGACGGTGCCTGGTCTACGACGCCGGGAGGCTCGGCGCCGGCGTCGCGGCGGGGCGCGGGCTTTCGGCGCTGCTCTGGAGCGAGGGGATCGGTCGCATTGATACGCTCGTGATCTCCCATGCCGACACCGATCATTTCAATGGAGTGCCCGACATCCTCGAACGCTTCGAGATCGGCCGTGTCGTGGTCCCCGAGGCCTTCCTGGCGAGCCCGGCCCCCGCCGTCGCCGAGATCCTGGCGAGGATCGCCGCCGCGGGAATCCCTGTCAGGGCCGTCGCGGCCGGGGACGAGATTCCCTTCGATCCGCTCTGTCGCGTCCGCGTGCTCCACCCCCGCGTGGCGGATGGCCTGAGGTCCCCCTCCCCCGACAACGAGACGAGCCTCGTCGTGGCGGTTGAGTCGGCAGGCCGGAGGGCCCTCCTCACCGGTGACCTCGAAGGGCCCGCACTCGACCGGTTCGTGGCTGGCGATCCCGGTCCCTGCGACCTCCTCGTCGCCCCCCATCATGGCAGCCCGTCGAGTTTGCCCCCGCGTTTGGCACGGGCGACGGCGCCCGAGTGGGTGATCGTGAGTGGCGCGGCTGGGCCGCGCTTCGAGGAGGTGTGCCGGGCCTATGCAACGGCGGCCGGCGCCGATCGTCCGGCCAGGGTCGTACGCACCGATGGGGCGGTGAGGATCCGCCTTACGGCGGCAGGCTCCGAGGGGAGCCAATTCCACGAGGGACGGTGGCAATCGATCGCACCGGCGCCAGCCGTGATGCCGCCGACCGCCACCACGATTTCGACGGCGTCGTCCGGGCCGGCAGCGCCCTGATCGACGAGATTACCGCGGCAGGATTACCGCGGCACGGCATCCCCGCCCGGATCACGCGCATCCCCGATCGAATCCCCAATCGCATTCCAGTGGAGGCTGTCGAGGTTCATCATCCCGCCGGCCTGTTGCGGATGGAGGAAGCGGACATAGACATCGTGGCGGCCGGCGACCGGCGTCCAGGTTGCCGACCGCTCGTAGAACTGCTCCCACTGGCCATTGACCTCCACCGGCACCGTCGCCAGGCGCGGCCCGTCGACGGCGTCGAGGCGCAGTTCGACTTCCCCCCCTACCCCAGCCGACGCCATCTTCAGCGTCGCTCCCCCGACCGCATCGAGGGCGACGTCGCGGAACAGGAGCCAGTGGCCGTGATCGATCGCACCGAGAAATTTTCCCCCGCCGGCATTTCCGGAGGCGAGCACCTGGGGGCCGTGGATCTCATCGGCCGTCTCAGCCTCGGTGAGCCGCGGCCGGAGAAACACCGTGGCCGTGCCGGCAAGTGCAGGGATCGTGCCGACGCCGCGGTCGAGGTAGGTGGCCTCGAGACGGTAGCGGCCCCCCTTCCCGGCCTCCTCCGGCGTCACCGGAATGCTCCCGACAAAGCCGGTGAACACGCGCGTCAGCGCCGAGGGGGTGAGCGAATAGATCCAGCCCACCATCTCGCGGATCTCGTCGGGGGTGTGGTGGGAATGGGGGATCATCGGGATCTTCCCCCACACGCCGGTGGAGCCCTTGAGAACCCGCTCGACCGAGGCTTCGAGCGCGCCCTCCTTGCCACGGTACTTGTTGGCCACCTCCACCAGCGGCGGGCCGACGCGTGCCTGATCGACGGCATGGCAATTGAAACAGTCGCTCCGCCGCATCTGGTCGAGTCCGGGGGGAACGGCCGTAGCCCCCTCGGCGACGTGCCCGGCCTGTACGGCTGCCCGCGGGACATCCTCCGACATTAATTCTTCGAGCCCGTCGGCATCGGCCGCAGCCGTGTCGTTGGTGCCGTCTTCATGGTCGCGGATCACGAGTCGAAACTCGATCGGTCTTTCCGGGTCGAAGAAATCACCGTCGGAGGGGCTCGCGAACCGGACCTCGGGACGGGCGTTTCCGACGACCACCGGCACCGAAGCGCTCCGCTCCGCTCCGGATGGATCGCGAACAACCAATTCCACGGTATAGACACCCGGCTCGGTGAACGAGAGCGTGGGATGGGCCTCGCTGGACGCGACCTCGAAAGTCGCTGCGGCGGGCCCGCCGTGCCCCAGAGACGAAGCGCTGGCCGCGTCCCCCTCAGGGCTGCGGATGATCCGCCACTGATGGTCGAGGCGATCGCCGTCCTTGTCGAACGTCCCCTCGCTCGAGAGTTTCACCGTCAGCGGGTGGCGGCCGATGTTGTTCTCCGCGGTGGCCACTGCCACCGGCGCCCGGTTGCCGCGGACGTAGTCGATCCGCACGAGCCGGGCGTTGGCATTCACTCCCCAGGTATCGCCGTATTCGAGGAGATAGAGCGCCCCGTCGGTGCCGAACTGGAGGTCGATTGGCCGCGCGAACGGCCGGTCGGGGAGGAACGACTCGATGCCGGCCACCCGCTGCTCGTCATCAAGTCGGACGACTTTGATCCAGTTCCGCGTCCATTCGTAGATGAACAGGCAGTTGTCGTAGTGGGAGGGGAAGCGCGTCGGCGCGTCGACATGGTCGGCCTCGTGGTAGACCGGTCCCGCGCAGGCCGTCCGACCCCCTTCCCCGAGTTCCGGGAACGCTGCCGAAACGCCGTAGGGATACCAGAGGAAGGCTGAGCGTGCGGGAGGGAGGACGCTCGAGCCGGTATTGTTCGGGGAGGCGTTGACCGGTGCGGCCGCATCGAAGGGCGGCCCAACGGCCCCGGTGGCGAAGTCGTAATCGGCGTAGGCGAGGTTGTCACCGATGAAGTACGGCCAGCCGAAATTGCCCGGCCCCTTCGCCTGGTTGATCTCGTCATAGCCCCGCGGGCCACGGGGACCCTCGCCGCCGGCGTCGGGCCCGACTTCGCCCCAGTAAACCGTGCCAGAGTGCGAATCGACCGACATTCTCCAGGGGTTGCGGCAGCCCATGCAGTAGATCTCCGGCCGCCCCGAGGAGCCGTCGCGAGGGAAGAGATTTCCCTCGGGGATCTCCACGCTGCCGTCGGCACGGGGGCGGATGCGGAGGATCTTGCCGCTCAACGACGCGGTGTTGGCCGATGACTTTTGAGCGTCCCAGGGGGCCTTCTCCGGGCGCTCGTCGATCGGCGCGAAGCCCTGCGAGTCGCCATGGGGATGGGTGTTGTCACCGGTGGCGATGAACAGGCAGCCATCGGGGCCGAAGGCGAGCGATCCAGCGTGGTGGCAGCACTCTTTCCGCTGCTCCTGAAACTCGAGGAGCAGCTTCTCGGAGGCGAGATCGAGGAGGCCGTCACGGATCGTGAACCGACTGACGTGCTGCCCCTCGAAGTCGGGGGGGGAGTACTGGAGAAAGACATGCCCGTTGGCGGCGAAGTGGGGATCGAGCGCCAAGCCGATGAGGCCATTCTCCTGGGCGGTCGTGACGGTCAGTTCGCCGACGAGCCGCGGCTCACGGGCATTCTTGTCGAGGGCGAGGAGCCGACCGCCAAACTCGATCCAGTAGACGGTGCCATCCGGGGCGACCGCCAGTTCCATCGGTTGCGTGAGTCCGGAAAGGAGGGTTGTCGCTTCGAAGCGGGCCGGGTCGAGGTCGGGCTCCGCAGCGCAGGCCGCCAGGGGCACAAGCAGTGCCGCGGCCACCACCAGCCACTTCCCCACTCGCGTCCCCGTCCGCCGGTCCATCCCCCGTCGTGCCATGCTCATCGCCTCTCCCTTGCAATCAGGCTGCCTTGGCCGTCTCGGCCGCAGGCTGCCGGGTTTCGTTTTTCATCCGCCATCCGGCCGCGGCGAGAAGGACGAAGTTTGCCACGAGGAACGTGAAGAACTCCGTCTGGCCCCCCTGGCCGAAGCCGTACGAATGGAGCCCCGCGCCGAGGAGGAAGTTGACGCCATACCACGACATCCCGATCACCGCCGCGCCGAGGACGGCGCCGGCAGCCAGGCCGAAGTTGCCGATCCAGCCGGCATAGCGGCCGTGGAGGATCATCATGTACGCCAGCAGCGACACGAGGGCCCAGACTTCCTTCGGATCCCATCCCCAGAATCTTCCCCAGGAGACATCAGCCCACAGGCCGCCGAGGATCGTGCCGGCAGCGAGAAGAATCACCGCCACCTGCATCGCCTTGTAGATGTAGCCGGCGAGTTCCACGCACGCCTCGGGAGGCCGCGATCTTCCCCCGCTCCCCCGCGGATAACTGCCGAGGAGATAGTGGCCCAGCGACAGGATCCCCAAGCCCCAGGCGAGAGCGCCGGCGGCGTAGCTCGAGACAATCGTAAGCACATGGATCGTGAGCCAGAAGTTGTCGCGGAGGACCGGCTGCAGCGGACTGAACTGCTTGCCTGGAATCGGGAAGAACCAGGCGATGAACGTCCCTGCGAAGGCCACCGCGGCGACAACGAGCCCGAACGACTTCCGCCGATAGACCTCCGGCACCTCGGCGGCGAACGTCCCGCGTCGCCAAGAGGACGGCACGCTGAAGAGCGACACGACGGTCGTGAGGATCACGCGAGGGAGGTACCACACCGCCGGGGCGAGCACCGACCATCCGACGAGCCAGACAACGAGGTTGTTGAGGTTGGGAATGCTCCTGTCGACGTCGGTCTGCGGGAAGAGATTGATGATCGTCCGCCCGCCCGCCGCGTACGGTGCCATCGCCAGGATCCAGAGGACCAGCGCCGAGAGGGCGATCCGGGGGAGGAGGAGCAGCCAGTTGATGGCTCCCCATCCGCGACTTCCGCCATGGAGCCGGCCACGCGTCGAATCGAGGGGCGTCGCCTCACCGGGGATCATCGAGCCGATGGGCGGGGGCACCGCGGTCATCCGCCAGGCATCGCCCATGCCCGTGGCCATGATCGGCGCGAGAAGGAAGCAGAGCCCGAGGAAGGTGAGGAAGAAGGGGACGTAGATCACCGTCTCGTACATGTTCGTAACCGGCGCCCAGCCGGTGATCGCCACGCGTGAGGCGAAGGCCTGTGCCGTCCAGGCCAATTGAAAAAGGAGGAGGAAGGTGGCAAGCCAAAACAGCGGCACGCGCACCCGGCCGATCGACACCGCATAGGCGGCCAGAGCGAGCAGCGCCGCCACCCACGACATCCGGAACGGGTCGCCGACGTTGTAGGTCACTTCCCGCTTCGTGCTCCCGACGGGCGGATAGGCGGTATGACGGAGGAGATCGGCGTCGGGACGTTCGATCGGCAGGCCAGCGCGGAGGGGCTCGACCGCTTCCCCGAGGCTGCGGATCCGCGAGGCGAGGTTTTCCGTCGCCGCTGCCACATCAGCCGGTCGCCCCAAGTCGGTGGCCGGTGCCTTGACCGCCGTTGCGACCGTCTCGAACGCCGCCCGGATGCCACGGACCCGGTCAGCCGGATAGCCCGGGAGAAGATCGGGCTCGGCATCGAGGAGCGTCGGCCAAGCGAGCCAGGCCGGCATGTCGTCGTCCGTGCTCCGTTCTGCCTCGAGGGCGTCGGCGTGGAGGGCAGGCACCACGTGGAGGCTGCCGCCATTGTCGTAGAGTGCCTCACCGAGGGCCGAGAGCCGATCACCGAGGCGACGGACGCCGCGGCGGATGTCGGCTGGGGCGTCGCCGGCCACGGCCAGGGCATCAATCGACTGCCGCAATGTCGTCAGGCGGGGAAGCACGTCTGCGGTCGGGAATCGGGTCGAATTGCCCATCACCTCGGCGAGCCCCTGGAGGGCACCGTCGACGTCGGTCGCCAGTGACTGAGGGAGCTTTTCGCGGAGCGGTTTCCAGGTGGTGACCAGTTGTTCGAAGGTCCGCAGGAAGCGCGTCCGGCCGACGGCATCATCAGCGGCCCGGAAGACGAGTTGACGCCAGGTAACGTAAGCCTGCCAGAGTTGCTCGACCTTGGCATCGACCCCCTCGGCCCGAAACTGTCGACCCTCCTTCATCGCCTCCGTGCGGCGGCCGTCGAGATCGATGAGGCGTTGGCGGAGCGGCTCGGAGTCGGCTACGTCGGAGGGGGCCGCATATTTCAGCCGCACCCGCCCCTTGGGCGTGTCGGCAAACAGTTCGAGGCCGAGGAGCTTCCGCAATTCCTCGTGCTCGGCAATCAGAAATGGAACATCCTCCCAGGCAGCCGGTCGAACGAGCCAGTCGAGGAGGAGTTCGTCGGCATGCCACTTCAGCAGCGGCTCCCCGGTCACGACGGCAAGCTTTGGCTCCTGGACATGGCAGATCGTCTCGACATGCCGACGCGCGAAGGTGTCCAGCGGCATGATCCGCCCGTCCTCGAGGACGGGGATCGAGCGCCACGCGCCGAGGGAGGGAGAGAGCCCCGGCGCCGGCGGGGCAGCGCAGGCAGGGGTTGCTGCAGCAGCCCCGATGGCTACCAGCGCCGCTGCGAAGAGCCCGCGGAGGGCTGCGAGGGAAGCGATTCTCAGCGTGGTCATCGTGCACCTCGTGGTCGGTTGGCCAGGGCGTTCCCGGGAGCGTTACGCCGATCGCGTCGCTTGCCCGGTCGCGCCGCGGCATGGTCCCCGTCCGGTCCCGGCGGGACCGGTGCAGAAGCTGCGGAGGCGTCGTCGCCGTCCTCGTCCTGCCGCCGTGGGCGGAAGAAGTAGGCCTTCATGTAAAACATCGTGAAGATCCCGGCGACGATCAAACTGCTGCCGAGATACTTCACCCCCCGGCCGGGATCGTAATTGACGGTCAGCACCGAGGCCTCGAGGCGCTCCGGCTTCTCCCGGGTGTTCTTCGTGAACTTCTCGTAGAGGTCGTCCCCCGGCATCCAGGGCCCCATGAAGCTCTCCTGAAAGAGCCGGTAGGAGCGACCGCTGGTTGGATCGGAGAAGTCGACCGGGGCGTTCATCGTGATCGTCACCGGATCCTTGACGAGCGTCTTGCCAGAGCGCGAGAGAAACTCGACGACACTCGAGAAGTGGGAGGCCTGACTCGTCCCGGGATCGAGTTTGCGTTCGAAGTTGTCGAGCTTGATGTCGAAGCCGATATCGACGGCGTCCGGAACCATCCGCACCGTCACGCTCCGCCGTGCCGCGGTGACGGTCGCTTCCTCCGTCGGCCCGGGGGCCTCGTTGATCGGCTGCACGGGGATTCCGGCCAGCCAAAACTCCTCGGCCTTGCCGTCGACGGTGAGGCGGATCCGGGCCGCCCGCCGCTTTGCCGAAGGGGGCTTCGCCTTGTCGAACGGCGCGGGAAGCGTGGCTATCTCGAGTTTGTCGGCGGGGAGAAAGCGATCGACGCGCATCTCGAGTTTGGCCCGCGGCATCTCGAAGGCCGGCACGGGACTGCCGTTGGTCGGCAGTTCGCCGCTGGTCACTTCGGGGGCCTGCCAACGTCGAAAGAGGAGACGATGCCCCCCCTTCCCCGCCGGCGCCTGAACGACATCGATCCGGCTGCGGGCCTTCCCCTGCATCCGCTCGGAGGCATCGGCCGCGTTCCGCTCGATCCACAGGGCGCCTTGGACGCCGGTGCGGGAGCCCTGGATCGAGACTTCCGGGAGATCGGCGAGAATCACCATTTCTTCGTCGGCCCCTTCGGCGTTGCGACGAACCTTGAGCCTGGCAGCGGCAAGTTGGTCGTTGAAGTCGGTCAGCTCGACGAACAGATCGGTGCCACCGAGGGCGGAACGCGGCTGACCGACGAGGTCATCGACGAGGAGGCGGTGGGGCTTTCCGTCGGCCACAAGGACGAGTTGGCCGCGGGTGCCGAAGCCGAGGGCCGGGTCGGGCGTGGCGGCGAGGAAGGCCTCCGCTTCCGCATCCTGAGTCAGCTTCCAAAACACGATCGTCCCGCCGCCAACGGTGCCGCGGTG